>Ga0137412_10003484_pt1 | contig 12546 bp, 9 predicted proteins | sample CZODoug2_1_16fun_FD_122160 | JGI IMG/M metagenome (GOLD analysis project Ga0137412, IMG submission 122160) | Vadose zone soil fungal communities from Angelo Coast Range Reserve, California, USA - CZODoug2_1_16fungal (Hybrid Assembly) | ecosystem: Environmental > Terrestrial > Soil > Vadose zone...
TCCGAGTTCCGCACCGCGGTCGAAGGGATCGACATGCGCGGCTCGATGGCCCGCATCCACCTGCTGATCGACGAGCTGCCCCAGTACCTGCCGTTCGACAGCCCCGCCGTCGGCCCCCAGCATCACGGGCATCAGATGCTCGGCGCCTCGACCGAGAACTACGAGAAGGCCTGGGAGGCGCAGCGGCTGGGCAAGTTCCCGGACGAGTGGGTGATCGAGGCGGTGATCCAGTCGGCCACCGATTCGACCCTGACCAAACCGGGCCTGCACACGATGACGCTCGGCGTCCAGCAGCTGCCCTACGAGCTCGACGGCACCGACTGGGACGCCGAGAAGGAGCGCTGGACTGACTCGGTGCTCGAGGACCTCTTCGTCTTCGCGCCGAACCTGCGCGAGCACATCCTCGATCGGTACGTGATCACCCCCAAGGACATCGAGCGCGACTACTCGATCACGGCGGGCAACATCTTCCACGGCGCGATGGGGTTCGACCAACTCTTCGCCAGCAGGCCGCTGGCGGAGATCGGCTCCTACGCCACCCCGATCAGCGGCTACTACCTGTGCGGTGCCGGGACCCATCCCGGCGGCGGCGTGATGGGCGCCAACGGCCACAACGCCGCCAAGGTAGTGCTCGGGACCGCCGCCGCCGCGCCCCCACCCCCGGGCCGCGGCGGCGGCGGCCTGGTCGGCAAGGCGATGTCGACCAAAGTCGGCAAAAAAGCCGGTTACGCGCTCGCCCGCCAGCCGGCCCTGCGGCCGATCGCCAAGCTCGCCGCGCGGACCGGTAAGACGCCATCGCCGAAGCCGTGAGCGCGACCGCGGCACCCCTCGCCGGGCGGGTCGCGCTGGTCACCGGTGCCTCCTCCGGGATCGGCGCGGCCGCGGCCCGAGCCCTCGCCGCGGCGGGTGCGGCGGTCGCGCTGCTCGCCCGCCGCCGTGAGCCGCTCGAGGCCCTCGCCGCCGAGCTCGGTGAGGACACGGCGCTGCCGCTGGTCGCTGACGTCGCCGATTCGGGCCAGGTCGGCGGCGCGGTCGCGGCGACGCTCGCGCGCTTCGGTCGCCTCGACGCCGTCGTCAACTGCGCCGGCGTCTCGATCCCGGCGTCGCTCGCCGATACCGATGACGGCATCTGGAACGCCCAGATCGACGCCAACCTGAGCGGCAGCTTCTTCGTCGCCCGCGCGGCGGCGCCGCACATGGGGGAGGGAGGGTCGATCGTCAACGTCGGCTCCGAGCTCTCCCACATCGGCATGGAGATGTTCGTCGCCTACTGCGCCTCGAAGGCCGGGGTGATCGGGCTGACCAGGGCGCTGGCTGTCGAGCTGGCCCCGGCGATCCGCGTCAACGCCGTCTGCCCGGGCCCGGTCGACACGCCGATGCTGACCGCCGAGCTCGAGCTCTTCGGCGCCGAGGCGGCGCTGGCCGAGACCCTGGCGCGGGTGCCGCTCGGACGGCTGGCGCAGGCCGACGAGGTCGCCGCGGCGATCCTCTACCTGACCGCCGACGCCTCCTACGCGACCGGCACCGCCCTCGCCCTCGACGGCGGCGCGACCGCGATCTGATGGAGTCGGGAGATGAGTGAGCAGAAGCGGACCGGCAAGCTGAAGAGCACCCGCTGGTTCGAGGGCGACGACGTCCCGGCGTTCGTCCACCGCACGGCGCTCCGTGCCGAGGGCTTCGCGACCGCCGACTTCGAGGGTCGGCCGGTGATCGGGATCTGCAACTCCTGGTCGGAGCTGATCAACTGCAACGTCCACTTCCGCGCCCTCGCCAACTCGGTCAAGCGCGGCGTGCTGCAGGCGGGCGGGCTGCCGCTCGAGTTCCCGACGATGGCGCTCGGCGAGCAGCTGATGAAGCCGACGACGATGCTCTACCGCAACCTGATGGCGATGGACGTCGAGGAGTCGATCCGCGCCAACCCGCTCGACGGCGTGGTCCTGATCGCCGGCTGCGACAAGACCGTCCCCGCCCAGCTGATGGGAGCGGCGAGCGCCGACGTGCCGGCGATCATGCTGACCGGAGGGCCGGCCACGCCCGCGGTCTTCCGCGGCAAGGAGATCGGCGTCGGCACCGACCTCTGGGAATACACCGACGATCTCCGCGCCGGGCGGATGTCGCGCGAGGAATACGACGAACTCGAGGCCGCCTCGGGCCCCTCGGTCGGCCACTGCCCGGAGATGGGGACCGCCTCGACCCTGGCCGCGGTGGTCGAGGGCCTGGGGATGACCCTGCCCGGCGCCGCCGCGGCCCCCGCCATCGACGCGCGCCGCTACCAGGTCGCCGGTGAGGTCGGGCGGCGTGCCGTCGCCCTTGCCGAAGAGGGCGTGCGGCCGTCGCAGATCCTCACCAAGGAGGCCTTCGACAACGCGATCACGGTCCTGCTCGCGGTCGGCGGCTCGACCAACGCGGTGATCCACCTGATCGCGCTGGCCGGCCGCTGCGGGGTCGAGCTCGACCTCGACCGCTTCGACCAGCTCTCGCGGCGGACGCCGCTGCTGGCGAACCTACGGCCCTCGGGCCAGCACCTGGTCGAGCAGCTCTTCCACGCCGGCGGCGTGCCGGCGCTGATGAAGGAGCTCGAGCCGCTGCTCGAGCTGGGGGCCCCGACCGTGACCGGCGCCACCGTCGGCGAGAACCTTGCCGCGGTGAACCGGAGCACCGACCGCAGCGTGATCGCGACCCTGGCCGAACCGGTCAAGCCGGCCGAAGGGCTGGCCGTGGTGCGCGGCTCGCTCGCCCCTGGCGGCGCGGTGATCAAGGCCAGTGCCGCCGACCGCAAGCTGCTCACCCACCGCGGCCCGGCGGTCGTCTTCGACGGCATGGACGACTTGATCGCCCGCATCGACGACCCCGACCTCGAGGTCAGCGCCGACTCGGTGCTGATCCTGCGTGGCGCCGGACCGGTCGGCGCCCCGGGGATGCCGGAGTGGGGGGCGGTGCCGATCCCGCAGAAGCTGCTCGAGGCCGGCGTCCGCGACATGGTCCGCGTCTCCGACGCGCGGATGAGCGGGACCGCCTACGGCACCGTCGTCCTTCACGTCGCCCCCGAGGGGGTCAAGCCCGGCCCGCTCGCGGTCGTCCGCAGCGGCGACATGATCAGCCTCGACTTCGCCTCACGGAGCCTCGATCTCGAGGTGCCCGCGGCCGAGTTCGAGGCTCGCCTCGCCGACTTCGTGCCACCCGAGCCGAAGTACCGGCGCGGCTACGGCGCGATGTTCCTGGAGCACGTCATGCAGGCCGACCAAGGCTGCGATTTCGACTTTCTCCAGGGCCGTAGCGAGAACCCCGAAGAGGAGCCCTACGGCGTCCTCCGGGGCATGATCGGCGGCTGGTAGAGCCCCAGCCCGCAGGTCGCGGTTTCGGTCGAGGGCGTACTTCACCGCTCTTGACATCGTTACAACGCTTTCTTATAGTTTCACTCTCCGTAGGCACCTTTCGTTGAGTGAAACTCAGTGAGTTAGAACTCAGTGAGTTAGGTCTTTTTAGTGGACGAAACCCATCTTTCACCCGGCATCCTCCTCGCGGCCGAGTCGGTCAACAAGTCCTACGGCGGCGTACGCGTGCTGCGCGAGGTGGACATCGCCTTCAACGCGGGTGAGGTGCACGCGCTGCTGGGTGAGAACGGGGCGGGGAAGAGCACCCTGGTCAAAGTCATCGCGGGCATCATCCCGGCCGATTCCGGCTCCGTCGTCGGGCCCGCCCACGAGGACGGCGACATCGCGATGGTGTTCCAGGAGCTGTCGGTCGTCCCGGAGATGTCGGTGCTCGACAACCTCGTACTGGCCGCCCGCTCATCGAGGGGCCCGCTGGTGCCCTACCGGCGCCTGCGGGGCACCGCGCTCGACGCCCTGTCCCGGGCCGGCCTGGCGGACGTCAACCTGGGCAGCCCGGTGGCGACCCTCTCGCTCGCCAAACGGCAGCTGCTGGAGATCGCCCGCGGGCTGATGGTCGACGCCAAGGTGTTGATCCTCGACGAGCCGACCGCGACCCTCTCCGACGTCGAGATCGAGCGCGTCCACGGCGTGATCAAGGAGCTCGTCGCCGGCGGCCACTCGATCGTCTACATCACCCACCGGCTCGGCGAGGTGTTCTCGCTCGCCGACCGGATCACGAGCATGCGGGCGGGCAAGGTGGCGGCCACCGGCGCGACCGCCGAGTTCGAGATGAAGGACGTGGTCTCCCACATGCTCGGCGCCGACCACGTGCCCGGGGAGAAGCGAACACCCCCGCAGGCCGACGCGAGCGCCCAGGCCAGCCTCGCCGTCGCCGGCCTCAGCGCGCTCGGGCAGTTCGAGGACGTCTCCTTCGAGGCCACCTCGGGGACGGTCCTCGCGCTCTTCGGCCAGGTCGGCTCCGGCGCCGACGATCTGGTCAAGGCGCTGGTCGGGTTGACCGAAGTCTCGGGCGGGACGGTGACGCTGCGCGGCGAGCGGCTTTCGCTGCGCTCCCGCCACTCGACCCAGCGCGACGGCATCGCCTACGTCTCCGCCGACCGCGTCACCGAGGGCGTGTTCCTGAACGCCTCGGTAACCGCCAACGTGTCCTCCGGGGCGCTCTCCCGGGTCAGCGACCGGCGCATCATCCGCCGGCTCAAGGAGCTCTCGCTGGCCAAGGAACAGGCGGCCCAGGTGTCGCTCGACGCCACCCGGGTCAAAGAGCCCGCCTTCGCCTTCAGCGGCGGCAACCAGCAGAAGATCGCCGTCGCCCGGGCGCTGGCGACCAGACCGTCGGTGCTCGTCCTCAACGAGCCGACCCGCGGCGTCGACATCGGCGCCCGCTCGGAGATCTACCGCAGCATCCGCGGGTTGCTCGCCGACGACGTGATCGTGGTCGTCTACTCGAGCGACATCGTCGAGATCCGCGAGCTGGCGGACCGGGTGATCACGATGTACCGCGGCGACATGGTCGAGCACCACCGGGTCGATGACATCGACGACGCGTCGCTGATCACCGAGATCCTCAACGGGCGAGCCGCGTGAGCACCGCCCGCGCCGAAGCCGCGATGCCCGCCTGGATTCCCCGGCCGACGGCGGTCACCGGGACGACGGTGATCGGCGCCGCGACCGTCGTCGTCGCCCTGATCGCGGCAGTCGCGGTCCACGGCTTCGCCACCTCGACCAACCTGCGCGGCCTCTGTCTCTCGGTCTCGCTGGTCGGGATCATCGCGGTCGGCCTCAGCCTGATCACGATCGTCGGCAAGATCTTCTCGCTGGCGATCCCGGCGACGGTCGCGCTGACGACGATCCTCTTCGCCACCACGCTGCACCTCGGCGCCGGCGTTGCCCTGATTCTGGCGGTGGCGATGTCGACCGTGATCGGGGCGATCCAGGGCGTTCTCGTCGGCAAGTTCGAAGCCGACCCGATCATCACCACGATCGCGGCCGCCGCGATCCTCGTCGGCATCGGTCAGATCTGGACCGACGGCTCGACGATCGTCGGGCACGGCGACACGACCTTCTTCAACAGCAACCTCTTCGACTTCCTCCCCTTCCAGACCGCGGTGTTCATCGTGATCGCCGCAGCCGCGTTCTGGTGGCACCGGTTCACCGTCGCCGGTCGCAAGCTGACCCTGATCGGCTTGAACGAGCGGGCCGCCAACGTCTCCGGCCTGCGCAGCTGGCCGCTTGTCGTCCTCGCCTTCACCGTCTCCGGGGCGACCACCGGGGTCGCCGCCGCGCTGCTCTCGGCGCAGTCCGAAAACGGCTCGCTCACGCTGGGCGCGAATTTCGGGTTCGACGCGATCGTCGCCGTCGTCGTCGGCGGGGTCGGCATCAAAGGTGGGGTCGGCACGCCGCTCGGGGCCGCGGTGGGGGCGATCTTCGTCGGCCTGCTGGAGAACGTCCTCGCCCTGATCGGGCTGAACTACGAATGGCAGCTCGTCTCGAAGGGGATCCTGGTGCTGGCGGCGGTGGCCGCGATGGGCGTGGCCGCGAACTCGGAGCGCTCGGCCTGATGGGGCAGATCTCGGCCCGGACCCTGTTCTGGAACGCCCGCCCGGCGCTCGCCTGGATGCTTGCCCTGATCGCCTTCGTCTACTTCGCCGCCACCGACGGGAACTTCCTCAACACCGGCAACTTCTACGCGCTGCTGCAGATCTACTCGACCCTGGCCCTGGTCGCCGTGGGGCTCGCGATCGTGATGATCGCCGCCGAGTTCGACCTCTCGATCGCCGGCGTCTTCCCGCTCGCGGCGCTGGTCACGGTGAAATTGGTCGACAGTCAGGGCGTCGTCGTGGCGGTACTGGTGACCCTGGCGATGGGGGTGGTGGTCGGTTTCGTCAACGGCTGGATGACCGGCGCGCTGCGGATCCCTTCGCTGGCGGTGACGGTGGCGACGATGGTGCTGACGGTCGGCATCGGCTACGTCGTCACCGCCAGTGACCTGGTCCAGATGACGGACTACAAAGTGAGCTTGCGGGTCACCGACCCGATCTTCGGGATCTTCTCGATCATGTCGTTCGTCCAGCTCGGCCTGGCGCTGGCGGCGGTCGTCTACCTCAAGGTGTCGTGGCGGGGTCGCTTCCTCTACGCGGTCGGCAGCGATCCGAACCGGGCGCGGGCGGCAGGGATCCCGGTGACGGCGACGCTGATCTTCGCCTTCGTCGTCTGCGCGGTGTTCACCGCGGTGGCCGGCTCGCTGCAGGGGCTCTCCCTCGCCACCGGCCAGGCGGGGCCGGAAGAGGCGTTCCTCTTGAAGGCGGCGACCGCGGCGCTGATCGGCGGCGTCGCGTTGACCGGGGGTCGAGGCTCGCTCTTCGGTGTCCTCGGCGGCGCGCTCTTGATCTCACTGCTGACCAACGGCCTCGGTTTGGCCGGGGTCGAATCGGCGATCATCCAGCTCGTCAACGGCTGCGTCCTGATCTTCGTCGTCCTCGTCGACAGGCCCATCGACCGGCTGATCGGTCGTCGGATGAAAGCCGAGCTGGCCGAGGGTGCCTCGGCATGAGCTTCACCCCCACTTCACCAACACCTCCCGCGCCCGACCGCGTCCCGTGGAAAAGGACGGTCGAGCACGAGAGATACGAACAACCACATAGGAAGGTAACGGATGAGCGCCCCGAAGAAATGGATCACCGCCTTACTTGGAATCGTGCTGCTGACGGCGGTCCTTGCGGCCTGCGGTTCGAGCAGCAGCGACAGCACCAGCTCCTCGAGCAGCGCCGGCGAAAGCAGCGAAAATGCCGGTGGCGGCGAAGCTGAAACTCAGGAAGCGAGCAGCGAAGAAGAAGGTGGGGAAGAAGGCGGCACCGATGTCTCTGGTGACAGCGTCTCGCTTCTCTCGCTCACCCCGTCCTGCGCGACCTGCGCGAACCTGACCAAGTCGGCGGCGAAGGTGATGGAAGAAGCTGGCATCTCGGTCACCACGGCGACCAGTGAATTCGGCGGCGCCGCCGAACAGATCGGCCAGTTCAACCAGGCGCTCAGCACCAACCCGAGTGCGATCGTGATCTGGCCCACCGACACGACCTCGATCATCCCGGTGCTGGAGCGGGCGAAGCAGACCAATCCGGACACCAAGATCATCGTCACCACCTACCGGCCGGAAACCGAAGAAGAAGGTCTGTACGCGGCCTACATCGGCGCCAACGATCAGTCGCTCGGCGCCAACCAGGCGAAAGCGCTGGTCGAAGGGCTCGAAAAAGACGGCAAGCCGGTCGAAGGTGGCGTGCTCGAAATCGAAGGTGCGCCCGGTGCATTCACCACGATCGAACGCAAAAAAGGGTTCGATGACGAACTCGCCAAGATCGCTCCGGGCCTGAAGATCGTCGGCAACCAGACCGCCAACTGGGATGCCACGGAAGCGACGACCACGACCTCGGCCCTGATCTCGAAGAACACCGGCGAAGACATCGTCGGCATCTTCGCCCACTCGGACGTGATGCTGAACGGCTCGATCCTTGCCGCGACCCGCGCCGGGATGACCCCCGGCAAAGATTTCATCGCCGTCGGGATCGACTGCGACATCGAGGGTTACAACAACATCAAGTCCGGCAAGCAGTTCGCGACCGGCCTATGGGATCCGTTCCTGATCGGCAAGACCACGGGTGAGACGGCGGTCAAAGTCCTGGAAGGCCAGGAAGTCCCGCTCGAAACCGAAGTCCCGACGCCGGAGATCAAAAAAGAAAACGTCACCGAATGTGACGCCGCTCTGGCGAAGTAGTTCGAGACACGCATAGGCCGAGAGACACGGCGCGCACGCACACTCATCAGGAGGTGCGTGCGCGCCCGTCTCGGGCCCGTAGCAAGAGGAGCAACAGTGACGGTCACGCAACCCTCGGAGGAACACAACGGCGTCGCCCGGTGGACCGAGTTCTTCACCGCCCGGCGCATCGCCCAGCTGCGCGAGATGGTCACGCCGGAGGTCCTCGAGGAGTTCCGCGCCGACCCCCACGGCGCCCGCGGGCGCAGTCAGGCCCTGGAGCAGGTACTGAACTTCATGCGGATGCAGCCGATCGAGGAGCGGGTCTTCGCCTACGCCGAGGTCCCGTTCGAGCGTTACCGCCTGGGCTCGATGCACGCCGAGCGTGGCGTGCCGCCGGAGATCGACGCGAGCGAGACCTTCACGACCGAGAACGAGGCGATCTTCGGCGTCTTCGTCCGCCGGCTCGAGCAGCTGGGGATCGCCCCGGAGAAGGGCTGAGCTACCGATGAGCTACCTGAAGATCAAAGGCTACGGCGACCGGCCGAGCGCGGCCCCGGGCGAGACGCTGACCTTCCACGTCAGCCTGGCGGAGGAGGGCGCCTACGAGGCGAGCGTGGTGCGGGTGATGAACGGCGACACCCATCCCGGCGGCCCGGGCCCCTGGATCGAGGAGGTCGAGCATCCGGTCGCCGGCACCTACGAGGGCGGCCCGCAGCGGACCCAGACCGGCAGCTACGTCGAGGTCGCCGACCCCGAGGGCGCCTTGGCGCCGGCCGCCGGCTTCGCCGTCCACGCCTTCATCTGGCCGACCCTGCCGGAGGGCGGCCGGCAGGCGATCCTCTCCCGCTTCGACGCCGCGGCGGAATGCGGCTGGGCGCTCGAGCTGGTCGACGGCGCCCTCACCTTCACCGTCGCCGATGGCGTCGGCGGCTCCGCTTTGGTCACCGCGCCGAAGGGACTCTTCCGCGAGATCTGGTACTCGGTCATCGCCGTCTACGACCCCGAGGCGGGGCGGCTCTCGCTCTCGCAGAAGAGCGTGATCAACCGGGTCAACAGCCGCTTCGGCCCGGTCGTCGACTACGACGGCGACTGCCTGGCGGAGGCCGAGGCGAGCGTCGCCCCGGGGGCTCCGGCGGTGCCGCTGCTGATCTCCGGCGTCGCCGAGAGCGCCGCCTCCGAGCGGACCTGGGTGGTCCGCCGGTACAGCGGCAAGATCGACTCGCCGAAGGTTCTCGCCGGCTGCCCCGGTGAGGATGCGACCGCGTCGCTGCACGCCGGCGAGGAGCCGGCGGAGGCGCTCGCCAGCTGGAGCTTCGGCGCCGCGATCGACGCCGCCGGGGGCGCCACCGAGACCGTCCCCGATACCTCCGGTGCTGGTCTCGACGGCCGCTGCTTCAACCAGCCCGACCAGGCGATGACCGGCTGGAACTGGACCGGTAAGGAGGACAAGTGGGTCCACGCGCCGGACGAGTACGGGGCCTTCTGGTTCCACGTCGACTCCCTCGACGACTCGCGCTGGCAGCCGAGCCTCGAACTCGAGGTCCCGGCGGAGATGCCGAGCGGCTGTTACGCGCTGAAGGTGGAGGTCGCCGCGAGCGGGGAGGAGGGGGAGAAGGAGGAGACGGAGTTCCTGATCCCCTTCTTCGTCACCGCCCCGAAGAGCGGCCCGACGGCGCCGATCCTGATCCTGATCCCGTCCTACTCCTACGTCGTCTACGGCAACAGTCAGGTCTACCAGAAAGCCCCCGAAGGTCAGCTCGCCAACGGTCACCTGACGGTGCTGGAAGACATGGACTTCGAGCTGAACGCAAACGTCGAGGACTACGGGCTCTCCTGTTATGACCAGCACCTCGACGGCAAGGGTGTGCAGTACGCGACCTGGAAGCGGCCGTTGCTCAGCCTGCAGCCCGGCTACCAGCACGAGTTCGGCGCGGTCTGGCAGTACCCCGCCGACCTTCACCTGGTCGACTGGTGCCGGCGGCAGGGCTTCGAGTGCGACGTCGCCACCGACCATGACCTCGAGCGTGAAGGTGTGGATCTGCTGAGCCGCTACCGCGTCGTCGTCTCCGGCACCCACCCCGAGTACTACTCGGACGGGATGTTCGACGCCTGGGAGGACTACCTCGCCACCGGCGGACGGGGCATGTACCTGGCCGGCAACGGCTTCTACTGGGTCACGACGCCGCTGCCCGGCCGACCGCACGTGCTCGAGGTGCGGCGTGGCGAGAGCGGCGACGCCGCCTGGCGCTCACGGCCGGGGGAGATGTACCACTCGGCCGAAGGCGAGAAGGGCGGCCTCTGGCGCTACCGCGCCCGGGCGCCGCAGAAGATCTGGGGCACCGGCTACACCTCGCACACGATGGCCGTCTCCGGCTACTACGTGCAGATGCCCGACGCCGCCGACCCGCGGGCGGCCTGGATCATGGAGGGGATCGACCCCGCCGAGACGATCGGCGACTTCGGGACGATCAACGAGGGCGCCGCCGGGCTCGAGGTCGACCGCGCCGACCTCAGCCTCGGCACCCCGCCGAACACCCTGCTGCTGGCGAGCTCGGTCGCCCACGGCCCGAACGCGATGCTGGTGCCGGAGGAATACGCCTTCGCCCACCCGGCCGGGAACGGCGACGAGAGCCCGCTGGTCCGCGGCGACATCACCTACTTCACGACGCCCCAAGGCGGCGGCATGTTCGCCACCTCCTCGATGTCGTGGTGCGGCAGCCTCTCTTACGACGATGGCGACAACAACGTCTCCCGCCTGACGGCGAACGTGCTGCGCCGCTTTGCCCTTGACGAGCCACTGGACCCGCTCGTCTAGACGTCGGCGTCTCGGGGGTCAGTCCTCCGAGGCGCCGGCGAGTACGCGGCGACGGTGAGTGCTCATTCAGCGCTTGGTCGGACGTGGAGTCCGTTCGACCGCACCTAGGTTGCGCTCGAATCGGTCGAGTAGATCGAAGAGGCCGACGCTCTCCCAGGCGCGGTTGCGTTTGCCGACGCTCGCCTGCCGCACCACCCCCGCCTCCTGGAGGCGTGCGAGCGCCTGGCGGGAGCGCTCGGCACTGCCGCCGAGAAGATCGGTTGCCGTCTTCACGTCGAGAACCGGCTGCGACGGGAGCAGCTCGATCAGCCGCCGAGGCCCCGAGCCGCGGCGCGGGTCGCCGGCCTTTTTCATCCAGCGCTCCTGGAGTTCGGCGACGTCGGCGGCGAAGTGCCGCGCGCCCGCCGCGGCGCGGTAGAGAGCGTCGATGAAGACGCGGTACCAGTCGTCATCGACGCCGCGGCGCCAGCTGCCGAGGCCGGCGACGTAGCGATCGGCCTCGCTCGCCAGCACCAGACTGACCGGCGGCAGGTAACTCCGGCTCAGACGGCGGCGTCGCAGGATGATCAGGATCAGCGCCCGCACGACGCGACCGTTGCCGTCGAAGAATGGATGGATCGACTCGAACTGGACGTGGGCGATCCCCGCCTGGATCGACGCCGGAAGGTCCACCCGGTTACAGAACTCGCAGAGGTCTTCGACCAGCCCAGGGACGAGGTCCGGCGGCGGTGGGACGAACTCGGCGTGCTGGGGCGTCGACGCCGAGCCGCCGATCCAGTTCTGCTCGGTGCGGATGCGGCCCCCCCGCGCCTCGTCGCGCGTTCCCTCGAAGAGGATCCGATGCACCTCCTCCAGGTGGGCACCCTCCAGCTTCTCGACGCTGCCGCCAAGTTCCACCGCCCGTTCCAATGCGCGGATGTTCCCCAGCACTCCTTGGGCGGTGATGTCATGAGTGCCTGAGAAGGCAGCCTTGGCAAGGCGCCGGTGAGAGAGGATCAGCCCCTCGATCCGCGAGGAGGCGACCGACTCGGCGCGCAGGAGTTGACGCGCGAGCGGCTCGAAGTTGCCGAGCTCCGGCGGCTCTTCCTCGAGCTCGCGGCAGGCAGCTTCCGCGTTGGCCGCAGCCGCGGCGATGTCAGAGTCAAGGGTGAAGCTCTGGTCCCGGATCGGCTCCGGCACGTAGGCCTCGAAGGTGAAGCCGCCGCGGGCAGATCCTCCCCCGAGGGCCTCCATGTGTGGCTCCCAACGCTGCTCCACGAGGACTCCTCGCCGAGGGGGGATCTCAACTTTGGCCATCACGACCCGAATCCAAACTTAGCTTCATAAGTTTGGATAGTAGCTAGGTTGTCCAAACTTGCGAGAAAAGGACCTCGAGTGTTTGGACTGGACCGCCGAGCTGGAAAGCCTTACTCGCAGAGCCTTCTATTCGATGGATCTAGGCGGATTCGAACCGCCGACCTCCTGGGTGCGATGCAGGCGTTCTGAACCTTTTCCGCAGCGGCGAATTTCCTATTATAGTGCCAAATTTAGCAGCCCACCGATACCGATGAAGACCTCAATATAGGCGCCGATATGCGGCGATATGTGGG
>Ga0137412_10003485_pt1 | contig 12539 bp, 14 predicted proteins | sample CZODoug2_1_16fun_FD_122160 | JGI IMG/M metagenome (GOLD analysis project Ga0137412, IMG submission 122160) | Vadose zone soil fungal communities from Angelo Coast Range Reserve, California, USA - CZODoug2_1_16fungal (Hybrid Assembly) | ecosystem: Environmental > Terrestrial > Soil > Vadose zone...
CCGTAGAGCACCTCGACCAGCCCGAGGTAGGCGAGGTTGCGGTCCAGCGCGGCGGTGGGCCGCTTGCCGGTCTCCTGAATCGGGTGCACCGGGAACTCGAATGCGATGCCGCCGGCCTCCCGGATACCCTCCCGCACCCGGTCGGCGAGCTGCAGGTGATGCCGATTGCACGGCGAGAGGTCCGAGCCGGTCTGCGCGATGCCGATGATCGGCTTCCCGGACTGCAGCTCCTCCCTGGTCAGGCCCCAGTTCATGTAGCGCTCGATGTACAGGGCCGTCATACCGGGGTTGTCCGGATTGTCGAACCACGCCTGGCTGCGCAACATCACATCTCCCCATCACACGATTGCCTCGAGCCGCTCCGGTCGAAGTCCTCACCCGCAGCAAAGCTCTTCCCTCGGCATCGGGCAACCCGACACAGCTTGAGAATAGGCTCGAACAGCGCCGGCCACGCCCGCGCGACGATCGTTCACCGACCCCGTGGAGGAAACCGATCTTGGCCTCGGTCGACAGGTCCCCCGGACGGCGGCTCGCGGTGCTCGACGCGCCCTCGAACCTCGGCCTCCGACCTCCCTCGGCCGGCACGGTGCCGGGTTGCTACAAGCTCGCCGGCGCGGTGCGGGACCAGGGTTTCCTCGGCCGCATCGACGCCGAGGACGCCGGGTACCTCACCCCGCCCCGATACGACCGAGGCGCTTGGCAGCCCGGCGACGGCGTCTTCCACGCGGCTGCCATCGCCTCCTACACCACCCGGTTGGCCGACCGGCTCAGCGCGCTGGTCGACCGCGCTCGCTTCCCCGTGGTGCTGGGTGGCGAGTGCAGCAATCTGCTCGGGCCCGCGCTGGCCCTGCGCAGACGCGGCCGCTACGGCGTTGTGTACCTCGACGGGCACTCCGACTTCCGCCATCCCGGCAACTCGCGGTCCGTGGGCGCCGCCGGCGGTGAGGCCCTCGCGCTGGTCACCGGGCGCGGCCAGGCCGACCTCACCGAGCTGGAGGCACTCAAGCCGTACGTGCGGGACGCGGACGCGGTGCTGCTCGGGATCCGGGAGGACGACGAGCACGCCGCCGAAGTCCGTGCGGCGGGGATTGCGGTGTGGGCCGCCCGGGAGATCGTTCCGGACCCGGCCGCCGTCGTGCCCGCGGTGCTGACCCAACTCGGCCGGGACGAGCTCGACGGGTTCTGGGTGCACCTGGACGTGGACATCCTGGACGCGTCGGTGATGCCGGCGGTGGACAGCCCGGAACCGGGGGGCCTCGATCACGCCCAGCTCCGGGCGCTACTCACCCCGCTGGTCACCGCGCCGCGCTGCGTGGGCCTCGACGTCGGCATCTTCGACCCGGACCTGGACCCCGACGCGCGGCTGGCCGCCGAGCTCACCGACACCCTGGTAGCCGCCCTCACTGGCTGACCGGCACCACCCCGGTGCACCGTTCTGGCTCCGCCGACGAGGCACGCACGCCTTAGCTGGAGAGGTCGTCGGAGTGGCCCTCGGCGAGCCGGGACCACTGCGGCGTGGGCCGTCCGTCGGTACGGAACTGCTCGCCGGCGGTGGCGTACGGCCGCGGCCATCCGGTCGGCGAGTCCTCCCATGTTTCCTGCCGGCCGTACACGGTGAGACCGAGCAGGTGGTAGCTGGTGGCGCCGGCCTCGACGCCGCGACCGGTCGTCCAGTACGTCTCGAACACCCGGTCGCCGTCGCGCAGGTAGCAGAGATAGCCGCCGAAGCCGCGTCCGGCGAGCAACACCTCCGCCGAGTCCCGGGCCGAGTACCACGGCATCTCCCAGCCCATGAAGTCCCGGTACCGGGCGCTCTCGGCGTACGGGCCTTGGCAGAACGTTGCGTAGGTGACGTCGCGGCTGTGCAGGTAGGACAGCTCCAGCGCGTGTCCGGTGAAGAACGTGCAGCCCTCGCACTGCTCGGCGGCGGGTTTGCCGTCGTGCCACATGTGCAGGTAGGTGATCAGCTGCCGGCGTCCCTCGAACACGTCGACCAGGGGCACCGGGCCCCGCGCCCCGACCAGCGGGGTCTGCGCGTCCACCTCGACCATCGGCAGTCGCCGTCGGGCGGCCGCGATCGCGTCACCCTCGCGGGTGTGCGCCTTCTCCCGCACCAGCACCTGGTCGACCTCGGTCTGCCAGGCACCGCGGTCGACGATCTCGGGCAACGGGTACGTCGTGCGGTTCGCTTCCATCGGTCGACCTTCCCCTGTCCGGGCAGGCGCATCGCCGGCCCTCGGAAGGTGCGACCAGCCGGACGACCGAAACTCATCGGGGGTAACGCCGCTCACTGGCTGAACGGGGTCCAGGCCGGGGCGTCCCCGTCCCGGCGCACCTGGCCGAACACCACGTCGGCGAAATGCACACCGAAACCGATGGTGTCGGGCCGCTCGAGTTCACTGACCAGGCGGCGGCGGTGCTCAGCGGACAGCTCGGGGTCGTGGTCGGGCGCCGCGGACCACTCGGGGTGGTCGATCTGCACCGGGGAGTGCAGCGCGTCCCCGAAGGCGATCAGCCGTCGCTCGCCCATGGTGATCACGTAGGTCGCGTGTCCGGGGGTGTGGCCCGGGGTGAGTAGCACGTGCACCCCGGGGAAGATCTCCTCGCCGTCGCCCACGGTGCGCACCCTCGGCTCCAGGGCGGTGAGGATCTCGACGCTCGTGCCGTGCGCGACGAGGGCTTCACGCGCGGACCACTCGGGCTCGGCGACCAGGTAGTCCGCGCCGGCGAACGCGGGTGCGTCGGTGCCTGGCGCGGGGTGCCAGGCCCAGCCCACGTGATCGATGTGCAGGTGGGTGATGGCTACGGCTTCGATGTCCGCCGGCCGGCGATCCGCCGCCGCCAGGCTGTCCAGCAGCGCCCCGCCGGAAATGGCGCCGTACGGATTGCCCGGCTCCGCCGGCAGCGTCTGCGGGCCGAACCCCGCGTCGATCAGCAGCGCCCGGTCGCCGTGCTCGACCAGCAGTCCACCGATGCTGGCCACCAGGTAACCCGCGTCGTCCAGGTACTCCGGGTGCGCCGCCCAGAACACGTCGGTGCTGGCCGGGAGCCAAGCGCGCGGATCGAGCGTCACCACCCCGTCCGGCAGATACGTCACCCTCGTGTCGCCGAACTCCAGCGACCGGGTGCTCGCGGGCCTCCGCAACCGGTCATCCCGGCTCGACACGTAGCTCGTCATCGTTCCCTCCTTGGTGTTCCTGGCGCGACGATGTTCCTGGCGCGACGATGTTCCTGGCGCGACGATGTTCCTGGCGCAATCGCCGCTCCGCCAACAGCGCTCGAGCATATGGATATGACTTGAAAGATTCAAGTCATATCTATCATGACTTCATGCACTTGCTAAACTGTCCGGGTGACGAGTCCGGAGCCGAGGGTGGCCGCTGAGCGGGAGCTGTGCGGACTGGTGAACGGCCTGGCCCGGCAGATCGGTGAGCACGTTCGGGAGCGGGCCGCCACGCTGGGCCTGACCGCGGCACAGGCGACGGCGCTGCGGGAACTGAACGGGCCGATGACCATCAGTGAGCTGGCCGACCGGATGAGCTGCGAGCCGTCCAACGCGACGTTTGTCATCGACAAGCTGGAGAACCAGCGGCTGATCGAGCGGCGCCCCCATCCCACCGACCGCCGGGCCAAGCAGCTCGTGCTGACCTCGGCGGGCGCTGCCCTCCGCGAACGCCTCATCACCCTGCTCACCCAGGAGTCACCGCTGGCCGGGCTCACCCAGCAGGAGCAGCGCGCCCTGCATCACCTGCTGGCCCGGGCGGTCACCGAGCGCTGAGGTTCAGCCCGGACAGGCTCGGCAGTTCAGTCCGGACGGGTCAGGCGGGCTTCTCCTCCGCGATCACAATCATCTGCTCCAGCAGCGGGCCACCGAACGTGGTGGCCATGGCCACGTCGGACGCGTCGCGGCCCCGCCCGATCACCACGCGGCCCTTGCGGGTGGTGTTGTTCCGTGGGTCGAAGGTCCACCACCGCTCGCCCAGCCAGACCTCCATCCAGGCCGCGAAGTCCATCGGAGCGGGATCCGGCGGAAGGTCCATGTCGGGTAGGTACCCGAAAACGTAGCGGGCCGGGATATTCAGTGCCCGACAGAACGAAATCGCCAGGTGAGTGAAGTCCCGGCACACTCCCAGCCTGCTGGTATTCACATCCGCCGCCGTCGACCACGCGGTCGTGCTTCCGTACTGGAAGGTGAGATGACCATGGACGTGATCGCAGATCGCACGGACTCGGCGGTAGCCGGGAGCCAGTTCGCCGAAGCGCGACCACGCCTCGTTCCCCAGCACATCAGGTAGGCAGTAACGGCTCGGCAGGGTGTAGATCAGCGTCTCATCCGGCAGCTCGTCCGGAGCGCATTCGGTGGCTTCCTCATCAACGTCCTCGGTGGCGTCCGGGCATACCGCCACGGCGTCGTAGCGGAAGGTCGACCGGCCAGCACGCAGCACCGCGCGCACACACGGGTTGCCGTAGAGGTCGAGATAATTCCGAATGGGAATCTCCGGCTCCGCCGACCAGCGTTGACCCTCGACCGTGATCAGGGGTGAGTCGATCGGCTGCACCTGAAACACCACCGGGGTATCCACCTCGGCCATATACGTGAAATTGCAACCGATCCGAACCTGCCTGGACTCCATCACCAGATCATCCCGCTCCAGCCATCCCGATAGGTTGCCGTCGGGCGACATTCCCTGGCAACCTCTCGGCCGCCGGGAGCGGCGTAGGCTGCCCTAGTCCAGGTCCGAGGGCACGTCTCCGATGCGCCCCGCCCGGAGATCTACTTTTCGTCGGGTCCGCCGGCGGAGCGGGGTCAGTAGATGGGGATCGAGTTGGACGATCAGGCCGCACGGTCCGAGCAGGCCGAGGCCGAAGACTCGTCACAGGTGTGTGAAGCATGCCAGCACGACCTGTCGTTGCACGATGCGACGGCGACCCGATATTGCCGGGTGAGCAGCCAGCGGTCCCTGGACCGGCGCTGTATGTGCCCGGCGAGCGATGCCGTGCGGCCGCGCAGCGAGGCCGTTAGCCAGCCGACCGGGCAGTCAGGCTCGCCGATGTACGGGCGAGGCCGGTTCAGCGGGCGCTGAGCTGTTCAGGCCTGGCCACCGGAGGGTGCACGGCGAGTAACCCGGCAGTGAGCGGGCACGGCGCCGGGCCGGCGAAACATCACGATCAGTCACCAGCCCGGGCAGCGACCTCCCGCGGATCGGCGCGATTGGAGTAACGTCCTCGGCACGCCGCCGCGCTACTCAAGCCTCGCGTCTCCCCGGTCGTGAGGCGGCTACGACCGCTCCGCCCGTGTTGAGGAGATCGCAGATGAAGTTAGCCAGGAAGGTCGGCTCCGGGGATCGGATGAGAGCCGAGGCCAAGCTGGTCGAGATCGCCAGCGAGCACCAGGCCGCCCTTGTCGTGGCCGCTCACTCCACCGACGCCGAGGACTGCATCGAGCTCCTGGCGATGCTAGGGCTACGCGAGACGACACCCGGGCACGAGACGCACTAGCGCCTGCCCGATACGGCGAAAGGGCCGGACATGGCAGAAGCCCGCCCTCCCCGAAGGGAAGAGCGGGCTCCTGACGAAGTGGTAAATCAGACGACGCGCACACCGGTGGCCTGGGGGCCCTTGGCGCCCTGGCCGATGGTGAACTCAACGCGCTGACCCTCATCGAGGCTGCGGAAGCCGCCGGCGTCGATCTCCGAGTAGTGCACGAAGACGTCCGCGCCGCCGCCATCCTGGGAGATGAAGCCGAAGCCCTTTTCCCCGTTGAACCACTTCACAGTTCCCTGTGCCATGCGATCTGCTCCTAGCAGGTTGTGGGCCCACACACTGTGCGAGGACCCCGGCCGAGCCTGAAGCGCTGACCAGCGATGATGATGCTGCGCGAGACCCAGACTGTTCCCGCGAGCGTGCACTGCGCACAAACACTGAAACTGAACGACCCACTACTACAACGCGTGCCACGGCGGAAAGTTCCCCCCATCCGCATGTTTTGTCAGCTGCCACCCGTCTGGACCATCCCAGGACGTGCGCTGCTTATATCGACAAAAAGGTGAATCGCCCACCCGCCGGTGGGTTCCCTGCCCGGCTGCCATCCCGGTTCGGTCCTCCAGTGTCGCGGCTCACCTGTCTGCCGCGCGGCGCGGCGCGTCGCCACCGACTGGCCCCCCGATCGAGTCACCATGGTGACGCGTCAACGAGCGAAGGAGACCCCATGATCCGTCTGACGCCCACCGCCGAGACCGTGAAGGTGACCTTCGCGCTGCCCCTCGGCCAGATGTCCAGCAGGTGCAGCGTGGTCGGCGATTTCAACGAGTGGCGGCCCGGCACGCACGAGCTGCGCCGCCGGACCAACGGCACCCGATCGGCCTCGGTGACGCTGCCCCGAGGGAGCCGCATACGCTTCCGCTACCTCGCCGAGGACGGCCATTGGTTCAACGACCCCGACGTCTACGACCTGGACGGCCCGGACGCCGTCCTCATCGTCTAAACCCCGCACTTCCACCGCGAGTCGGGGGTCACAGCACACCGAGTCGGGACCCTCAGCACACGGGATCGCCGCTATCCGGCCGCCACCGACGGGACAACCCGAGCGGACGATGCCCCATTGAGTGGTATCAACCTATTTATCGGCCTGGCTACCGATCCTCTTGAGCGCCCACTCGGGGGAAAGCAGTAGCCCACATGATGGCACCGGGCAGGCATCGACCTCAGGCAGCGGTCCAGGTGGCCTGTTTGGCGGCCGAGTGCCCGGCGCGGCGCCCGTAGACCGCGCCGGCGGTGAGGCCGCTGCCCCCGGGGTAGTTGCCGGAGAACAGGCCGCCCACCAGCTCGCCGGCCGCGTACAGCCCGGGCAGCGGCTGTCCGGCGTGGTCGAGCACCTGTGCCCGCTCGTCCACCCGCAGGCCGCCGAAGGTGAAGGTGATCCCGCAGGCCACCGCGTATCCGTAGTACGGCGGGCTGTCCAGCGCCTGCGCCCAGTTGGACTTGGGCGGGTCCACCCGGGCGGCCCGACCGTCCTTGATCGCCGGGTCGAACGGGACGTCGACGATGGACGCATTGAAGGCGGCCACCTCCCGGGTCAACCCGTCGGCGTTTATACCGAGCGACTCGGCCAGGCTGGCCAGGTCTTTGGCCTCCGCCCCGGTGATCGGGCGGCTGTCGTACTCCTCGGTGCGCAGCAGCGATCGGGTCTTGGCGTCGAAGAGCTGGAACGCCACACCACCGGGCTGAGCCAGGATCTCCCGGCCGTACTTGGCGTAGGTGTAGTTGCGGAAGTCGGCGCCCTCGTCCACGAACCGCCGACCGAGTTTATTGACCACGATCCCCACCGGGTAGCTCTGCCTGGTCAACTGGTTGGTCAGCTCGCGGTTTCCCCCGCGCGCCGGCGCGCCGGCGTCCCACGCAACGCTGTGGCAGCTGCCCCAGTCGCCGTGCCCGGCGGCTCCCTGGGCCAAGGCGAGCTCGAGCACCTCGCCGGTATTCAGCGGGTTGCCCCGAACAATGGCCCGCTCCCAGCCCCGCCCCAGGTGACGCGCGCGGCGCTCCGGGTCCGCTTCGAACCCGCCGGCGGCCAGCACCACCGAGCCGGCGACGACGTCGTGGGTCCGGCCCGCAACGTCGCGGTAGCGCACGCCGCGCACCGCCCCGTCCGGCCCACGCAGCAGGTCCTGCACCGACGCTCGGTAGCGGACCTGCACGCCGCTGTCGCGCGCGGCCGCCGTGTGCTGCGCGATCAACCCCTTGCCGCCGTCGACCGTGCCCAGGGCAAGCCCGCCGAAGAACACCCAGCGGCCGCCGGACAGGTAGGACTGACGCTCGTACATCAGCCGCCACCTGATCCCGTGGCCGGCCAGCCAGGCCACGATCTCGGCGCTGTCCTCGACCAGGATCCGGGTCATTGCCGGGTCGCAGTGCCCTTCGGTCAGCCGGTGCATGTCCCCGGTGAACTGCTCGGCGGTGTACGGCTCGAGCACCGTGTCCGCCAAGCGGTCCTGGGTGATCTTGTCGTCGACCAGCTCCCGAAGCCGTTGCTCGCCGCCCGCGCCGTCGTGGACGACCCGGAACGCCCCGGCCGTGTAAAAGGAGTTCCCGCCGGCCTCCTCGGGCGCACCCTTCTCCAGGACCAGCACCCGGGCACCGCTCTCCCGGCTCGCATGCGCGGCGCAGAATCCCGCGTTGCCGCCGCCCACGACCACGACGTCGACGTCGACGTCGACGTCGACGTCGGGGTCCCTCTCACTCATCCGGCTCCATCACCCAACCGAGCTCCTCCTGATGACGTCATCCGCACACAACGGTATACAAAGGTGCACAGAGTTCGTCAAGCGAGAGGCGGTGGCCTGCGCCGCTAGCAGTTGGAGCGGTCGGCCTCGCCGAGGAACGACTCGACCACTGGCAGGACAAGATCCGCGCGCCGGGTCAGGTCCATGTGCGTCGCGCCGGGGAGCACGGCGAGCTGGGCATCCGGGATCAGCGAGAACATCTCCGCGGCGTGCTCGATGCGCACGAAGTCGGTGTCGCCGAGCATCACCAGCGTGGGCACGGCCAGCGCCCGCAGCTCGTCGTCGGTCCAGCCGGTGAACGCGCCGACCATGTTCGAGGTCTTCTCGGCGAACGCCTCGAAGTGGTCCGGGTCGGGAGCGACCCGCTGGTAGTCCTCTCGCATGGAGTTGAAATCCGCGGCAGTGGGCATCCGCTCCGAGTTCGGATATGCCAGCGGGTCGCGGATCTCCTCGAAGAAGCCGTCCGGGCGGAACTGGATGGAGGCGACGACGAGTCGGCGCACCCGGTCGGGATGGCGCATTGCGGCCTGCAGCGCCACCAACCCGCCCAGGCTGAAGCCGTACAGGTCCGTCTGCTCAATGCCGAGGCGATCAAGTAGCCCGACCACGTCCTCCGCGAGGTTCGCGATCGCCATCTCCCGCTCGGAGTCGGCGGTCCGCCCGTGCCCCTGCAGCTCCACAGCGATCACCTGGTGCCTGCTGGCCAACGCCGGCAGGAGCGCGCCGAAGGACAGCTGGACGGTGAGCAGCCCACCGTGCAGCAGCACCAGTGGGCGGCCCTCGCCGTGGATCTCGTAGTACAACCGCAGGCCGTGGACCGGCGCGTAACCGGTTACCGGTACCCCGATATCGGTGCTCATCCTGGTCTCCTCTGCACTGAACAGCGCGTCTGTCAGGTTGGACCACCGCACTCGGCAAAACTCATCGCGTCCTCCTGGCTCATAATTGACAGCAAATCCAGAGACCAATCACAGAGGTAGCCGGAATCGTCAGAAGCGTTGTCACGACGGCCCAAAGTTGTCTCTGGAAGGTCGTTCAAACGGGCCATGTCCCTCGGCGGCACGGTCGGGCTCACCGGCGTCCTGGCGGCATGCGCCGGCGGCTCGACCTCCCCGCCGTCGCGCTGACCAAGGAGCAGACCCAGGGTCCGTACTGGTTCGACGTGGACAGCATCCGGGCGGACATCCGTGAGGACCGGCCAGGAGCGGTGCCGGCCCTCGCGCCGCGGGTGCACGACGGACCGGGTGCACGGCCGGCAACGCCGCCACCGCCGTGCCGAATGCCGTCGTGGAGATCTGGCACTGCGCAGGTCTACGGCTCAGCGCCCTACAACGGGCACACCGGTCGCGACACCACGAACGCCAACGACTCGATCTTCGACCGGAGCGGCTTGCTCACCGCCGAGCCACAGGGCAACTGCTACCTCGGTGTCGTCAACCCGGGCATCAACGTCTGACGCGGTGCCTTGGCGGCGGCTAGTTCGACGGCGCCTGCGTGCCCGGAGGAGCGCACCACGTGGTCCCCGGGACAATGACGTACCCGCTGGGACACTGCGGGGGAAGATCCGCGAACGCGGTACCGGTGAGCGCGACGGAGCCCAGTAGCCCCATTGCGGTGACCACGATGCCGGACACGATCCACCTGCGGGCGAGCGACATTTTGACGCCTCCGAAGCCTTGCGGGAATTCCCTCCGCTATAACTCATTCCGCCGGGCCCATGGCCGACACACGAGACTGCTTACGAGCCCGACCAGACCCAATTTACTCCTCAACCACATTCCGCGCACCCATGAGCGTTTCACTATCGGTGAGATCTGTACGCCTGGGCGGGCCGAGATCACCGGGGCAGCGCCAGGGCCGGTACTGAGGACCAATTGTGCATCTTTCTTCATTTGATGCATAGTTGGACCGGCGCTCGCGCAGGTGGCCACCGAGGTTGAGGAGTTCGCCATGACCGGTCGGAACGGGTCGCTGCCCCTGGACGGGATCACCGTCGTCGCCTGCGAACAGGCTGTCGCGGCGCCGTTGGCCACCCGACACCTGGCCGACCTCGGCGCCCGGGTGATCAAGGTGGAGCGGCCCGGCTCGGGCGACTTCGCCCGGGGCTACGACGAGACCGTGTTGGGCCTGTCCAGCCACTTCGTCTGGCTGAACCGCTCCAAGGAGAGCCTCGCGCTGGATCTCAAGCAACCCGGCTCTGTGCGGACCGTGCTGCGGCTGCTGGAGCGGGCGGACGTGTTCGTGCAGAACTTCGCCCCCGGCGCGGCCGAACGCCTGGGGTTGGGCGCGGCGGCGCTGCGGCTCCGCTTCCCCCGGTTGGTCACCTGCTCGATCTCCGGGTACGGCTCGGACGGGCCCTACCGGGACGCGAAGGCCTACGACCTGCTCATCCAGTCCGAGGCCGGGCTGGTATCGGTCACCGGCACCGAGGAACAGCCGGCCAAGAGCGGTATTCCGGCGGCCGACATCGGGGCGGGGATGTACGCCTTCTCCGGCATCCTGGCGGCCCTGTACGAGCGGGAACACACCGGTGTCGGCGCGGAGATCGAGGTGAGCCTGTTCGACGCGCTCACCGAATGGATGGGCTTCCCGCTGTACTACGCGGGCTACGGAGGCGAACCGCCCCGGCGGACCGGCGCCGACCACCCGGCGATCGCCCCCTACGGCACCTTCACCGCCGGCGATGGCAGCGAGATCGTGCTGGCGGTGCAGAACGAGCGGGAATGGGTGCTGTTCTGCGAGCGGGTGTTGGAACGCGGTGACCTCGCCACCGACCCCCGGTTCGAGAGCAGTTCTCGCCGGGTGGCCAACCGCCCAGCCCTACAGCAGGAGATCGACAAGGTCTTCCACGGCCTGACCGGCGACGAGGTCATCGCCCGGCTGGCCGCCGCCCGCATCGCCTACGCGCGCCGACGGGAGGTCGCCGAGGTTCTGGAGCACCCACAGCTGGCGGCTCGAGACCGCTGGACCGAGGTCGGCTCCCCGGTCGGCCCACTGCGCGCGCTGCTCCCCCCGATCGTGCTGCCCGGGCGGACCCCGAGAATGGCACCCATCCCGGCGGTCGGCGAGCACAACGAGGCGATCCTGCGCTGGCTCGACCAACCCGACGCAGCCGAGGACCGACAGGGTGGGGGGTGAGCATGGCCTTTCCCACCAAGCGTGACCACATCGTCGACGAGCTGCGCCGACGGATCCTGTCCGGCCACCTCGAGCGCGGTGCCCGGATGCCCCAGGACGAGCTCGCCCGGGTGTTCAGCGCCAGCATCACCCCGGTGCGGGAGGCGCTGCGGCAGCTCGAGGCCGAGGGGCTGGTCATCGCGGAGCCGCATCGCGGGGTCCGGGTCGCGGGCGTTGATCTGGAGCAGGTCACCGCGACCTACGTGGTCCGCAGGCTCACCGAGACCTACGCGATGCGCCGTGCCACGCTGCGGGTGTCCCGCCGTGACCTGGCTCGAGCCCAGCAGCTGCTGGTCGACGCTGCGAGCGCCGAGAACGACCCGGCGGCCGCGCGCGAACACAACCGGGAGTTTCATTTCCTGTTCTACCAGCGCTGCGGGATGCCGTCGCTGACGGACCGGATCGCCGCCATGTGGCAGGCCTTTCCGTGGAACCTCATGCTGCATTCGCCGCACCGCTCCGAGGCGTCCCACCAGGAGCACCTGGAGATCCTCCGCGAGCTCGAGCAAGGAGATCCGGACCGGGTCGCGGCGGCGACCGAACGCCACATCCAGAACGGCTTCGCCGCCATCCTGCTCCAGTTGGCCGGGCGGGAGGGTCCGGACCCGTTCGACCCCGAGGTGGACTGAGGGCCCGGCTCGGTCAGGCCGGGAAGAGGCGGCGGGCCTGCTCGGGGTTCAGCTTGGCGAACGTCGCCTCGGCCTCGACCAGGGCCCGCTCGGGTTCCTCGGCGGCCGCGATCGAGCCGGTAGCCCGCACCCACCGGCCGGACACGTCCACCGTTGTGCCGCGGACCAGCAACGACTCGCGCAGCGGCACCGGCCGGCGGTAGCGCACGGTCAGCTCCACCGTCATGCCAGGGTTGCCGCTGGCGGCGGCCGCGCCCCCGAGTACCTGGTCGATCAGCAGGGCGCTCACCCCGCCGTGCCCGTAGGACGGCGGGCCCTCGTAGGCCAGGCCGAGCGTGCACTCCCCCGATGCCCTGCCCCCGCCCATCTCCAGGTGTAGCGGCGGGGCCAGCGGGCTGCCCACCCCGCTGACCGGGTTGTACATCCGCACCCCGGCGCGCAGGTCGTCCACGCC
>Ga0137412_10003486_pt1 | contig 12539 bp, 10 predicted proteins | sample CZODoug2_1_16fun_FD_122160 | JGI IMG/M metagenome (GOLD analysis project Ga0137412, IMG submission 122160) | Vadose zone soil fungal communities from Angelo Coast Range Reserve, California, USA - CZODoug2_1_16fungal (Hybrid Assembly) | ecosystem: Environmental > Terrestrial > Soil > Vadose zone...
CGTCACCGAAGCCGGCGGAATCAGCCGCGGAGTCCCCGCCAATGCGCCGACACGGATGGTCCCACCAGCGCAGATACACGGGCCGCCAGCGCTCGAGCGCGGCGAGCACCGGGGCGATCGGAGCCAGCCGGGCGCTCATCGGTGGCGCGCGAGCAGCCCCGCCTCGAGCCGCCGCGCCCCCTCGGCGACCTGCCGGTCGTGCTCCTCGACCGCCTCAGCCTGCCGGCGCGCCCGCACCGCCACCAGGGCGACGTCGGCCGCGCGGCGCCCGAGCCGGGCGGCCAGGTCGTCACGCCGGGCGGCCACGCCGGGTGCCAAGGGCAGCTCGTCGACCGCCGTGCTGTGCACCGCGGCCGCCGCCGCACTCAGCCGGTCGGCCAGCGCGGCCAGCCGGGCCGCGCCGGCGAGTGCTTCGGCCGGGTCCAGTTCGAGGTTCGCTGCCATGGCCCGAGCGTGCCAACCGCCGCGCCCCGCCGGGGCGGAACCGGCCAACTCCGGTGCGATCGCACACGCCGGCCACCAAGGCGCTGGACCGAGAGTGTCAGCTGGCGGCGGCGACCACGGTGGCGAGCTGGCCGCCGATCCGCTCGGCCAACTCCCGCGTGGGGGCCTCGACCATCACCCGGACCAGCTGTTCGGTGCCGGACGGGCGCAGCAGCACCCGTCCCTGGTCACCCAGCTCGACCTCCGCCTTGGCCACCGCGTCCCGGACCTCGGGGGCGGCGGCGACGGTGGCCTTGTCGGTGACCCGCACGTTGACCAGCACCTGCGGCAGCGCGACCATCACCGAGGCCAGCTCGGCCAGCGTGCGCCCGGTGGCGGCCATCCGGGCCATCAGGCGCAGCGCGGTGAGCACCCCGTCGCCGGTGGTGGCATACGCCGGCAGCACCAGGTGGCCGGACTGCTCGCCGCCCAGCGCGAACCCGCCGGCCCGCAGCTCCTCGAGTACGTAGCGGTCCCCCACCGCCGCGGTGCGCACCGTGATGCCCGCGTCCCGCATGGCCAGGTGCAGCCCGAGGTTGCTCATCACGGTGGCGACCAGGGTGTCTTCGACCAGCTCGCCGCGCTCCCGCAGCGCCAGCGCGAGCACCGCCATGATCTGGTCGCCGTCGACCGTGGCGCCGTCGGCGGTCACCGCGAGGCAGCGGTCGGCATCGCCGTCGTGGGCGATGCCCAGGTCGGCCCGGTGTTCGCGGACGGCTTCGGTCACCTCGTCGAGGTACGTCGAGCCGCAGTGGTCGTTGATGTTCAGCCCGTCCGGGGCGGCGTGGATCGCGATCACCTCGGCGCCGGCCCGGCGGTAGGCCTCGGGCGCGAGCTCGGCGGCCGCGCCGTTGGCACAGTCCACCACCACCCGCAACCCGGCCAGTGGAGTGTCGCCCGCGCCGGCGAGGCGCAGATGACCCAGGTAGCGCTCACCGGCGTCGACCAGGTCGCGTACCCGCCCGACCTTGGCCCCGACCGGGCGGCTTCCCGGCTCGTAGAGGCGCGCCTCGATGGCGTCCTCGACCGTGTCGGCCAGTTTGTGCCCACCCTCGGCGAACAACTTGATGCCGTTGTCCGGCATCGGGTTGTGCGACGCGGAGATCATCACGCCCAGGTCGGCCCCGAGTTCGCCGACCAGGTAGGCGACCCCGGGCGTGGGTAGCACCCCGGCCCGCAGCACGTCCGCCCCGGCCGAGGCCAGCCCGGCGGTAACCGCCGCCTCCAGCATCTCGCCGCTGGCGCGCGGATCCCGGCCCACCACAGCGACCGGGCGATGTGACCGGTCGCTCTCCGCGAGTACCCGCGCGGCGGATGCGGCGATCGCCATCCCAAGCTCGGGAGTCAACTCCGCGTTGGCCAGGCCCCGAACGCCGTCTGTACCGAACAGCCGGCCCATACGGGGGTCAGCGCTTGCTGTACTGGGGCGCCTTGCGGGCTTTCTTCAAGCCGTACTTCTTACGTTCGGTGGCCCGTGCGTCCCGGGTGAGGAAGCCGGCGGCCTTGAGCGCCGGACGGTCGTCCGCGTTCAGCTCGACCAGCGCCCGGGCAATGCCCAGGCGCAGCGCGCCGGCCTGGCCGGAGATGCCGCCGCCGTGCAGGGTGGCCAGCACGTCGTAGTTCTCCACCCGCTCGGTGATCACCAGCGGCTCCTTGACCAGCTGCTGGTGCACCTTGTTCGGGAAGTAGGTCGGCAGGTCCTTGCCGTTGAGCCGGAAGCTGCCGGTGCCCGGCACCAGCCGGACCCGCACGACGGCTTCCTTGCGCCGACCCACGGTCTGCACCGGGCGGCCGGGCGGAGCCGGCGCCGGGGCGGCAGGGGTCTCCTGCGCTGGCGCGCTCACCTGCGCGGCCTCGGTCTCAGTCTCGGTCTCAGTCTCGGTCTCTTCGACGTCGGGCACTTCTGGGCTCTGCTCGGGGGCGCTCACTGACTCACCTGGGTAATCTCGAAGGGCTGCGGCTGCTGCGCGGCGTGTGGATGCGTCGGGCCGGCGTAGACCTTGAGCTTCTTGCCCAGGGCCCGGCCGAGCCGGTTTTTCGGCAGCATGCCCTTGACGGCCTTCTCGACCAGCCGGTCCGGGTGCTTGTCCAGCATCTCCCCGACGGAGCGCTGACGCAGCCCGCCCGGGTAGCCACTGTGCCGGTAGACGAACTTGTCGTCCCGCTTGTTGCCGGACACCGCAACCTTCTCGGCGTTCACGATGATGACGAAATCACCGGTGTCGACATGCGGGGCGAAGGTCGGCTTGTGCTTGCCGCGCAACAGCGTGGCGGCGTGGGTGGCCAGCCGACCAAGGACGACGTCGGTAGCGTCGATGACATGCCAGGCGCGGGTGACCTCGCCAGGCTTCGGACTGAACGTGCGCACGGACCTACCTCGTCGTCTCTTGCTTGCGGGAGCTGCCTGGGACTCGACACGGGCCGATCCCGGGGTGCTCGGACGAACAGCGCCATTGTTTGCACAACACTGCCGTTCGCAGCACAACGACTTTCGAGGGTACCCGTCGTTGTCATGGTGGGTCAAAACGGGTCGGCGCGGCACCCGGTCCAGCTAGTCGAACCGGCGGCGGCGCCGCGCCCGCCACCGCCGAACCGGGCCGCACAACCTCACGCCCAGCGGCTCGCGTTGGCTTGTTCAACCTGTTGATAGCCCTCGTTGGCATGGCCCAGGGCCACCCCGATCTGGGTGAGCACCTGGTTCAGGTCGGCCGCCGAAGTATCCCATAAACGCTGCTTGACCTGGTAATCCTGCGCCGCCAGGCCGGTCCAGCTGGCCACCATGGGAGCCAGGTCGCGGCGCAGGTCGTCAAGCTGGGCGGTCATCCGCTGTGAGGTGCTCGCCACATTTTGCTGCGCTGCGGCCAGCTCCCCGAAAGTCACCTTAATTTCGGACATCTCTCGTTCCCTTTCTGCTCTCTGGTGCGGCGCCGCTCAGCCCAGTGCGCCTTGGATCGCCGACATGCTCTGCCGCTGCTGGTCCTCGGCCTGCTGGTAGGCCCGGCCGGAGCCCAGGATCGCCTCACCGATCCCGCGCAGCGCCTCGTTCAACGTCCGCGCGTCGGTGTCCCAGCGGGCCATCAAGCCCTGGAACGCGGTCGACGCCTCGCCCCGCCACGCGCCGGACAGCGGCGCCAGCTGGTTGCGCAGGGCGGACAGCTGCGACTGCACCTGCTCGTTCACCTGCGCCACCTGCGCGGCGGCCCGCTGCATCTCCTCCGTGGTGGTGCCGTACCCCGCGACCATCGCCATCACTGCCTTTCACCTTGTGCCGGTTCGCGGCCCGCTCGGGCGGCGTGGACAACGTCACGCTGTCAGCCGGGGTGTGGGTGCCGGAGCCGAACGCGGAGTTTCGTGTGCGATTGCGAACACCCGACTCCAGTCGTTCCGCTAGCGGGCGGCGCGCAGCCGCAGCGAGGCGAGCACCGCGGCGCATGCGGCGCGCACCGTATCCGCGCCGGCGGCGGTGTGCTGGCAACCCACGCTGAGCTGCGCATCCCGCTCGAACAGCACGTACCACTCCACGTCGGCACCGAGCCGGGGCTGACGCTGCCGGTAGGCGATCACATCCCGGTCCGCGACCCGGGTGGCCAGGGTGAACTCGGCCAGCGGTTCGCCGTCGTCGATGGCGCGCTGGTAGCGGTCGCGCAGCTCACGGAACGCGCGGTCCGGCTCCGCCGCGCTGTCGTAGCCGAGCGGGGTCTGCTCGATGGCGATCAGGTCGGAGCCGTTCGGCGTGCCGACCGGGGTGAGCAGGCTGCGCCGCCGCTCGGGTAGGCCGCCGGTATGCCGCCAACCGGCGGGCACGCCCAGCGTGTAGTCGTACTGAGCCAGCGGGTGGTTGGCGCCCCCGGCCGGTGCCGACCCGGCGAGCTGGTGCCCGGCGGGTGCACCGGATGAGCTGGCCAGCCCGCTGCTCAGTGCGGTGAGGGTGGCCGCGAGCAGCGACACGGCGAGGCCGGCCAGCACCCCTCGGATCCGGCGGGGCGGCGCGGGCGGCGGCAGCAGGGGTTCGGCGGCGAGAGACCGGGGGGTCGGCCCGGGGCGGTTCGCCCGGAGGTAGGCCGGGGCGGTTGGCGGGGCTCCCGGTTCGGGGTCCGCGCGGAGCGCGCCGAGGAGCGCCACGTGCTCCGGGTCGGTGGGTACCAGCGGCGGCTCACCGATCAGGTCGGTGAGCCACTCGATCAGCCGCTCGGTCGGCACCGTGCCGGCCAGCAGCAGCACGCCGCCGGTCAGCTCCGGCGGCGGGACACGCGCCTCGCCGGCGACTTCGGCCAGCAGTCGGGCCGGGTGGTCCCCGTCGCTGGTCGAGCCGCGCCGGCAGGCGAGCACAGCGCCCGCTCCCGCTCCCGCTCCCGCTCCGGCTCCGGCTCCGGCTCCGGCTCCGGCTCCGGCTCCGGCTCCGGCCAGCACGGTCGCGCAGGCACCGTCCGTGTCCACCTGGAGTACCGCAAGCGGCCCCGGAGGCAGCATCCGGCGAGCGGTCAGCTCGCGGGCCGCCGCCACGGCGGACGAGCGCACCCGCACCGGTACGCCGGGGCCGGCGAGCTTGCGCGCCGCGGTGTCCGCCGCGCGGCCCGTCCAGTGCGCCGGATGCACCACAACCAGCTCTTCCAGCGGGTCGACCACCGAGGCGAAGCGGCGCAGCGCGGCACGGACCGCTTCGGACGCCGAACTCGCCGACCGACCGGGCAGCAGCCGAGGCGCGCCGAGGGGGCCGTCCGCCGCCGCGAGCCTGACGGACGAGCCTCCCAGCTCAACGGCCAACCTCATGGCGAGGGCTTCTTCGGTGCCCTTCGGGCCGGTCGCGTCGTTTTCCGGGCCGGTCGGGCCGGTCGGGCCGGACCCGCCGGCTTGACGCTCGGCGGTACTGGCTCGACACTCCGCGGCTCCGGTTCAACCCTCGGCGGCGGATCGGGGTCCGGGTCCGGGTCGAGCAGCGCGATCTGCACCCGGCGGCGCCCGGCCTTGCGGCCGAGCAGCACGGCCCGCCCGGGCGGCATCGGGGTCGGCTTGACCCCGTCCAGCAGCGGACCCTCGTCCGGGCTGCCGCTCATCATCAGCCCCGGCGAGGCCAACTCCCTGAGCCGGGCGATGACAGGTTCGAACAGGGCTCGGCTGGCGCCTCCGCTGCGCCGGGCCAGCACCAGGTGCAGCCCGACGTCCTTGGCCTGCGGGAGGAATTCCAGCAGCGGCAGCAACGGGTTCGCGGTGGCCGCCGCGCCCGTGCTGGCTACCAGGTCGTAGTCGTCGACCAGCACGTACACCTCGGGGCCGGACCACCATGAGCGGTCCCGCAGCCGCGCCGCGGTGACGTCCGAGCCGGGCAGGCGGCGGCGCAGCGAGGCGGCCACGTCGCTGATCGCCTGGCCGGCGGCCTCGCCGTTGCTGGCGTAACCGACGAGGTGGCTCTCCGGCACCTGGCCGAGCAGAGTGCGCCGGTAGTCGATGAGCACGACGCGGGCCTGCTCGGGGCGCAGCTGCTGGGTGAGGCCACGGATCAGCACCCGGAGCAGGTTGGTCTTTCCGCTCTCCCCGTCGGCGAAGCAGAGCAGGTGCGGTTCGGCGTCGAAGTTGAGGTAGACCGGCTCCAACCGCGCCTCGTCCACGCCGATCGGCAGCGCGTGCGGCGTGCTGGGCGGGAGGGTCCCGGCGGTGGTCAGCACGGTGCGCCTGGCCAGCAGCTCGGGGTAGTCCATCCGGTCCGGCAGCAGCCGCACCGGGGGGACCGAGGGTCCGGACCAGGACATCGCCACCTCGGCCACCGCCTCGGCGAACCCGCCGCCGATGGTGTCCAGCGCCGGGCGGGCGATCACGCAGTGGCCGCCGTCCGGAGCCATTCCGCTACCGGGTTTGGCCGGCACCAGCGCGGCGCGGCGCCGATCCACCTCGGAGTCGGCCGGGTCGCCCAGCCGCAGCTCGAACCGGGTGCCCAGCAGGTCTTTCAGCGCGGGGCGCAGCTCGGACCAGCGGTTCGCCGACACCAGCAGATGCACCCCGTAGGAGAGCCCCCGGCTGGCCAGCGGCAGCAGCTGGGTCTCCAGATCCTCGAACTCGGTGCGCAGCGTGAGGTAGCCATCCACCACCAGGACCAGATCGCCGTGCGGGTCGTCAGCAAACTCACCAGCGGCCCGGCGTCGGCGGAAGTCGGCGGCCGACTCCACCCCGGCGGCGCGGAACGAGCGCTCCCGGTCGTCCAGCACGGTGATCACCTCGGCCACGGTGCGCCGCACCACGTCCGGCCGCTGACGGTCCGCCACCCCGCCGACGTGCGGCAGGCCGGCCAGCCCGTCGAGCATCCCGCCGCCGAAGTCCAGCGCATAGATGGTCAGCTCGCGCGGCGTGTTAGTCAGCGCGAGGCCGAGCAGCAGGGTGCGCAGCAGGGTGGACTTACCGGACTGCGGAGCGCCCACCACGACGCCGTGCCCGGCGGCCGAGGACAGGTCCGCGACCAGCGGATCCCACCGCTGGTGGTAGGGCCGGTCGATCAAACCGAGGGGCACTCGCAGGCCGCCGCTGTCCCGGGTGCCCAAGCCGCGCGGACCCCGGCCGAGTGCCGGCAGCAGCGTGTCCAGGGCGGGCGGTTCATCCAGCGGGGGCAGCCACACCCGGTGCGCCGGCGGGCCCTGGCCAGCCATCGCGCCGACCATCAGGTCCAGCACGCTGCGCGCCCGCGCGGTCCGCGCCACCGTGCCCGATCCGGTGCCCGCGCCGCCCCGAACGGCACCGCCCCGAACGGCAGAGGCGTCCGGGGTGGCGCTGCCCGGCACCACAACGTCGGTTCCCGGGATCGCCTCGGTCGGCGGGTCACCGGCCAGTCGCGTGTCGGACAGCACCTGGGTTACCGAGTCGTCCGGGTCGCCGGGGCGGATGCCGACCCGGGTGGCGGTGAACAGCCGAGGCCGCGCCGATCCGATCACGGCGGCCGGGGTCGGCGCGGCACCCACCGTCGGTGCCGAGGACACGTAGGCGGCCCGGAACCGGACCAGCTCGTCGGTGCCCAGCGCGAGGTAGCCGGAACCGGGCATCGGCGGCAGCTGGTAGGCGTCCGGCACACCGAGCACCGCGCGGGACTCGGCCGGGGAGAACGTGCGCAGCGCGATCCGGTACGACAGGTGCGACTCCAGCCCGCGCAGCCGCCCCTCGTCGAGCCGCTGGGAGGCCAGCAGCAGGTGCATCTGCAGGGACCGGCCGAGCCGCCCGATGGTGACCATGAGGTCGACCAGTTCGGGGCGCTGGGCGAGCATCTCGGAGAACTCGTCGACCACGATCAGCAGCGCGGGCAGCGGCGGCAGGTCACTCCCGGAGCCCCGGGCGCGCTCGTAGTCGGCGACGCTGGCCAGGTTGCCGGCCGCGCGCAGCGCCTCCTGCCGGCGGGTGATCTCGCCGGCCAACGCGTCGGCCATCCGGTCAACCAGGGCGAGCTCGTCGGCCAGGTTGGTGATCACCGCGGACACGTGCGGGAGGTCGGCCAGACCGAGGAAGGTGGCGCCGCCCTTGAAGTCGACCAGCACCATGTTCAACCGGTCGGACGGATGGGTCGCGGCCAGCCCGAGCAGCAGGGTGCGCAGCAGCTCGGACTTGCCCGAGCCGGTGGCCCCGATGCACAGCCCGTGCGGCCCGGAGCCGCCCTGCGCGGACTCCTTGAGGTCCAGCAGCACCGGTTGGCCGTTCTCCCCCACGCCGATCGGCACCCGCAGGGTGTCTGCCGCCGAGTCGCGCCAGCGGGCCCTGGCCACCGCGACCGAGGCCGGGTCGTCGAGGCCCAACAGCTCCGGCAGCCCAACCGTGTTGCGCAGCGGGCGCCCGGTGTCCGGCTCAGCGCCCCTGGGCGCTCGGTACCGGGCCATCCGCCGGGCCAGCGTGGTCGCCTCGGCCAGGCCGAGCGCGTCCGGCCGGCCGATCCAGCGGGGCTGCTCGACCGGGCGCGGGTCGGTGCTCATACCCAGCCGGGTCGACTCCACCAGCAGGGTCAGCTCGCGGTCGGCGGCCGAGGCGGCGGCCCGGTCGGCCAGCCGCAGCACGGTGATCTCCGGGCGGTCCAGCCACTGCGCGCCGGCCCGGCGCACGTCCACCCCGTCCACCACGATGAGCAGCCGGGGCGGGTTCCCGCTGGCCGTGGGGGTGGTCGGGGTGGCCAGCCAGTCGGCGACCTCGGCCGGGCGGGAGGTGACCATCCGCAGCGCGCCGATCTCGTCGGTCAGCGTCGGGTGCTGCACGTGCGGCAGCCACTTCACCCAGTCCCAGTTCGCGAACGTGGCCGGCGACGCGATCACCGCGAGCCGCGCCTCGGCCGGGCTGTGCCACGCCACGAACTGCGCGATCATCGCCCTGGCCAGCCCCCTGGTGACCGCCAGCCCGTCCTCCCCCGCTTCGGCGCCCGGCCTGGTGTCGGGCACGGCGTCGGGCCGCCGGGCACGCAGGCAGAGCCGGCGCGCGGACAGCGACACCGCCACCGGCAGCCCGGGCACCACGGAGTGCGCCCGCAGCAGCCGGCGCAGCGCCCAGGCACAGACCGGCTCGAGCTGGTCGAGCGGCCCGGTCTGCGGTGGGACCAGCCGGGTGGCCAGCCGCTGGCGCCCCCGGCCGACCCTGACCTGGCCGAAGTCCGGGTCGGTCTCCCGCCGCTCCCACATCCGGTCGGAGTCCAGCACGGCGAGCAGGGCGCCCGGGTCGGGATGCGTCCACTCCATCGCGGTGCGCTGCGCGGCGGCCACGATCCGGATCCGCCGCCGCTCCTGGGCCAGGTAGCGCAGGTAGTCCCGGCGGTTCTCGTCGGTCTCAGCGCGCTGGCTGCCGCCGCGCCCCATGCCGCCGGCCATCATGCCCACGGTGGACAGCGCGAACATGCCGCCGAACAGCCACGACGTCGGGTTCTGCGCGCCCATCACGACGATGAAGCCGAGCGAGCCGAGCACCATGACGGCCGGCATCAGCCGCTGCCCAAGGCCGGCGGGCACCGGCTTGGCCGGCTCCGGGGGCGGTTCCAGGGAGAGCTCGCCCCCGGGCAGTCGAGGTGGCGCGATCCTCGGCACGCGGCGCACCGTCCGGGTACTCATGGGCTGTCGTCCCCTCGTTCGTGATCCCACGCGTACGTGTCGGAAAGGGTGCGCGGGGGCCGGCGCGAAGCTCGTCCGACCAGTTCCGCCAAACCGCCCTCACAGACGATCAGGCGCCGCAATACTAAGAACCTGACAGCGCCCGCCGGGGCCGTTTGAGAAAACTCGCCCCCGGTGACGGCCCGATCTTCTTTCCGTGGCAGGAGGTGGCATGACCAGGCCGGACGCCGGTATGGCACGGGCCGAGACGCGTGCCGACAGCACCCGGTTCTGCCGGGTGACAGTGTTGGCCCCCCGGTCTCGGATGGATCTTGCGCTGCCGACCGACCTGACCGTGGCCGAGCTGGTTCCGATGCTCAGCGAGCTCGCGGGTGAGTCCGGTCCGCACCGCCGGGCTCGGTTATCCGGGGCGGACCGGTCCGGCACCCCAGCGGCCTGGTGCCTGGCCGCCGCGGCCGGCGCCGAACTGCCGCCGCACGCCACCCTGGCCGGGCTCGGCGTGCTGGACGGTGACCTGCTGCGGTTACGCAGCCGCGCGGACGCCCCACCGCCACCGGTCTTCGACGACCCGGTGGACGCGGTGGCCGAAGCGGTGCGCGCACCGGACGGCGAGCCAGGGGCGTGGTCGGACCGCGGTGACGACCCGGACGGCCCGTCGGAGCCCTACTCGGTGTGGCCCTGGAACGACCGCTGCCGCCGGCTGGCCGGGCTGTCCGCCGGCGTGCTGGCCGCGGTGGCCGCCGCGATCCTGCTGGCCGCCAGCCGCGGCTGGGGCGAGCAACCCAACGGTGTCGCCGCGGTGGTCAGCGCGCTGGCCGCGGCCGCCGCCCTCACGGCAGCGGTGCGCACCGTGGCGCGGGACGGGACCGGCGCCGTGCTGCTGGCCACCGGCGCCGTCCCGCTGGCCGCCGCGGCGGGCTTCGCCGCGCTGCCCGGTACGCCGAGCGCCGGGCACCTCCTGCTGGCCACCGCGCTCGCGGCCGCCGCCTCGGCGGCCGGACTGGCCCTGCTCGGCACCGCCGCTCCGGTGCTGGTGGGTACCGCGCTGGCCACCGCGCTGACCGCGTTGGCCGCCCTGCTGGGCGTGTTCCAGGCCGGATCGGCGAGCGGGCTGGCCGCCGGCGCGGCCACCGTCGCGGTGGGACTGTTGCCGCTGCTGCCCCGGGCCAGTATCCGGCTCGCCGGGCTGCCGCCGCCGGTCGTCCCCACCACCCCGGGCGACATGATCGCCGCCGACGCGCAGTGGGAGCTCGCCTCCCCGGAGGAGATCCACTACCAGTCCCGGTTGGCGCACACCTACCTCGCCGGACTGGTACTGGGCGCCACCGCGGTGGCCTCGGGCGGGGCGGTGCTGGCCGCGTCCGGCGCGGGCTGGGCCGGGCGCGGGTTCGCCGCCGTCGTGGTGGCCGTGCTGCTGCTGCGCTCCCGGGGTTACGTCACGGCCGCCGCGTCCGCCGCGCCGATGGCCGGTGGTCTGCTGGCCGGCATGGCGCTGGTCGCCGGGATCGCCTCCACCGGCCCGGCGGTGGCCCGTCTCGGCGGCGTGGCGGTGCTGCTGGTAGCCGGTGCCATGGCGATCTGGCTGGTGCGCAGCGGACCGAGGCGGGAGCCGTCGCCGGTACTGCGCCGCACCGTGGACATCGCGGAAGCCGTCCTCGTGGTGGCCACCTTCCCGCTGGCACTGGCCGTACTGGACCTCTACCAGCTGGTACGCGGACTGTGAGGCGGACAGCGGCCGGCCTGGCGCTCGCGGCGACCGCGCTGCTTGTTGTAGGCGCTATTTTTCTCGTCATCGAATTCGTCTCGCTGATTACGGGCATCGTACTGACGCGCACGATTACGACCGCGGTCGACGATCTTTACAGCGCCACACAACACGCGCAGGCCGGCGATCTTTCTTTTCGCGTTCGTGTGCCGCACCGCGATCAGCTTGCCGCGCTCGGCGACTCGTTCAACTCCATGATGCAATCGGTGTCGACCCTGATCGAAGAGCAGCGCCAGCGTCAACGCCTCGAAAACGAGCTCTCCATCGCTCAAGAAGTTCAGCAGCAACTGTTTCCGCACGCGCTGCCCAAATTGCCTGGCGTGGAGCTGGAGGCTGTCTGCCGTCCGGCACGAGTGGTCAGCGGCGATTATTATGACTTCATACGCATCTCGCAGACACACCTGGGGATCGCGCTGGCCGATATCAGCGGCAAGGGCATTTCGGCCGCGCTGCTGATGGCCAGCCTGCAGGCGGCTCTGCGGAGCGACGTGCTGCGCTATCGGAATGGGCAGCCTGGCTTCACTGCCCCAGAAATCAATACCGCCGAAATTGTTTCGCACCTGAACCGGCACTTGTTCCGCAATACATCAGACGAACGCTACGCAACGCTCTTCCTGGGTTTTTACGATACCGCGACACGCCGGCTGAACTATACGAATGGCGGGCATCCGCCTCCGATTTATATTTGCGGCAACCGCGTAGGACGTTTGGAAGCCGGCGGGATGGTTGTAGGCCTGTTTAATGACGTGCCGTTCACGCAGGGCACAATTGAAATTGAGCCGGGAGGCTTGTTGATCGCTTTTAGCGACGGTTTGATTGAGCCAGAGAATGTTTATGGGGAAGAGTTTGGTACCGAACGGCTGATTCAGGTAGCCAAGCAGAATCAGAATGAATCGCCTCAGGTAATCGTCGAAGCGCTGATGCGCGCCGCGGAAGAATGGTCCAGCTCTCCCGAGCAGGCCGACGATATGACGGTGGTCGTCGCGCGTTTTCGTGCCACGCAGGAGCCGAACGCATGAAGGTGTTGACTGCGGCACAAATGCGCGAGGCCGACCGGCTGACGACCGAGCGTTACGGTATTTCCAGTTTGCAATTGATGGAGAATGCGGGCGCCGCGATCAGCGAATTCGTGCGCGAGAAATTTCCGGATATCATACGGCAGAAAATTGCGGTGCTGTGCGGAAAAGGAAATAACGGCGGCGACGGCCTGGTGATCGCGCGACTGCTGAAAGAAT
>Ga0137412_10003487_pt1 | contig 12538 bp, 10 predicted proteins | sample CZODoug2_1_16fun_FD_122160 | JGI IMG/M metagenome (GOLD analysis project Ga0137412, IMG submission 122160) | Vadose zone soil fungal communities from Angelo Coast Range Reserve, California, USA - CZODoug2_1_16fungal (Hybrid Assembly) | ecosystem: Environmental > Terrestrial > Soil > Vadose zone...
CCCACGCCCTCATGAAAGCCCGGCGCCGCGCCGAGTCGTAACAAATACGGAACTTCCAGGCGCGAATAGGCTTTGAAGTAATATCCGTGACCGAGTTCGTGATGCGCCGTGAAAAACCAGCGCGCGTTCGGTTCAATGCTTTGCAGCGAGCGAATGTCGTTCTGGAGATCGATGTGCCAGCAGGAGGCGTGCGTGTTCTTCTTTCGTTTCGAATCCGGTGGCAGCGGATACAAGTCGGATCTTTCCCAAAAACTTTGCGGCAACGGCGAAAAACCGAGCCCGGTGTAAAATTGCTCTGCCGTTTTGATGATCCATTCCGGCTTGCGGTCCTTGAAATACTTGTCGATGTCCGCTGCTTCAACCAGGCCCGGCCATTCCTGGCCCCAGCGATTATTGATCCAGTGCGCTGGAATTTTCTTCGGCACTGGCTGATGAAATTTTTCGGCGAGTTTGTATTTCGCCCACGTGTGCAACTGCAAATAAAGCGGACGCAATGTCGCCATCCAATCTTCCAGCATCTTGAGCATCTCGTCGGTCGTCATTCCGTACGCAGCGACCTCCAGCGAGAAGTAATTGGGATACTTCATCTCCTTGGCGACCCCGTTACGCAGATCGCGCAGCGTTACCAAATTCGGTTTCAACGCCGGGCCAGACTGTTTCGACGCTTCCCAGACCGCTTTGCGCTCATTGAGATCTACACTCTTCTCCAGTTTATCGTCGATCTGGTTCGCGGTGATTGGCTGGCCGTTGAGCTTGAACTCGAAACCGTTAAGGATCGACGCCTGCTTTGTCTCTGCGGTAACCCTTTTCGCAACGAGATCGGGATTTGTCATCGGACCTTCCGCCGCGTTTAAGAGAAGCTGTTTCAACTGCCGAACTGTCAGTTCGTTGAGCTCTTTCTCATGCGTTAGCAAGGCGCGCGCTTCACTGATAATCGCCGGGTTTCCGTTGAACGCTGCGTAGGCTTTGCCCGTGGCTTCAGCGGCAGCATCGTGCGCTGGTGTTACATCGGTGACAGCGAACCATTGTGCCTCGCTGTTGACCCGGTAAAGCGCCTGATAACCGGCATTGGCCAGCGCGAGGAAACGATCTGCGCGTTCCTGCATCGGCGATGCGGCGAAGCTAAGTGATCGGAGCATGAGCAGGAGTAACCCGCCTACGCACAAGGCTACAGCGCGGCTCGTCCTGCTTCGCGGGCGAGGAGTTAGCGGCCCGCCTGCCCGCTGTAGCCTTGGCGTAGGCGGATTGTCTGTGGTCTGTTGTCTCTTGGCATGTCGGTGGCGATGCATGGTTCGAAAATTAATCGAAACAAATGTTGTAGGGCAAGCCACGCCCGCAACGCCTGAGCGTAGCGATGCGGGCAGGCGCTCCACGTGACGAAGGCAATCGTGACTGCGTGGACACGTGAAATACTCGCAGGCAGGATTGCCTGCGTCACTTCAATTCTGCCTTTGCCCGTCACTCGAGCTTCGACATTAATTCGTCATTCGTCATTCTGGTTTCGTCATTCCAATCCGTTCGCGTCTATTCGCATGATTCGCGGGCTGTCAATCGTTGCAAGCCTGAGCACTGCGTCATCTTTTTTCTTGATAGCCGGGCGTGATTTCACTAACCCCCATCAGAGCTATGGAATTACTTGCTACCGACCCGCTGTTACCCGTCCGCAATTTTTCCGTCCGCCACGTCATCGATGTTGAAACCCTTTTCGAAATCGGGCCCCTCCAGCTCGTTCGATTTTTCAGCCATAAATTTCCTTCATTGCGCCACACTAGAATCGTGTCGAACTCGCACAGCGCGTGTGGTGTGCGCGCACTCGCGCGTCTGATCAAAACAGATGCAGGAAACGGGGCAATTCAGCGACGACTGCTCTTCTCTAATGATCGCGCAGAGTCACTCTTCATTCCCGAAAGCAAATCAACACGAATGAGCGGATCGGTCGGCAGCACAGTTGGGCCTTCCCATCGAAGGAAGCCGGCTGGCGCAGGATTTGTTAGCCAAATGTTTGTGTCAGGCACATCAACAAACAATTTTGCGAGGAAAAAAATTTCGGGATGAACGATGAAGCGATCCCCTTTGAGCGAGCGACCGGACATTCTCATGCGGTCAAGCCCACCGTGGGAAATTGTCACTGTGACAACTTGTGGGCTAAGCGTTGGGAATGGCGAAAAGCCAACTGCTTTGAGCTGAACTTGTTCGCCATTAAGCAGGCGTTTGCGGAGATTACTCAATGCGATGGTAAATCCGAATCCGGCAAAGGTGCGACCCGGCTCAACGTTTATCTTGCCCGACACATCCTGATTCTTCTCTTCGCGGACGTGCGCGGTGGCGATTCCGGACACAAAATCTGCAGAGAATTCACGTTGCGACTTTCCATCCTTCGATTCTTTCCATGACCATTTTTCCTGGATCAGTTCTGGTTGTTGTCGAAGTTGCGTCTGTTCCTCATAAACTTCGCCGTCGGGAAACTTATAAGTGATAATCACATGTAGCCGCTTGTTCTTCACCCATTGCCTGAACTCGCCGTCAGCGACTTTCTTCCCATTGATACTGCACAAACCGGGATACCCATGGGCGGCACCTGCCGGCTCGGTTACTTCGAGTGCAAAAAGCGATGCGGCGAAGAATCCGGCGGCAAAGATTGAGAAAAGAACTGTCAATTTTTTCACGAACATGCGTATCAACGGTATCGCGAGACTTGATAGAGATGGCTGCATCACCAGGTGGAGCAGTTTCGCGATTTGGTAACACGGAAGTTACCTTGTGATCCGAAACGAAATCTGAACTCGACATCTGCAAGATGGTCGTTATTGTTATTGGTGATGAGCGTCGACAATCTTTATTCGACAGACCTTCGAAGGCCGCTCGCCTTCGCGTTGGCGCTCGTGTGGTGGCGATAGTAAGCGACCGTTTCTCAACGGGACGCTGATTTTCTCTCTTTCTCTCAAGCGAGAGATCTGGCGTTTGCACCAATGAAAATAACCCGAGGCTACATATGTTAATTGTCATGAAATCTGGCGCTGCTGCGGAGGAAACCGATGCAGTTGTAAACGTGATTCAGAAAATTGGGCTGCGCCCTCATCCGATGCCCGGCGCGACGCGAACAGCTATTGGCATCACTGGCAACCAGGGTTCCATCGATGGCAGGCCTTTTGAAAACCTGCCGGGTGTCGCGGAAGTCATCCGGGTTACCAAGCCGTACAAGTTGATCACGCTTGATCTGCGTCCGGAAAAGACAGTCGTGCGAGTTGGGAGCGCCACCATTGGAGGAAATGAACTCGCCATTATTGCGGGACCGTGTGCAATCGAGAGCCACGATCAGGCATTCGCCGCCGCAGAAGCGGTGCAACAAAGCGGTGCGCGTTTTTTTAGGGGCGGTGTGTGGAAACCCCGAACGTCCCCGTACGCATTTCAAGGTCTGGGTGAAAAGGGTTGGGAAATCATAACCGAGATCCGCAAAGCGTTTGGACTAAAGATCGTCACCGAAGCGCTCGAGAAAACTCATGTCGATCTGATCGAACAGTATGGCGACGTCATTCAAATCGGCGCTCGTAACATGCAGAACTTTTCGCTGCTCAGGAGGGCTGGAAGGTCGCAACTGCCCGTAGTGTTAAAGCGAGGAATGGCCGCAACACTCGAAGAATGGTTGCTCGCAGCGGAGTACATCATGGCAGAGGGCAATTACAACGTAATCTTGTGCGAGCGCGGCGTTCGGACTTTCACCCAGCATACGCGTAACACGCTCGATCTTGCTTCTGTGCCTGCGATCAGGCGAATTTCTCATTTGCCGGTGATCGTCGATCCATCGCACGGCACAGGAAGCGCGTACATGGTTACTCCCCTTGCGCGCGCAGGCGTGGCTGTGGGAGCGGACGGACTGATGGTCGAAGTCCACAACCATCCAGAGCTCGCCCTTTCCGACGGCGCGCAAGCCCTGACGCCCTCCGAGTACGGCCAGCTCATCAGAGAAGTTCGCGCGATCCGCGAAGTTACCGCTCCGATTGTTAACGAGAATCGAATAGAAACCAAAGTCGCCTAACAAGTTAAGATCAATGCTCCTCCTGATCGATAACTACGACTCCTTCACTTACAACCTTGCCCAGTATTTTGGCGAGCTTGGGTGCGAGCTTCTTGTTAAGCGAAACGACGAGATCTCACTGGATGAAATCGGTGCGTTAGCGCCGGAGCACATTTGTATCTCGCCAGGACCCTGTACGCCACGCGAGGCGGGAATTAGCAAAGACATAGTCCTGCGCTTTGGTGCGAAGGTTCCAATCCTCGGCGTTTGTCTTGGACATCAATGCATCGCCGAAGCGCATGGAGGAACAATCGTGCCTGCTTCCAGTCTTATGCATGGGAAGTCATCCACGATCAGACATAACGGAAGCGGACTCTTCGCTGATTTGCCCACACGGTTTGAAGCTGGCCGATACCACTCGCTGGTCGTCGAACGGAGTTCTTTTCCAAGGTGCCTCGAAGTCATCGCGGAAAGCGACGATGGCGAAATTATGGCATTGCGTCATCGCGAACTCCCCATGTACGGCGTGCAATTTCATCCGGAATCCGTCCTGACACGAGACGGCAAGAGAATCCTCGCGCGTTTCCTTTTGCATGCGCCAAACCTATGAGCGCGCAGATTATCCCTAGCATCGACGAGTTTTGTGAACTTGCGCGACGCGGCAATGTTATCCCGATTTTCGCAGAGTTTATCGCCGATAACGAAACACCCGTTTCGGCATTCAAGAAGTTAGACCCGCCTCAGGCGGACTATAGCTTCCTGTTCGAATCGACTGAGAAGAACGACGTTTCGGGGCGCTTTTCTTTCGTCGGGATCGATCCGCGGCTGGTGATAAAAACCTACGGGCGCGAATTGCAAATCGTCGAATCAGGAGTCGAGCGACGGGTCGAAATAACAGGCGACCCATTGGATGAGATCCGCAATCTGATGGCGCGCTATCAATTTGTTTCGCGTCCAGAGCTGCCGCGATTCACCGGCGGCGCGGTTGGTTTCATCGGCTACGAAGCGATCCATTTCTTTGAACCTAAAGTTCCGGTGGCAGAGCGCGATGAACTGCAATTGCCCGAGACGGTCTTCATGATTACGGGCAGCCTTCTCATCTTCGACCATCGTCTGCGCACTCTAAAGATTGTCGCGAACGCGTTCCTCGATGACGGTCCAATCGAAAAAGTCTATGCGCGGGCGACTGACTCAATCAACGCGATCATGCGGCGGCTTACGAACCCCGCCGATCTTTCGCTTGTTCCACCGGCGGAGTCCGAAACGCAGCAAGTCCACAGCAATTTTCAGTCGGACGAGTTCGAGCGCGCGGTCGAACGAGCCAAGGATTACATCCGAGCAGGTGATATCTTCCAGGTTGTCTTGTCACAGCGGTTCGAATCCGATTTCAGCGGCGATCCGCTCGATTTTTATCGCTGCCTTCGTTTCATCAATCCTTCGCCGTACATGTTTTGCCTTAAATTCGGGGCGGATTTTGCGCTTATTGGGAGTTCGCCGGAGATGCATGTCCGGCTGACCGGCAATACGGTGGAGATTCGCCCGCTCGCTGGTACGCGCCCACGCGGCGCCACCTCCGCACAAGACGACAGGAACGCTGCCGAACTCCTCGCCGATCCAAAGGAACGCGCCGAGCACATCATGCTCGTCGATCTGGCGCGCAACGATGTCGGTCGGGTTTCAGACTACGGTACCGTGCGCGTGACGGAGTTTATGGAGATCGAGCGCTTCAGCCATGTCATGCATATCGTTTCAAATGTCACTGGTCGCCTGCGTAAGGGCTGCACCGGCTTCGACCTGATCAAAGCAACATTTCCTGCAGGAACTGTATCCGGGGCGCCGAAAATCCGCGCCATGCAAATCATCAGCGAACTGGAAGGGACCAGACGTGGCTGTTATGCAGGCGCGATCGGCTATTTTGGATTCGACGGCAATGTCGATTCTTGCATCGGGTTGCGCTGTGCAGTCTTGAAAAATGGAAAGGCATATTTTCAAGCCGGTGCGGGCATCGTCGCCGACTCAAATCCGCATTCGGAATACGAGGAAACTGTTAATAAAGCGCGTGCGATCGCAAAAGCGCTCGCAATGGCGAAACAGATCAGGCCACCGCGAAGGGGCAAACGCGGATGTAACGCAAGCGAGATCGGCGATTTCGAACTGCGCGAACTGACATTGCGCCTGATGCGCGGCGAGAATCTTAGCCGTGCTGAGGCCGCAAATTTTCTGCGCTCTCTGCTCAATCCCATCGCTACCGACGCGCAGATAGCGGCGGCGCTTACCAGCCTGGCCGTAAAGGGCGAGACCTCCGATGAGCTCGCAGGAATAGCCGAAGCAATGCGGGATCGCGCGCTGCCATTACGATCGGCTCACGCGCGTTTCATCGATACAGCGGGTACTGGATCAAGCGCCGCAAAAACCTTTAATATTTCAACAGCAGCGGCTTTTGTGATCGCAGGTGCCGGCCTGCCTGTAGCGAAACACGGCTCGCGGGCCGCGACGTCGCGATGCGGCAGCGCCGATGTGCTCCAAGCGCTGGGCGTCAACACAGCTGCTCCGGTCGAGATCGTGGAACGCTGCCTCAACGAGCATGAAATCTGTTTCATGTTTGCACCGCTTTTTCATGCCGCCACAGCCCGCGTCGCGCAGGTGCGGCGTGACCTCGGGGTGCATACTACATTCAATTTGCTCGGTCCCCTGACAAATCCCGCGCGGGCACCCTTTCAGATCGTGGGCGTGTGGCAGCTCTCGCTACTGGAACGCGTCGCATCAGCCCTTGCTCGTCTCGGCGTTGAGAAGGCGTGGGTTGTGCATGGCGCTGATGGCCTGGATGAAATAACTATTGCAGACGAGACGCACGTCGCCGCGTGTTCACGCACCGGGAAAGTCGAAACATTCACACTGTCGCCTGACGACTTTGGATTGAAACGTCAACACTTCGACGGATTTCGCGGGAAGGACCCGCAAGAAAACGCACAACTGATCCGCGCAATCTTGCGAGGCGCGAAGACGAAGACGACAAATGCCGCGCGTGATCTCGTCATCATTAACGCTGCTGCCGCGCTTCATCTTGCGGGCGTCGCTCCGGATCTCCGATGTGCGGCAGGCCTGGCCTGTGAAAGCATCGACAGCGGGCAAGCGGCATCGAAGTTGGATGCGCTGGTCCGGGAGACAAATCGACGCCCATGATCAAGAACATTTTCTCTCAAATCCTGGATCGAAAACGAAAGGCCATAGCGCAGCTTCGAGCGGATCCTTCTTCACAGAATTTTCGCGAGCGCGCTTTGAAGATTCGAAAGAACGCTCAACCGAATCGTTTGCTACGTGCGCTGACGACGGATTCACCTCGACTAAAGATCATCGCGGAATTCAAACGCAGATCGCCTTCCGCCGGAATCATTCGCGACGATTTAACGGTCAGTGAAATTGTTCGCTGCTATGAACGCGGCGGTGCTTGCGCGATCTCGATCCTGACCGACGAAGAACATTTTGGCGGTTCGGTTGCCGATCTTTCCGCAGCTCGATCCAGCACGAACCTGCCGCTTCTACGCAAGGACTTCATCATCGATCCAATTCAGATTCTCGAAGCCGCCGCTGCAGGGGCCGACGCCGTTTTGTTGATTGCCGCCGCACTGGACGACGTCTCCTTATGCAGCCTGCGCGCGGTTGCCGAGGACGAAATGGGACTCGACGCGCTAGTCGAAGCGCACACGCCCGGGGAATTGCGCCGCGCCTTGAATGCAGGCGCAAGAATCATCGGTATAAATAATCGCGATCTCAGAACGTTTCGGGTTTCACTAAACACAAGTGAGCTCTTGATCGCCGAGGCTCCGGCGGATCGAATCCTGATTAGTGAAAGTGGACTGCAAAGTGCAGACTCGCTGCTGCGCCTTCGTAAGCTCGGATTCCGCGGATTTCTAATTGGCGAAGCGTTGATGCGCGAGCACGATCCTGAAACGGCTCTTCGCGATTTAGTTGCCGCTGCTGAAAATCGGCAAGCGATGAATGACGAAATCAGAATGACGAAATCAGAATGACGAAAGAAGTCAGAAATTCGAATCGCGAAATTGTAGGGCGTCTGTGTCAGACGCCATGGCGTTTCACAGAAACGCCCTACAATCATGCGTCCCTTTGGCGTTCGACCTTCGTCATTAATTCGTCATTCGTCATTCGAGCTTCGTCATTTTCCTCATCATGACTTCAGTGCAAATCAAGATTTGTGGCGTCACGAACCTCAAAGATGCCGGAGTGTGCGCTGAACTCGGCGCCAGCATGATTGGGTTCAACTTCTACCCGCAAAGTCCACGATATATTGAGCCCGGGCTCGCCCGGCGAATTATCGAAGCGATGCCGCCTGGAGTTTGCGCGGTCGGAGTTTTCGTGGACGCCAGCGCCGAAGAAATCCGGAATACCGCGGACGCAACCGATGTTCAATGCGTGCAATTACACGGGCGCACCCCACCAGATACATGCAGGGAATTGGCTCGTGAATTTCGTGTAATCCGGGCGTTCTCGACGGATCCTCGGTTCCGTCCCGAAGAGGTCTCTTTGTTTGGCGATTGCGATGTCCTGGTCGATGCGCACCATCCGAACCTACGTGGCGGAACTGGTCTGACGTGTGATTGGCCAGCCGCGCGCACCGCTCGTTCCTTCGCGCGATTCCTCATTCTCTCAGGCGGTTTAACCGAACAAAATGTCGGCCAAGCCATCGCAACTGTAGCGCCTCACGCTGTTGATGTTTGCAGCGGAGTTGAGAGCGCGCCAGGTATCAAAGATTATCGCGCAATCGAAAGCTTTGTTACCACGGTACGAATGGCTAATTCCTCGATGAACACCTTCGCGTCCCAGTAACTCCAATGCACAAATCGTCGATCACAAAGAGCGAGCCAGATGAGCACGGCCATTGGGGCAAGTTTGGTGGCCGCTACGTTCCGGAAACATTGGTAGCGCCGCTGGATGAGCTGACTAACGAGTTCAAGAGCGCGAGGGAAGATCCGAATTTCCGGGACGAACTCAACCATTCGCTGCGTGATTACTGTGGCCGGCCAACACCGTTGTTTCACGCGCAGCGGCTAACAGCTCACGCGGGTGGAGCGCAGATCTACTTGAAGCGCGAAGATCTTTTGCACACGGGCGCGCACAAGATCAACAACGCGATCGGACAGGCGTTGCTTGCGCGTCGAATGGGCAAACGTCGCGTCATCGCTGAGACCGGGGCAGGCCAGCACGGCGTCGCAACCGCGACCGTTTGCGCTTTGTTCGGATTGCGTTGTGTCATTTACATGGGCGCAAAAGACGTCCGGCGACAAGCGCTCAACGTGTTCCGAATGCAATTGCTCGGCGCTGAAGTGATCACTGTAAATGCCGGCACGCGCACCTTGAAGGATGCAATCAACGAGGCGCTGCGCGATTGGGTAACAAACGTGGATGATACTTACTATCTCCTCGGCAGCGCGCTCGGTCCGCATCCGTATCCACTCATGGTGCGCCAGTTCCAAAGCGTCATCGGACGCGAAGCCCGCGAACAGATTTTGTCCACGACAGGAAGATTGCCGCGCGCGCTGATCGCTTGCGTGGGTGGTGGCTCAAATGCGATCGGTTTGTTTCATCCTTTCATTGCAGATGGAGAGGTCCGATTAATCGGCGTAGAAGCGGGAGGACGAGGAGATTCGTTAGGCGAACACGCTGCGAGATTTCATAGTGGAACGGCCAGTGGCGGCGGGCAGGTCGGTGTCCTGCAGGGCACGATGTCCTACGTGCTCCAGGATACGAATGGCCAGATTGCGACCACGTATTCGATCTCAGCCGGTCTCGATTACTCAGCGATTGGCCCTGAACATGCGTTCCTGCATGACACCGGGCGAGCCGAGTACGCCCGGGCAAGCGATGCAGAGGCGCTCGAAGGGTTTCAACTTTGCGCCAAATTGGAAGGAATCATTCCCGCACTGGAGACGTCCCATGCGATCATGTCCGCGATCCGCGTAGCGCGTGAATTGCCACAAGACGCCTCCATCATCGTTAATCTTTCCGGACGCGGGGACAAAGATGCCCAACTCGTTGCAGATTTGCAGCCGCTATGAGTCGGATACGCGACACGTTTGTTGAGCTTAAGCATACCGGACGCGGCGGATTCATCCCGTTTATCACGGCAGGCGATCCCGATCTGGCAACCACCGAACTTCTGTTGGTTGAACTGGCAGCGGCTGGAGCAGACATCATTGAGCTCGGAATGCCGTTCAGCGATCCAGTTGCCGATGGCGCCGTGATTCAACGCGCATCTGAACGCGCGCTACGAAAAGGTGCAACACTTTCCGGCGCACTAGGATGCGTTTCCAATGCAAAAGAACACATCGACGTACCGATTGTGCTGTTCAGTTATCTCAATCCGCTCTTGAAATTTGGTAAAGACCGGCTGGCGAAGGAGGCCAGGCGAGCTGGCATTGATGCAGTGCTCATAACCGATCTGATTCCCGAAGAAGCAGGGCCCTGGATTGCCGCATTTCGCGACCACGGAATAGATCTGATTTTTCTCGTCGCTCCCACAACATCCGACGAACGGCTAACGCGCATCGCTCAGCAGGCGAGCGGATTCATTTACGCTGTTTCGCGCGCAGGCGTTACTGGCGCACGAAGCGAAATGCCGCGGGACGCCGAACCTCTTGTAAAACGCGTGCGAACCGTGAGCGACTTGCCCGTCGCAGTTGGATTCGGCATCTCAACGGCGGAACAGGTTCGGCAGGTCTGGGGGTTTGCAGACGCCGCGGTCATCGGAAGCGCACTCGTGAGCCAAATCGAGAAACTTGCTGATTCGCCGGACCTGGTAACTCGCATAGGCGAATTCGCGCGGTCGTTGCTAACACCGAAATCGGTTCATCAAGGAGCGACCAGTGAATGACAGTTTTTGCACAATAGGAGCCGCTAACGGTAAGGAAACCTAACGAACGCCTAACGGTTCGCTCCCGCCGGAAACATAACTCTATCCGGTTCCGCATTGAGAGCAGCGAGCAATTTTGGAATGAGACGGGTTTTGACCGAGCCGGCCTCACGCGGCGACACGAGGTAACGTACGATCGCATCGATCCATGTTACTTCATCGACACGAAAAATAACCCGCGGACGCGAACGAACTTCAAGCTCATCAACGGGCGTGCGAGCCAGCAAGTCGCGGAAAACTTCGACTCGCTTCATCATTTCTTCACCTAGCTCTTTCTCCACAATCTGCTGCATCGTCTCGGCCACAAATTTCAGATCGCTCTGATAGGCGATCTGAAATTTGATCTCGTTCCAGATATAAGGGAAAAGCGGCCAGGAATAGTTGTACACAAGCTCGTCCAGCACTTTTTCGTTCGGGAACTTGATCAACCTGCCACTCGGATGATCACCGGAAATATATTGCCCGCCGAATTCCCACAAAGTGGTGTCCAGGTAGCCGACATCGATGACGTCGCCGGTAGCGTCATCTATCTTGATACGATCGCCAACACGATAAGGCTGACGAACCAGAATATATATCCAGGCGATGAAGCTCTTCATCGGCGTTTGCACAGCTAGAGCAAGAATGATTGATCCAACGCCGAGCGCAGCAACGGCGGCATACCAATTGACAAAAATCATCGATACAGCAATAAGCGCGATTATCAGTGCAACAATCAGATGCATGATGCGCTGCAGCGTGAAACGGGTCGAAGCATCCTCAACACGAGCCAGGCCATATACGGAAGCAGCTTGTGCGATCGCAAGTACAAGAGTGATCAGCGCTGCACCGCGTAGAATTCGCCCTGTAACATCGACAGTTGGCTGCGGCAGCGGTATCAGCCGCGAGCTAACTGGTAAATACAGCACGGTACAACCAAGAAGAATAAGCGCGTATGTAACAAGCCAGAATTTGTTTCTTCCGTGTGCTTTGACCTTTTGACGCCGTTTTTCACCAGTGGCTCTTTGAAGTTCCTTGCGGACTTCCGGCTGTTGCGAAATTTCTTCTACGGTCTCAGCCATCATTATTGAAATCGCACAGGAAGAAAAAATGCGCGCAACAGTCCGGCCATATAGATCCGTCACCGAATCGCTGAGGATCTGAAATTGTCCGGTTTGCCTTGGCAAAAAGTGCTTGCGACTATCGTGCAATTGCTAGAGCGAACTCTCATCCGTGTTGGCAATGAAGAATATGCGCGTGAGAACAAATCGTTTGGCTTAACCACAATGAAAAATCGGCATGTCACTGTGAGGGGCGCACAATTGCGCTTTCGTTTTCGCGGAAAGAGCAGACGCCAACATGAAGTGGACGTAACCGACCGGCGAATCGCGAAGATTGTTTCGAAGTGCCAGGACCTGCCAGGTCAGGAGCTATTCCAATACATCAGCCATGACGGCAATGCGCGCGACATCACATCCCAGGATGTAAATGATTACTTGCGCGAAATCTCCGGAGCGAATTTCACGGCGAAAGATTTCCGCACCTGGGGCGGCACGGTGCTGGCGGCAATCGCGCTCAACGCGAAGGAGAACTCAGAGAGCCCGCAAGAGGCGAAG
>Ga0137412_10003488_pt1 | contig 12538 bp, 11 predicted proteins | sample CZODoug2_1_16fun_FD_122160 | JGI IMG/M metagenome (GOLD analysis project Ga0137412, IMG submission 122160) | Vadose zone soil fungal communities from Angelo Coast Range Reserve, California, USA - CZODoug2_1_16fungal (Hybrid Assembly) | ecosystem: Environmental > Terrestrial > Soil > Vadose zone...
ACAGTGGGTATGGGAGCGGTGGCAACCACGTTCATGGCCGGCGTCGACCTGGTGCGGCGCAAGAAAGCGAAGCCCGTGGGGTCGCTTACGCAGATGGGAACGATTCGCCTGGGGAAGCGGACCGATGGGCGTTCTCCCTCGATTCAGGACTTCGTGCCGCTGGAGAAGCTCGAAAATATCGTATTTGGGGGATGGGACATTTTCCCGGACACGGCGTATGAGGCGGCCAAGAATGCCGCGGTGCTCGGGCCGGACCATCTGGCCGAAGTGAAGAAATTCCTGAGCAAGATTCGTCCGATGAAGGCTGCTTTCGATCAGAATTATGTGAAGAAGCTTACCGGCACGCACGTAAAAAAGGGGCGGACGAAGTACGATCTGGCGCTACAGATCAAGGACGATATCAAAAACTTCCAGAAGAAGACCCGCGTTTCGCGCACGGTGGTGATTTGGTGCGGCTCGACTGAAATTTTCCTGAAGCCGCACGCCGTGTATGCAACACCCGAAACTTTTGTGGCGGCGATGAAGGCAAACCATGCGGCCATCGCTCCTTCGATGCTGTATGCGTGGGCGGCGATTACGAGCGGCGTGCCTTTCGCAAATGGAGCTCCCAATTTGACAGTGGACGTGCCGGCGCTCACCGAACTCGCACGGCAACACGGCGCGCCGATTTGCGGCAAGGATTTCAAGACAGGCCAGACCTTGATGAAGACGATTCTGGCGCCGGGGTTTAAGGCCCGCCTGCTGGGGATGAATGGCTGGTTTTCGACCAACATTTTGGGAAATCGCGACGGTGAAGTTTTGGACGACCCCGAATCGTTCAAGACGAAGGAAGAGTCGAAACTCGGCGTGCTCGAATATATTCTCCAGCCGAAGCTCTACCCGGATCTTTACGGCAAGATTCATCACAAAGTGCGGATCAATTATTATCCGCCGCGCGGGGACAACAAGGAAGGCTGGGACAATATCGACATCTTCGGGTGGCTGGGCTATCCGATGCAGATTAAAGTGGATTTCCTGTGCCGCGACTCGATCCTGGCGGCGCCAATCGTACTGGATTTGGTTTTGTTTTTGGACCTGGCCAAGCGCGCCGGAATGCGCGGGATTCAGGAATGGCTGAGCTTTTACTTCAAGTCGCCGATGTGCGCGCCGGAGCTTTATCCCGAGCACGACCTGTTCATCCAGTCGATGAAGTTGAAGAATACGCTGCGATGGATGATGGGCGAGGATTTAATTACGCATCTCGGACAGGAGTATTACGACTGAGTTAGGCTAACAAACTTCAGTTGGCGGTACGCCCGTATGTTGTCCCGGAACCGCCGCCGCTCTCCCTGGCAGAGCAGGAAAACATTCATCAGAATCAGTTTGAGCCCACTACTCGCCTTGAACGCGATGGCGTTCCGCCACCCAGGCAAGAAAATGTGCGAATCGCGCGCGTTCGTGCCATAGAAGGCCGAAGAATTGAGAAGCGCCAAGCGCGTGCATATCTCCGCCAAAGAATGTCTCGAGGCGCCAGCGAAGGTATGGGCTGGCCCACGGGCGCAGCCGGTAGCCCTTGGCGGTCGTCCAGTAGTAGCGGAGAGAGGTGAACATCAACGGGCTTACTTCCAACCCTCGCGTTCGCGAAGCGAAGTGATGTGCGCGACGTGGTGGCGGCCATGCCAGGCGTAGTGGCCCACCATGTCGTCGAGCGTCATCGTTCCTTGCTGTGGATGCCGCAAGAGGCGCGCAAAGTCTCCCGAGCGCAACGAGCGCAACAATACGTCCCAACGATGGTGAAGGGCTTCGAGTAGCGTGAGAGAAATTTCGACCGGCGTATCGCGCGAATCCCGCAGGTTCGCCCAGAGAGCCTCGTCGTAGGGCCTGATTGTCGGTTCGTTTTCGGTGAGCGCAAGTTTGAACCGCACGTAGGAGTTCATGTGGCTGTCGGGAACATGGTGCACGACTTGCCGGACGGTCCAGCCGCCGGGGCGATAGGGCGTGTCAAATTGCTGGTGCGAGAGGCCGGCGACGGCGTCGCGCAAGCGCTTTGGTGTGGCCGCGATTTGGGCGATCGCGTTCTCGCGCTCAGTGGGGGAGAGCGAGGCTTTGTGCTCGTATTTGCCAATCGGGTAACTCAAGTCCATTCACGCACCCCTGGGGATGAAATCGATTTCAAATCTCAAATTGGAAATTTGAGATAACGGCAGAGTGAGACTCGTTTGTAGCTTGCCCTTTCCTATCGCGGAACTCAAATCCATTGCGTCCAACTCTGGTTGAAGTCAATCTCAAATTTCAAATCTCCAATTTCAAATTCAATATTTGAGAAAATAAAATACCGACCCTGAAAGAAATCTCATTCCTTCTTCAACTCCTCGGAAGCGGCTGCAAAAAACTGGTCCACGATCTTCCGTGCGGCGCCTTCGATCATGCGCTGCCCTACGGATGCGATCATCCCACCGACCTGCGCTTCGCCAGTGTAGCGCAATTCGGTCTGACCGCCTTTTTCGGTTAACTCGATGTGGCCTACTCCGTCGACAAATCCGGGGATTCCCTTGCCGGAAAGTTTCATGCGCATGGAGTTCGGCGGCTTCTTCTCGGCAAATTCGATGGTGCCTGCATATTTTCCGGAAATGGCGGCGATGCCGAACTTTACGGCGGCCTTGAAGCGGTCTGGGCCATCCGGATCGAGGCGTTCGCAGCCGGGGAGCAATTTCGCCAGGCGATTTGGGTCCGTCAGGAGCGCCCAGACCTTCGCAGGCGGGGCTGGGAGAATATATTGTCCCGCAAGTTTCATGCTTTGCCTTGGGCGCGTGCAAACGCTCGCTGGAGAGCCCGGCGTGCATAGACGGAAGCCATCTCGCGGCGATAGTCGGCAGAGGCATGGAGATCGGAAAGCGGCTCGATGCCTTGGGCGGCGTGGCGCGCGGCCTCGGCGAAGAGTTTTTCCGATGCTTTCTTGCCACGCAGGGCATTCTCTACGGCGGCAGCTCGGAATGCTTTCGGGCCCAGGCCCGTTACACCGACGGCGGCGTCCTGGATCGTTCCGTCACTTTCTAGCATGAGCCTTGCGGCAACGCCCACGATGGCAAAGCCGGAAGCGGGCTGGTGCAGCTTTTCATATGCCGACCCGCTGCGAGGACCGAGGGGCGCGACGCGCACCTGGCTGAGGATTTCGCCGGGGCGCAACGCCGTGGTGAGCATGTCCAGGAAAAACTCACTGACCGGGATCGTGCGGGTTCCCGCTGTAGACGCGGCAATAATTTCCACGTTCAGCGCGAGGACCGCTGCCGGGTAATCCGCGGCGGGGTCCGCATGGGCCAGGCTCCCGCCGAGCGTGCCGCGATTGCGAACCTGAACGTCGCCGATGACGGCGGCCGTTTCGGATAACAGAGGGCATTTGGCGCGGAGGAGAGTGGAACTCTCGATCTCGGAATGAGTGGTCAACGCGCCGATGGCGATGCGGCCGTTTTCCTCGCGAATATAATTCATGTTGCGAAGGCGGCCGATGTCGATGACGTAGCGGGGCTGCGCCAGGCGCAGCTTCATCAGGGGGAGCAGGCTATGCCCGCCGGCCAGAATTTTTGCCTCGTCACCATGGCGCTCGATGAGGTGCAGCGCGTCTTCCAGAGTTTTCGGTGCGACATATTCAAATTGTGCCGGAATCATTTTGCCCTCCTGCCGTTCTTGTGGATGAGCTTCCAGATGCGTTCGCGCTTGAACGGCATGTCCACGTGGCGGACGCCGTAGGGAGAGAGCGCATCGGCGACGGCGTTGGCAAGAGCTGGCGTGGCGCCAATTGTGCCCGCCTCGCCGACTCCCTTCACGCCCATGGGATTCACCGGTGAAGGCGTAACCGTGCGGTCGGTTTCCATCCATGGCATATCGGCGGCGCGCGGAATCGCGTAGTCCATCAGTTCTCCGGTGATGAGTTGGCCTTGCTCGTCGTACACGGCCTCTTCGAGCATGGCTTGCCCGAAGGACTGCACGATCCCTCCGTGCACCTGGCCGTCCACGAGTAATGGGTTCAGGACGTTTCCGCAGTCGTCCACGGCGACATATTTCACGAGTTTTACGTCGCCGGTTTCCGTGTCAATTTCAACGACGCAGACGTGGGCGCCGAAGGGAAACGTGAAATTTGTGGGTTCGAAGAATGTCGTCGCGTCAAGACCGGGTTCCATGTTCGGCGGCAACCTCTTCGCCGTATAGGCGGCGGCGACAACTTCACCGAAGGGAAGCGATTTTTTCGGCTGCGTCTTCGAGAAGATTTTCATTCCGTCGAATACGAGCTTCGCCGGATCCACGTCCATCAGGAATCCGGCGAGGAGGGCAAGCTTCTCGCGCAGTTTCATTAATGACTTGTAGACGGCGGTGCCGCCAACGGCCGTGCCCCGGCTTCCGAACGTGCCGATTCCGTACGGTACGATGGCCGTATCGCCGTGAATCACATTGATGTCGCCGGGCTCCAGGCCCAGGATTTCGGCGCCCAACTGAGCGAAGCTGGTTTCCTGCCCTTGCCCATGCGGCGACGCTCCCGTCATGACGTTGACCATGCCGCTCGGCTCGATGCGAACCGTAGCCGATTCCCAGCCTCCGGCCGGCATGGCGCTCGACGGCCCCATCGCGCAAATCTCCACGTAGGTCGATAGGCCGATCCCCACGCAGCGACCCTGCTTGCGGGCTTTCGCTTGCTCCTGGCGCAATTTCTTGTAGCCGGACAGTTTCAGCGCCAGATCAAGGCTGCGCGGGTAATTCGCGCTGTCATAAATCACTCCGGTGGGAGTGGCGTAGGGAAAATCCTGCAACTTCGGGAAATTCTTCAGGCGGACCTCGGCGGGATCCTTCTTGAGTTCCGCTGCCACCAGATCGATCGTTCGCTCGATCAGATACGTGGCTTCCGGGCGCCCCGCTCCGCGGTAGGCATCCGTGGACATTTTATTCGTGAGCACACCGACGATCTCCACGCGAATTGCGGGGATTTTGTAGCAGCCGGAGGACATCAGTCCGGTGAGAGTCGGAATCAGCGGCGTGAGCAGTTGGTAGTAAGCACCCAGATCGGCGATGATATGAACGCGCAAGCCGAGAATCGTGCCGTCGCGCTTGAAAGCCACTTCGACGTCGTCAATCTGGTCGCGGCCGTGGATCGCGGTCTGGAAATTTTCGCGGCGTGATTCTATCCACTTGACCGGCTTGCCCAGGCGCATCGCCAGGTAGCCCGCCAGCGCTTCCTCGGCATAAACATTGAGCTTGCTTCCGAATCCTCCGCCGACCTCCGGCGTAATCACACGGACGGAATGCTCAGGCACGTCGAGCATGGCCGCGATTTGCGTGCGAACCAGGTGCGGGATCTGCGTCGAGGTCCACACGGTAAGCTGCCGCTCGCCCGGCTTGTACTCCGCGACGACGCCGCGCGTCTCCATCGCGACGGGAATCAGCCGCTGGTTTACGATGCGCTGCTTGTTGACCTTGTCGGCCTTCTTGAACGCGGCATTCACGTCGCCGCCCTCAAGCTCCCAGCGATACGCGACGTTGTCCTTGTGGCCGTCGTATAGAACCGGCGAGCCTTTTTCGATCGCTTTCTCGGGATCGACGACTGGCGTGAGAGGCTCGTAATCGACTTCGATTAGGTCGATCGCGTCGCGGGCAGCGTAACGGTCCGTGGCAACCACGAGGGCGACGCCTTCTCCGACAAACCTCACGCGGTCATGCGCTAGGACGGGGCGGGGCGCGGCCTTCATGTCAGGAATCTGCGCGGCGCAAGGCACGGCGCCGATCGAACCGCGGACGTCGGCGCCAGTCAGGACCTGCACCACTCCCGGCGCGGCTTGCGCCTTGGACACGTCCACGGAACGAATTTTCGCGTGGGCGTACGGGCTGCGAACAAACGCAATATGGAGCAATCCAGGCAACACGATGTCGTCCACATAGTGAGCCAGACCCTGGATGAGCCGCGGGTCTTCCTTCCGTTTCAGGGGCTTTCCGAGATGCCGTGTGGCGACGGGCATGGTTCCTCCCTTGTTCGAGCGGGCTGCCCTTCCTGCGTCAGGACAAGCAAGTACAGCCCGCACCCTCATAACGCTCTAGCGCTTGCGCGATTTCATTTTCTTGGCTGCGTACTCGACGGCCTGAATGATGTGCTGATACCCCGTGCACCGGCACAGATTGCCGGACAACGACTGGCGAATTTCGGTTTGGGACGGATTGGGATTTGTGCGCAGCAACTCAACCGATGCGAGAATCATTCCCGGCGTGCAAAAGCCGCATTGCAGCCCGTGTTTTTCCCAGAATCCTTCCTGCACTGGATGCAGGCCATTGCCGTTCACGGGGCCCAGCGAGGAAACGCCTTCGATGGTCGTGACTTCGGAGCCTGATGCCTGCACGGCCAGCACCGTGCATGACTTGACGGCCTTGCCATCGAGCAGAACGGTGCAGGCGCCGCAAATCGAGGTCTCACACCCGACATGCGTGCCGGTGAGGCCAAGGATGTCGCGGAGATAGTGGACCAGCAGCAGCCGAGGCTCAACTTGCGTCTCGTACGATTTTCCATTAACTCGAATTTGGATTTCGGCTGGCATGGGGCCTCCGGGACCGATAGAGCGTACCAGTTGTTCGAGATAGAGCGAGGAAGGAAACTTACTCCCGTCGGACGAGAAATTCAAGGGAGGTTCAATTGTGGCGGTGGCCCACTTTCGGAAGAGGGAGGTTATCAACCATATGGCCGAAGTTCATCGTTGAAACGGGCATTTGTTCACGAACCACCCGAGGTGTGTCGCACGGCTCCAAGAACAGTCAACGACTTAGGGTAACCGGGAAGTGCGATTCCAGAAGACTGGTGCCGAGTAACTTCAGAATCTAAAGAACTACTCCACTACTCCCTTACCGTCAAACGCTGCGAAATAGATGCGTCCGTCTATTGCGGCAGCGCCCGGACCCAGATGCGGGTGGTGGCGGGCTTGCCGAGGTGGACAACTTTGTTGCCGACGGCGAGAGTCATCGTTTCGTCGTATTCGCGGCGGCGAATGCGGGCGCGCGCGCCCGGGTGAAGCGCGAGTCCTGAGAGAAATTTCAGAAATTCGGCGTCTTTTTCGTACACGCAGAGGACTTCCACGCTTTGGCCTGCGGCCATTTCCGAGAGGGCTGTGGCGCCCTGTTTGCGCCTTAGTTTGGCCAGCCCGCCGCGCAAGGGTACGCCGTGGGGACAGAATCCATCGGCGCCAAATCGAGCGAGAAGGAGTTTTTCGACTTCCGGGGAAATGCCGTGCTCGAGGCGTTCGGCCTCATCATGGGCCCGCGTCCAGTCGAGGCCGATGACTTCGGTGAGAAGTTTTTCGGCAAGCTGGTGGCGCATGGCAAGATGGTCCGCCATGGCACTGCCCTTTCGCGTGAGGGCAATGCGGCCGCTCCGCTCGACGCGAAGCAGGCCGTCGCGCGTGAGACGCTTCAATGCCGCGGTTACGGCCGGCGGGGTGACGCCCAGCTCTTCCGCCAGGCGCGCGCTGATGGGCTCCTGCTCTTCCTGGACCATCTCCCAGATGGCCTTCAGGTAGTCTTCGCGCGACACACTGGTTTTTTCGCGCGGCATGAATCTCCTTGTCCGGACGCGTTACGCCGATTGGCGGACGTTCACTTTATCACGGAGGCGCTGCGCCAGGTCTTCCACGCGCGTTTCAATCTGGTCGCGAATCCTACGGTAAACAGCAAGGTCGAGTCCGTACGGGTCGCCCACATCCCAATCCTCGAACGCAGGTGGTGGCGGATCGAAGATCGACTCGCCGCTCCGGCCTGTCATGTTGATCAGGAGATCCGCGGCGGAGAGCTCCTCTGGACTCAGCGCCTTTGAACTTTGCCCTTTGGCGGAGAATCCGCGCTCGGCGAGAACGGCAATCGTCGTGGCTGGAATATCACCGAATGGCGTCAGGCCTGCGCTCGATGCCTCAATCACGTCCGCCGCCAGGTGTCTCGCAATTGCTTCGGCCATCTGGCTCCGGCAGGCATTTCCGACACACAGAAACAGAACCTTTGTACGAGTCGGCATACGAACCTTTCCTGATGGGGCGCCGCGAGAAACAGAATGACACGGATTTCAGCGGGGCTCAACTGACACAGAGCGTGAGGCGGTATGAGCTTTTGCGCCCTCGGCTCTCGGTAGGTCTGTCTCGGCTACGTTGCGCAGAAAATACTGGTGTACGGTTGTGTCGTCGGTAAGTTCAGGATGGAAAGTCGCGATTAGGATTTGGCCTTGACGCATGAGGACTGGTTTGCCGCCGGAGGTCGCTAGGATTTCCACGGCTGGCCCCGTGCGTTCGATGATCGGGGCGCGAATGAAAACCATCTCGATGGGGGCGGGCGAAAGGGTGGTGGCTTCGTGGCGCACCTCGCTGGCGAGTTGGCGTCCGTAGCCGTTGCGGATTACCGTGATGTCGGCAAGTGCCAGCGACGGCTGTGCGGGATTGCAAACTTCGCGGGCCAACAAGATTGCGCCAGCGCACGTGCCAAAGATTGCGCCGCCGCGGGTTGCATGGGCAAGCAGAGTTTTATCTAAGCCTTCTTCAACCAGAAATTTCCATTGCGTGGTGCTTTCGCCGCCAGGCAGGATCACGGCGTCCACACCCTGCATATCGCTCGGCGTGCGGACAAACACGTATTCGGCGCCGATGCGATCGAGCGTCGCGCCATGCGCTTCGAAATCTCCTTGAACGGCTAGGATGCCGACCTTCATGTATTCTTTCCTTGCTTCCACTACTGCAGAACTATGCACTCGATGTTAAATTCCGAAAAGCTCAACACAGAGGTCACAGAGATTCACAGAGAACCACAGAGAAATTGACGTTTCTCTTTCCGTCTTCGGTTCCTCTGCTTCTCCACCAGGCCCTCAGTGTTCTCTGTGGCTTTTCTCCGCGCTCTCTGTGTTAAATTCCGAAAAGCGCAACGCAGAGGTCACAAAGAACCACAGAGGACCACAGAGAAAATGGCCTTGAGCTTTTAATTACCACCCACGCGTCTGGAGCAAATCCTTCTCCTCGATTTGGCGGATGTCGAGGCCCTTCATCGCTTCGCCGAGTTCCTCGGAGGCTTCGAGAACGGCTTTGGCGTCCTGGTAGTGGGTCGAGGCTTTCACGATGGCCTTCGCGCGCTTTTCTGGATCGCTTGACTTGAAGATTCCCGAACCGACGAAGACGGATTCGGCGCCCAGGTGACGCACGAGCGCGGCGTCGGCGGGCGTCGCGATTCCACCGGCGGAAAAATTCGGGACGGGGAGCTTCCCTGTCCGGGCGATCTCGCGGACCAGATCCAGGGGGGCGGCCAGTTCCTTCGCCACGTGCATCAACTCATCGCCGCGGAGCGTTGTAAGACGGCGCATCTCACTGGTAATGGTTCGCATGTGACGAACGGCTTCGACGACATTGCCCGATCCGGCTTCGCCCTTGGTGCGGATCATCGCCGCGCCTTCAGCGATGCGACGCAACGCTTCACCTAGATTACGCGCCCCGCAGACAAAGGGGACCTTAAAATCGTGTTTCCAGACGTGGTTTTCCTCGTCCGCGGGAGTAAGCACTTCGCTTTCGTCGATGAAGTCCACTTCGAGCGCTTCGAGCACGGCTGCTTCGGCGAAATGGCCGATGCGCACCTTGGCCATCACCGGGATGCTCACCGTATTCATGATTTCGCGGATAATTTTCGGCGAGGCCATGCGCGCCACGCCGCCTTCCTTGCGGATGTCCGAAGGGACGCGCTCGAGAGCCATGACGGCGCACGCTCCGGCGTTTTCAGCGATGCTTGCCTGTTCCGCGTTCGTCACGTCCATGATGACGCCGCCCTTGAGCATCTCGGCCAGGCCCACCTTCACGCGCCACTGGTCGTTTGAATAGTTTCCGTTGCTTCCTTGCGTTGCTGTCATACGGCCCTCCTCGCTTCCCGTTCCGCTCTCTTACCGCCTGGCGGGTTTTCTTCGCTTTGCTAACGCGTCCCGTACTTTTCCCGATCAATCACGACGAAGCGCCCCCGCCCACGCGCGAGCAGGTCCCCGGCACCGTTTCGAATTTCACCTTCATGATACAACTGACGGCCTTCGCGGCGGGCGACAAATCCTTCGACGACGATTTCCTGGTTGGCGCGGATCGGCTTGAGATATTCCACGCGCAGGTCCGCCGTGACGGCGTGTTCGGCATGAAACCGGCACGCCTTGCTCATGACTTCGTCCAGCAGCACTGCGATGATTCCGCCGTGAAGAAATCCCGAGCCGCCCTGGTATTCATCGCCAAGCTGAAAACGTCCCACGATGCGCTGGCGCGTGTCATCCTGTTCGAAGGCCAGCTTCATGCCGCGCGGGTTTGCGCCGCCGCAGCCGAAGCATCCGTTTCCCGGTTTGGGGTCGAGTCTCATCGTGCTGTAGCACAGGCTTCAGCCTGTGTTCTTCGGATCTCGCAGGGCCTAACTGCGCACAGACCTGCCCGTCCGGCAGGCGGGCTGAAGTCTGTGCTACTAAAACCCCTCCGAGCGGACCCATCGCTCGCTCGCGACAAATCCTGGTCAGACCAGCGCCACGCGGGGCATTTCCGCGCGGCGGGCTCCGCGTTGGCGCTTGCGCATTTCGATGTGCAGCACGTCGGCCAGAGTGGCAATTCCGCGGGCGATTTCGCGCTCATTAAGGCCGGCAAAACCGAGCCGCAGCGTGTTGGGCATCGGGTTTTGCAAGTAAAAATAGCGTCCCGGCGAGAACACAACACCCCGCTCCCGCGCATGAATCAGGAGTTCATTGGCGTCGAACCCAGGTGGAAGTTCGACCCATACGCACATCCCGCCTTCTGGGCGCGTCCATTTCGTGCCGTGGGGCATCTGCCGGCCGAGCGCCTGCTCAAGAGCGGCAAGGCGGGCGCTGTACTCCTTCCGAGTACGCTCCAAATGGCGGCTCAGGAGTCCCCTGCGCATATACTCCGCCAGAATGGCCTGGGAAAGTTGCCCCGTGTGCAGATCAGTGGCTTGCTTAACCAGGCGCAGACGGTCAATGACGTTGGCGGGGGCGACAATCCAGCCGACGCGCAGCCCCGGAAACGCAATTTTCGAAAAGCTGTCGATCTGCACCACCAGATTCGAACGGTCGAGTTGCTTGAGAGACGGAACGCGCTCGCCACGGGCACGCAGACGGGCGTAAATGTGGTCTTCGATGATCGGAACTTGGAAGCGGGCTGCGAGTTCAAGCAAGCGACGGCGTTCGGCAACCGGAAGCGTCGTCCCAGTAGGATTGTGGAAATCTGGAGTAAGCACGATCATTTTCACGCGGTTCTGCATTAGAACCGCCTCTATCGCCGGGACATCCACACCGGGCGTCGTGCCTGGGCCGGATTCGGTTCTCACCGGCACACCCAGTACTCGCACACGGGCTCCTGCCAAAATGGCCAGCGTGCCCGAATAGGTCGGGTTTTCTATCACAACCGTGTCGCCGGGCCGCAGGAAAGCCTTGCAGAGTAGATCCAGCGCCTGTTGGCATCCGTCCGTGATAAGCAGGTTTTCATCGGCGGCTTCGTAGCCTTCACCACGCAGCATGGAGACCAAAACTTCCTTGAGCCTCGGATACCCGTCGGAAGAACCAAATTGCAAAATCTCAGGGCCCTCGCTCCGCCAGACGGCATTCGAACAATTTCTCAGATCCTCGATAGGAAAAAATTCCGTTGCGGGTCTCGCCATCACGAAAGAGATCGCGCCGCGCGGCGCCGCCTGCGTCAAGCGGCTCAGGGCCTCTTCGCCCCGTTCGTCGGCGAAGAGAGATTCCCAGCGAAGCGCCCCGTTCGAAGATGAAGCATGGAGCACTGGCAGAATCTTGTGGGCTTCAGATTCACCACAAATGAAAGTTCCGCGACCGACATGGCCGCTGATCAAACCTTCGGATTCGAGCTCCGCGTACGCGTTGGCCACCGTGGTGCGATGGACGCCGAGCTGCACAGCGAATTCGCGGCTCGCCGGAAGGCGGTCTCCCAGGCGCAGTTCGCCTGTGTTTACCAGGGCGCGAAGCTGGTCGCGCAACTGGATGTAGAGTGGAACGTGGCTTTCGGATTGCAGGTGTACCGGTATCATTGGCCCTCCCAACCAGACCAATATAATCCCATATTATGCCAGGTAAAGAGCCAATTTGTCTTCCGGTAGGTTGAGCCTGCGACAGGCAGAATGATTTGCGCAGTTGTGATTTAGACTGCCTGTTCCGGCAGGGCCCCGGTTTGCCTGCCGATTTTGGTAGGACAGGCACTCTTTATCCCGAGCCCCTGCGAGGGGCTGCCTGTCCACGTATGCTGAGGCGATATTGAACCGGACAGGCAAGAGTGCCTGTCCTACCCAAAGGAGGCAGTGGTGATGATGAATGGAGAGCTGGGGGAGCCTACCGGGGCGCGGTCCAGTGGAATGTTTACGGGTAAGACGATCATCGTGACTGGCGGCAGCCGCGGGATAGGCCGGGCCATCGCGCTGCGCCTGGCGCGCGACGGTGGAAACCTCGTGCTCGCAGCGCGCGATATGGCTGCGCTCTCCAAGGTGGTCGCGGAAATCGAGGCCGGCAGGGGTACGGCAACGC
>Ga0137412_10003489_pt1 | contig 12534 bp, 16 predicted proteins | sample CZODoug2_1_16fun_FD_122160 | JGI IMG/M metagenome (GOLD analysis project Ga0137412, IMG submission 122160) | Vadose zone soil fungal communities from Angelo Coast Range Reserve, California, USA - CZODoug2_1_16fungal (Hybrid Assembly) | ecosystem: Environmental > Terrestrial > Soil > Vadose zone...
CGGGATGCCCCGACCAGCCGCATGATGCCGGTCTCGGCTCGTCGGGTAAACGCCGCGACCTGAATGGTGTTGGAGATCAGCAGTAATGCCGCCAACGCCTGGATCACCGCCACCGCGATGGTGGCGTTGCGCATCGCGTTGAGCAGCGAGAAGAGCTTGTTCAGCACGGAACCGTCGTCCTGCACAAGATCGACGCCAGCCTGGTTTTGCGGGAATTGCCGGGCGATGATCGGATAGTGCTCCGGGTTTTTCAGCTTCACCCGGTACGAGGCCGGCAGGTCGCCCTTCGGCGTCTGGTCCAGCAGCGCCGGCTGCTCGGCGAACAGCTTCTGGAATCGCTCGTACGCCTGGGCCTTGGTCTCATAGGCATAGGTTTCGACCTCCGGCGAGGCCTTCAGCTTGGCCTTGATCGCATCCTTCTGCGCGGTCGTTGCCGAGTCCTTCAAGAAGATCGAGACCTCGATCTTGTTGTAGTACACCTGCTTTGTCTGGCTGATCTCCCGCGCGATGAGCAGCCCGGCGCCGAGCAGGCCGAGCGAGATCGCGGTGGTGAGCACCATGGCGATCGTCATCGTGAGGTTGCGCCGCAGACCCGTCCATACCTCGGAGAAGACGAAATTCCAGCGCATGGTTACCTAACCGTTCTACGTGGTGCGGGAGGTTGCCTCATCGGCCGACGCCATACACGCCGCGGTTCTGGTCGCGGGCGAGCCGGCCCAGGTGCAGCTCGATCACCCGCCGGCGCATCGAGTCCACGATCGTGTTGTCGTGGGTGGACATCACCACGGTCGTGCCGGTGCGGTTGATCCGCTCCAGCAACAGCATGATGTCCTGACTGATCTCTGGGTCGAGGTTGCCGGTCGGCTCGTCGGCCAGCATCACCAGCGGCCGGTTGACGAACGCCCGGGCGATGGCCACCCGCTGCTGCTCACCGCCGGAGAGCTCACGCGGCAGCCGGTTGGCCTTGCCCTCGAGGCCGACCAGCTCGAGCACCTCGGGCACCACCTTGCGGATGGTGCGGCGCTTCTTGCCGATCACCTCCAGGGCGAAGCCGACGTTCTGCGCGACCGTCCGGTTAGGCAGCAGCCGGAAGTCCTGGAAGACGCAGCCCATCGTGCGGCGCAGCGCCGGCACCTTCCAGTTGGACATCCTGGTGAGGTCCTTGCCGTTGACGCTCACCGAGCCCTTGGTCGGCGTCTCTTCCTTGATCAACAACCGCAGGAAGGTGGACTTGCCGGAGCCGGACGGACCGATCAGGAAGACGAACTCGCCCTTGTCGATCTCGACGTTCACCCCGTCGAGCGCGGGACGCTTGCTCGCCGGGTAGATCTTGGTGACGTTCTGAAGGCGGATCACGGCGCGCCAGTCTACCTTTGATAGGAACGGACACTTGACGTACGGCGTTGGATGAGTGTGTCGGCATCCTGTCAGACGACATCATGCCGGCAACCGAGGGACGGAGGTCCGCGATGCGATACGACCAACTGGTCTGCGCGGCCTGCGCCGGGCGGGTCATCGACGGTCAGTGCGCCGTGTGCCGCCAGATGCGCAGCGAGCTGCGCCAGCGCTCACCCTTCGGCACGCTGGACTGGCACGACCTGCTGCTCCCGTTCCTGGCCGCGCTCGCCGCGCTCGCCTGCCTCGTCGCCTACTACGTACGAATGGCGTAATTAGCCCTTCTTGGGCGTTTCCCGACCGAGCTCCCTATATCCGATCGAAGTGCGCTCTACCGCGCGGAAAGCGCGTTCCCGGCCGGTAAGGCGCACTTCGATCGGACGTCCGCGCGCCGATCGTGACGTTCGCGTAATCGATCTTGAGGTTACGGCGCCACATTCCGGACAAACCGCAGCTATAACATCAAGATCGGCGAGGGCTCCACCGCCTCGACGCACAGCCGAAGCAACGAGCCTCGCTACGACGCGGCGGTCTCCTGCTGCCGCCGCCAGCGGATCTCGGCCTCGATGAAGTCGTCGATGTCCCCGTCCAGCACCGAACCGGTATTGCCGGTCTCCACCTCGGTCCGCAGGTCCTTCACCATCTGGTACGGATGCAGTACGTAGCTGCGGATCTGGTTGCCCCAGCTGTTGCCGCCGTCGCCGCGCAGCTTGTCCATCGCCGCGGCCTCCTCCTGCCGGCGCCGCTCCAACAGCTTGGCCGACAGCACCGCCATCGCCGAGGCCCGATTCTGGATCTGCGAGCGCTCGTTCTGGCAGGAGACCACGATGCCGGTCGGCAGGTGGGTGATCCGCACCGCGGAGTCGGTCGTGTTGACGCCCTGCCCACCCGGGCCGGATGACCGGTAGACGTCGACCCGCAGGTCGCTCTCGTCGATCTCCACCTCGTCGCTGGACTCGACCACCGGCACCACGTCCACACCGGCGAACGAGGTCTGCCGCCGATTCTGGTTGTCGAACGGGCTGATCCGCACCAACCGGTGGGTACCGTGCTCGCCGGCCAGCGTGCCGTACGCGTACGGGGTCTTCACCGCGAACGTGGCCGACTTGATGCCGGCCTCCTCGGCATAGGAGGTGTCATAGACCTCGGTGTCGTATCCGTGCCGCTCGGCCCAGCGCAGGTACATCCGCAACACCATCTGCGCCCAGTCTGCGGCGTCCACCCCGCCGGCCTCGGACTTCACCGTGATCAGCGCCTCGCGGGCGTCGTATTCGCCGGAGAGCAGCGTGCGGACCTCGAGCTCGTCGATCGCCCGTTTCAGGCTGGCCAGCTCGGTCTCGGTCTCGGCGCGGGTGGCGGCGTCGTCCTCGTCCTCGGCCAGCTCGTGCATGATCTCCAGGTCGTCGACCCGGCGGCGCAGGTCCTCCAGGCGCCGGATGTCGCCGTTGACCCAGGCCAGCTTGCTGGTGATCTGCTGCGCGTAGGCCGGGTCATCCCACAGGTTGGGGCTGCCGGCCTGTTCCTCCAGCTCGGCCGACCGGCGGCGCAGCGCATCGAGATCCAGCACCGCCTCGATCGAGGCCAGGGTGTTGGAGAGCTCTTTGAGCGCGGCGGGGAAGTCGACAGTCACAACCGGTCAGGGTAGGCCACCCGACGAACCGGCGTCATAGGCCGACGTTTTGCCGATGTTTTTACCGAGCCAATGTCACATTCGTACGCTCTATGCGTACCAAAGTGACATTGGCTCAGATCAGGCGTAGGTATGTCGGCGATCAGACGTCGACGCTGCCGAGCCACTTCAGCAGGGCCCGCTCGTAGGCGACGCCGAACTCAGCGGTGGCGACCAGGTACGGATCGTCGCCGGCCTTCTTCAGCTCGGCCAGCCGCTGCCGGTCCAGCGCGAGCGCCTGCTCGTGCTCGGACTGCGCGTCGGTGATCAGCCGTCGCAGCTGCGCCTTGGTGTGGTGCCCGCCGAATCCCAGACGCAGCAGGACCGGGTTGCGGGAATGGTCCTGCCCGGCCGGCTCGGCCAGCCACCCGGAGAACGCTTTCTTGCCGGTGGCGGTGACCGAATACGGCTGGGCGGACCGGGGGCCGGTCTTGCCGAGCTTGACGTATCCGGCGCTGGCCAGCGCGGGTAGCTCGCGGTAGACCTGGCTGCGGGTCAGCGTCCAGAACGTTCCGAACCGCTCGGTCGCGGCCGCTACCAGCTCGCCACCGGTCTTGGGGCCGTCGTGCAGGAGACCGAGCAGGGCGGCAGCAGTCGAGTTCAGCGTCGTCGTAGTCACGGCGTCCACCGTGGCACGATCTTCACCGCGTCGCCACCGTTTCGGCAAATTCCATCCGTCCACTGTGGAAACTGCGCTCATATTGAGCTCTGATGGGTCACCGGTATTCGTCCACATGCACCACAAATCGCCCGGTGACTGTGTTGTGCTGGGCGCCGATAAAGCTGGGCACCCCGGGAATGGTGATATGCCTAGTGACGCAGACCGAGAAGACCTCGCCCGGCGTCAACGTCGGCAGGCCAGGCGTCGCCGATCCACAGCCGGCACCGGCCGGGGCCCAGCCAATGTCAAGATGCGTGCCGGCCACGTTCTGGTCGGCCAATGCCAGCCGCGCCGCGTACTGTGCGGTCTCGGTGTTCCCACTAGTGGCATAGGTACGACCGACCTCGCGCGCCGCCTCGGTCACGCCGTACGTATTCCGCTGTACGTAGGAGATTGCCAGCACTAGATAAACCAGCGGAATCAGCATGAGGATGCCGAGGAAGACGAACTCCACCATTGCATTCCCGGCGTCGCCGCGGAGCCGGCGGAGCCGACGGCGGAGGTGCATCAGCCCTCCTTTAGTGCGCGGGCGGTGACGTCCAGACCGGGCAATGAACCCAGCCAGGAGAAGATGAGCGGCACACTGCCGGTGCAGTGCACGGCGACGAGCGGCGCGCCGCCGTCGCCGGTGTCGTTCCGCCCCACACAGTGCATTCTGGAAGCGGCCTTGGCCGATAACGCGCCGGCGATGATCCGCTGCGCGACCGGGCCACCGGCGCTCGCGTCGGCCACGTCGGCATTCGCGGCGAACCGGGCGCCCTCGGCCGCGCTGGCCGCGACGATATTGCGGACGTGCAGATATACCCCGACCTGCACAACCGCCATCAGCAGCGCGATCAGCAGGATCGAGACCATCGCGAACTCGACCGGCGCGGCGCCCCGGTCGGGCCGCCTTGCGGAATCCAATTGCTCGGCTCCGCGCTCGCTCCGCTCCTCGGGCCGGCTCGTCAACATCGAACGTACCGACCGAATCGGCCCTTCGATGCTCACTCGCTGTCGCCTCGCTAATTTTTGCCGGCGTCGACAACACTGTTGATGGCACCGGTTATCGCCGGCAGCACCTGCTTGCGGAACGGCACCAGAATTGCCACCACAAGAATGGCCGACATCAGCGTCACCATGACCCAGCCCGGCACATCGCCCCGTTCACCGTCGTCGCGACGTAACCGTTCCACGGCGCCGTAAACCCGACTGGTAATCCACCAGTACGGTCGAGTGAGCAGCATGTTCTTCACCCCGCCAATTCCGTTCTCAATGTGCCAACTGACTGATACTGATGAGCCCTGGATACAGTGCAAAGAGGACAGTCACCGGCAGTACGAGAAATACCACCGGCACCATCATCGCGATTTCTTTCTTGCCGCCGAGCTCGAGCAGCTTGCGTTTGCCCGCCTCGCGTACGTCCGCGGCCTGGGCGCGCAACACGTCGGCCAGCGGCGTGCCGCGCTCGATCGCCACGATCAAGCCGTCGATAAACCGGGCCAGCGATTCGATGTTGGTCCGGTCGGCGACGTCCTGCAGCGCCTGGACCAGCGGCGCTCCGGCCCGGGCCCGGGCCAGCGCGTCGCCAAGCTCCAGCGCCAGCGCGCCGCCGGTGAGCCGGCAGACCCGATCGATCGCGCCGGTCGGGCCCTCTCCCGCGGTCACCGCGAGGGCCAGTAGCTCGGCCACCACCGGAAACTCGGCCACGATCGCCTGCTCGTGCCTGGCCACCTCGTTGGTCAGCCACCAATCCCGACCCAGCACCCCACCGATCACGCCGCCGGCGCAGAACAACACCGCCGACAGCACGCTGAGCCGGCCGCTGCCGACGCTGTAGAGGGCGGTGAGCGCCACCCCGCCACCAAGTCCGACGGCGCCCCAGAGCACCTGCTCGATCCGGAAATCCTCGACGGTCTGCCGGCCGCCGAGCACGGCCAGCCGACGCCGGATCGAGCCGCGGCCGCCGAGCAGCCGGTCGACGTAGCGAATCAGGTCGGCCAGGACCGGGCCGAGCAGCCGCCGGACGGGCGCCAGCGCGCCGGTGGTGCGCCTGGTCTCGCCGGCCAGCAGCCGCGAGGGCGGCGGGCTATCGCGGAGATACGGGGACATGCGGTCCGACAGCCGGATCGGCCGCATCGGCGGCGAGGCGAACACCGCGATCAGCAGCCCGCAGGCGAGCAGCAGGCCGAGCGCGGCACCGATCAGCAGCGAACTCATCGCGAGACCTCCGCCAACTCATTCCGCACGAACGTGACGTTCGCTCCGAAAAACCGGCCAATCCCATTCCGCACCAACGTCACGTTCGTACGTTCTAGGCGTACCAACGTCACGTTCGCTCCGAAAAACCGGCCGACGTCATTCCGCACCAACGTCACGTTCGCTCCGAAAAACCCGCTCATCGCAGCACCCGCGGCTCGCTGGGCAGCCGACCGATGCGCATCATCACGATGTAGGCCACCACGCAGACCCCGCCGCCGATGAGCAGCACGAGCGTGCCGGTCGCGGTGTCGTATGCCTCCAGCGACTGGCGCTGGGTCGCGAAGAGCAGCAGCACCAGCCACGGCGCGGACACCGCGAGCTTGGCCGCGTTCACCGTCCAGCCCTGCCGGGTCTCCAGCTCGGCCCTGGTACGGGCATCCTCCCGAAGGAAGCTCGACAGCGTCCGGAGCACCTGACCCAGGTCGGTGCCGCCGACCTCGCGGGCCACCCGCAGCGTCTCGCAGACCCGGTCCCCGACCGGGTCGGCCAGCGAGTCCTTCAACCGGTCCAGGCATTCCATGAAACGACCGGAGGAACGGTAGTCGGCGCCGAACCGCAGGAACGCCGGCCGCAGCTGCTCCGGCCCGCGGATGCCGAGCGAGGACAGCGCCTCGGGCAGCGCGAGCCCGGCCCGCACACCCGATGCGAGATGGTCGATCACCTCCGGCCAGACGTCGCGCAGCTCGACGCTGCGGCGGGATCGCAGGCGACGCACCAACGTGACCGGCAGGAACGAGGCAATGACCGCGAAACAGGCGGTGATCGTGACCGTATGGGTGGCCACCAGCACGATGAGCGCGGCGATGATCGCCGAGGCAACCTGCATCGCCAGCAGCTGGTTGGAGGACACCGAGTCCACCCCGGCCTGACGCAGCATTTCCGTCCGCTTGCGCCCCCAGGACGCCGACCGGTTGCCGCGCGGCGGCCGCCGCGGTCCGCTCCGCCAGATCAGCAGAATCCCCACGCCGAACAGCAACCCGAGAAAGGCTCCCATCGTCAGGCTCCTCGCCGCAGCGGTGCCGGCGGCTGCTGGTTGAGCAGCGCGGCAACGTCGATGCCGACGCGTTCGTACCAGTCGGGATGCGGCGGGAATCCATCAGCTCGGATAAGCCGGCCGCCGCGAGTCGTGAAGATATCGGCGCTCTCGATGACGTCGCCCTCGACCCGGCCGGGAATCGCCACGATCTCGCGGGTCCGGCGGTGTCCAGTGTGGTCGGTCGCCACGTGGACGACCAGGTCGACCGAGCTCGCGACCGTGGGATTGACGAACGCCGACGATACGTTCTCACCGGCCAGCAGCGGCAACGTACACATTTTGACAATTGCCTCGCGCGCCGAGTTTGCGTGGATCGAGCACATGCCGGGCAATCCGCTGTTCAAAGCAATCAGCAGATCGAGGCATTCTTCCTGCCGGACCTCGCCGACAATGATGCGCGATGGACGCATCCGCAGCGCTTCTTTAATGAGCCGGCGGAGCAGGATTTCGCCCGTACCCTCGAGGTTTGCCTGCCGGGTCTGCATCGATACGACATCGGCGAGCGGCACCTGCAGCTCGAATACCTCCTCGCAGGTAACCACCCGTTCTCGCGCCGGAACAGCGGCACACAAACAGTTGAGCATGGTCGTCTTACCGGCCTGCGTACCGCCGGACACGATCACATTGAGGCCGGCAATCACCGATGCCTCAAGGAATCTGGCCGCCTGTGGGCTCATGCTGCCCAGCCCGACCAGCTCATCCAATGAATGCGCCGTCAGCACGAACTTCCGAATATTGACCGCCATGTGCCGGCGGGTGATATCCGGGATCACGACGTGCAACCTGGAGCCGTCAGGCAACATTGCGTCGACGAACGGAAGGCTCAGATCGATACGCCGGCCGGATGTACGCAACATTCGCTCGACGAGATCGGCCACCTGATCGGCGGTAAGAATCGTGGTGGTGAGCTCGCTGCGGCCCTGGCGTGCGATGAATACCTTTCCGGGCTCGTTGATCCAGATTTCCTCGATTGTCGGATCGTCGAGATAGCGCTGCAGCGGCCCGAAGCCGGCGACCGCGTCCAGCACCAGCCGGGCGGTGCCGCTGACATCGCCAACGGGCGGCAGGGTCGAGCCGACCGCACGATCGGAGTACTCCGCGATGACCTCATCGACCAGCGACCGCACCCGCTGCGGCTGACCGACCGGATCCAGCCCGCGCCGGCGCACCAGCTCGCGAACGTCGGCCTCGATGATGTCCAACGCACTCTGATTGGTCTGACTGCGGCCAGCCACCCGCTCCGCTCCCCGCTGCGTCGTAACGCTCACTCGCACCTCACTCCGGCAAGGCCACCCGCGCACACTCGCCGCGCACCGGAGGTCACCGTCCGTCTCCGGCGGGCATGAGCGTACGTGCTTTTCGGGCGTTGTGGGTGGCGATGACCGTAGCCTGTGGACAGTGGGACGACTGAGCCGATTTCGCCGCGTCGATCTTGACCTTATTGCTGGACAAAACGGGCACCAGGCAGCAATAAGGTCAAGATCGGCAATGGAGAGCGCTTTCCGAGGGGGGCTCCACAGCGCGTAGACACAGCAGCGCCCCGTACGCCTGACTTCTCAGGGGTACGGGGCGCCGTGATCACCTCACAGTCAAACGTGAGGTCAAGCGGTCAAGCCTCAGATGGGGCGAACCTGCTCTGCCTGTGGGCCTTTCTGGCCCTGCGTAACCTCGAACTCGACCCGCTGGTCCTCATCGAGGCTGCGGTAGCCGTCGGCCGCGATCGCTGAGTAGTGCACGAACACGTCGGCGCCACCACCATCTTGCGCGATGAAACCGAAGCCCTTCTCGGCGTTGAACCACTTCACGGTGCCCTGAGCCATGCTGGTACTTCTCCTTCGTGGGTAATACACCTTCGGAATCCTGCACCGTGCAGCATCCCGGGTCGCCCGCGGCGATCGCCGACGAGCGCGAGGCCCATACGAGGAAAAGCACGCGGTCAGACTTCCGCGTACGCAAAACGTTCGAGGAAATACAACAGCAACCAACCCGGAGGTTAGACACTCCAGGAGCCCACCGCAACCGCCGACACACGCAGTGAAATCATCGGAGCCCCGTCAGCGGGCCCGCAGCACCAATGCGGCGCCGCCCAACAACAGCGCCAAACCGGGCACCGCGGCCCAACCTGGCACTTGGTGCAGCCATAACGCCGCGATAATCGCCGCGCCCGGCACCTCGAGCAGCATCACGAGACTCACCACGGTGGCGCTGGCCGAGCGCAGCGCCACATTGACCAGCGAATGACCCAGCAGCTGGGCGCCGGCGGTCAGCGCGAGCAGCTTCAGCCAGGTCGCGGCGTCCCAGCCGACCAGTCGCTGACCGCTGGCCAGGTCCACGACCAGCAGTACGACGGCGCAGATCGAGTAGCAGATCGCCGTGTAGCTGACCGTGCTGACCTTCTCCCGTACGGTCCCTTCTCGCTCCGCTCCGCTCCGCACGGCACCGCCCACGGTCACGTAGCCCGCCGCCATCGCCGCGCCGGCCAGCGCCAGAAGGTCGCCGGCCAACGCCCGGGTCGACACACTGACGTCCACGCCGGCAACCAGTGCCGCGCCCACCACCGCAACGGATGCGCCGATCCAGACGCCCCTTGGCACGCGGTGGCCGGCGGCCCGGGCGAATATCGCCGCCCATACTGCTTGGGTCGACACGAGCGCGGTCGAGGACGCCACCGAGGTCAGCGCCAGACTGGGGATCCAGGTGCCGAAATGCGCCGCCAGCAAGGCTCCCGAGGTGATCGACAGCCGCCACTCACGCCGATCCAGCCGGCGCAGCTCGTCCCAGCGGCGCCCAAGCGCCCACGGCACCAGCAGACCACCGGCGAACGCGTTGCGCCAGAAGGCGATCGCCAGCGTCGGCGCGGCCGTGGCGGCGATCAGCGGGGCGGAGGTCGAGGTAGCCATGACCGCGACGGCCAACAGCACGGTGTCGACCACCGCCGGTGCGGACACCACGGCAACCCCGTGGGGGATCGGCGGCGGCTGCACCACCTCATCCTGTCAGCCGCGCCAAAGGGCATTGGGGATCATGTCGGCGGTAACCTCTGGGCGTGCCGGCGACCACCAGGGTCTACATCACGCGCCTCGTCAACCTGCCCGTACTGGATCCGAACGGTGATCAGATGGGTCGGCTGCGGGACGTGATCGTGATGCAGCGCCCCGGGCATCAACCACCGCGGGTGCTCGGCGTCCTGGTCGAGCTGCAACACCGGCGGCGCATCTTCGTGCCGATGGGTCGGGTCACCGGCATCGACCCCGGCGCCATCATGCTGACGACCGGCCGGGTCAGCCTGCGCCGGTTCGAGCAGCGGCCCGCCGAGCAGTTGGTGCTCGGCGAGCTGCTCGACCGCCGGATCACCGTCCGCGACAGCGGCAACCCGGCCACCGTGGTGGACGTCGCGATCGAGCCGGATCGCAACCGGGAATGGATCATCACCAAGATCGCGGTACGGGAAACCACCCGGCCCGTCGCGGCGCTCGGCCGGCTGGGGCGCCGGCGCGGGCACCTTCGGCAGCTGTCCTGGGACGAGCTGGACGGGCTGAGCCTGGCCACCGACAGCCAGGGGGCCGCCAGCCTCCTCGCCGTACTGGCCACGATGCGCCCGGCCGACGTGGCGACCACGTTGCGCGACATGCCCGACAAGCGCCGCCGCGAGGTGGCTCAGGCACTGGATGACGACCGGCTCGCCGACGTGATCGAGGAGCTGCCCGACGCCGACCAGGTGAAGATGCTGCACATGCTCAACGACGAGCGCGCCGCCGATGTGCTCGAGGCGATGGATCCCGACGACGCCGCCGACCTGCTCGCCGATCTGCCTGAGAGCGACAAGGAACGGCTGCTGGAGCTGATGGAGCCGGAAGAGGCGGCGCCGGTACGCCGGCTGATGACCTACGCCGACGACACCGCCGGTGGGCTGATGACCAGCGGCCCGATCGTGCTGCCGCCGGATGCCACCATCGCCGAGGCGCTGGCCCGGGTGCGCAACCCGGATCTCAGCCCGGCGCTGGCCAGCCAGGTCTATGTCTGCCGGCCACCGACCGCGACCCCGACCGGCCGGTATCTGGGCACCGCGCATATTCAGCGGCTGCTGCGGGAGCCACCGTCCTCGCTCGTAAGTGCCGTACTGGACAAGGGTTTGACCCCGCTGCGGCCGGAATCCACGCTGTCGGAGGTGACGCAGATGCTCGCCACCTACAACATGGTCGCCTCGGCCGTGGTCGACGATGCCGACCGGCTCGTCGGCGCGGTGACGGTCGACGATATTCTGGATGCCCTGCTGCCAGCAGATTGGCGAGAGAGAGCCATCGATGGTGCTGCGTCATAATGGTCGCCTCGACCAACCGAAAGGCGTCGGGCACCGGCTGAATGTCCCGGTCACCGAAGAAACATTTGGACGATATTCCGAACGCCTTGCTCGTTTTTTCGGCACCGCCCGGTATTTAATTATCCAGACCGTTATCGTCTGCGCCTGGATCGGCACCAATGCATGGCTAGGCAGTCAGCATGCATTTGACAAGTTCCCGTTCATTTTGCTGAACCTCGTATTTTCCACGCAGGCCGCGTATGCCGCGCCGCTGATCCTGCTGGCGCAGAATCGCCAGGCCGACCGCGATCGGGTGTCGTTGGACGAGGACCGGGCGCAAAATGCTCGTTCTATCGCCGACGCCGAATATCTTGCCCGGGAAATCGCCGCTATACGGATTGCGCTTGGCGATGTCGCCACGCGTGATTTCGTCCGCGCCGAACTGGCCCGGCTGGATGGCACCGGGGATCGGCACGATGCCAACATCTAAACACTGGGTAATTCGTACCCTCGGCGATTCGGTCGGGATCGATGCGTACGAAAAAGAATTCGTACGCATTGCCGAAGAATATTTTGCGGCGAGTACGGACCAGATTGTGGCCGACTCGGGCTCAGAATTGCGGTACGCCCGCCGCGATCCGGCCGGTCACTTTGTGAGCTTCGAGTCCCGCGGCGACACCGCCGATCAACTCGACCTGCTGCCACATCCCGAGGGCGGGTGGTATCGGCGTACGTACGAGTCGTCGATTTCGCTTACACCACAGGGATATCCCGGCGCCCGACCGAGCGCGACCGCGATCTATTTCCTGCTCGGCCCGGGTGAGTCCTCGCGCTGGCACCAGGTGCGTTCCGACGAGCTGTATCTGCTGCACCGCGGCACATTGACGGTGTGGCTGGACTCGGCCGAATACGTTCTGGGGCCGGATCGGCCGCAGCTGCTGATCCCGGGCGGGACCTGGCAACGCGCCCGAGCGGGCGAGGCCGAGGCGCTGATCAGCTGCGTGGTCTCGCCCGGCTTCGACTTCGCCGACTTCGCCGTACGGGACTAAATACCCGCGACCGACCGTACGGAGCCAATGTCACATTCGTACGCTCTAGGCGTACCAACGTGACATTGGCTCCAATTACCAGCTGGTGGCCAGGGGCATGCCTTCGGCGTAACCGGACGCGCTCTGTACGCCGACCAGCGCCCGCTCATGAAACTCCGGCAGCGTGCCCGCTCCCGCGTACGT
>Ga0137412_10003490_pt1 | contig 12533 bp, 10 predicted proteins | sample CZODoug2_1_16fun_FD_122160 | JGI IMG/M metagenome (GOLD analysis project Ga0137412, IMG submission 122160) | Vadose zone soil fungal communities from Angelo Coast Range Reserve, California, USA - CZODoug2_1_16fungal (Hybrid Assembly) | ecosystem: Environmental > Terrestrial > Soil > Vadose zone...
CGCCACCGTGGTGCTGTGGGCCGCGACCGGCATCGTGAGCGCGGTGTTCCCGCTCATCTCCGATCCCAAGTCCCTGGGTATCGGCAACTCGATGTTCCTGTTCGCCGCGATCAACGTCGTGCTGTTTGCGCTGACGAAGTGGTTGGTCCCGGAGACCAAAGGGCGAACCCTGGAGCAGATCGAGCTCGACCTCCGCTCCCGTACGCAGATCCGGGCCTGACCGGGACGGACGCCGGGGCCGGGTCGTTTGGCCCGGTCAGCCCGCACGTGCGGTCCGAGGTCGGGGATGGACCGCGCGTGCGGGCTTTTTTACCGTCATCGCGCTTGCAATGTGACCTCGTCGGCAGCCATGGTTTGTTCATCGGGGCGACGCCAATGATGGCGTGTGTGGGGGGTGTGGTCATGGCCGCCAAGGAGGACGGTTCCCGCCTGTCGGAGACCGCGGGCGTCAGCGCGGCGGATGGCCGGCGCCGGGCGATCGAAGGCGGGGGGACGGCGGGTTTCCCCGGAGTATCGGGTTCGAGCCGGCGACAGACCCGCGTGCGGTGGGTCATCGTATGGCTCTGCTTCACCGGCACGGCGATCAATTACGTCGACCGAGCCAACCTGTCGATCGCGGCGCCGTTCATCCAGCGCGAGTTTCGGCTCAGCGACGCCGCGATGGGGTTGATCCTCGGTTCCTTCTTCTGGACCTATGCGGTCTTCCAACTGCCGTCCGGTTGGTTCGTTGACAAACTGGGTCCACGGATCATGTACTCGGTCGGGGTGTTGTGGTGGTCGTTGTTCACCGCACTGACGGCGCTGGCCGCCGGCTTCGCGTCGTTGTTCGCCCTGCGGCTCGGGCTGGGAATCGGGGAGAGCGCCGCGTACCCGAGTAATACCAAGGTTGTTTCGCGCTGGTTCCCGGTACGTGAGCGGGCGTTCGCCACCAGCATCTTCGACTCGGGGTCCCGGGTCGGCACGGCGCTGTCGGTGCCGCTGGTGGCGTTCATCATCGTGGCGGTTGGCTGGCGGTGGTCGTTCGTGATCACCGGCGTGATCGGCGCGCTCTGGGTCGTGTTGTGGCTGCGGTACTACCGCAACCCGCGACAGCACCCGCGCGCCTCCGCCGACGAGATCGACTACATCGAGCAGGGCGGCGGCCGGGTCGACGAGGATGTCGCTCATCCCGGCGGGGCCAGCCCGCGTTGGGGTCAGCTCTTTGGTTACCGCACGATTTGGGGCATGATGCTGGGCTTTTTCTGCCTCAATTTTGTGCTCTATTTCTTTATTACCTGGTTTCCTTCCTATCTCGTCGACGCTCGGCATTTCAGTTTGCTCAAACTGGGTTTTGTCGGCGCGATCCCGGCCCTGGTGGCGGTTGCCGGCGGGTGGGCCGGTGGGCTGTTCTCGGACCGGCTGATCCGCAACGGAGTGAGCCTGACGAAGGCGCGCAAGATCCCGATGGTAGGTGGGATGCTGTTCAGCTCGGTCATCGCGCTTGCGGTGATCGTGCCCAACGGCTGGGTCGCCCTCGGGCTGTTGTCGGTCAGCTACGCCAGCCTGACGTTTGCCGCGGCTTCGGTGTGGTCCCTACCCGCCGATGTGGCACCTTCGCATCGCCAGGTCGCCTCAATCGGCGGCATCCAGAACTTCGCCTCGAACCTGGCAGGCATCGGCAGCCCTCTGTTGCTGGGGGTGCTGAAAGGCATCACCGGGACGTTCGTCCTACCCTTGATCATCACCGGCGGGGTCGCGGTAGTCGGCGCGATCTCGTATTGCTTCCTCGTGGGCCCGATCGCGCCGCTGCCGGTACCCCAGGAACTCAGCCGCTCGGTGTAGTGCCTTGTGGGGTACATCTACCTCGCCTAGCCCGACTCGGCAAACTGGGCGCGCTCACTTCTTAGCTGTGTCCGCGGCGCCGGTGGGGGTGACGGTGTGCCAGAGACCGCCGTATTCGTTGCTGCCCTGTCCCTCGGTGCTGCCGGGCTTCTTCTTATCGTCGCTGTAGTAGTAGAGCGGGTGAGAGTTGTAGGCGATCTGGGTCGAGCCATCGGCGCGAGTGATCGTGGCGAGCTTGGCGGCTGTGGTTCCCGGACCCGCGGCGGGGGTTCCCGCGCTCATCGTGAAGGGAATCCAGTCGGCGGCGCAGGTACCCGTGCAATTGCTGTGGTTGGGGGTGTCCTTCTCGAAGAGATAGAGCGTCGCGCCATGGCCGTCGGTGAGGATCGTGCCGAGCTTTGCATCAGCCGCGGTCGCGACAGTTGGAGTGAGGGCGGCAGGTGCTTGTGGTGATGCCGCCGCGACAGTCGGAGACGCCGCTGGTTTCGGCGAGGCAACGGATGAGCTGCTCGAGCTGTTGCCACCGCAGGCGGTGGCAAAGACACCAAGCGCAAGGACGGAGACGGTGAGCAGAATTGTTTTCATACGCGGACCACGGCCGTTTGCCCGGGCTGGTTCATCTCGAGTCGAAATCGTGACCTGCTCCCTCGTCGGGCCTTACCGACTCGGGTCCGCCACGGCGGAGACTCCACCTCGTGGTGCTGGCCCAGGGCTCGAGGGGGCTGCTTCGCCCGTCGACCCTGAGCGTGGGTGATGTCCCAGGTAGCGGAGGGCATCGCGTGGTTCGGCTCGGCCCGGCGCCGGGTCCGCGCCTCGGTCGGTGCCGACACGGTCGATCATAAGTGCCTAACTGGCGCATTACGGCAGGGCGATGAGGCACTAGACTTTCTAGCCCGTTCCGATGCGCAGAGGCCAGGGCCATGGGTGGTTCGCGGGCTATTCTTCTTCGCTTGTGGCGGCTGCATGCGGGTCCTAACCCACTGGCTCGGCACTCGGACCGCGTTGAGGGTGCCCTGGTCGTCTCAGCCGTACTGCTGGCGCTGATTGGGATCGCTGTTGCGGCGGCCGTCGGATCGGAAACCGCCGCGGGCGGGATGGAGCGGGCGCACATGGAGACGGCCACTAGGCATCCCACTGTCGCTGTCACCCTCCTGGATGTTCCGCACGCAGCGCTTCCCATCGAGGTTCAATCACGCCCTGGGAGGGAGCACGAGGTACTGGCCAGCTGGGTTACCCCGGACGGCGCACGGCACCTGGGCAATGTCTCTGTCAGGCGGGGCACAGCGGTAGGCGCGGAAGTACCGATATGGGTGGACGATGCTGGGAACTACGTCAGCGCTCCGTTCCGGACGGTCGCCGCAATCAGCCTTGGTGTTGAGGCCGGTCTGCTGACATGGCTCGGCATCCTGGGCTTGTCAACCGCACCATTTTGGTTGGCGCGTATGGTGCTGAACCGGCTCCGCTACGCCCAGTGGGCACGAGAATGGAAGCGTTTCGGCCGCGAGGCGTAGATCGCGGTTGGGGCGGGCTAGGCTGCATTTCGCGGACGCCGCGATGAAATGGAGACCAGTTCGGCCCGCTGGCGCTGGCCTGGGGTAACTCCTGACCGCGACTGCGCCTGCACTGATCGGCGGCGGTTAGGTAGTTGTCCTACGGTAGAGTTCCTGAACTTGTTGAGGTCGTCGCTGGAGGGGTCATCGCTCGGGATCGCAACGTGGGCGCTCGAATCGTGATCATCTCCGCGAGCGTGGGCGCGGGCCACGACGGCGTAGCGGGAGAGCTGCGGCGGCGCCTGCGGAAGCACGGATTCCGAGTGGAGCAGCTGGACTTCCTTGACCTGCTGCCCGGCGTGCTCGGTCGGGCGCTGCGCACGGGATACGCGCTCGAACTGGCGATAGCGCCGCGGACATGGGAGCTGCTCTACACCGCGCTCGACCGGCATCGGAAGCTGGCCGCCGTCGCCGCAAAGCTGGCGAACTTGGCGAAGCGGCGGATGCTGGCGGCGATTGGCCCTGACTGCGTCGCGGTCGTGTCTACCTATCCGTTGGCTAGCCAGGTGCTGGGCGGCCTCCGTCTCGGCGGTGAGCTTCCGGTTCCGGTGGCGAGCTTCCTGTGCGATATGTCCGTTCACCAGCTGTGGGTCAGCGCTGGTGTCGACGCGCACCTGACGATGCACAAGATCGCCGCCGACCAGGCCCAGGCACTGCGGGCGCCGGGGATCGTCGTCACCGCTCCGGCGGTCAGCCCCGGGTTCGGGCCGGTCAGGTGCGCGGACGAGTCGATTCAGGCACGTCAACGGTTCGGTCTCCCGCGCCACGTGAAGCTAGCCCTGGTGCTGGCCGGCTCGTGGGGAGTGGGCGCGGTTGAGCAGGCAGCCCTGGACCTGGCGGCGTCTGGACTGGTGGTGCCCGTGGTGGTGTGCGGACGCAACACTCGGTTGCGGCGACGCCTCAGCCAACGTCGGATAGGCATCGCGTTGGGCTGGGTGGACGACATGCCGGCATTGCTTCGCGCGGCGGATATCGTCGTGCACAACGCCGGCGGCCTCAGCTGTATGGAAGCCCTGGCCGCCGATATACCGGTGCTGACCTATCGCTGCATTCCGGGCCATGGGCAGACCAACGTCGCGGCGTTGGACCACTCCGGTCTCGCCGCGCATGCCAATGACGTGGTGGAGCTGCACCAGTTGGTCGGCGCCGCGATGAGGGATGAATATGCCGCTCTGCAACGATCGGCGGCGTCGGCCCTCTGGTCGGCGCCTGACCCAGCGGATGTCATCGTTGAGCTCGCCGGAAATCCAAGCCGGCCGACCCGAGGACTACGGGACGGTCTGGAACCGCGTCGATGAGACTGATCGTCGGGATGAGCACGGCGACGGCGTGCCTGGTGGCGACGCAGCTGGCTCCCGCGCTGACCGCGATCCCCCCGATTCGGCGGCTCACCCCGACATTGTCAGGCGTGGGCCATCCGCGGCACGTGGCGCTTACCTTCGACGATGGCCCGCACCCGCGATCCACTCCGGCGTTCTTGAGGCTGCTGGCTCAACGGGAGGTTCGGGCAACGTTCTTCCTCCTCGGCGCCTCAGCCGCTCGATGGCCAGCGCTCAGTCGTGAATTGGCCGATGCGGGTCACGAAGCCGCGGTACACGGATGGGATCACCGGTGTCTGGCCTGGACCAGCCCGAGGGCTACCTACGAACGGCTCGCCCGAGCGCGTGACATGATTGCTGAACAGACCGGCTCCCGCCCCCGTTGGTTTCGGCCCCCGTACGGCGTGCTGACCGCGGCCGCGGTCCATGCGTCCCGCCGGCTGAGGCTCACCCCGATCCTCTGGACCAATTGGGGCCGAGACTGGACCGGGCGGGCAACCGCGGGTTCTATCCGCGCGACATCGACGCGTGGGCTTCTGGGCGGCGCGGTGATCCTGCTGCACGACGCGACCGGCGGCCACGCGGCCTCAGGTGCGTGGAGGGCGACCCTGGAGGCAGTCCCCGGAATTCTTGACCACTGCGCGCAACGTGACCTGCGGGTCGGACGGCTGGACGAGCACGGCGTCGCACTCGGCGGCCGCACCGGCTGACTCGTCAGGCACCGACGAAAAGTGCTCGGCAGAATTCGGCGGAATTCGTTGTGGTAATGACTTACCCTGTCAGATTCCGCTGCTCGGGGCTATTGAAGCGACTAATCGGACTGTACCGTTCCTCCATCAGTTCACCCGATAGGGGAGGTGGTGCGCGGTGACCGAAGTGCGGGCAGTGCCGCCGACAGAACAGCGCGACCCGTCCGACAAAGGGCTCAAGGGCGGCGCGCTCGGCCTGGTGTCCAGCGTTGTCGTGGGGATCGCGTCCACCGCACCGGCGTACAGTCTCGCGGCCACCCTCGGGTTGGTGGTGGCGACCGTCAACGGCGATGGCATCCTCGGGGTCAAGGCGCCTGGCATCATGCTGCTCGCCTTCATCCCGATGTACTTCATCGCCGTCGCCTACGCCGAGCTGAACAGCCGCGAGCCCGACTGCGGCACCACCTTCACCTGGGCGACCCGGGCGTTCGGGCCGACCTGGGGCTGGCTGGGCGGCTGGGGGATCATCGCGGCGGACGTGATCGTGATGGCCAACCTGGCGCAGATAGCCGGGCGGTACGGCTTCCTGCTGTTCGGGGCGGACGGGCTGGCGGACAGCACTCTCTGGACCACGGTGGCCGGCGTGGCCTGGATCGCCGTGATGACCTACATCTGCTACCGGGGCATCGAGGTATCCGCTCGGCTGCAGTACGTCCTGCTCGGCACCGAGGTTGTGGTGCTGATCGCCTTCGCCGGCTTCGCGCTGGCCAAGGTGTTCTCCGGCACCGCCCCGGAGGGCTCGCTCACCCCGAGCCTGTCCTGGTTGTGGCCGTCCGGGGTGACGCTGACCGCGCTGGTGCCGGCGTTCCTGCTCGCCGTGTTCATCTACTGGGGCTGGGATACCGCCGTGGCCACCAACGAGGAGGCGGACGACCCAGCCAAGACACCGGGCCGGGCGGCGGTGCTGTCCACCGTGCTGCTGCTGGCCATCTACACCATCGTGTCGGTCGCCGCGGTGGCCTTCGCGGGGACCGGTAGCAGCGGGATCGGGCTGGCCAACCAGGACAACGCGGGCGACGTATTCAAGGCGATCGGGCCGGCGGTGTTCGGGGACAGTGGGATCGGCCGTGCGTTCGAGGTGCTGCTGCTGATCAGCGTGCTGACCTCGGCGTCCGCATCCACCCAGACCACCGTCCTGCCGACCGCGCGCACCGCGCTGTCCATGGGGGTGTTCGAAGCGCTGCCCCGGCGGTTCGCCAAGATTCACCCGAGGTACCTCACGCCGACCGAGTCGACGGTCTGGATGGGGATCGTGTCCATCGTGTTCTTCGTGGGGTTGACCCTGGTCAGCAGCAACGTGCTGGCCGACTCGATCGCGGCGGTCGGCCTGATGATCGCCTTCTACTACGGGCTGACCGGCTTCGCCTGCATCTGGTACTTCCGGCACACGCTGACCAGCAGCGCACGGAACTTCGTGATGCGCGGGGTGCTGCCGCTGCTCGGGGCGCTGATCCTGCTCGGCGCATTCATCGAGGCGAGCATCCAGTACGTCGCCCCGGACTACGGCAAGACCACGCTGTTCGGCATCGGCGGCGTGTTCGTGATCGGCATCGGCACCCTGGTCCTCGGGTACCTGCTGATGCTGCTCTGGCGCTGGCGGGCGCCGGCGTACTTCCGCGGCGAGACGCTGACCAAGGCCACCCCGGAGTATGTGCTGGCCATGGAGCAGGGCGTCGACTCGGGCGCGCGGCTGCCCGATTCACACGAGGCGATGGTGATCGCCCCCGACCTGTCCAACCTGCCGTCCGGCCAGCACGCGGTGGACGTGCGCACGGACGAGGAGGTGTCCCCCGACGACGACCAGGGGGGCCGGCACTCGGCGTCCTAGGAAGCGCCGGACGAAGCGGTCGGGGCCCTCGACCACTCGCGGCCCGCTCGGTCGATGGAAGGAAGTACCGGATGAACACCGAGGCCTCACAACAGACCACCGTCGCGGTGCGTCATCCGCTCGACCCGCTGACAGCGGACGAGTTCCGCCGGGCCGCCGCGATCTTGCGCCGCGACCGAGGGGTGAACGAGGCCTACCGGTTCGCATCCATCGAACTGAGGGAACCGGCGAAAGCGCTGGCGCGGGATTTCACCGCTGGCACGGCGATCGTGCGTGAGGCGCTCGTGGTGTGCTGGGACCGCCGCGACGGTGCCACCTACAAGGCGGTGGTCTCTCTGACCGAGGACACCGTGCTGTCCTGGGAACACCAGCCTGGCAAGCAACCCAACATGACCGTCGACGAGTGGCACGAGTGCGACGAGGCGATGCGCAAGGACCCGAGGGTGGCGCAGGCGCTGGCGAAGCGGGGCATCACCGAGCTGGACAAGGTCCTCATCGACGTGTGGACCTTCGGTGACTTCCTCGTCCCCGACAAGTACCGGGGTCGTCGGCTCGGCTGGACCGACGCCTGGTTCCGCACCGAATCCGACTCCAACCCGTACGCCCACCCGGTCAACGGCCTGCACTTCCTGGTCGACATGAACGAGATGCGGCTGCTGGAGATCGAGGACACGTTCGAGGTGGAAAGTCGGCCGCGGATCGTGGGGGAGTACCAGCCGAAGCATCTGCCGGGCCTTCGGCCGCGCCAGGACCTCAGGCCGCTGCACATCGCACAGCCCGACGGGGTGTCCTTCACCGTGGACGGGCACGAGGTGTACTGGCAGGGGTGGTCGATGCGGCTCGGCTTCAACTACCGGGAAGGGCTGGTCATCCACCGCGTCGGCTACCGCGATCAGGGCCGGGTGCGGTCGATCGCGCATCGGTTGTCGATCGCCGAGATGATCGTTCCGTATCGCGATCCCGGCGTCGACCACGTCCGGCGGACCGCCTTCGATATCGGCGAGTGGGGTTTGGGGTTTATGACCACGTCGCTGACCTTGGGATGTGACTGCCTCGGCGAGATCGCCTACCTGGACGCCGAGCTGCACGACAGCGCCGGGGAGCCCTACACGATCGAGGACGCGATCTGCATCCACGAGGAGGACGACCGCGTGCTCTGGAAGCACGTCGACGGGGTCAGCGGCGCCCAGGTGCGCCGGTCGCGGCGGCTGGTGATTTCCTGCCACGTCACGGTGGCCAACTACGAGTACCTCATCTATTGGAACTTCTACCAGGACGGCAACATCGAGTGCGAGGTCCGGGCGACCGGGATCATGGTCGTCGGCCACTTCGATGAAGGGCATCAGCCGCCGTTCGGGACACTGGTGGACCAGCGCACCTACGCCCCATTCCATCAGCACTTCCTCGTCGCGCGGATGGATCTGGAGATTGACGGCGTGCACAACACGGTGTGCATGACCGAGTCGTCGGCGCCGCCGACCGGGCCGGACAACCCGTACGGCCTGGCCCTGGTGTCGACCAGCACGCCGCTGTTGACCGAGGCCGACGGCAAGCAGGACTTCCGGTGGGAGACCCAGCGTGGCTGGAAGGTCGTCAACACCAACGTCACCAACCACCTGGGAACGCCGGTGGGCTACAAGCTTGTCCCCAGCGCGAGCTTCCCGGCGATGCTCGACCCCAGCTCCCCGGTCTTCCAGCGCGCTCAGGTGATCGGGCACACGCTGTGGGTGACCCCGTATGACCCCGACGAGCGCTGGCCATGCGGAGAGTTCGTCAACCAGAGCGCCACCGACGAGGGTCTGCCGGTCTGGGCGGCCAAGAACAGATCAATCGAGAACACCGACGTCGTGCTCTGGCACGTATTCGGCATCCACCACATCACCAGGCCCGAGGAGTGGCCGATCATGCCCGTCGACAAGATCTCTTTCTGGCTCAAACCAGTCGGGTTCTTCGACCGCAACCCCGCGCTCGATGTAGCGCCGTCGCCGCCCGAAGCCTGCGGCTCCTGACCTGACCAGGTGCCACGACCCCACCCGATAACGCGTCGTCGGCGGCGCTGACAACCACACCGCCATTCCAGCGGGCAGCGATCGCGCTTCGGGCGACCGTCGTGTGGGGTGCTCTGTCTCAGACCGGCGGAGTCGAGCCCACAGAATGTCGCGAGTCTCCACATAGGATGGAATCGCGAAATCTTTGGCCGACTTGTGTGGTGAGCCGCATATCGTCATCTAGGTCCGCAAGCCCCGCCGCGAGCGCCAGCATGCGGTATTCGAGATCAGTCGCTGTACGCAATTGACTTGACCGCTCAATATTCGCCTCAAGGACACGGCGAAGTCGCTCATGCTCGCCCGCAAGGGTGCACCATGTCCGGGCGACAACCTCCGTCAGCGGTGTCGTACCCGCGAATTCGATGGCTCGATCAAGCCCTATCAACAATGTCGTCGCCCACCTGGCCTGCAGAGCAACGAGGTTTCCGTCGTCGATGTCGCCGTCGCCGGCACCGCTTGCGCTGACGCGATCGGTCGAGTGCGATTTCCTCATAATCATCGTCACTAACTCTCTCGCAGGAGCCGGGTCGTCTCGTCCCAAAGGCGGTCGGCCTCGTTCTGATCGAGGGCGTAGGAGGCGACTCCACTCGTGCCATCGCTCTGCTCGGTGATGACGGCCTCGTTGCAGTCCTCGAAGTAGCGTCCGGTGACCCCTTGTAGGTGGGGGGACGCGGCGAGCAGGACGGAGGTGGCCGCGCCCTGTTGTGGGGTTTTCCAACCCGGGGGGACCGCCATGGGGCGGTCGTGCTCGTCGAGGGCTCCGACGGAGCGCAGGATTGCTTGGTCGAAGTGGCGCTGGATGTTGGTCATGATGCCGCCGGGGTGCAGGGCGTTCGCGGTGATGGCGTCGGCGGCCCATTTCTTGGCTATGGCGACGGTGAACAGGATGGTCGCGGTCTTCGACTGGGCGTAGGCGAGCATCGGATCGTATGGCCGGGAGGTGAAATGGATGTCGTCGAAGACGACCGGCGACTGGGCCGACGAGCTGACGACGACGACCCGGGCGCCCCGCGCCGCGGCGAGCGCGTCGTGCAGACCCAGGGTCAGGTCCGCGTGGCCTAGGTGGTTGGCGGCGAACTGCGCCTCCCAGCCCCGCGGGGTGGTGGTGCGCTCGGGCAGGGCCAGGACCCCGGCGTTGTTGACGAGGATGTGCAGGGGCCCCGTCCAGTGAGCGGTGAAGGCGTCGATGGTGGAGCGGTCGGTCAGGTCGAGGCGCGCGACACCGACGTCGCGCCCCGCGGTGGCCTGGATGTCGGCGGCGGCGCGCTGGCCGGCGTCGGTGTTGCGCACGGCCAGGGTCACCTGGGCGCCGGCGGTGGCCAGCGCGCGGGCGGTCTCCAGCCCGATCCCGGAGGCGCCACCGGTGACGATGGCGCGCTTGCCGGTCAGCTCGACACCGGCGATCACCTCGGCGGCGCTTGATTGAGCATCGAAGGGGGTCGTGATGCGGGGCATTGCTGGTACTCCCTGGGGCGGTAGGCGGGCGGAGCGTGGTTGCCGGTCCGGCGTGGGGGTCAGCTGGTCGCTCGGCAGATCAGCCGCACCGCGCGCCGGACCCGGTCGCGGAACTCGGCCCGCGTGGCCACGGTCTGCTTCCAGGTCACGGCGGCGGAGAACAGGACATCCATGACATCGTGGGCACCCGACTCCCCGGTGAGCACGCCGGGCGGGGCGAGCGCGTCGATCTGCGCGCTGATCGTCGCCCTGGCCTTGTGCTGGTAGTCATCGAACATCGAGCCCAGCTGCGACCCGCTGTTCTCCAACAGCTCGCCGAGGTCTCTGGACACCTGAGTCTCGATGTACTGGCCCAGCAGCGCATCCAGCGCCGCGACCATCCGATCCTCGAAACTCAGCCCCTCGGCGGCGAAACACGCTTCCATGGCCCGCTGCCCTTGCTCCATGACGCCCTGCATCGTCGCGCGGTAGAGCTGCTCCTTGTTCGCGAACCGCAGATACAGCCCCGGCCGGGAGATACCCGCCGCCTTGGCGATCGCCTCCATCGACGTCTTCTGAAACCCGTAGCGGCCGAACACGCCAACCGCGGCCGCCAGGACGACACCACGCTTGGGATCGTCAGGCTCGGCCATCGCTGAACTGGTCACACCGACATATTAGACAAGAAGTCAAACACTGTCTAATTTGTCAGCCTGAGGCGGTGGCCGACGTGCCGCGCTGAGCGGAGGGTGCGATCCGTGGCGCCGAGGACTGTCCGCCGGGCCACCTACGATCCCGCTGTGGATGATGCCGTGACCGAAGAGCTGCGCAGTGCACACGACGTCCTTGCCGAGTTTTACGCAGACCAACTGGCTGATGCTTTGGGCCGCATGCCCACGGACCGAGCTGTGCTTGACCTCTTCTGCGAGTTGACACACGCGGCCGACCTCGGTTCCCGGGTCGCTGACATCGGCTGCGGGACAGGCCGTCTCGAGCCCTACCTGGCAGCCAAAGGCCTGTCCCCTCGAGGGGTCGACCTCTCGCCCGGGATGATCCACGTCGCCCGGCGTGATTATCCCGACTTCGGGTTCGACCTCGCCGACCTGCGTGAACTGCCTTTCGACGATGACTCGATGGCCGGCGTGGTCTGCTGGTACTCGCTCATGTACCTCGCGCCCCTTGACAGGCCGGCCGCCTTCGGTGAGCTCTTCCGCGTTGTCAAGCCAGGGGGCTACTTCGTCACTGCGTTCAAAGCCGGTGACAGTCGGGTTCGACGCGGCGGGCGCGGCGCCAACCTTGGCATCGAATTCGACGTCTACTGGCTGTCCCCTGACGAGATGAGCGGGCGAGTGGCCGACGCCGGGTTCGCAACCGTGTTCTGGGCCGGACGTCCAGCCGAAGGGCAGGAAGGCTCGCCACAGGCGTATCTGCTCGCGCGCAAGCCCCCAGCGGCGCGCTGATCGGTAGAGCGGGAGCCGGCGCGGTAGCGTCGATCCGAAGGCAGGCGGAGATCATCGATCGAGGATCACGCCTCGGCGGATCGAGTGGGAGGACCGGAATGGACATCGCGGGTGCATCAGCCATCGTCACCGGAGGGGCTTCTGGGCTCGGCGAGGCGACTGCGCGGCGGCTGGCGGGGCGCGGTGCCAAGGTCGTTGTGCTCGATCTGAACGAGCAGGCCGGCAAGGCGGTCGCCGAGGAGATCGGCGGCGAGTTCGCCAAGGCTGACGTGGCCGACGAGGCACAGGTGCAGGCCGCTGTGGAGCTAGCCTCGGAGTTGGGTC
>Ga0137412_10003491_pt1 | contig 12529 bp, 8 predicted proteins | sample CZODoug2_1_16fun_FD_122160 | JGI IMG/M metagenome (GOLD analysis project Ga0137412, IMG submission 122160) | Vadose zone soil fungal communities from Angelo Coast Range Reserve, California, USA - CZODoug2_1_16fungal (Hybrid Assembly) | ecosystem: Environmental > Terrestrial > Soil > Vadose zone...
GAATAGACGCCGGCCTGCACCATGGTCGGGAACTTGCCGGCGCGTTCCTGCTGCCAACGCTTGGTCCATGTGCGGTTGGTGTCGTTCATGTCCCAATACCAGGTCTCGGTCAGCACCAGGCCTTGCGCGGTCGCGAGACCGAGAGCGTTCACATCGCTCGCGAACACCAGCAGGCCGGCGAGGCTCTGCCCGCCCTTGACGATGCCGAATTCGGCCGCCTGCTTGATCGAGTTGATGGTGTCGCCGCCCGCATTGGCGAGCCCGATCACCTTGGCCTTGGAGGCCTGCGCCTGCAGCAGGAACGACGAGAAGTCGTTGGTGTTGAGCGGATGACGGACCTGGCCCAGCACCTTGCCGCCATTGGCGGTCACGACCGCCATGGTGTCGCGCTCGAGCGCGTGGCCGAATGCGTAGTCCGCGGTGAGGAAGAACCAGGTGTCGCCGCCGGTCTTGACCATCGCCTTGCCGGTGCCGTTCGCGAGCATCCAGGTGTCATAGGTCCAGTGGATCGTGTTGGCGTTGCACTTCGGGCCGGTGAGATCCGACGCCGCCGCGCCCGACACGATGAAGATTCCGTTCTTCTGCTTGGCGACCTCGCTGACCGCGAGGGCGACGCCGGAATTCGGCGTATCGATGATCATGTCGACCTTGTCGACGTCGAACCACTGGCTCGCGATGCTCGAGCCGATGTCGGGCTTGTTCTGATGATCGGCGCTCAGGAGCTCGACCTTGATGTCCTTGTGGGCGGCGGTGAAATCCGCGATCGCCATCTTGGCGGCCGCGACCGAGCCGGGCCCGCCGATGTCGGAATACAGGCTCGACATGTCGGTCAACACGCCGATCTTCACCGTGACCTGCGCATGCGCCGTCCCGCATGCCAGCGCGGCGCTCAATGCCGCCAGACCGAACAGACGTTTCATCGCGTTCCTCCTTGGGTTTTGGCCGGAGACCGGCGCCGATTTACAGTTTTCGCCGGAGACCGGCGCCGATTTACGGTATTCGCCGGGGACCGGCGCCTTGTTCAAACTCCCAGATAGTCGTGCAGCTTTTCCACGTTCGCGTCCAGTTCCGAATTGACGAAACCTTCGACGATTCGCCCGTGTTCCATGATGAAATAGCGATCGGCGACGGTCGATGCGAAGCGGAAATTCTGCTCGACCAGGAGAATGGTGAAGCCCTCCTGCTTGAGGGCCCGGATGGTGCGGCCGATCTGCTGGATGATGACCGGCGCGAGGCCTTCGGTCGGCTCGTCGAGCAGGAGCAGCCGCGCGCCGGTGCGCAGGATGCGTCCGATGGCGAGCATCTGCTGTTCGCCCCCCGACAGCTTGGTGCCCTGGCTCGAGCCCAGGCGTTCCTTGAGGTTGGGAAACAGCGCGAAGATGCGGTCGAGCCCGAGACCGCCCGGCTTCACCACCGGCGGGAGCAGCAGGTTCTCCTCGACGCTGAGCGAGGAGAATATCCCGCGCTCCTCCGGACAGAGCGCGATGCCGGCGTGGGCGATCTCGTTCGAGGCGCAGCCGATGAGCTCGCGTCCCTCGAAGCGCACCGATCCGGTGCGATGGGTCACGATCCCCATGATCGACTTGAGGGTGGTGGTCTTGCCGGCGCCGTTGCGGCCGAGCAGCGTCACCACCTCGCCGGCGCGCACGTCGAAGCTCACGCCGTGGAGCACATGCGACTCGCCGTACCATGCCTGCAGACCTTCGACACAGAGAAGCGCGGGCTCAGGCATGGCCCACCCCCAGATAGGCTTCGCGCACTTCCGGATTTGCCGAAACCGTATCGTAGTCGCCCTCGGCGAGGATCCGTCCGCGCGTGAGCACCGTGATGCAGTCGCACAGATCGGCGACGACGCTCAGATTATGCTCGACCATCAATATGGCGCGGTCCACCGCGACCGACTTGATGAGCGCGGAGATCCGGCCGATGTCCTCGTGACCCATGCCGGCCGTCGGCTCGTCGAGCAGCAGCATTTCCGGATCGAGCGCGAGCGTGGTCGCGATCTCGAGCGCGCGCTTGCGGCCATATGACAGCTCGACCGCGCTGAGCTGCGCGAACTGGGCGAGGCCGACATCGGTGATCAGGCTCAGCGCGCGCTCGTCGAACTGGTCGAGCACGCGTGCCGACCGCCAGAAGTCGAACGAGCCGCCGCGCGCCCGCTGCAGCGCGATGCGCACGTTCTCCAGCACCGTCAGATGGGGAAAGACCGCGGAGATCTGGAAGGAGCGCACGAGGCCGAGGCGCGCGACGTCGGCCGGCGCGAGCGCCGTGATGTCGCGACCCTTGTAGATGATGCGGCCGCGCGTCGGCTGCAGGAACTTGGTGAGGAGATTGAAACAGGTGGTCTTGCCGGCGCCGTTCGGTCCGATGAGGGCGTGAATGGTGCCGCGCGCGACCCGTAACCCAACGCCGTTGACGGCCACGAAGCCGGCAAACTCCTTCGTGAGATCCTCGGTCTCGAGGATCGCCTCGGCACTCACTGACAATGGACGTCCCCTCGCCCCGTGATCGTTGCAGCAAACGGGGTTTGCCGAAAGACCCCCCGACGGGCCCTGACGGCGCCCGCACCGGTACCATCGCGGCGCAGCCCTCACAATACGACGTAGGGCGGACGGTTGTCGCGGTCCCGACGGGCGGCGAGGCGATGGGTCGTAGGCGGGAAAAAGGGGACCCGCCCGGCGGTGGGGGAACCGGCCGGGCGGGCTTGTGGATCGACGCGTTGGGGTGTGGGGGGACGCGCGCCGATCTGAGTTCGGGGCCAGCCATCTGCTGACATATCTTGGTCATGCCCACGGGCCGAAAGGTTCAATCCGCGGTAAGGAATTTTTAACTTTTTCGCGAAAGCCAAAAACGTAAGTTTATTCAATCGGTTATATAGATGACCGAAGAGCTGGCCGCAGCCGACGGGGCCCATCCGGCCGACGACTCCGCAAAACCAGGGGGCCGAGGGCGGCGCCAGCCGCCGCCCATGGCGACGCCGTCAACGCCCCGGGACCTGCAGGGCGGCATCGGCCGGCTTATCGACCGTGCTGACGGCCTGGTAGGCGTCCATCAGGCCGGCCCCGAACTGGTCGTCGCGCCCCTTCGGGCCGAGGTCGCGCGCGGTCGAGAGCAGCACCTTCTTGACGGCATCCGGACCGGCCTGGGGCTTGCGCTCGAGCACAAGCGCGGCGACCCCGCTGACGAAAGCGGCCGCGAAGGACGTGCCCGACTCCATCTTGTAGCTTTCGCCCGGGGTCGCGACCAGGATGTCGACCCCGGGCGCGGCGATCGCCACGTGGCTGCCGCGGTTCGCCATCGCAAAAAGACGGTCGTCGTAGTCGGTCGCCGTCACCGCGATGACGTTCGGATCGGCTGCCGGCCACAGCGGGGATGATTTCGGTCCCGCATTGCCGGCCGCCGCGACCAGGACCGCGCCCTTCTGCCGTGCCGCCGCCAGGATGCGTCCGAGCGCCGGATCGGAGGGACCGGTGAAGCTCATATTGATGACGCGCGCGCCCTGCCCGGCCGCCCAATCGATCGACGCGAGGATGCTGATGGTCGAGCCCTGGGTCGCGCTGAAGGCGCGCGCGGCCAGGATGTGCACGGCGGGTGCCGCGCCGGTCAGGCGCGCATGGCCGGCGATGATTCCCGCAATGGCGGTGCCGTGGCTGTGCGGGCCCTCGCCGGAGTTCAGCGCATCGAAGCTCTTCTCGATCACGCCGGTAAGCGCCGGGTGGCTTTGGTCGATGCCCGAGTCGATGACCGCGACCAGCACCTTGTCGCCACGCGCCACGCCGTGCGCTTCGCCGAGTCGGAGCTTGGCGAGCGCATATTGGGCCGCATCCGCTGCCGCCGGGGCGCCCGTCGCCGCCTGCGCGGACTGCGCAAAGGTGAATATGTGGTTCGGCTGCACGGAGCGCACCGCGCGCTCCGCCTTGAGGGCCCGGATCTTGGCCGGCACCGAGCTGCCGTCGAGGATGCGCGCACGATAAAATGTGGTGTCGAGGAGTTCGATCCGCCGCGTGTCCAGACGGGACAGGCGGAGTCGGTTGAAGAGAGCGGTGATTTGCCGATCCGATGGCGTGCCGACGGCCTCGAACACCATCTCGCCCGGCAAATAGTGCAGCTCGGTGACCGGCGGGACGCCGCCGGGCGTCCGCCGCGCCGCCATCAGCCGCTTGGTTCCACCGCCGCCGCCGCCGCCCGAGATATGCCGGCGCTTATACTTGTTTCCTGCCGATGCGCCGGTGTCGTTGCCGCTTCCTGTCGCAGAAAAGCCGGCACCGCCCGGCGTGCCGCGAAAGGTCGGATCGAAGCGCGGGCCGACGGTGTTGAGCACGGGACCGCGCGGGCCGATGCTCGGCGGACTCATGCTGGGCGGCGGACCCATATTGGGCGGAAGGCGCGGACCGACGCTGAGCACGCTCGCCGATTGCGCCGCATCGCCCATCAGCACGGCCGGGATGACCGCAAGCCATGCGAGCCGGCACGCCAAGGTGAGCTTGGAACGCCCGTCGAAGGATCTTTGCGCGGGATGGTTGGAATGACTCCGCATCGTCTTGCCTCCGATCATTCGGACCAGGTTGTCGCCGTCCCCTGCCAGGTCATGCTCCGCGCAAGCGGAGCATCCAGTACTTCGTATTGATGCGGCAGTGGCGCAGCGCCTATTCGGAAACGGCAGTGATTACTGGATTGCCCGCTTTCGCGGGCAATGACCAGCGACAATACCGTACCGTCGCCTGATCGGTCACTTGGTGGCCGGAGCCTCGAACTCGGAGCTCACGATATTGCGGTTCTGCTGCAGGTCCTTGACGAGACGGGCGAGCTCCTCTTTGGGCAGGCCCGTCACGGCGAACCGCACCCGGTAGGTCCCCGCCCCTTTCGGGCCCTCGACGATCGAGGCCTGGCGGGCGCGCAGGAACTTGGTGACCTCGTCCGTGCTCGCCTGCGGGACGAAGTTGACATAGAGGTCGAGGCTGTCGACCTTCACGTCGGGCGCCGACGCGGTGTTGTAGCCCGCCCCGCTCTTGAGCATGATGCCGCCGATCAGGCCCGCCTGGAGCAGGATCACCAGCGCGGCCGCGGCGCTCGCATAAGCCAGCGTGCGGGGCGCGAAACCCGAGAAGAGCTCGGAGACGCGCGTGCGCAGATCGAAGGAGAAGCCGGGCTTGCGCTTGAGCGCGCCCTCGGCGTCGATCGCCGCGAACAGCTTTTCCATGGCGCGTGCCGAGGGGGCGCCCAGGCTCTCGTTGAGGTGGATGGTCTCGGCGAGCTCCTCGCGCACCAGGTTGAACCGACGGACGAGCTCCTGGTCGCTCGCCAGCGCGCGCTCGACGCGCTCGGCGTCGCGGCGGCTCAGCGTCCCGGCGGCATGCCACGGCAGGAGACTTTCGATCTCCTCGTGGTCGTTCGCCTTTTCGCTCATCGTGTTCATGGCCAACCTCTTTCAATTCCGGCTGCCTGCAGCAGCTCGGATAATTTCTTGCGCGCGTAGAACATGCGCGTCTTCACGGTGTTTTCGGGGATACCAACGATCTCGGCCACTTCCTCGACTGACTTCTCGTGGTAGTAGACCAGGTCGATGATCTCCTTGTGTTCCGGCGACAGCTTCTCAAGGCACTGCCGCAACACCGCACTTTTGTCCTTCTTCTGCAACGCGACCTCGGGATTGTCCGAAACGTCCTCGATCGCCTCCGCAGCTTCGTCGTCCAACTCCTCGTCCGGCCTCTTGCGTAACGCAGACAACGCCTTGAACCGGGCGATGGCGAGCATCCAGGTCGACACCGCGCTGCGTCCCTCGAACCGATCAGCCTGGCGCCACACGTCCAGAAACACTTCGCTGATCAGATCCTCGGCAACGCTTGGATTGCCGACGAGACGCAACACGAACCGGTACACCCGCACGTGATGCCGTGCGAACAGCACCTGCATCGCGAGCCGATCGCCTTTCGCGATCCTGCCGATCAGAACTTCATCCGAGGTCGCCTGGTTCGCGCTCAACGGTCGGCTCACTAGGTTAGTCGCAAGGGGATGGACGGAGGTTCAAACCGGAGGGCAACTGTTTCCAAGGCGCTTTCCCTACCCAAATACCGCACAGGCTCCCCTCCTCTGGCCTGCGGGTCGCCGGCGCGGTATGGCTCCTTGGCTCGAGCCCGGAACCTAAAATGCCCTCGAAACCCTTTGTTCTGCAAGCGTTTCTGCGTTGGGCCCGGGGCCCATAAACGCATTAACCACTTAACACCATCAACCGCTTGGCGGAATCCGGCTATCCTGGTCCGCAAAGGCCCCCGTCCGACACCCCCCATGAGCCCAGCGCGACCCGATTCAATGCTGTTCGGCCTGCACGACTCCATGATGACGGCGTGGCGGGCAGCCGCGGATGACCGGCAGGGTGCGTGCCTGCGCGGTCACCGCGAGCTCGACGGCAAGGTCGCCGACAAGGGGGAACTCGGCGGGAAACCCGACCTTACCGACGCTTCCAGGGCCGGATGCGGCGGCCTGGGGCTTGCTCGTTTGTCGGATCGGACGTCCGCCCGGTTCGAAGCGCGAGATGACATTTCGCAGACGCCATCGCGACAACGCACAATCAAGGGACGAAAAGATGGGTGAATACGGGGTTGGGCAATCGGTTCCGCGCGAGGAGGATCCCTACCTGCTGCGCGGCGCGGGCCGCTACGTCGACGACATGGCGCAACTCGGGCTGCTGCGCGCCTTCGTGCTGCGCTCACCCCATGCCCATGCCCGCATCCGCTCGATCGACGTGAGTGCCGCCAGGAGCATGCCGGGCGTGGTGCTGGCGCTCGCCGGCGACGACCCGGCCGTCGCGGGGCTCGGCACCCAGAAGCCCAACACGCCGCGCAAGCGCCGCGACGGCTCGCCCGCCTTCGCCTGCTCCCAGCCCGCTCTCGCCCGGGACACGGTGCGGTATATCGGCGAGCCGGTCGCCTTCGTGGTCGCCGAGACGCTGCACCAGGCCAAGGATGCCGCCGAGGCGATCGCGATCGACTACGACATGCTGCCCGCCGTGGCGACGCTCGAGGACGCGATCAAGCCGGGCGCCCGCGCCGTTTACGACAAATGCGCGGACAACCTCGCCTTCGTGCACGAGGCCGGCAACAAGGCGGCGGCCGATGCCGCCTTCGCGAGTGCCTTCCACGTCGTCAAGCACCGCATGGTGATCAACCGGCTCACCACCAACGCCATGGAGCCGCGCGGCGCGATCGCCGACTACGACGCCCGCGACCAGCGCTTGACCTTGCGCTGCACCGCGCAGGGCCCGCACCAGTTCCGCCGCTTTCTCGCGGCCGACGTCTTCAAGGTACCGGAGACGAAAATCCGCGTGATCGCCGAGAATGTCGGCGGCGGTTTCGGGATGAAGGGCGGGCTCTATCCCGAATATATTCTCTGCTGCCTCGCCGCCAAGCTCGCCGGCGCGCCGGTGAAATGGATCGGCGAGCGTGGCGAGAGCCTGTTGTCGGACGAGCATTGCCGCGACAACATCACCGAGGCCGAGCTCGCGCTCGATGCGGACGGCAAATTCGTCGGCTTGCGTGCCCGCACCTACGCCAATCTCGGCGCCTATTACCATTCCGACCGCAGCGCCGGCCCGCCGACCAACAATATCGGGGTGTTGGCCGGCACCTATGTGATCCCGGCCGCGCATGTCGAGGTCAACGGCGTCCTGACCAACACCATGTTGACCGGCCCCTATCGGGGCGCCGGGCGCCCCGAGGCCGCCTATGTGCTCGAGACCATGGTCGATCTCGCGGCGCGCGAGCTGGGTATCGATCGCGCCGAGCTGCGGCGCCGCAACATGATCCCGGCCTCCGCCATGCCCTACAAGACCGCGCTGGTCTACACCTACGACTGCGGCGACTTCGGCAAGAATCTCGAGGACTGCGTGAAGCTCGCCGACTATGCGGGCTTCGCGAAGCGGCGCGCCGAATCGGAAAAGCGCGGGTTTCTGCGCGGGCTCGGCATCGCGAGCACGGTCGAGGCCTCGAATGCCGGCCTGATCGAGCATGCCGAGCTGCGCTTCGACCCGACCGGCACCATCACGGTGCTGGTCGGCACGCATGATCACGGCCAGGGCCATCAGACCACCTTCCGCCAGATCATCTCCTCCAAGCTCGGCGTCGATCCGTCCCGCATCGCCTTCAAGTTCGGCGACACCGACCAGATCATGATCGGCACCGGCACCTTCGGGTCGCGCTCGACCGCCTGCGCCGGCACCGCCATGCTGATGGCGGCGGACAAGCTCATCGCCAAGGGCACCCGGATCGCGGCCCATATGCTGGAGGCCGGCGAGCACGACATTGTCTTCAAGGACGGCAAGTTCGCCGTGACCGGCACCGACAAGACGGTCGATCTCGTCCAGGTGGCGCGCGACGCCTTCGTGCCGGCGAAGCTTCCCAAGGGCGTCGAGCCGGGTTTTTACGAGACCGGCACCTTCGACGGCGGCCAGCGCACCTATCCGAACGGCTGCCATATCAGCGAGGTCGAGATCGATCCGGCCACCGGCGAGGTCACGCTCCTGCGCTACGCCGCGGTCGACGACGTCGGCCACATGATCAATCCGCTGCTGGTCGAGGGCCAGCTTCACGGCGGCGTCGCCATGGGGGTCGGCCAGGCCCTGATGGAGAACATGGTCTATGATTCGTCGGGCCAGGTCGTGTCCGGCTCGTTCATGGATTACTGCATGCCGCGCGCCGAGGATTTTTGCGATTTCGTGCTGGGCGAAAATGAAGTGCCGACCAAGACGAACCCGCTCGGCGTCAAGGGCGCCGGCGAATCCGGCACGGTCGGCGCGCTCGCGTCCCTCATGGGCGCGGTCAACGACGCGATGGCGCATATCGGCGCCGGCTACGTGCAGATGCCGGCGACCCCGGAGAAGCTGTGGCGGGAGATCGCGAAGGCGCGGAACGGGAAATCGTAGGGTGGGTTAGCCGCGAAGCGGCGTAACCCACCGTATGGGAAGGCGTTTAGTCCTTGCAGCCGTTGATGGTCACGGGGCCGCCGAGCGAGGCGACCGCTTCTTCGGCGAGCTTGTGGTCGGCGATCTGGTCGAAGCCGAGCTTCTTGTCGGCCGGGATGTCGCCGATGTCGATGCCGTTCTGATGGGTCCATTCGGTGCGCTCGCGCACGAAGCCCGTGTTGACCGACAGGACGCAGTTCCGGGTCAGCTCCCCGATGGCGAACTCGACCGCCTCGCGCGGCTTCTGGGTCGCCTCGACGATCGCCGGGATGACCTTGTCCTTGTCGTTGTAGATCGCGCGGTTCGCCTCGATCATCGCCGCGATGGTGTCGCGCAAGAGGCCGCGATCCTTGGCGATCATCGAATCCGCCGCCCCATAGGAATTGAAGGCGAATTGCGGCCACAGCTCGGAGACCGTCGTCAGCACGTGGGCGCCGGGCTTGCGCTGCAGCACGATATGAAGATCTTCCGGATGGAGCGCGACGGCGTCGATCTGCCCGGCCACGAAGCCGGGGAGGCGGCCGGCGGTGCCCTGCGAGATGAACTGCGCGTCGTCGACCGTCAACCCGCCCTGGCGCAGCGCGGCGCGACCGACCAGCCAGTTGAACCCGCCGATGCCGCCGGCGGCGGACAGCCGCTTGCCCTTGAGGTCGGCGGGCGTCTTGATGTCGGCGCTCACCACATAGGCCTGGGGCGGGCGCGGCGCGAGGCCCCAGATCTGCTTCGCCCTGAGCCCCTGCGCGATGGCGCTATCGGGCAGGTTGGAAATGGCCGAGCCCTGCCCGACGGCGGTCACCGAGGTCCCGGCCGCGCCGCCGTCGAACTGGATGATGTTGGCGTCGATGCAGTGCTTGGCGAAGAATCCAAGCGCCTTGGCGACGTAGGGGGCGGTGTGCACCACATTGGGCGGCGCGACCGCGACGCCGACGCTGATCTTGCGCATCGGCCCGCTGCAGGTCGGCGCGGTCTGGGCGAATGATTGTCCGCCGCCAACCACGATGCCCGCCAGAATGGCAACAAGGCTACGAGACAAGTATGGCGAAACCCGGCGCGACATGACGTTGCGTCCTCCAATCCGTCGATTGGAAATGTTGATAGGAATATTTCGTCGCAGGCGCAATGACCGCGGCCGGCGCCGCGTCAGGCGATCGCCAGCTCGAGCGGAAACTTGTCCACCACCTCGTGGCCGTCCGGCGTGACGATGAAGGTGTGGCCGAGGAAGATGCCGAACATCCCGTCCGCGGTGATCGGGTTGGGCTCCGCCATGGTCACCATGCCGGGCAAAAAGACCTTGTCGGCCTCGCGCGCCTCGGTGCGTTCGGCGAAGACATGCGGCGTCGCCGTGACGATGTCGATGCCGTGGATCTGGGTCGGGCGCGACTGCACGCCCTTCTGGCGGAAGAACTGCGCGGCGATCCGGATATTGTCGATCGGATTGCCGGGCTTTATCTCGGCGATGATCCTGCGATAGCCGGGGAGCGTGATCTCCTCCCAGAATTTGCGCACCATCTCGGTCGGCGGCCCCAGGCAGATGGGCGAGCCGATCTGCGCCGTATAGCCGCGATAGCCGGCGGCGAGCTCCATGATGACGATGTCGCCCTTGCCGAGCTTGCGCTCGGAGGGCCGCGGATTGCCGAAGAACATCGCCGGATTCGCCATCGGGGTCGAGCCGATGATCAGAAAGTCGATATCGCCGCCGCCCTGCAGCATGGCGGAGCCGGCGGCGCCGCGCAGATCGGCCTCGGTCGCGCCCGGCCTGGCGGCCGCCACCATCGCCGCCATGGCGCGCTCGCACAGCACGCCGGCCTTGCGCACGCAATCGAGCTCCTCGGCGCTCTTGATGATGACCAGCTCGTGGATGAGGCTGCGGGTGAACACGATCTCGGCCTCGGGCAGGCCCGTCCGCAGGTCGTTATACTGGTTGACCGGCATGTAATCCTTGTGGCGCGGATCGATCTCGACCAGGCCGATGCGCCCGCGCGTGAGCCCGATCTCCTTGAGGCGCTCGACCATCACCTCGGCGTAACGTCCGCCGCGGCTCTGCCGCACGTCCGACAGCGCGGGCGCCACCTGGCGGCGGACCGCCTCGGCGTGGGTGCCGCCCATCGAGAAGATCAGCGTCGGCTCGTCGGCGAGCGGGACCAGCACGTAGGACGCCAGCGCATGCCACTCCCAGTGGCCGGTGAGCCAGGTCATGCCGCCGCCGAAACTCCAATGGCTCGGCCCGCCCGGCACGATCACGGCATCGAGCTTGTGCTCGCGCATCTTGTCGCGCAGCGCCGCATAACGGCGGGCGTATTCTTCCTTGGAGAACTGCTCCCACACCGCGTCGCGATACAGCGGCGTGTCGTACATGTTGGCGAAAGGCCCGTTCTGGTCGAGGCGGGTGCGGACCTGCTCCCAGGGAACGGCGCCGGCGGGCAGCGGGACATTGACGTTCATGGGCTGGGTTCTCTTTCTTCGCCGAAAGCCAATGCGTCATGCCCCGCGCAAGCGGGGCATCCAGTTCTGTGCCAGCGCGCAAGTCTGCAGACGCCGACCTATACTGGATTGCCCGCTTTCGCGGGCAATGACGACTGATGGCATTGGTTCTCGATGCTGGTCAATCCTTGCAGCCGTTGATGGTGGCGCGGCCGCCGGCGGCGGCAACCGCCTCGCCGGCGAGCTTCTCGTCGATGACGTCGTCGACCGACGGCTTCTTGGCGGCGTCGATGTCGCCATGGGTGACGTCGTTGTCGATCGTCCACTGGGTGCGGGTGCGCTCGAAGCCCTCGTTCACCGACCAGATGCAGTTCTTGGTGAGCTGGCCCCAGGCATATTCGACCGCCTCGCGCGGCTTCTGGGTCGCCGCCACCATGATCGGAATGACCTTGTCGGGGTCGCGGTAGATCGTGCGGTTGGCCTCGATCATCGCGGTCGTGAGGTCGCGCACCAGCGCGCGATCCTTGGCGATCAGATCGGTCGACGCCCCGTAACCGTTGAACATGTAGAGCGGAACGAGGTCGACCACCTGCGCCAGGATGTGCAGGCCCGGCTTCTGCTTCATGGCGAGCTGGGCGTCCTCGGGATGCAGCGCCACGGCGTCGATCTGCCCGGCGACGAGCCCGGCCAGGCGTCCGGCGGTGCCCTGCGAGATGAATTGGGCGTCCTCGACCGTGAGCCCGGCCTTGGCGAGCGCCTCGCGGCCGATCCGCCAGTTGAAGCTGCCGACGCCGCCGCCGGCGGCGGACAGGCGCTTGCCCTTGAGGTCGGCGAAGGTCTTGACGTTTTCCGACACCACATAGGCCTGCGGCGTCTTGGGGGCGAGCCCCCAGACCTGCTTCACCTTCATGCCGCGGCCGATCTGGACGTCGTTGACGGTGGTGAAGGTATTGCCCTGGGTGAGCGCCACCGAGGCGGCCGGCGAGGAGCCGCCGTCGAACTGGATGATGTTGGCGTCGATGCAATGCTTGGCGAAGATGCCGAGCTCCTTCGCCACATAGGCGGCGGTGTGCACGACATTGGGCGGCGACACCGATACGCCCACATTGATCTTGCGCAGCGGCCCGGTACAGGTCTGCGCGGCGGCCGGAG
>Ga0137412_10003492_pt1 | contig 12527 bp, 8 predicted proteins | sample CZODoug2_1_16fun_FD_122160 | JGI IMG/M metagenome (GOLD analysis project Ga0137412, IMG submission 122160) | Vadose zone soil fungal communities from Angelo Coast Range Reserve, California, USA - CZODoug2_1_16fungal (Hybrid Assembly) | ecosystem: Environmental > Terrestrial > Soil > Vadose zone...
TCTTCAGAAATGGCCGCAGTTTGCTCTAGTAACTGTAGCTAAAGAGAACTAATAAGCCGTTAAGGTCGGGCAGCGGAAGGGGCCTAATGGTATGGTAGAAAGGTACTAGAAACGCGGGGTGGAATTGGTACCGCCCTGCTATTCGCGTTGGAGGGGCGAAGCGGTAAGATTCAGGGAGACGGAAAGCGGTTCGTGCCCGTGGTGTCGACTCCGGGTCCTGCGCGACGGCGGGAAGTTGAGGGCGCAAATCCGAACGACGGCCGGAGGAATTACGGATGGCAATCATGCACTGCCGGAGTATTGAACGACGGAGGACGGCGCGCGCCGTGGTCAGCATGCAGATGGAAGTCACCGGCGTGAGCGAAAGCAACGCGCCATTCAAATTTTCGACGCGCACGATTTCGGTGAGCCAGCATGGCGGGGTAATCCTGCTGGAAGCGCTGCTGCCCGTGGGGCACAGATTTGAGCTGTTGAACGAATTCAACAACCGGAAGGCGACGTGCCGGATAGTGTCGGTACGGATGCACAAAGATGGCAAGCTGCACGGGGCGTTTGAGCTGCACTGCCCGGAGGGAAATTTCTGGAGCATGTCGTTTCCGAAGGCGGGAGCGAGACCGATGAAGAGGGTATTTGTGGCGAAGAGCGTGGTGAGGTAAGAGAGCGAGCGGATAGCAGCGATCAGATAACGGGAAACGCGTGGTGGGCGAATTTGTGGTTTGCGGTGCGGGCCGGGTAGTTTTAATCCACTGACAATTTGGAAAGGGAGTTCGAGAAGGATCTTAAGAGTGCCTTCTGCGGACGGGTGTGCTCCGTGCTCGCGGTCGGTTAAGCCACTCTTGAAAAGATTTGCCGTGGTGATGGCAAAGCTGAGGTCCTTCGCGCATCTCCGATAAACACCACCGGAGTCCCAACACCCGACCTCGTCGGATGCGCTCCCTCCTGCGGCGGGCAGGCAGGATGACAAACTTTCGAGAGGCGGTGGTGTGTGGTGTTGGCCGCGTAGATGGCTTAGACTGCGGAGCCGTGAGCGGGGAAATGAAAAATTTGTGCGTGGTGCTGGTGGGGACGCGGAATCCGCTGAATGTGGGGGCGGTGGCGCGGGCGATGAGCAATTTTGGGGCGATGGAGTTGCGCGCGGTGCGGCCCTACGAGAAGGCTTGGAGAGAGGCGAAGTCGGCGGTGGGCGCGGGAGAGTTGCTGGCGCGGGCGAAGGAGTTTGCAGATTTGGGGGAGGCGGTGGCGGATTGTTCGCTGGTGGTGGGGACCACGGCGGTGGGAAATCGGGAGATGAAGCATCCGCTGCGGGGATTGGACGAGGGGGCGCGGCTGATCGGGAAGCGGATGGAAACGGGGCGCGTGGCGGTGCTTTTTGGATCGGAGAAGTGGGGATTGTCGAATGAGGATTTGAGCTATTGCCACTGGTTGATGCGGATACCGACGCGGGTGGAGCATCGGTCGATGAATTTGGGGCAGGCGGCGGCGGTGGTGATGTATGAGTTGGGGCGAAAAGATCGGACTAACGCCGAGAGCGCAGAGAAGACGCAGAACACGCTGAGAAGAGGGGAGAAATCCAAGAGGGCTGGCTTGAAAGCCAGCGCTACATTGAAGAATGCGGAGAAGGAAGAGTTTGCGGAGATGGAGACGGTGCAGCGGATTGGAGAGGCATTGCTGGAGGCGCTGCGGAAGAGCGGATACATTGCGGGGCGTGGCGAGGCGAAGGCGGAAGAAAAATTGCGGCGGATGCTGCGGCGATTTTCGATGGAAGCGGCGGACGCGGAAGTGCTTCTTGGGATGGTGAGGAAAATATTGTGGAAGCTGGAGCAGGAGTAGGAAGCTGACAGCCGACCGCCGTGAGCCGCTAGCCAACGGCTCATTGCTAATGGCTAACGGCTGAAAACTGAAAACTCCCGCCATGTGGCCCAAAGACTATGTGGAAAAGTGAGAAGGGGTGAAGTGGATTCAGGTGGAAGAGCCAATTGTGGCGTAAGCGTGAGAAGTGGTGGGTCGGGCGACGGAGGTCTGCTGGAAGTTGAGCATTCGCTCGAAGTGGATGCCGTAGCCGATGTCGCCGTTAGGTAGGCGGCGTTCATGGACGACGCGGCCGGTGCACTGAACGACGGAAAGCGCGCTGCCGGAAAGATAAGTGGGCACGCGCAAAGTCATAAAAAGCGGCGCGCCGACCCTTAAGGGTAGAGGACTGCACATGAAAAGTCCGGAGCGAGAGATGTTGGAAGTTTCCGAAGCAAGTTCAGGATCCGTCGAGCCAACTTCGACATTGCGGAAACGGAGCGGGATCTGGAGCGACTGCCGGGGACTGGTGCGTTTTTCAAGTTTCTGCATGGTCTTCTCCTGGCGCGAAGGGAGAGGTCGACGCGAAGTTTTTGAACTTATTGGGGTGGGGGTGTGAATAATAGTCCAGCCTGTGGAAAAGTCAAGTACTGGCGAGGTACCGATTGAATTAGGTGGTCTTAATGTGGGCGGGAGTGCGGGAATCAGGTAGGCATTTTCAGGAAGAAGTAGGTGCCGAGGAAGAAGAAGACGAGGTCGGGGGACCAGGCGGATAGCATGGGCGGAAGTTGGCCGATGCCGCCCATGGCTTCGAGGAGGGCGGCGATCGCCCAGTAGCAGATGCCGATGGTGATGCCCAGGGCGATGCCACCGATGGCGCCGCGGCTGCCGACGAGGATGGCGAAGGGAATCGCGAGCAGCATGCTGATGGGAGCGATAAGCGGGTAAGCGATTTTTTTGTGCCACTGGACGGTGAGGGAAGACACGTCGAAGCCGGCGCTTTGCAGGCCGAAAATGTAATGGCGAAGATCGCGCCAGCTCATCTGGAAAGCCTGAATCACTTCACGATTGAAATAGGAGGGCGGTTCGACGAGTTCGGGGAGGTAATTGAGTTTGAAGGGCGTGTATTTTTCGACGCTGCCGCCGGCGAAGTCGCGCACCCAACCGGACTCGAGAGCCCAGGTTTTTTCCGTGTCGAGCCATTGCGCGCGGGTGGCGAAGACGCGGCGCTTCATCTGAAACGTGGCGGGATCGAGTTCGATGACGCTGAGGCCGCCGAAGAGTTTCTGGGCGGGATCGAAGATGTCGTAGTTGTAGACCTTGGAATTTTCACCGAAAATCCAGCGCTGCGGGCGGGTGTAGGTTTGTGCCGGCTTGCCTTTGATCTGGTTGCGAAGCGCGTCCTGGCGCTGATTGGCGTAGGGGAGATAGGTGTCGTCGAGCACGAGGAGTGCGGCGGCCAGGAGCAGGCCGGAGAGAAGCAGCGGGAGGGCAAGTCGGTAGAGGCTGATGCCGCTGGCTTTGAAGGCGACGATTTCGTTGTTTTTACTGAGGACGCCGAGAGTGACGAGCGTGGCCACGAGAGCGCCGAGCGGTGTGAGCTGATAAACCAGATAGGGAATCAGGAAGCGGAAATAATCCACGACGACGAGGAAGGGGATGCGGTGGCGCGCGATGTCGTCGAGAAGTTCGAAGAAAGTGAAAGTTTCGAAGAGCAGGATGAAGGCGCCGAGGACGAGGACGAAATAGTAGGAGAAGCGGCGGAGGATGTAGATGTCAATGATGGAAGGAAAATTGGACGAAGTGAGCAGAAACTGTTCGTGAACGACTTCACCATTCTCCTTTCGGGGGGCGGTGCGCGCCTTTGCACGCGAACGGCGTTGGCGGAGCAGGCGACGCCAGGCCAGGAATCGCGCGAAGAAAGAAAGCGGCGAAGGCTCGCTCCAATAGCGTTCCATGCGGGGAAGGAGCGCCAGGCCGGTGAGAACGAGGATGATGTTGGCGGCCCACATGCCGACCGCGGGTGAAACGACGCCCTGACGAGCCATGCCGGCGCCTATGATGAAAAGCAGGTAGTAGGCGGCAATGACAAGGACGGAGAGAAGCGTGCCGGCAGCGCGTCCGCCGCGGCGGGGCTGCGCGCCGAGGGGCACGGCGATCAGGGCGAAGGCAAAGCACGCGAAGGGGAATGCGAAGCGCTGGTAGAGTTCTACGCGGGCGTCGCGCCAGCGTGGGCCGCGATCGTGCCACAAATCACCGAGCGAGCGTTCGGGGTTGCTGAGGGCCCGAATTTTTCCAGAGTCGAGCGAGGTGAATTCGATGGGCCAGTCGCTGCGTTCAAAAGCGGTGACGGAATATTGATCGGGATTTTCGCGCTGGAATTCGTGAGTGGTGCCGCTGTTGAGGTGGAGTTCGAGTTTGCCCTGCGCGGGTTCGGCGATGACGATGGCGCCTTCGGCAAGGGTGATGCGCGAGCCGCTTTCGGCGCCAGTTTCAAAGAGGAAGACGCCGTGCCAGTGGGTGCCGCTGGCGGAGACGTCGTTGATGTAGAGGACCATGTGGGGGAAACGCTCGTCGAAGACGCGCGGCTGCACCTGAAAAGAAATTTGCGAGGCGATGAGGCCGGCTTCGATATCGCGAAAGGCACGGAGGCTCCGCGGGGCAAGGACGACGGTCATGAGCAGGGTTAGCACAGCACCGGCAACGGCGAGAAGGCCAACGGGGAGGAGGATGCGTTTGCGGCTGATGCCAAGTGAGGTGAGAGCGATGATTTCGCTGTCCATGGACATGCGGCCGAGGCCAAGAAGGACACCAATCAGAACGGCCATGGGAATGGTGAAGACGAGGATGCTGGGAACAATGCATAAGAAGAGAACGAGAATTTGCGAGCCGGAGCCGGAGTGGCGGACGAAAAGTTCCATCAGGCGGACGAGCTTGGGGACGAAAAGAACGAAAGTGAAGATGAGGAGGCCAAGAAAAGCGTGGCGAACGATTTCACGAACAATGTAGCGATCGAGGATGCGCATGATGGGAAGGGGCAGTGTAACATGGGGAGAGATTCCAGCAGATGCGGTGATGCGGACGCTGGAGCGTGTGGCTTGGGCGCAGGCATTTGATCGAAGCTATTAGCCGTAAGCCATAAGCTGCGAGCCCAAAGCAATTGGCTTGAAGAGTGAGGATCGGTAACCAGCGGCTCATGGCCAATGGCTAACGGCTGCGCGTTGGGAAAATTCAAGGTGACGGACCAGAGATGAATCGGATTCATTTGGTGGTGCTGTGGCACATGCATCAGCCGCAATATCGCGATCCGGAGACGGGGCAGTATGTGCTGCCGTGGACGCGGCTGCATGCGACGAAGGATTACTACGGCATGGTGAAGCTGATGGAGGACGCGCCGGGGTTTCACGCGACATTCAACATGGTGCCGTCGCTGTGCATGCAACTGGAAGAGTATGCGAGCGGCAATTTCAAGGAGCCGTGGTTTGAGCTGGCGTTCAAGCATGCGGATGAACTGACGAGGGAAGACAAGGCGGAGATTCTGGCGCGGGCGTTTCAGGTGAATCACGAGCGGTTGCTGACGCGGTGGCCGAGATTCCTGGAACTGTTTGACTGGTCTCGTGCGGCGGGCGGCGCGCAGGCGCTGATCACGTTTCGCGCGCGGGATTGGCGCGACGTGCAGGTGCTTTCGCAACTGGCGTGGATGGATGAAGCCTGGTTCACGAAGGATCCGGTGGTGTGCCGGCTGGCGAACCGCGGAAAAGATTTCACGGAAAAAGACAAAACGGAATTGAAGGCCAAGCAACTGGAATTGCTTGGGCTGGTGCTGCCGGCGTATCGCGAGGCGGCGGCGCGCGGGCAGATCGAATTGAGCACCACGCCTTATTACCACCCGATCTTGCCGCTGATTTGCGATTCGGACATTGCGCGCGTGGCGAATCCGGGAACGCCGCTGCCGAGGCGGGCGTATCGTCATCCGGAAGATGCGCGGGAGCAACTGCGGCGGGCGAAGGAATATCACGAGCGCGTGTTCGGGGCGAAGCCGGTGGGGTTGTGGCCGAGCGAAGGATCGGTGTCCGACCAGGCGATGGCGATCGCGGCGGAAGAAGGGTTTCAGTGGTTCGGAACCGATGAAGGCGTGCTGGGACGCACGCTGAACGTAGGATTTTTCCGGGACTCGTCGGGGATTGCCTCGAACGCCGACCGGCTATATCAGCCGTGGCGTTTGCAGATGGCCAACAGGGGAATCACGGGGCTCTTTCGCGACCACCACATTTCGGACCTGGTGGGATTCGTTTATAGCCGTATGGACAGCAAGGCCGCGGCGGCGGACCTGCACGCAAGGCTGCGCTACATCGGCGATACGGTGAAGAGCCAGAAGCCTCTGACAGTGTGCATTTTTCTGGACGGCGAAAACGCGTGGGAATATTACCCGGGCAACGGGCGGGAATTTTTGCGCGATTTTTATCAGCGGATCGCGGGAGACACGGATTTCCGCGCGCTGACGGCGAGCGAGGCAATCGCGGCGGCTGGAGATATTTCCGTGACCAGCACGATTTTTCCGGCTTCGTGGATCAACGCGAATTTCGACGTGTGGATCGGGCACCAGGAGGATGTGGCGGCGTGGGATTTATTGTGGGATGCGCGCGAAGCGTATGGAAAGGCTGCGGACGCGCGGGCAAAAGGACGGGAAAACGGGCCCACTCCGGAGGCTTTGAAAGCAGCTCTGGAATCTTTGCTTACCGCGGAGGGCAGCGACTGGAGCTGGTGGTATGGGCCGGAGCACAGCACCGCGAATGATGCGGAGTTCGACGCGCTCTACCGGAAGCATCTGACGGGAGTTTATCTGGCGCTGGGCCTGACGGCACCGGAAGAGCTGGCGAAGCCGATCAAGCGCATGCCGGAGCGGGCGTACCACTTATACCCGTCGGCATTCCTGAAGGTGAAAGTGGACGGCCTGGATTCGAGTTATTTCGAGTGGCTGGGCGCGGGCGTGTATTCGCCGGAGCGAAGAGGCGGCTCGATGCACGGGCGGGTATTTTTCCTGAAAGAGTTGCGTTACGGATTCGAGGAAGAGCGGTTTGTGGTTCGCGTGGACGTTTTCCCGGAAAGCATCGTGGAGCTGGAAGACGCGGAATTCCGCATCGCGATCTGCGCGAAAGAAGAAGTGGCGGTGGTGATCCATACGAACCGCGGGCGGGTGAAGGAATATTCGGTGGAGAAGGGCAAAGTGTGCCTGCTGAAGCCGCAGGAAGTGGTGGAGGCGGCGTACCAGAGGCATCTGGAAGTGGCAGTGAAGCGCGATTTGCTGGATTTGAAGGGAATGGCGAGGTTAACGGTGGGAGTGGCGCTGTGGCACGGCGGCTTGCCGATTGACGTGCTGCCGGCGGAGGGGTTCTTCGACGTGCAATTGGGCGAAGAGCACTCGGCGTGGCCGGTAGACCTCTAAAGCGGCAGGCGCGTGGCGGAAAAGTGCCGAGAGGGAGACGCTACTGATTAGGCACCGAGGGGGGCCGGGTTCTATGGTGAAAGACGGATTCTCTTGAAAAACTAGGGAGGCGTGGACCCTGGCGCGGGCGGAGAAGTTCGTTCGGCGGAGGGTGAGAAATTACGTGTGCATGGATTGTGTGCTTACGCGGTGTAGCAGGGCCTGAGCGAACCAGGAGCAGAGGACTAGAAGAGTGTCATCCGCTACGGATGTAAACGCGAAGGACGGGAAGAAGGCCAACGGGGAGATGCCGCAAAGGTCCATGCGGGCGAATCCCGTTGCGCTGGAAGTGCCGGTGAGCGTGGCCGGGGCGCGGCCGGTGTCTTCGAATGACAAGCGGGAACTTTTCACGGAAGAGACCGCCACTGTGCTGGTTTTTAAAGACGGAGCGGTGATTCAGCTTTCCGCCGCGGTGGCCGTTGGACAACTGCTGTTTCTCACGGAAAAAAGATCGAAAAAGGAAGTGGTTTGCCAGGTGGTGCACAAGCGGAGCCACCGGCCGACGTCGTGTTTTGTGGAGTTGGAATTCACGGAGCCGGAAGAGAATTTTTGGGGCGTGTCGTTTCCCGCGCAGGAGGATGGCGCGCAAGTTCCTCCCACGGCGGAAGCGGTGGCAGCGGAAGAGACGACGGAAGACGATCGAAGCGAGCCGGTGGCTGCGCCGAAGAGCGAGGACGTGGCGCAGTTGAGGGATGAAGTGGCGGCGCTGAAGGCGCAGTTGCAGGAATTGCGGGGAAATCAAGCGCCGGACGATAAGGAAGCCGTGGCGCGGAGGTTGGCGGCGGCGGAAGCAGCGGCGCGGTCTGCGGCGGAAACAGAGGCGGGGCAAAAAGCGGAAGAAGAGGCGCGCAAGAAGGCGGAGCGCGGAAGCGCGCCGGCAACCGAAATTGAGGCAAAGCAGAGGGCAGAGGACAGCGCCGCACCGGCGACGATTGGGATGAAGCTGCCAATCATGGGCGCGGGTGAACCGGCGCCTGAGGCTCCCGCGCCGGGGATGCCACAAGAGGCTGTTCCCACGACCAAGGAAGAGATTGATCCCTTGGAAGATTTGCTGCCCAAGCCGGCGCTGGATTTTTCGCGTGCGCCGAAACATGCGGATCCGAACGATCCGTTTAATATTTACCGTCCGGAGCGGAAGGGCATAGGGAAGCAGGAGCTTGTGGTTGGTGCCGTGGTGCTGGCGATAGTGCTCGTTGCCGGTGTCGGTGCTTGGTACAAGAATTTGCTGCCGTTTCTGCATCGGGCGCCGAAGGAAAATGTTGCGGCGAATACAACCGATCCAGCGAATCCGGTGGCCCCGGCCAGCGGAACGAATGGCGCGTCGAGCGGGGCGACGACTACGAACGGTGGCAGTGCGCAGCCCGCGGCAGTGAGCGCGACTCCAGTTCGCCCAACGACGCCCCCAGTGATTGGACCAGTTGTGTCGCCGGGAGTCGAATCCCCGGCGGAGCGGGCGGCGTTGGCGGAAAAGGGCGCGATGCGGGTGGTCGCTCCAACGAAAACGCGTGCGGGAAAAGCGGCGGCGGAGAAATCGGGAAAGAATCATGGAAAAGCGCAGACCAGCGGGGAATCCGCGCCGGTGCCGGTTGCGCCGGAGGTTTCTGTTTCCAATCAACCAATCGTGCCGGCGAAATTGCTGAGGGCTGTGCAGCCGATTTATCCGCCAGACGCGATGCGGAATTACATCACCGGCGATGTGCGGATCGAAGCGGAAGTGGACAAGCAAGGGCGGATCGGCGCGATGAAGATTTTGCTGGGGCCGAAGCAGTTCCGGCAAGTGGCGATGGACGCGCTGCGGCAGTATGAGTACGCGCCGGCGACACAGGGCGGGAAGCCGGTGGCGTCCAAGGTGACGGTGACGATCAAATTTTGGTTCGATCCGTGAGGTGGGTGAGAGCCTTTGCGGGTCGCGCCACGTTGCGTGCATTGCCAGAGCGATTGATTTGACTTAGAGTGTGGCTATGAAGTACGAAGGCATCATCACGATTGAGACGGGGAAGCGCGGAGGCGAGCCGTGTGTCCGCGGCCTGCGCATCACCGTATATGAAGTTGTTGGATATGCTGGCCAACCGGATGAGCCACGCCGAGATTTTGAAGGATTTTCCAGATTTGACCGAACAGGACATTCTTGCCTGCCTTGCGTATGCCGCCGACCGGGAACGGAAAACCAAATTCCTCAGGGTATGAAAGTTTCTTCAGTCTTTTTTGATTAAATCGCAATAGCTTCCAAGCGTACCAACCAGTTCGATGTCATTCTGAGGCCATCCGATGAGGATGGGCGAAGAATCTCAACGAAAAGGTTGTGCGCACAATTTATCGTTGAGGTCCTTCGGCCCGCAAACTGCGCGGGCCTCAGGATGACAAGTTTTTTGCGAATTGCTCGAGATGAGCGGCTAGTTTGTGGGGACTACCCTGGCGACCGGCGGCTTTAGTTCGACTTGGACTTGCTGGAAGTCGGTGGTGCCGACGTTTTCGGCGGCGTGCGTTGTGGCATCGCTCCAGCCCGCGGTGCCGGCTTTGGGACTGCGTTCGATCACTTTGCCGTCCGGCAGGGTGATTTTCAATTTTCCATCGGTCAGAAAATAAGAGACATTTTCAGGATGCGAGTGCATTGGTGCGACCTGGCCGGGCTTGAAGTGTACGGCGAGGACGCGAACGTGCTCGTTTTCGAAGATGACCTGGTGGCTGTCTCCGGCGACTTTGACGACGTCCTGGGAAGGAGCGGGCCGCGTGGCGGCGTAAACCGCGGAGGCGGTGAGAAGCGTTGCGCCGAGAATTGCTCGCGAAATTTTCATGATGTCTCCTGTCGGGTTGGAACGATGGTTGAGAGAGTCTCCTGGGTACAGGAGGCGGGGAGATGATACACCGGGAGTTTTTGCGGGGGCAAAGGGGAAGATTGTTGGTGGGATGGTGACACAGGGAAAATTTGGGTGATTGAGCTTAGTGCGTAAAAGCGAAAGCTTTGCTTTCGCACTCAAAATTAAGAGGGGCCGCCCGGTGAGGCGGAAGAGCCCTATGACGATAATTATGCTGCTTGCGGTTTACGTTGAGGTCCTTCGCGCATCCTTATCGGATGCGCTCAGGATGACACGCTTACGCGATTGCGGGTGAAGAGCCGACTCGATGCGTGCGCTAGATGCAGTTGCCGGCGGTGTTGGACCATTCGAGCTGGACGGTGTAGGCGCCGACCTGTTTGGTTTTCCAGGCGCAGATGTCGCCGATTTCGCCGTTGCTGTCGTCGTACCAGCCCTGGCCGGGGATGGGATCGGTGATGGCTTCGCAGAGTTCGTGTGAGCTTGTAGACGTGAGCGCCGGCAAGACCGTTAATCCGCCCATGCAGCCGGAGCAGCCGGGGTAGGGCATGGCGGCATAGAAGACGCCGTCGGGCGTGGCATCGTGGTAGCCGCAGAACTCCTTGCAGCTTGCGGAGCCACCAAGTTTCACCTGGGTGCCGGGCGGGAGAAAGACGAAGTAGAGCGAGTTGGCGTTGGAGGGAGGAAGGGTTCCGTTCGTGAGTTCAGTTTTGATCAGGGATTGAATGGCGGAATCCTGGACGGTTTTGCCGGGCTCGGGGGTGGTCAGAATTTTTGTGCCGATGCGCTTGCCGTGGCCGATGGCTTTTCCGGGGACACTGTATTCGGCGAGTTGGTCAAGGAGCGGGCTGGTGAGGATGAAATCGAAGAAGGCGTTCATCTGCTGGCTGAGCTGCGTGTTGGCGGCGTCATGCCAGGCGGCGCCCCAGAAGAGGGTGAAGACTTCGACGTTGGTGAGAAGAGGGCCGTTGCGATAGGTGAGATGAGGCGCGGGTGCGGCGGCATCACGAACGTGGGGATGAAGAGGAACGATGCGAATCGGGGATTGCGTTTGCGATTCTCCAGATGAGTGATTGGTCTTGCGTGCGGCACGAGTGGACATGGTTGGCTCCTTGCCGGATGGTTGCACCAGGCTGGGTAGGAGTGCGCCGGAAGAAGACAGGCTAGCGAAGTGGAATGAAGAAGTAAATAGGACTGGTGAGCAACGGATCGGAGAAGAAAAATATAACGCAGAGAGGCTGAGAACGCAGAGAAGAGAAAAGCAAAGCAGAGAAAAGAAAAGAAAGGCAAGAGCGGCCAACCGCGGACGGCGGGCCTTACAACAGCGGGAGAACACAAGACGCGGCCACCTGAAGGTAGCCGCTACGTTAGGAGAGTGGCTCCATTTTGCGTTGTAGGCCGATGGTTGGGTCGTGTTCGTTGTTGACGATTACCAGGTCGTTTTTGAAATGCTGGCCGCCGCTGCCTTTGAATTGGGAGCCGGGAATCCACTGGCCGCCGACGAGCGGAGTTTTGGTGACGTTTTTGACGGGCTGGCCGTGCCAGGCGATGGGGCCAACGATGGAGTTGTAGTTGGTGGCGAGAATGGAATCGCGAATGGCCGCCGGGGAATTAATATCTTTTGTGCGTTTCAGGACGTCGAGCGCGACTTCGAAGAGCGCGTGAAGGTAGCCGAGCGGCTGGGTCCACTGCTTTTTGGTCTCGTCTTCATAGGTGGCGCAGAGTTCGGCGGAATTTTTTCCGGTGAGGCCGGAGCTGAATGGAAAACTTGGCGACCACCAGACTTCAGTGGTCAAGCCGGCGCCGCGATCGCCCAACGCTTCGACGGCGGTCGGGAAGAGAATCCCTTTGGCGACGCTGGCGATTTTCGGCTTGAAGCCCTGCTCGCCCGCCTGCTTCCAGAAAGTGGCGAACGCCGGTGGGGGGAGCACGCCGGAGAGAATTTCGACGTTGGCTTTTTTGAAGGTGGCGATGTGCGCGGAATAATCGGCAGCGGAATTTTCAAAGCGGCCGGGATCGACGAGCTTGAAACCTTTCGTTTGCAACGCCGGAGGAAAGCCGAACTTGGCGTCGGAGTAGGCGATGCCTTCGGGATCGCTGGGCCAGAGCGCGCCTACAACTTTATTCGTGGGGATGGAACTCCACATGGCGGTGAAGACGGCGATCAGGTCTTCGAGTCCCCAGAAAAAATGATAGGTCCAGTCAAAACCTTTTTCGGGCGTGCCGCCGCGGCCGAAGAAATAGGATTGCCACGGGGCGTCGGTGGTGATGCAGGGAACGCTATTCTTTTCGCACTGGTTGCTGACGGGATTGACGGTGGCGCCGGTGCTGGAGGCGACCATCAGGTCCACATGGTCGGACTTGATCAGCTCGGCCGCAATTTCGGCCGCGTGCTTTTGATCGGACTGGCTGTCTTTTTCCAGGATTTCGACGGGATAAGT
>Ga0137412_10003493_pt1 | contig 12525 bp, 9 predicted proteins | sample CZODoug2_1_16fun_FD_122160 | JGI IMG/M metagenome (GOLD analysis project Ga0137412, IMG submission 122160) | Vadose zone soil fungal communities from Angelo Coast Range Reserve, California, USA - CZODoug2_1_16fungal (Hybrid Assembly) | ecosystem: Environmental > Terrestrial > Soil > Vadose zone...
GTCGAAGCGGTGCGTTCGCTGACCGGCGGCAAGGGCGTCGACTATGTAATGGATTGTGCAGGCACCGAGGAAACCATCAACCAGGCAATCCTCATGTGCAGCCGCGGCGGCAAGATTTGCCTCGCGGCTTTTCCGCATGGACGAGTCGGGGTCAATCTCGGTCACGCGGTCATGAACAATATTTATCTTTATGGCATTCGCGGGGAGGGAAAGAGCGCAGTCGCGCGGGCAATGGCGCTGATGGCGGCAAAGCGCTTCGACGCAACCTTGATCCACACCCACACATTCGGATTGGCGGATGTACCGAAGGCGGTTCAATATGCCCGTGAACGTATCGATGGGGCTATAAAGGTGGTCGTCAAGCCGCAGTCGGTCTGATCGATCAAACATTTCGCGGCCCGCAGCTTCAACCACGACGCCGGCAACGTCCCCAAGACTTGGAGTGGAATCTTGATGGAAACTACCAGTCTCGACTCTTCGACACAATCGGCTCGCGTGACGTTGCGGCAATTTCACGGGCGTGTGGCCGAAAGCGAAGAGGGCATCGCGCGCCTCTCCGTAGAATCGCAGGCGGCGCTGCGGCAATTCTCGCTCGAACGGTTGATGGGCTACGGCCTGGCCTATGCGGATGTGATCGAATTACGCGCGCGCGTGCTCGAAGGCGAGGAATGGGAAGCTGCCGCGCGCACTTTGGCTGAAATCGCGCTGAAGCAAGCGAATGCCGCTTCGACCGGTCCGGCGCTGACGACTCGCATCCACTACCTTCGCCGCGCATCGGCCCTCCTGCGCATGAGCCAGATGATGATGTTGGTCGACACGGCGGAACGCCGCAGCATTTTTGCCCGTGCCGCTACGATTTATGGGGAAGCAGCCAAACTTCGCTCGGACCGGCAACGGGTCTTGATCGAAACGGCCTCACGTCCCTTGGTCGGGTGGCTGATTCCCGCGCCGGGCGGCGCGGTGGCCTCCGCGATCGTCATCGGCGGGGTCGAGGGCTGGGCAATGGATTTCGACAGCCTTGGTGATGCGCTCGCAGCCCGAGGCATCGACGCGCTGATGCTGGATGGGCCCGGTCAGGGAGAGAGCCGCTTCGATCACAACCATTACCTGAGCGTGCACTGGTCCGATGCCTATCGGAGCGCGATCGACTTTCTGGAACGCCGAAGCTCCGGGCACCGGATTGGTTTCATTGGAAATAGTATCGGCGGCAGTTTCGCCATGGCCCTGGCGTCCATCGACGAGCGGGTGTCTGCCTGCGTTTGTAATGGTGGTGTGATCAAACCCACCCTGGCGCAGGGAAAGACGACGTTCTTCGCCAAGATGGTTGCCGCATGCGGCACCGACAATGAAGAGGGGGCCCTCGAAGCGTGGGGAGCGGTCGATCCCATAGCGCCGCCAATAGCGCGCACTTCGGGTGGGGGATATCCGCTGCTCATGGTCCACGGCGGAAAGGATCCGATGATACCGACGGCCGCATCCGACATGCTGCTCTCGGCCGCGCCGACGGACGACAAGGAAATGGTTGTCTTTTCGGATGGCGACCACTGCATCTACAATCATCGCGATGATCGTGACGCATTGATTGCCGACTGGGTGCGTTCACGGCTTGCGTCCTGAGAGCCTCGAGCAGATGGGACGAGGAGAGTTCATGCAGATCGTAGATGCCCAGATTCATCTTTGGACGAATGACAAGGCGCCGCCGCATCACCGGCAGCAGCCCTTTCGGATCGATGACGCGCTGCGCGCAATGAACGTGGCCGGCGTGGATCGGGCCATCAACTGCCCGGCGATCTGGGATCCGCAGGCAAATGCCTATGCCGTAGAGGCTGCACGCCTGCATCCGGATCGGTTCGCGACCTTGGGATGGTTCAATCTCGATCGCGAACCCGATTCGCAGTTCCTGGATGAATTCGTCCGGCAGCCCGGAATGCTGGGATTGCGGTTCGTCTTTTGGAACCAGGAGCAACTGGAATCGTTCGCAGCCGGGAAACTGGATTGGATCTGGGAGGCTGCAGATCGGCTGGGAATTCCTGTGGGTTTCACGCTACCTACCAGCCTGTACGGACCGCTCGCCTCAGTAGCGGTGCGCTATCCGCGCATGCGCGTGATCGTTGATCACCTGGGGGTCAGTCCCTTTCTGAAGATCCCTGAGGCCGTTGCCCATCTCGATGACTTGTTGCTCCTGGCGACGCGCCCCAACATCGCGGTCAAGGCGACCGGTGTGCCTGGCATGGCGACGGACGCGTATCCATTCGCCAGCACGCACTCCGCGCTAAAGCGCGTATTCGAGGCCTTCGGGCCGCGGAGAGTATTCTGGGGAACCGACATCACGCGCCTGGCACCCAGCTGGCGGGAATGCATCACCCTCTTTAGCGAAGAGCTGCCGTGGCTCAAAGGTGACGATCTGGAACTCGTGATGGGCCGGGCGGTTGATTGGGTAGGCTGGTCGTGATACCCATAGCTCTCACACCAGCGGGCCGCCGCCGCCTACGGCAAGTGTTTGACCGGTCACATGGCTGTTCGGCATCAGACAGATATAGGCCGTGGCGGCCTTTGTCGGTGACGCGCCGCGTGGCATGCCACCCCCGCCCGCAAGGCCTCCTCCGGCGCTTGCTTTACAACTTCGATGAGACTTCGAGCCACAAAACGGTGCTGTCAGCGTCCCTCAAAGACCGGCGCACGTTTCTGGAAGAAAGCCTGCACCGCCTCGCGCGCGTCCCGGCTGGCGATGGTGATGTTCTGCAGCGCGGCTTCGTCGCGGATGCACGCATCCAGTGTCGCGCACATGGCACTCCGGGCCAGTTGCTTCGAATAGCGCAGCGCCAGCGGCGCTCGCTCGGCCAGACCCTTCGCATACGCGAGCACTGCCGCTGCGAAGCCTTCGGACTTGATGACCTGATTGGCCAGGCCCAAAGCGAGGCACTCGGCAGCAGGAATCTTGCGGCCTTCGATGAGGGCCTGATAGGCCCGCTTGTAGCCCAAGGCACGCACGAGGTGCCAGGTGGCGCCACCGTCGGGCACCAGCCCGATCGGGACGAAGGCCGCATACAGATAGGCCTCTTCCGCCATCAGCATCAGGTCGCAGGTCAGCGCGAAGGACATGCCGATGCCGGCTGCCGGCCCCTGGACGGCGGCCACGTAGGGTTTGCTCGAGCCGGCAATGGCGTCCAGCATCGGCTTGTATTCCTCGAGGATCAGCCCCTCCACCTGCTCGTGCGGAGGGTTATAGGATTCCTTCAGATCGGCACCTACGCTGAAGGCTTTGGCGCCGCCGGTGAGCACGACCACGCGCACGTCCCCGTCCTCTTCGGCGCGCCGGATTTGCGCCAGCAACTCGCTGCGAAGCGCGGCGTTGAAGGCGTTCATCGCTTCAGGCCTTTGCAGCGTGATAGTGGCCACACCGGTATCGACCTGGTAGCGGGTAAGGGTAAAGTCTTCGTTCATCGAGGCGTTCTCGCAGGTTGGGTTGCTCCGAGCACGATGTCGGCCCTCGCGCTGCGCGAGTCATCTCCCGTGCCCGAAGATCAGTATGGCGAAGGCGGCCCGATGCACAGTCACCCGAACGGGTTATTCGGCCGCGGGCAAGCTGCCGATTGTCCTATTTCCCTATCTTCACGACAATAATGACCGAAAAAACCCCGGGCGATAAGATGTACGGACGCACCGGAGCACCCCGGGGACTTTCGGCGGTCTTTTTACAGGAGCAATCCTCGCTGAAGAGGTTCATCGCAAAGTTTTTTTCGCGTCCGCAGGATATTGAAGATGTTACTCAGGAGGCTTATCTCCGGGCCTTCGGCGCCGAGCGCGCCGGCGAGTATGTGCGTTCCCCGAAATCCTTTCTGTTCCGGATCGCAAAGAACGTAGCGCTCAACGAACTCGCCCGAAAATCGCGATTGTTGACGGTCTACATAGAGGATTCCGTCTCCCAGGATGTCATAGGAGAGGGCAGCTCCGCCGAAGATCGGGTCATGGGTCAAGAGAAGCTGACGATGTTCTGTCGTGCAGTGGTCACCCTGCCGGTGCAGTGCCGCCGCGCGTTTCTCATGCGCAAGGTCCATGGCTTGTCGCACAAGGAAATCTCAGAGCGGTTGAATATATCGGTGAGCACGGTGGAAAAACACGTGGCCAGCGGATTGCTCCGCTGCAGCGCCTACTTGCGCGAGGGCGGCTATCCGGTGGACGTGGTGGAGACTCTGGGCAGGGAGCGCGGCAAACTCCGAGGCAATGAATAATGAGCAAGGTCGCTCAATTTCCGAACGCCCGGCAGATCGAGGTGGAAGCCTGCGCCTGGATTGCGCAACTCGATGGGAATACGCCTTCCCAGGAAGACTTGACGGCGTTTCGTGAGTGGATCAGCAGAAGCCCGCGGCACGCCCGAGAAATCAAACGGCTGTCGGCACTGTGGAGCGATCTGAATATCATGACGGAACTTGCGGTTCCGGTAAAAGACAACCTGAAAACGGTGAGCGATAAATTGCTGCTGCGCGGTGCAGTTTGCGCTTTGGTTGTCGTGCTGAGCATAGCCGAGACGGTGTTCTATTTTCGGCCGCAGACTCCCGCCGCCGCTCTGAACGTCCTTTATTCGACGCGCATCGGTGAACAAAAACCGGCCACATTGGCGGACGGCAGCAAAGTTCTCCTGAATACCGACAGCCGCATACAAGTCGACTACGGAGCGCAGCAGCGGGAAGTGCATTTGCTCCAGGGCGAGGCCTATTTTGAGGTTGCACATAATGCTAAACGGCCGTTCCTGGTGTATGCGGGCGCAAACATTGTTCGGGCGGTGGGAACGGCATTTACGGTTTACTTGAAGAAGCAGGACGTCGAGGTCGTCGTGACCGAAGGCACCGTCGAAGTGTCCGCAGCGGCAAATGGCAACGGCGGCCCTGCCGCCAAAAACCTAATCAAGCCGACGACCAAACTGGCCGACATCAAGGCGGGCCAAAGAGCCGCCTTTAACCAGGAAGTCGAGTCCATTCATTCAGTCATGCCACTCGAAATCAAACGCAAGCTTTCTTGGCGAGAGGGCGTTCTGTCGTTTTCCGGCGAGCCCCTCGATCAAGTGGTGGCTGAGGTCAGCCGGTACACGCCCGTCACCATCGTGATCTCCGACCCTGCCATCAGCAACATACGGATCGGCGGCTACTTCAAGGTCGGCGAGACCGAAGCCCTGCTCGAGGCCCTCGAAACCAGTTTTGGCGTGCGAGTCAATCGCGTCAACGACAAGCTGGTTTATCTTGCCGCGAAATAAAACAAGAAATAAAACAATTGGAAGTCGTATGGCGGGTTTGCCTCTCTGGCCTGTCTTATTGATCCGTGAGGACGCTGCGACTGAAGGTGTGGCGTGTATCGCGGGGGACAATACAGATACCAAGTTTGGGGCTGGGAAGCCGCGGATAGGACTTGCACGCTGCGTACTTGCGGCATGCCTGGTGCTCGCTCTATTCGTGGTGCGCGTACACGCTGCGGAGCAACGGTATGAAATTGACATACCCGCGCTCAACGTGGACGTCGCGCTGAAGGCGCTGGCGGGGCAAACTGAAGCGCAGCTTCTTTTTCCCTACGACGTCGTCAAGACACTCCAAGCCAACCCCGTTTCGGGTCGATACACGTTGCATGAGGCCCTGGAGATACTTCTCCAGGACACCGGACTGTCCAGCAGCCTGACCAAGGGCGGAGTGATCACGATCTCCGCGACGCCGGTAACTGCACAAGGGGATGGTGACAAGAACATGAACGGGATAAAAAAACTGCCGCTGCTGGGGCACATTGCAGCACTTTTGGGAATCGGTATTGGGCCGCACATGGTGCGGGCGGATCAGGCAGATACGGCCGGTCAAGGCCCGGCGCTCACTGAAATCATCGTCACGGCGCAGCGGCGCTCGGAGAGTCTGCAGGAGACCCCTGTCGCGGTCTCGGTCATTTCCGGCGATGAACTTGCCGCCCGGCACATCAACGATATCTCGAATCTCGGGGCGGTGACGCCGAGTGTTGGCTTCCAGGCCGGCACCAACGCGCAGGCCGTCTCGAACATTGAGATTCGCGGTCTCGGCAGCGCAGGCAGTAATCGGGCCTTCGAGGGCGACGTCGGTATATTCGTCGATGGGGTATACCTGAGCCGTGCCGGCCAGCTGCTTTCCAATTTTCTGGATTACGACAATCTGCAGATCCTGAAGGGGCCGCAGGGCACACTGTTCGGCAAGAACACGACCGCCGGCGCACTGATGCTGACCAGCACCAAGCCGCAGTTTACCGACTACGATGGCTCCTATGAAGTGACCGTAGGCAACTATGGCAATGTGCTGGCGCGCGTCGCGAGCAACATTCCCATCTCGGACAAGCTGGCGGTGCGCGTAGCGGCCCTGATCAGCAATAACGACGGGTACGTGAAAAACCCTGGTACCGACGACTATTACAACTCGCATCGTCCGCGCGCCTTCAAGGCGCAGCTGCTGTATGAGCCGACCACGGATCTGTCCTTCCGCTTGATCGGCGACATCTCCATTGAACACGACAATTGCTGCTACGGCACGGTAGTCGTTGTTCCCGGCCCCGCGCAGCCGCTGATCAATGCGCTTACCCTCGCGAATGGGCTCCAGCTTCCGTCCACCAACCCGAAGGACTATCAGGCAGTTTTGAATCAGGACACCGATCAGCAGATCGGTGACCGCGGCGCGGTGTTGCTGAGCGACTGGGATATCTCCAGCAGCGCTGCGCTGCATTCCACCACTGCCTATCGTGTCTGGTCGGAGTCGCAACTCGGCGGTGATTTCGATTTTTCAGGCGCGGATCTACTCAACGGCAATGAGTCGTTCAAGACCCACCAGTTTTCCCAGGAGTTCACCTTTGACGGCAAGGCAGGCGAGACGTCGCTGTTCAAGTCGGCTAATTATTTACTGGGTGTGTATCTCGCACACGAAGTGCTGCTGGGGACACGCGAACTGTTCTGGGGGCAACAGGCGCAGACCTATTGGAACCTGGCGCTGGCACCGCTTGGAATCCCGCCGGGGATTGCCGAGGCGTCACCGGGTCTATGGTCATCGGAGCTGTATCCCGCGGACGACAAGTCCTACGCGGGATTCGCGCATGTCAATTTGAAATTCACGGACCGGTTTGGCGCCCTCGCAGGAATTCGATATTCCAAAGAAATAAAGCACGGCGCGTTTGAAAATCCGTTCTTCGATCACTCGGCAGTACCACCGGCCCTACCGGTCTTTACGCTGCTTGGGGTGCAGCCGGGTCCGGCATACAACGCGCAGCACTCTGACAGCGCGATCAGCGGCACCGCGGGATTCCAGTACGACTTCGCGCCGGGCAAGATGGGCTACCTGACCTACAGCCGCGGTTTCAAGGCCGGTGGGATCAACCTGGATAACAACGCAGCCGGACTGGTCGCAAACAATCCCGCCTACGCAGCTTTGGGAGCCGCGCTTCACTTTATCCCTGCGGCACCGCTGGATCCGACCTACCAGCCGGAAAAGATCAACGGTGTCGAGGCGGGATTCAAAGCCGATTATCTCGATGGCAGGGCTAGGTCAAATCTGGCCCTCTTTTACGATAAAATCACAGGATTGCAGGTGGGCCAGTTCCAGGGGCTGCAGTTCCTCGTGGTGAATGCACCGTCGGGGAAGGACTATGGCGCCGAGATCGAAAATACCTTCAAAGTCACCCAGGACGTCACGCTCAATGCAGCTGCAACCTGGCTGCCCGTTGCGAAGATAGGCGGGTCGGCACTACTGGACCAACAGGCTGCGATAACCAGAGCAGCGGGGGGACGGGGGATCAGTCTGTCCGGCACCCGCTTCTCCCAGGCGCCGGTATGGGCCGCGAACCTGGGAGCCAGCCTCTTCCATCCTCTGAATGATCGAATTGCGCTGACCGGTAATCTCTCGGAGCAATTTAAAAGCCGGATCAATATAGATGTCGCGGATGGCTACGGGCAGAGTTCCGTCGCGCTGCTGAATGCGAGCTTAGGGATCGAATCGGTCGAGCGCAGATGGAGCGTCAATGCCTGGTGTATGAACTGCGCCGATCAACGCTACAACACCGTTTTGTTCCCCGTGCCTTTGCAAACCGGAACCGAAGGGGCCTACGTCGGCTCACCACGTACCTTTGGCCTGTCGTTGAGGGGGCATTTCTGAACAGGACGACATAATAATGCAGCATGCTCTGATAGCGGAACATCCTCATTCAGGAGCGACACAGCCAGGAGCGATACAGCGCGCGCTGCGGCGTTGTTTCCGAGGCCGCATCTAGCAACTGACCGGGTTGTATGCGCCAAGAATGGGCCGAAACAGAGTGATACTGAATGACATTTCGCGGAGTAATTGGGATAGCTGTAGTAGTGGGAGTAGCGGGTATGATTGGCGCCAATATCGCGGCCATGCGCTCCCACTTGAGCATGCGAGCCTGGGTGCTGTTCAAGATCGTGCCTTTTCTGGTGCCCGATTTTTCTGTTCCCGGGGCTCTGCAGCGCGAAATCGAGAAAAATCGCCTGCGTGGCCCCGCGCTTCCTTCTTGGTACATGCGCAAACGTATCCGCTTCAGCGACGAGACACGCGGCACGGACCGGATTTTTCGCGTCGCGCCGTCCGGCGGCCCTAGCTCCCCCGTTCGCATTCTCTTTCTACACGGTGGCGGTTACGTGTTCGACTTGCAGGATCCTCACTGGAGCCTGATCTGGGGCTTGATCTCCAGAACGGGTGCGGAGGTGATAGCGCCGATCTATCCGCTGGCGCCCGAACACGGCTGGCGAGAAGGTCTGGACATGGTCCGGAGGGTCTACCTCGAACTCGTCAGGGAGAGAGGCGCAGAAAATATCGTCATCATTGGCGATTCGGCCGGCGGCGGTCTTGTGCTTGCTCTGGCGCAAGCTTTGCGGGATGCAAAGCTCCCCGCGCCGGCCGCACTCGTCCTATTCTCACCTTGGCTCGATCTTGGCGTCAGCGCGCCAGATCAGCCGGCGTTGGCCCGCCGGGATCCGGTGTTGACTATCGAGTTTCTGCGAGCCGCCGGGCTTATGTGGGCCAAAGATGTCGCTGCGAATGATCCTCGGGTTAGTCCCCTGTTCGGCGAGCATGCTGGACTGCCTCCCACAATTGTCTTCACAGGTACATGGGACATTCTAAACTCTGATGCGAAGCGGCTCGCAGCAGTTGCTGGGGATGTGACGCTCCGTGAATATCCGAACATGATGCACGTCTGGCCGGTATTGCCGATTCCCGAAGGACGGCGAGCACTCGACGAGGCGGCCGCGTTCATCAATCGACATACAGTCGTGCGCTGACAGCATTCAGCACTAGGACGAGACGGGACAGGAGCCACCGTCGATCGCCTCGACCGCATGGTGCGCGAAGGCCGCCGAGCTCAGCCGACCGACGTCCGCGGCATTGGCAGAACTCGCTGATCCACCCATACCCATCTGCTCGTTGGCCTGCTCGCCAACCGAGCGCACTGTAGGTCGGCCACATCATCCTTTCGGGTGAGTCGTGTCGGTCCGACAACAAGCATAGTCCGCACGCACCGTTGCCGATGGGGACACCGGATCAGCCGATCGTCGGCTCATCGGTAGTTGGCAACTCTGCCTGGCGTCGTGATCCGAAACAATTATTAGAGGAGCATATGTTTATGACCTGCTACATCCGGAGATCAGAAAACAAGGATGACCGGCTTTCTCTTCGCGTTGCACGTACTTTTCGATCCGGTGCGTTCACCAAAGTGTTGGCTGCGTCTTTTTTTGCTGCTGTACTGGCTCACCCGGCCAGCGCACAAACCGTCACGCTGCCTAAAGATGAGGCACCGCACAAGGATCTGGTGGAGTGGTATTATTTTGTCGGCCATCTCCAAGGAGTGGATCCCGCGGGCAAGCAGCACACGTATGGCTATCAAATGACCACGTTTCAAGTTCTACAGGACCCGACGCAGCCGGCGATCTATGTGACCAACGTGGCCATCACGGATGACACTCGCGGGGCATACGACAAGGATTCACAAACCACGTTCGCGCCGGTTCCAGTGGAAGTCAACAGCTTCAACTTGAGTTCCAATGCCTGGAACATGCAAGGCGGTTCCGGCAAGTATTCGGTGAACGCAACCCTGTCCGATCAAAACTACTCGTTCACGCTGAAGATGCAGTCGGCAATCCCCGCCGCTCTACATGGAGTGCACGGCCAGATTCCCTACGGCCCGCTGGGCACGTCGGCCTACTACTCTTACACGGCGCTCGCCACGCAGGGTACGATTATCGATCATGGCGTGCCCATTGCTGTGACCGGCATTTCCTGGCAGGACCATCAGTGGGGGAATTACGACTTGACCCAGCAGATCGGTTGGACCTGGTTTGGAGTCCAGTTGGGCAGCGATTCCTTGCCCGGCGTTCCTCCCAAATCCTCCCCGCTCCAATACATGCTGTACTTTATCCAGGACTATACGGGCGCCATCGTTCAAGTCGTTGCGACTCAGGTCAAAAATGGCGTGACGATTGCAATCCCGTCGAACCAGGTTAGCCAGAAGGCGCTGACTACCTACACGAGTCCGGCGACGGGCTTTACCTATGGCACCTCCTGGCTCGTGACGGTGCCGGGTGGATCGTTCATCGTGAATTCGCGCGTTCGCGCACAGGAGTTCGTCGGTGCGCCAGGCTATCAGTCGTACTATGAGGGCGACGCGCTCGTCTTCGGAATACTCAATGGCGAGCCGGTTTCCGGCGTAGCTTTTGCCGAGGTCAATCCTTTTTCCCAGCAGGGACAATTGCTGCCCTAGTTTGATTGGCTGAAAGCCGCCCGGGGCGCGCAGCCCGGGGCACGCAGCCTGCGGCGCGTTCAACGGAATGGGGCGAAGCGTTCCTTTGGGCGGCCGGCAACGCGCCCGCGGGCAATAGCGTGACTTTGTCGGCGGCGTTGTATTGAAATGGACTGCGCGATTCTCCGGATGGACGCGATCGCGTCCATCCGGATTTGATTCGACCCTGGAGGTGTTTGATGAACCCCAATAGTCTGCCGAGTGCAACCCTCATCGAGCCGCCACCGACGTTCAAGGCCCGCGGCCCGCACGAAAAACAGGCAGAAACGCGGTACGTTAGAGAAGATGTCGTCGCCCATATTGCTGCAGATCAGCGACACTACGACAACCTGGGAATCACCAGGGAACCGGCGGCATGGGAGGACGGCATGCGCACCGCCGGCGGACCCGGGACATTCGAATGGTGGTATTTCGACGCCGAGTACGTCGACGGCACCAAAATCGTCGCGATATTTTTCTCCAAGAACCGCTTCGACGTCGCCGGCGACGCGCGCCCGACCGCCACTCTCGCGATTACCTATCCCGATGGCCGCAAGATACTCAGTATCGAATCCGAAGCCTTCGGCACACCGTTGAGGGCCGCAAAAGACAAGGCCAAGGTGCAAATCAAGAATTCGAGCCTGGAATATACCGACGGTCAATACATCGTTCACTTCAGCGACGGCACTATCGACTACCACAGCGTCATGACCCCGCGCGCACCCATGTGGCGGCCCAATACCGGGCATTTTTATTTCGGGCCTGAAGAAGACAACTACTTCGCGTGGTTCGTCGCGGAACCGGACGCGAACGTGACCGCCACGCTATCGATTGGCGACGACATCGTCACACTGAGCGGCACCGGCTACCATGATCACAATTGGGGCAACACTCCAATGCAAAAGCTGATGAATCACTGGTACTGGACGCGGGCACGGCTGGGCGATTATACGGTCATCGCCTGCGACATCATTGCAACTAAAAAATACAATTACTCGAGAATCCCCATTTTCATGTTGGCGAAACATGGAAAGATCATCGACGACGATGCGTCAAACACCACCATTGAACGGAGCGATACCTTTCTCCACCCTGCGACCGGAAAATTCATGGACGATCGACTGACCTTCACGCAATCCTGCGGCGAGACCACCTATAAAGTGGAATACGTCCGCTCGGAGGACATGATGGTCATGAATCTTCTCGATACGCTAACCCCGATCAAACGAACAGTCGCCAAGGTGCTTGGCGCCAAACCCACCTATGTGCGGATAGCGGGTGAATCCCGATTGACCATTTTACAGAAGGGGCATATCCAAGAACAACATTCGAGTGCAATCTGGGAGCAGATGTTCTTCGGCAACAATGTCCACGCGACGATCAACCAAAACAAATACACCGAGATCTAGCGAACCTCTGAATCGCCCGTCATCGCGAAAACACATCTGCGTTTCTCCCGAGAAATGTTCCGGTACCACCTGCCCCGCAGCGCCCTCCCCGGCTCGCCGACCAGAAGTCCGCCGTCCAACGGATGCCTGAATCGTCCACGTCTGACACCGAATAGCCTGTTTGGGTGAGGCATACCCGTGAGCCGTCGGCAAATATCCGTCCTCGCTCCAGCGTTCGGCGACCGGTGTTGCGTGAGATCGATCGCCACGACGCTGCCGGGCTTTAATTTCAGGAGAGATCCATGACTCGACCGGTTTACATATTCGACGCCATCCGCACGCCGCGCTCCAAGGGCAA
>Ga0137412_10003494_pt1 | contig 12524 bp, 12 predicted proteins | sample CZODoug2_1_16fun_FD_122160 | JGI IMG/M metagenome (GOLD analysis project Ga0137412, IMG submission 122160) | Vadose zone soil fungal communities from Angelo Coast Range Reserve, California, USA - CZODoug2_1_16fungal (Hybrid Assembly) | ecosystem: Environmental > Terrestrial > Soil > Vadose zone...
GCCTGTTTGTGTATAGACTTCCATACGCGACTGAATCAGTCGTATATGGGATTTAGCCTGGGGGCAGGCAGCAAGATGTTCAAGCTTTCCAAGAAGGCCGATTATGGGCTCATCGCCGTTAAGCATTTAGCAATGCATCGCGAACAGCATGCGTGCAGTGCAAACGAAATCGCCGACGAATACGGAATTTCTTCGACTTTGATGGCCAAGGTACTGCAGAAGCTGGCGCGCCAAAATTTGGTCGCAGCGAAGCACGGTTCCAGCGGGGGATACCAGCTCGCGAAGACGCCGGATCAGATTAGCGCGCTTGAGGTGATTACGGCGATCGACGGGCCGGTTTTGATTACGTCCTGCGTAACGAGTCACGGAAACTGCGATGCGACATCCAAGTGTTCGGTACGGGAGCCGCTGCGCAGGGTTAACGACAGCATCTTGAACGTGCTTGGAACCGTAACGATTGCTCACATGAGCGAAGAGCCGCAAGAGCGCGTGCTCGTGGCATTGAAGGCTTAGGGAGAAAGAATCATGAGTGTGAAGCTGCCAATTTATTTCGATAATCATGCGACGACGCCGGTTGATCCGCGCGTTCTGGAAGCGATGCTGCCGTATTTTGGCGACAAGTTCGGCAACGCGGCAAGCCGCAACCACTCGTTCGGCTGGGCTGGCGAAGAAGCCGTGGAAAATGCCCGCGGACAAGTGGCTTCGCTGATTGGCGCGACTCCGAAGGAAATTATTTTTACGAGCGGCGCGACCGAAAGCGACAACCTGATGATCAAGGGCGTCGCGGAAATGTATCGCGAAAAGGGCAATCACATCATCACACAGGCCATCGAGCACAAGGCCGTGCTCGATACCTGCAAGCGCCTGGAGAAGTATGGCTATGAAGTGAGCTACTTGCCGGTGCAGAAAGATGGCCGAGTCAATCCGGAAGATGTGCGTAAAGCGATCAAGCCGACAACGATTCTGATCACGGTGATGTATGCCAACAACGAAATTGGCGTCATCAATCCGATTCAGGAAATCGGCAAGATTGCCAAAGAACGCGGAATTATCTTTGCCGTCGATGGCGTGCAAGCCGTCGGCAAGATTCCGGTGGACGTGCAGAAAGACAACATCGACCTCCTGGCGATTAGCGCACACAAGATTTACGGTCCGAAGGGAGTCGGCGCATTGTATGTGCGGCGCCGCAATCCTCGCGTGCAATTGTCCGCTGTGATCGATGGCGGCGGCCACGAACGCGGCATGCGTTCCGGCACGTTGAACGTGCCCGGCATCGTGGGTCTTGGCAAGGCTTGCGAAGTGGCACAGCAGGAAATGGCGCAAGAGTCCGCGAGACTCCTCGCCCTGCGTGAACGCCTTCGTAAAGGTCTCGAAGCCAAGCTGGACGAAGTCTTCATCAACGGGTCCATGGAGCACCGGCTTCCGAATAACCTGAACATGAGCTTCGCGTACGTGGAAGGTGAATCGTTGCTCATGGGCATCAACGACATCGCGGTTTCGAGCGGCTCGGCGTGTACCTCCGCCACCCTGGAACCAAGCTATGTCCTTAAGGCTCTAGGAGTTGGCGAAGATCTGGCGCATACATCGATTCGCTTCGGTTTAGGGCGCTTTAATACGGAAGAAGAAGTAGACTACGTCATCGATAAGATGGTTCAGGTGGTCAGCAAACTCAGAGAGCTTTCGCCCTTGTACGAAATGGCCAAAGAGGGCATCGATATTTCCAAGGTGAAGTGGCAGACCGCGTAAGCGCGTCCTGCATCTAAGAGACGGAAGAGTTACCCAGCAGAAAGGAAAAGGAAGAAATGGCAAGCGTGAGTGAAGGGACAATTCGGGTTCATCGTTCCATCGCAGGGACGGGTGCGGCGTTTCGTGTCGCGTTCGTGCCTTATGCGGAAGGGGACGATTCCAAGCCGGCGGGTGAGCGGGCGTTTAATCACCTGCAGGAAGTGCGCGCATTCCTGAAAGTTCTGGGCGTGGGCGCCGATTACATCAAGGATGTGCTGCGGCAATTGACGATGGGCCGGTCGGCATGGGTGCCGAACGTTTCCATCTCGGAAAAAGTATTGCGCAACGCGGGTTTCGTGAGCATCGGAAACCTGGCGCGTAGCAATTAAGTTTTCTGGAAATTCAACACGGCCGCATAGGCGGCTGCTGAGGAGCGGTTCATGGCATATAGCGACAAGGTTGTAGATCATTATAACAATCCCCGCAACGTTGGCAGCATGTCGAAGGAAGATCCCAATGTCGGGACCGGCCTCGTCGGTGCGCCGGAATGCGGCGACGTGATGAAGCTGCAGATGAAGATCAACCCGGACACCCGGGTGATCGAAGAGGCCAAGTTCAAGACCTTTGGCTGCGGCTCAGCGATCGCTAGCTCTTCGCTGGCGACCGAGTGGGTCAAGGGCAAGACGGTGGATGAGGCGTTGGCGATCAAGAACACGGACATCGTCCGTGAGCTTTCGCTGCCACCGGTAAAGATCCACTGCTCCGTGCTCGCCGAAGACGCCATCAAGGCGGCCATTGGCGATTGGAAGAAAAAGCACGGCGTGGAAGTGCCTGTTTCGGAGAAGTCCTCGCACTAAGGCGAGAGACTCTTCCAGGAAAGGGCCCATAAGCATGTCCACGGAAACCGTCAGTCCGGCTACGCCGACGATTCACCTGACCGAGAAGGCGGCGAAGAAGATTCGCCAATTGCTCGAAAAGGAAGGCGTGTCTCCGGAAGTCGGTGGATTGCGTGTGGGCGTACAAGGCGGCGGCTGTTCTGGGATGTCCTACGCGATGCGGTTGGATACGCAATCGCGCGACCGCGACAAAATCTTTGAAGAGTTTGGCGCGCGAATCTTTGTCGACCCCAAGAGCTTTCTGTACTTGAATGGAACGACGCTCGAATACGAAGACACGCTCATGCGGCAGGGGTTCGTCTTCCAGAATCCGAATGCGGCGCGGAATTGCGGCTGCGGCAGTTCGTTTACGGCATAAATGCCACGATCTTGATTGGGATGGCTGGCCGCAAATTGCGCCAGCCATTTTTGTTTGGAACGGGATTGCAACCTGATGACACCATTATCTGCACGAGCGCACGTGCCTATGGTCTGCACTAGCTGCCATGAGCGGCTGCAGGGTCCGCTTGTTTGTAGCAGCTGCGGGAAATTGCAGTCGGTCCAGGATACGGACTATTTTGCGCTGTTCGGCCTGCCGCGTAAGTTGCGGATCGAGATGAGCGGGTTGGAGCAGAAATTTCTGCAACTGAGCTGGAAGCTGCACCCGGATAAGTTTGTCAACGCTTCAGAGGAAGAACGGGAGCTTTCGTTACGGCGCAGCTCCGAATTGAATGACGCCTATCGCGCTTTGAAAGATCCCGTGGCTCGTGTCGAGTACCTGCTCGCGATAGAGGGTGAACGCAAGGAAGGCGAGAAAAAACAGCAAGCGCCGCCGGAATTGCTGGAAGAAGTGTTTGAGCTGAACGAGTCGCTCGATGAATTGCGCGAGGCGAAAGCGGCGGGCGCGGACGTTGCGGCGCTCCGGGCGCGCTTGCAGGCTGCGGAAACGAATTTTGGCGAGAAGTTGGCCGAGGTCGATCAGCAGATGCAGGCCACCGCGAAGGATTGGGATGCCGCCGTTGACTCGGAAGCGGACGAAGCTGCACAAAAGAAAATCACGACGCGTTTGAATGAACATTTGAACCGCCGTGCGTACATTCGCAATCTGGTCGTAAGCGTGGCGAAAGAACTGGAAGAGGCATAAACGGGGAAATGGCACGCATAGTCGGAATTGATCTTGGCACGACGAATAGCCTCGTTGCGTACGTTGATTCGCAGACGGGCCAGCCGAAGTGTATCCCGGGGCCAACGGGGAACACCCTTTGCCCGTCTGTCGTAAGCGCGGATACCGACGGAACTATCGTTGTCGGGGAACCAGCTCGAAAACGGCTGCTGACGCAACCGGAACGCACCATCTATTCCGTAAAGCGGCTGATGGGCCGTGGCGTGGACGATATTCAACAAGAACTGAAACTGTTTCCGTTTCGCGTCGACGCGGCCAGTGGCAACGTCATTCGTGTCCGTCTCGGGGAGCGAAGTTTTACGGCGCCTGAAATTTCTTCGTTCATCTTGCGCGAATTAAAAAATTGGGCGGAAGCGTATTTTGGCGAAACTGTCGATCGCGCCGTCATCACGGTGCCCGCCTATTTCAACGACGCTCAGCGGCAAGCCACGAAAGACGCCGGCCGTCTCGCCGGCCTCGAAGTTCTGCGCCTCGTGAATGAACCCACAGCCGCTTCGCTCGCCTACGGGCTGCATGAAAAGCAGCGCGGAACGGTTGCCGTCTACGATCTCGGCGGCGGGACGTTCGATATTTCCATCTTGAAGCTGATCTCAACCAGCGATGGCGACATTTATCAGGTGCTTTCTACGAATGGCGACACGCACCTCGGCGGCGACGATATAGACAATTTGCTGCAGGCCTTCGTTCACGAAGAAATCCTGCAAAATCACCAGATCGATTTTTCGCCGCACGGCGAAATCGCGCAGGAATTGCGTAAGGACTTGATCGCACTCAAGCATGATTTATCGGAAAGAGAATCCGCAACGCTGCGGTTTCCGCTCCCGAATGGAAAAACCTTTGAACTGGAGCTTACGCGCGGCATGCTGGATGCGCTGATCCGGCCCGTTGTGGATCGCACGATGACTCCCGTCAAACGCGCTCTAGCAGACGCAGAGCTCAAGCCCGAGCAAATGGACGAAGTCGTGCTCGTCGGCGGCACTACGCGCACGCCATTGATTCGCCGCACCGTGCAGGATTTCTTCGGCCGCGCGCCGCACACAGAACTGAATCCCGATGAAGTGGTCGCGCTAGGCGCCGCTGTACAGGCCAATATTCTCGACCGCGGCGTAACGAACATGCTCCTGCTGGACGTCACCCCGCTTTCGCTCGGAATCGAAACCTATGGTGGCGCGGTTGGCAAAATCATTCCACGCAATTCGCCCATTCCCGCGAGCGCGCAGGAGATGTACACGACCGGTGTCGACAATCAGACCGGCATCGATATCCACGTCTTGCAGGGCGAACGCGAACTCGCCAAAGATTGCCGTTCGCTAGCCCGCTTCGCGCTGAAAGTTCCACCCGCTCCAGCCGGATTGCCGCGCATCGAGGTAAAATTCCTGATCGATGCAAACGGGATTCTCCAAGTTGCCGCAAAGGACGTGCGGACCGGAGAACAGCAGTTGGTCGAAGTCCGCCCGAGTTACGGCTTGAATGACTCGGAAATCGAACGCATGCTGGAAGAGTCGATCGTATTCGCCGAACAGGATTTTGCCGAACGGCAATTGATCGAAGCTCGTACAGAGGCAGAAAGTATTCTTGTCGCTACCGCCAAGGCGCTTTCCGGCGAGCAGGCGAACGCGGTTCCCGCAAACGAGCGCGCCACAATTGAAGGGGCGGTCGCCGCGTTGAAAGAATCAACGGGTGGGCAGGATTACAAACTAATTCGCAAGCGAATCGACGAACTAAATCAAGCTACGCAGAATCTGGCGGAAATATTGATGAACAGCGCGATTTCCACGGCACTCAAAGGGAAAAGCGTGGGAGAAGTTTAGTTTTTTGCGGAAACAGAGAGGCACAGCATGGGCGGAAGTAATCCTTATATTGAAGAGACAAAATACACGCCGGCGACGAAGAAATTCAAAGTCACATTTCTTCCCAGCGGCAAAACAATTGAAGTTGACCCGGCGCAGATTCCCTACGGTCACAACGGTTTGCCGGGAAGCATCCTCGATTTTTCCGAGGCGCTAAAGGCGGGTCTGGATCACGCATGCGGAGGCGTCTGCGCCTGCTCAACCTGTCACGTTATCGTTCGTGAAGGCCTCGAATCTTGCAACGAAGCGACGGACGCGGAGCTCGACGAACTCGACGAAGCGCCGGGCATCACGCCGAAGTCGCGCCTCGGTTGCCAGACGGTTCCTGACGGCACGACGGACATCGTTGTGGAAATTCCGGAGTGGAATAAAAACTACGCGAAAGAACTGGATCACTAGAAACTTCAGAGAAAAACATGCCGCACACATTTGATTGGGACAGTTTTGAAGACATTGCGATCGCTCTGACCGACAAATATCCGGATACTGATCCGCTCACGGTACGTTTCACTGACATGCACAAATGGATTACGGAACTGGAAGGGTTCTCCGGCGATCCGGCCAAGTCCAACGAATCGAAGCTCGAAGCGATTCAAATGGCATGGAGCGAAGAGTTTCAAGACCGCCAGAGCTGACAGTTTCACGAAGTCGCCGAGCACTTTGCATCGGCTTGTCGCGCCAAAGAAATTCCCGTATTCTAGAAGAGTAGCAACCCCGCAATACAGTGCCGCTATGGTGCAACGGTTAGCACGTAGCCCTTTCAAGGCTAAAATACGGGTTCGATTCCCGTTAGCGGTACCAACTTTTCTGTTTCGCCAAAGGTAGAAAATACTGCGACTGCTGGGCAAGATGCGCCGCAGGTAGCCGCTAGTCCTAATCAAAACGACAAACGAAGACGAGCGGAAACGCTCCGAGGCGACGCGACGGCCGTCCCCGAAAACAAACTAGCGAAATTTAGGACATTGACCCGGTCGGTCAAATTCTCGCCTTGGATTTGCAGGCCAACCGACCGCTGTTCCTTTCGATAGACTTCCCATCCAGCCGCCGCCCCTGGTGAAAAATTCGGCGCGACTCGTCCCCGAGCAAAATTAACTTTTCCGAGGATTTCGGGGCCGTACTGCGCCAGCAGGTCGACGGTTTTTGCGTCGAGTTCCACGGGAAGACCGCTTCCATATTCTCCACTCAGCGCGATCCATGTCCGCTTCGTCGTTTGCATTCGGACGCGCGCACGAACCGTATTTCGCTGATCCTGCGTCACCGCAAAACGCGAAGCGTCCGTCAATGCGCTGGACGCGTCATCGCCCAAAAAGAGGCCGCCCGTCGCCGGTCCTTCTCCATAGCCGGCTTGATTTGAGTAGCTCACGAAACCGGAAAATCTCCACCAGTGCGGAACCTGAACGCTCAGTTCTTCACCGAAGATGCGTGCTTTCCTGAATGAAATCGGAAAGCCGACGCCCGTATCAAGGAGCACGTCGTCGTCCGGATAATCGCGAAAATCGCGTCGAAAAATGTTCGCTTCGATCCGCAGCTTTCCTGCAATTCCTTTCGTCAGGCCAAATTCGTAGTAGTTCGCGTGTGCCGGCCGCACGGGCAGCCGCAGCACATTTCGATTCGTTACGCGCAGGTCTGGAGAACTCGCAAGCAGCAAATTCTCCAGAGCCGGCGTCTGAAATACGCGGTCGTACGATGTGTGTAGCAATAAATTCCAGCCAGGGATGAACCGCGAAATCCCAAGCCGCGGACTTGCCGCCCATTCGGCCACGTTAAAGTCGTAATGATCCAGCCGTAATCCGGCGCTGATGTTCCAGTTGCCGTAATGCATCGCATCTTGCACATAAAGAGATTGCTCGAGATCCCACACCTCATGCCGTGGAAAGGTGAACTGTGCGAGTGTAGCCGGATCAAACTGCGATGGGTCGGTGATGGAGTAGCTCAACGTTTCATGCACTGGATTGAACACCGCGTCCATACCGGTTTTCCAGTCATGATGCCCGCGATGCCCAGCGAGATCGGTACGTGCGTAGCCCTCGCGATATCCACGATCCTGCGAAACGATTATCGGTGTGGCGCTGGAATTTGATGAGAGCGCCGCGCGCGAATCGCGTACGCTCGCGGCTGTGCTCATTACCACGTCGGGCGAAACAATGTGTTGCCAATAAATTTGCCCTGACGTTTCGACGTCCGCGATGTCCTGGCGTTGCAGGGCATTCTGCTGAACCAATTCGTTCGGAACCAGGAAGCGGACCGTGTTGTGCGAAATGCTTACGCGCAAGCGATCGTTGTCCGAGAAGTCCCGTTCGTAAGACGCGGCAAACCCATCTGAGTTCGCGCGGTTGGTGAAGTTTTGCAGAACCGGCGGATCGAGATAACGGTCCGTGTGAAAGCCTTGCCCGCCAAACGAAAAGCGGTCCTTGCCGCTCGTATAAGCAACCCGCCCTGACGCGCTGGTCGTTGAGAAGCTTCCACCTTCCACGCCGAATTCTCCGTGCAAACCGTCGGGCGGATTTTTGTTCGTAGTCACTTCCACGACGCCGCCCAGCTTCCGTCCGTACTCCGCGGGGTAACTCGCAGTGAGCACGCGCATCGATTCCACATCATCGGGATCAAGTGATGGCGCAAAAGCCGGCGAACGATTTTGCGTCAGCGGCAATCCGTCAAACACGAACTGCACGTCATATTCGGAACCGCGGGGGTGTAGCACGCCGTTCGCTTCGTAAATCCATCCGGGCTGGTCGTTCACAAGATCCGTTAGTGTGCGGCCTGGTTGCGCCGGAATTTGCTCCTCAATTGCATTCTTGCCAACCGCGTACGTAACACCGGTTCGTGAAGGATCGACCAGCGTCGCCGAGTCGGGCACTTGAATTTGCGTGCTGACCGGCGCGACGCCGAGGGTAATTCCAAATGTTTGCGGGACTTCCGAGCGAATCTCCAGCATGCCGGACCACTCGGCAAAGCCTTGCGCACGGAAACGGACGTGGTAGCGTCCAAACGGCAATCCTTGCACAACGCTTTTTCCGTCCGGGCCAACCTTAAACTCGCGCCGCACTTCATTCAGTTCGCTGACGAGTTCGCCTTCTCCTGCAACGGTCGAGCCCTGCGGATCGTGCACTTCCACGCGCACTTCGCCTCTCTCCCGTTGAGCGGTGACGGCGCTTGGGAACGCCACAACGAACGACAAAAATAAAATCGCTGCGCGCAGCAGCATCAGCTCCCCTCTCTAATTGTGCCTTCCGGCTATGCGAAAACGCCAGCGGAGTGCGACGAAAGTGAAATGAAAGCATGGGAATCTCTGTCCACGCCCACGGGGATTCCGAAACTTAGCCTTGCCGCTCGGTCTGCGCTTCCGCAAAATGGACTGTGGGCCACTGATGACCAACTTTCGCCCTTACAACCAACTTGGCTCAACCGCGATCGCCTCGTCCGCCGCCGTGTTTGGGTCGCTCTCCATCCCATCCTTAACAATCGACCGGCAATTTGGAATGGAGCCTGGAAAGCTTCGCAACCGCGCGGGTATTCGCAGCGTGTCACATGCCGCGCCGAACGAAACCGAAGTATCACTCGGCATGCGAGCCGCCATCGGTGCGTTCGAGTCGGCTAAAATCGCGCCCGATGCATGTGATTGGGTTTTCGCCTCCAGCGAAACACATCACACATTTCCATCGCTTGCCGCCGACCTGCACGCAGGCCTCGGCCTTCCCGAATCCTGCGGCGCGTTGGATATCGGCGGCGCTTGCTTAGGCTTACTCCACGAACTTGCCACGGCACAAGCGTTCATCGCAAACGGCCGAGCGCGGCGAATTCTTATCGTCACTTCGGATGTCCATTCGCGGACGCTCACTTCCGGACGCGTGCGCGGAGAATTTGGCGGGCTTTTTGGCGACGGCGCGACCGCCTTCATCGTTCAAGACGCTTCGCAGCCAACGAATGACCGTGTTTTCGGTTTGGGCGAATTCTTTTTCGGCTGCGCAACGCAGTTTGCCAAGGCCATCGAGATCAAAGATTCGGTGAATGGGGAACTGAACGTCGTATTCGCTGGCGACGCGCTGTCGCGCGCGGCGATTACGAAGATGGCTCAAGTCATATCCGAGCTGGAGCAGCGCAGCGGTATCTCCCGTCAAAATGCGATCGGCTTCGCGACGCACCAGCCAAACCCTCGATTGGTCAGGTTGCTGGCGAAACAGACTGGTGTCGCGTCCGACCGTTTTCCGGCAGTCGCTGAGATTCACGGCAACCTCGGCTCTTCGACCTGCGGCGCGGCACTCCACGAGTTGCTTGTCGCCGCTCGCAAGCTCGAGATGCAAGAGAATCTGCCAATTTTTCTCGCATCGCTGGGACCTGGCCTGCTTTTCGGCGGAGGCTGGCTCGCTGGCCGGTAGTTTTTTGCCTCCCGACGCGAATCTCCAAATGGGCTAAGGTGCCGGGCGCACGCGCGACGTGAAGCTTGTAGTCGCGCTCGGGACGACGCAACTCGAAAGCGGCGGCCATCCGGCATCCGTGGTCGGATTCCGGCAGAGTGTCGTCAGCGCGTTGCTGACTTGACTTGGGTCCACCGCCCCGTTCAGAGCTTCGGCGTAAACCTGATAGCTGTGCCCAATCGGCAGCGCTTGTATCACATAACTGCCATCGAACTGAGCCGGCCCCAGCGCCGCGCAACTCCAGCCGCCCAATACGCCGGCGACAACCGAACCGCTCGCCGCGTCCACCGCCACCACATGCGTTCCAAAAAGCCCCGTCACGCCGGGTGGATTCGCCGGCAACGAAAGCGAGTTGGCCGGCAGAATTCTGCCTTGAATCGATCCAATGTGCGTCGTGTCCGTCGCGTCAGGATAGAGAACGCGCAATCCAGTCCGGTCATCGTCGGCAAGCGGCGCGTCCGGCGCCTGAACCGTCGGCCGGGTTCCACTAATCGTTCCGGGTGCCGGCGCGTAGGGATACATCATCGCGCTCCAGATCGCCGAATGGCTAAATCCGAAAAAGTGTCCAAGCTCGTGCGTCAGTATCGATTCCAAGTCGTATGACTTTGGATTGCTGGAAAGAACCGTTGGCGTCGAAAAAATTACCGTCGAGTCGCCCGGATTGAAGAAAATATCGGCATCGAGTATTTGTCCAGGCCCTTTCGCAACGGGCCCCTTGGCCAGTTGTTCGCCAGCATGGTCCGCCGTCACGATACGAGTGAATGCCAGAACGCCCGGAGTAAACGCCATATCCGGTTGATCGAAACAGATTGAGTTGATCCCGTCAGCGCCGCAGGACGTCGCTGCGCTTACGCGCGTAAGCGATTCGAGCGAATTTGGTTTCAGCGTTGTTCCGGTAACTCCGGTCCAGACCGCAAACGATTGCTGAATGACTTGCTCAATCTCGGTAAGCCGTCCGCTTGCCGTCTGATCTCGCGTCAATAGCGTCACCGGGTTTGTTGCGAGTGATGTGCTCCATCGTACAGCGATGCTGCCCGCACCAGTGGTCTGGCGCGACGGAACTGGACATGCCGATCCGCCAGAAATCGACGCGGGTAATCGCGCGTCCGGCACTGTTTCGTTGAACGCGTAACCTGCCGCCGCCACTGCATTGGCAAAGACGAGCGCCAAAGCAAGCACCGTATTCTGAACGCGTCTATAAAGTCGTTTGCTCATGTCTGCTCCACCACTTTTAGCGGTTCGCTCTGTCCAACGCTTGCTTCAGCCTTAATTGAAACGCCGCCAGCGGCAGATTTCGAACACCGCCATGCCGAAATTCCCGCGTCGTAGAATCAAAAATTGGGGTCGCAGCTGAATCCTGCGTTACACGGTCAACACCAGAATTCACATTGCGCGTGATGCGAAACGTTCCCTGCGCCCAGCCCAAAATATTTGTCCCTGGTCCGCGGCCACTCCAAAGAAACAGATAGACCTCTTCTCCTGCGCGAAATACTGGCACGCTGTCCACGTGCGATTGCACGTGGTCAACGCGACCACCAGGAAGGGAAATGTACAGAACTCGCGCCGCCGTTCCTTTGCTGACTTCAAGGACTTCAAATTCCGTACCTGTCCAGATCTCCCCATTTCGCCAGACGCTAACGGAACCGACGCATCGCGCGCGCGTTATCGCCGTCGCCTTCTCCGCCAGGTCATCGAAGCTCAGCCGCACAAGTGTCGTCGCGCTCGCTGCTGCCGCCAGAACGGTCAGCCCGATGAAGAACAGTGTCCACAGCAATTTTCTCCGCAGTCGATAGCCCATTTTATTGCACCTCCAGCACTCCGCTCGCCGCGGTCTCATCCAAATTGGTGTTCTGGATAAACAACGTGCGTACGCCGGCCTGCGCTGTCGAGAGTATTTGTAAAGTCAGGTGAATGACTCCGAGGCCGGCAGGCTGTTTGGCGATCACTGTTAGGTCACCAGACCCGGAAATGGTATAGGTCATGCTCGAATCCAGGCCGCTCTGCGAAAATACGCAAATGTCTGCCGTCGCCGCGCCGTTCACCGGGCGCACCACCATCACTGGGTTTCCCCCCAGGCCGCACGTGTTGTTTGCCGTGTTGAACAACCCCAGCGCAGCGATGTCCAGATCCACATCGTTGGCGGGTTGTGAAACGCCCGCGGTTGTCGGTTCAACCACGATAATGTCGACACCCGTTGCCGCGGGTGAACTTGCGCTCAACGCAATGGTCGAAGTTCCCGTGCCCGGGGCCGCGACGATCAACGAGACGCTATTCGATCTCTGTCCGTTCGGATTCTGCAGTTGCACGCTTACGCTTCCCGGCGTTTGCGTGTCGGTGGCACTCACGACCGCGGTGCACTGGTTCGTAGTCCTGCACGTCGTTGTCCGCGCCGTTCCTCCGATGAGCAAAGTCGATCCAGCGCCGGTCGAAGTCGCGGCAAAGCCGCTGCCCTCCACGCGCAACGTAAAGCCATTCG
>Ga0137412_10003495_pt1 | contig 12522 bp, 7 predicted proteins | sample CZODoug2_1_16fun_FD_122160 | JGI IMG/M metagenome (GOLD analysis project Ga0137412, IMG submission 122160) | Vadose zone soil fungal communities from Angelo Coast Range Reserve, California, USA - CZODoug2_1_16fungal (Hybrid Assembly) | ecosystem: Environmental > Terrestrial > Soil > Vadose zone...
CGAAGGGGCGGCTGGCCCGACTGGCCCGACTGCAGGCGCTGCAGATCGTGCTGGTGCTCGTGGTCATCATCGTGATCTTCGCGGTGCTGCGCCCGACCACCTTCCTCACCCCGTTCAACATCCGGGGCATCGTGGTGAACACCTCGATCCTCGCGGTACTCGGGGTCGGCATGACCTTCGTGATCATCACCGGCGGCATCGACCTGTCGGTGGGCAGCGTGCTGGTGTTCAGCGGGGTCATCGCGGACAAGACGATGGCGGCGATGGGCGGCGCCGGCTGGGGCACCGCGACCGTCGGCATCGTGGTGGCATGTCTGTGCGGGCTGGGCTGGGGCCTGGTCAACGTACTGCTGATCGCGAGGGCGCGGGTCCCTCCGCTGATCGTCACCCTCGGCACGCTCGGCATGGCGCTGGGCTTCTCCCAGATCATCACCGGCGGCATCGACCTGCGGGACGCGCCCGAGGTACTGGTCAACACGGTGGGCTTCGGCAACATCGTCGGCCAGATCCCGACCCTGTCCGTGATCGCGCTGTTCGTGGTCGTGCTCGGCGGGATCGTGCTGCACCGCACCCGGTTCGGGCTCTACACCTACGCGGTCGGCTCCAACGCCGAGGCCGGCCGCCGGGTCGGTGTCCGGGTGGACCGGCACCTGGTCAAGGTCTACGCGCTGGCCGGGCTGGTGGCCGGCTTCGCGGGCATCCTGAACCTGGCGTTCTTCCAGTCCACCACGATCAGCGGGCAGTCCAATACGAACCTGAATGTGATCGCCGGAGTAGTGATTGGCGGCACCAGCCTGTTCGGTGGCGTTGGCTCAATCTTCGGCACGGTGATCGGGTTGTTCATCCCGTCCGTGTTGCAGAACGGGTTCGTGATTCTCGGCGTGCAGTCGTTCTGGCAACAGGTGGTGGTCGGCGCGGTGTTGATCGGCGCCGTCTTTGTCGATCAGGCGCGCCGTGCGGCCGCACTGCGCGGTTCGTCCCTGCAATTCCCATTTCTCTCCCGCTTCGGGAGTGGTCCGAGAAAGGTGAACCGATGAACCGCAAAGGCGCGATCATCGCTGGTCTGCTCGCGATGGCGCTCGGCGCGACCGCGTGTGGGTCGAGTAATTCGACAGGGGGCGCCCCGGCCAACGGCCCGGTCAAGTTGGCGTTCGTCCAGGGGGTGATCGGGGATGCGTTCTACGTCACGATGCAGTGCGGCATCCAGGAGGAGGCCGCGAAGGTGGGGGCGGAAGTGACCACCAACGGCCCGCAGAAGTTCGACCCCTCACTGCAGACGCCGGTGTTGCAGTCGGTGATCGCCTCGGCGCCGAACGCGATCCTGATCGCGCCGACCGACGTCTCCGCCATGCAGCAGCCGATCCAGCAGGCCGTGCAGCAGAACATCAAGGTCGTGCTGGTGGACACCACGCTGAAGGACCCGTCGGTCGCGGCGTCGGCCATCGCGTCGGACAACCTGGGTGGCGGCAAGGCGGCGTTCGACGCCATCCACCAGCTGGCCCCGAACGGCGGCAAGGTACTGGTGGTCAGCGTCCAGCCGGGCATCAGCACCACCGACGACCGCGCCAAGGGCTTCCAGGACGCGGTCAAGGCCAACCCCGCCTACCAGGACCTGGGCGTGCAGTACTCGAACAACGACCCGCAGAAGGCCGCGCAGATCGTCAGCGCCGCGCTGCAGGCCAACCCGGACATCGTGGGCATCTTCGCCACCAACCTGTTCTCCGCCGAGGGCTCCGCCACCGGCCTCCGGCAGTCCGGCAAGCAGGGTGCGGTGAAGATCGTCGGCTTCGACGCCGGACCGGACCAGGTCAAGGCCCTGCAGGACGGCACGGTGCAGGCGCTGGTTGCCCAGCAGCCGGCGCTGATCGGCAGGGACGGTGTCACTCAGGCGGTGGCCGCGCTCAAGGGGCAGCCGGTCACCAAGTCGATCGGCACCGGGTTCACCGTGCTCACCCAGGCGAATCTGAACACGCCGGAGGGTCAAGCGGCGGTGTACAAGACCGCCTGCTGAAAGCACCGCACCGGCCCGGAGCGCCGCGGTGCTCCGGGCCCATCGGCACGATCGCTAGTGTGCACGCGGTGCTGGCAATTAGGCCGACCGGCCCACTGCAAGCCCTGCCGTCTCGCCAATTCGCACGATTGGGTGGATTGTTCGACGACGAACGTTGCGTATTACAACCACATCTCCACCACCGGTAACCCTTTTCCCAAACTCCTAAGTTACCCTGACCCGATCGGGTAGAGGACGAATCAACTGGGGGTGGCCGGTGAGGCATGCCACTAACCGGCCAGCGGGATCCGCGCCGGTCGGCCACCGCAAACCAGGTCCAGCGACTCAACTTTCGGATCAATACCCTGCTCTATCGATCAGCTCGACCCGCCGACCGGCTCCACTCGCGGCGTCGGCGTGGTGATCGATTCCCCGCGGCTCGCGCAAGATTTGCGCGGGATCACAGCGGGAGACGTAGCACTTTGGCCACCTCCGTCGATACCTAAGACGGAGGACGGCGTAGCACTTTGGCCACCTCCGTCGATACATAAGACGATGAGGGTGCGTTGATTGCTGACAAGCCGCTGGCCGCGAAGGAGGTGAGTTGACGATGCGCCGTCCCTGGGAAGAGCCCAGCCGAGGCAGACGTGGTCAACTGAGCCACTCCGGTGCCACGCCTTCCGGTTCTCCTTTTGATTTCTCGTCCGATCACGACGAACAAGTTGATCCGGTCGAATTTCTCGCGGTTCGCGCGGATGACGAGTTGATCGATGCGCTGGCCGGCGGGCGTTCCGTCGGACCTGCCTATACCGTCGGATTCGATCCCGCGCTGGACCGAGGATACGCGGACGACCAACAGGTTCTCGCGCTACTGGCCGGGCTGCGCGCGGACATCGAGTCGGCGCCTTTCCCCGAATTGATGTCGGTGGACGAGGCGTGCTCGGCGATTGTCGCGGGGCAACGCGCGGCGACCCGACCCCGGCGGCGACTGATGCCGGTCGCCGCGGCCGCGGCGGTGGCCGTCATGGCCCTGTCCGGTGTCGCGGTAGCGGCCGGCAACGCGCAGCCGGGTGACGCGCTCTGGGGCGTATCCGCCGTGGTGAACGGGGACCGGGCGCGGTCGGTGGAGGCCGCGTATCGAGTCAACACCGCGCTGGCCAGCGCGCAGCAGGCACTCTCCGAGGGCCGCGTATCCGATGCGCGCACCGCGCTGGCCAATGTCGCGCCCGACCTGAACCAGGTGGACGACCCGGACCGCAAGATCGAGCTGTCCCGCAAGAGCCAGAACCTGGTCCAGACCGTGGACGAGGTGCGCGAGGGCGAGCGAGTGGACACCGATGAGACCGGTACGCCGCGTGACCCGAGCCGGCTGCGGTACCGCGACCCGAGCGGCTCCACCCAGCTGAGCGGCGCCAACCCGGGCCGCCTGAACGAGCCGGGCAAGCCGAACCAGCCAGGCAACCCGGGCAGCGGCAGCGAGCTGATCCTTCCGGCCAAGCCGGCCGACCCGGCCAACCCGGCGAACCCAGCCAAGCCGGCCGACCCGGCGAACCCAGCCAACCCGGCGAACCCGGCGAACCCGGCGAACCCAGCCAACCCGGCGAAGCCGGCCAACCCGGCGTATCCGTACCCGGCCCGCCCGGGTGCCCCGGCGGACGGCGGCGCGGCCGGTCGCCCCGGCAACCCCGCTGACCCAGGCTTCCCGGCCAGGCCAGGCACTCCGGGCAACCCTGCCGCCGGCACCGGCAACCCGGCCGGCCCCGGCCATCCCGGCTTCCCTGGCTATCCAGGCAACCCTGGATATCCGGGCACCCCTGGATATCCGGGCACCCCCGGTTACCCGGGCACCCCTGGCTATCCGGGAAGTCAGGCGGTCAACCCCGCCAGGCCGGCGAACCCAGGTGGCTCCGGCTCGACGGACACCCGGCCCGGCCGACCGCGGACCGACACCGGTGGCGGCGAACCCAGGCGCCGGGACACCACGACCAAGCCAGCCGAACCGACCACCACCGCTCCGGCGTGCAACCAGAGCAACGGCGGCGACTCGGGCTCCGCTAGCAGCTGTGGCGGTACCGGGAACCGGTGAATCCCACCGGTTCCCGGCACCCGCTCAACGCTCGGCGATGATCTCGGCGAGCACCGGGGAGCGTGGCGCCAGCACGTCGAACACGCCGACCGCGCGCACCGCCGGGACCAGCTCACGCAGCTGGTCCACTACCTCCTGGTAGCCGGGGTCGCTCGGATCCAGGCCCTCGAGCAGCTTGACGTTCGCCACGAACGCGCCGATGGTGCCCTTCCGGACCGACACGCCGTTCATGATTCCCACGTCCAAATCGTCGGGTAGTACATCCAAGGGCCGCACGGCGCGAACTTCCGACATAGCGTCCTCCATCATTGAGAGATGCGTGCAGCTTGCACGCTTTTCCTGATCAGGTTAACTCGGCCAGAGATTGCGTGCAAGAGTCACGTATAATTATTCGGGTGAACGAGCTCACTTCTGGCGCCCGGGTCGAGGCGGCGCTCGGCCGGCTGCTGCTGCGCGGCACCCGGATGTACCTCTACGACCGGCTGGTGAACGGCGTCGAGGGCGTGGACGCGACCACCTATCCGGTGCTCTCCGGACTGGCCCGGAGCGGACCGACCAGCGCGACCCGGCTCGCCGCGATCATCGGACTGGACCGCACCGCGACCACCCGCTACGCCTCCCGGCTGGAGTCCGCCGGGCTGCTGCGCAGGGCTCCGGACCCCGAGGACGCCCGGGCCACCCGCCTCGAGCTCACCGCCGCCGGCGAAGCGGCCGTGGTGGCCATGCGGGGCACCCTCACCGAGGCCTTCGACGACCTACTGGCCGGGTGGAGCGGGCCGGAGGCGGACCAGTTCGCCGCCGCGCTGGAGCGGTTCGCCACTCAGCTGGAGACAAACCGGAACTACTAGGAGTCCCGTCGGCGTGGCCGATGGCCGCCGGTGACCTCTTTGACCGGCTTGTGCGGGAACTGCCGGCGGGCGTGTTCGCCAGCCGCCGAGTCGGGCAGCACGTACAGCGTCTCGACCTTGTCCCGCAGCGGCATGAACTCCTTGCGGTCGTCCAGGTACGGGCCGAGCACGTCCTCCCCGGCCGGGCAGACCGCCATGCAGTAGGCCGCCTTGTAGTTCGGCTTGAACGAAAGGCTCTGCCACATCGAGGCGTTCTCCGCGTCGGTCACCCGCTCCCGGAACTCCGACCCGTCCGCACTGTCCGCAACGGTCTCCACCCACTCGGTGAACCCACCCATGAACTCCCGGTAGTTGTGCGTCGCGCAGGCCAGGAAGTCGAACTCGCCGGCCTTGCCGATGGCGCCGACCGGGCAGGCCGCCACGCACAGCTTGCACTCCAGGCACGGGTTGTAGTCCAGCTCCTGGCCGTACTCGCCGACCTCGGCGTCCACCAGCACGGTGGCCAGCAGCACGAAGTTGCCGAACCGGGGATGGATGACGTTGCGATGAATGCCCATGGCGCCAAGCCCGGCGGCCACCGCCACCGTCTTGTGCGCCACCACCCAGATCCGCCCCGGGTAGTTCTGCATCTCCATCGGGAAGGTGGCCGACGGGTTGAGCGCGCGGTAGCCGGCGTCCTCGAGCGCACGGACAACGCTCCGGGCGGCGTCGTTGATGATCTCGCCGGCCCGGTGGAATTCCTGGTTGGCCACGCTTCGCGCGGGCGAGCGCACGTCGTCCCGGTTCATCCGAACCACCAGGGAGACCAGCGAGCGGGTACCCGGCAGCGCGGCGAGCACATGCTCCCGCTCGCCGGCCAGATCGGGGTGATCCAGCGGCACCGCGGCGGCATCGTCGGCGCCGGCGGCCAGGCACAGCTCGCGCAGCCAAGCAGGGTCCAGCACCGGCGGAGGGCGGCGCTGACCATCGGCCGCGCGGCGGGCCAGCACCGCCCGGACCGACGGATGACTGGCAATTTTGGCAGGTAGCCGCCGGCTCTCCCCGACCGCCGTCATCGGGCCGGCTCCACCTTGGTCACGGGGCGCGCGGTGGGCGTAGACGTCGGAAGAATACCTACGACCCCGACAACCTGTTCCGGGCGAACCAGACATCGCTCCGCCTACGGGCACACCCGGCGAAGAGCTCGACAGGTAATCGCTTGCCCGCAATGCAATGCGCCATCGCCTCTTATGCGTTTCGTGGCCGCTACCTGGCGCTGCGATGCTTGCCGCGTGCAGGGGGAACCGGTGGATGTGCTGGTGCTCGGACCGACGCTGGTCCGGGCCGGAGACACCGTGCTTCCCGTCGACCGGCCGTTGGAGCGCGCCCTGCTGGTCCGGCTGGCCATGGGCCGGGGGACAGCGGTAGCGGACCAGCGGCTGGCCGGCGACCTGTGGGGAGACGAGGAGCTGCGCCGGCCGATCGAGCGGCTGCGAGTGGTGGTGTCCCGGTTGCGCACCTCGCTGGGCCCGCATGCCGGCCTGATCAGTCGCTCGGCGGCCGGTTACCGGCTGGCCTCGGCGCCCACCGACCTGATCCGGGCCGAGGCGGCGGCGGAACGGCTGCACGCGGCGGAGCGCCTCGGGGACCACACCAAGGTGCGGGATGCCTCGGCCGCCGCGCTGGCCTACTGGCGCGGCCCGTCGCTGGCCGACCTGCGGCTTATCCGGTACGCCCGGATCGAGGCGGAGCGGCTGGACGACTGGCGGCTCACCCTGACCGTGGCCCGGCTGGGCGCTGAGCTGCATCTCGGAGCGGCCGGGGCGGTCACCGCGGAGCTGTCCGCGCTGGTTGCCGAGCACCCGCTGCACGAACCGCTGGCCGGCCTGCTCGCGCTGGCCCTCTATCGGACCGGTCGACAGGCCGACGCGCTGGCCCGGCTGGCCAGGCTGCGCCGCGCGCTCGCCGACGAGCTCGGCGTCAACCTTGGGCCGGAGATCGCCCGGCTGGAGCTGCGGCTGCTGCGCCAGGACCCGGCCCTGCTGCCGACCCCGGCGCCGACCAAACCCGAGCCGACCGCGCCGACGATTTTGCGGCCACGGCGGATCGACGCGCCACGCGCCACCACCACCGGCCTTGGCCAGGCGGGCGAGAAACCGCGCCAACACGCTACCGATCCACACCTCGCCGATCCACACCTCGCCGATCCACACCCCGCCGATCCACATCCCGCCGATCCACATCCCGCCGATCCGCACCGCCGCGCCCGCCACGCTCGGCCGGGCGACGGCGTCCTGCCGGACATCGCGGTTGCTGAGCACGGACAACCGGGCGCGACCGTGCTGCGGCTGCCGGCGCGGGCCCCGGCCGGCCCGCCGGCCGGGGCGCCCCGAGCGTTCCCGCAACGGCCGCTGGCCATGGTGCGGCCCCCGGCCGACCCGCCGGCCGACCAGGTCAGGTCGAGGCTGCCCATCCCGGAGACCACCCTGGTGGGCCGCGACGGCGACCGGGCGGCGCTGCGTGCCCTGCTCCGAGAGCCGACCATGGTCACCCTGGTCGGGCCGCCCGGCGGGGGCAAGTCCCGGCTGGCGCTCGAGGTGGCCCGCGAGGTTGCCGACGGAGGCCGGCGGACGGTGTTCGTCCAGCTGGCGCCGCTGGGCCGGGAGGAAGACGTGGTCACCGCGGTGGCCGAGGCGGCCGGGATGACCCGAGGCCCGGCGGACCCGCTGTCCAGGGTCGGGGCGGCGCTGGGCGGCGCGCTGCTGGTGTTGGATCACGCCGACCACCTCGTCGAGCAGGTCCGCTCGGTGGTCACCGGGCTGCGGCAGTCGGAAGCCGGCCTGAGTTTTCTGGTCACCTCCACCCGGGCGCTGCTGGTCGCCGACGAGGTGGCGCATCGGGTCGGGCCGCTGAGCCGGGCGCACGCGATCGCGCTGTTCACCGACCGCACCGGTCGCCGACGGCTCGGTCAGGGTGGCTCGCCGGCCGGATCGGGCCGGGCGGACGCGGCAAGAATCTGTGCCTCGTTGGACGGGCTGCCGCTGGGCATCGAGCTGGCCGCCGGGCTGGCCAGAAGCCTGCCAGTGGCGCAGTTGGCCGGCCGGGTGACCGGGCAGCTTCGGCTGCTCGGCGGCGGGGCACCCAGCTCGGACCGGCCGCGAACCAGCCTGCGCGCCGCGCTGGACTGGAGCTACCAGCTGCTCGACCCCCGGGATCGGGCGGTGCTGCGCCGCCTCGGCGTGTTCGCCGGCGACTTCTCCCTGGACGCGGCCGAAGCGGTGGTGCGGGGCGATCCGATCGAGGTCGGTGACGTGGCGCCGGCGGTGGCCGAACTGGTAGCCCGGGGCCTGGTCAGCTCGTACACCGAGGCGGGTCGGCGGCGGCTGGCACTGCTCGAGACCGTCCAGGCATTTGCGCTGGCCCGGCTGGGCGCGGCCGGAGAGACCGAGGACACCCGTACCCGGCACCTGTCCTGGTGTCTGGACCGCGTGTGCGGCTCGGCCGGCCCGGCGGCTACCGCCGGCACCTCGCCGGCCATCTCGGCGGCGGGATGGCCGAACCTGGCCGCCGCGCTGGAACTCGCCGCCGGTCAGGCCCGCGCCGCCGACGGCCTGCGGCTGGCCCTCGCGCTGGACCCGCACTGGCTGGCCGCCGGACGGTTCGAGGAAGCCAGCCGGCACTACGCGGCGCTGGTGGGCGCCGCCGGTGCCGGCCGGGCCGAACGCGCCGAGGCATTCAGCAATCTGGGCTGGCACGTGGCCCGGTTGGGTCGGTTCGGTGAAGCGGTCGAGTTGCTCGCCCGGGCCGCCGACCTGCTCGACGGCGGGTCGGACCAGATCGCGCTGACCATCCGGTACCGACAGGGCCGCCTGGAACTCGGCCGCGGCCGACTTCCCTCGGCCGTCGCCGCGCTGCGAGCCGGCCTCGCACTGGCGCACCGATCGGGTTCTCCCCGACAGCGGGTCTCGATGGGAGCCACGCTGGGCGCCGCGCTGTTGATCGCTGGGGACGCGGACGGGGCGCTGGAGGCGTACCGGGGCGCGGCGCTCGCCGGCCGGGACAGCGGCGACGAACGCGGCCTGGCGCTCGGATTGCACCGCGAGGCCGCCGCCCTGCTGGCCGCCGGTCGAACGGACGCGGCGGTCCGGCTGATCTCCGAGTCGGACCGCTACGCCAGCCTGCTGGCCGACCGGCGGCTGCTGCGCGGGAACGAGCTGATCCGGGCTCAGGCGGCCCGCGCCGATGGCGACCTGGTCGCCGCCGAACGGCACGCCAGGAAGGCGCTCGGCCCGCTTCAGGCGCGGCTCTCGGACAGCCTGGACACCACTGAGGCGCTGGCCCGCATCGAATTGGCCGACGTCCTGGTGGACACCGGCGCACTGGTCGAGGCGCGGGCGCTGCTCGAGGCGCGCGGGCTGCTCGACACCCCGCCGGACCATTCCTTGCCCGAGCACGCCCTCCCCAACCATGCCCTCCCCAATCACGCCCTCCCCAATCACGCCCTCCCCAATCACGCCCTCCCCAATCACGCCCTCCCCAATCACGCCCTGTTCGAGCACGCCTTCCCCGAGCGCGCCCGGCCCGAGTACGCCGCTGGGCGGGAGGGCCAACCCGCGGTGCTGCTCCGGCTGGCCGCGCGGCCGGTCGCGTCGGCACTGGCCCTGGCCGAAGGTGATCGCGTCACCGCCGAGTGGCTGGTGGCCCGCGCCGAGGCCGAGTTCGCCAGCTCCGGGTTCGGCTGGGCCCGGTACGCCGCCCGGCTGGCTGAGGTACGCCACCGGCTGGACACTTCCGCCGGCACCGACAGGCCGCCGGGCATGTGCCAGTAGGGCGTGTCTGACACCCCGCCGACACCCCGTCGCGAACCACCGGCGAGTCGGCCGGGGAAGATCGTGCCGGTCAGGGTTCGCCGGCACGGAGTGAGGCACCAGGAATGGACGGAATCCAGCTGCTGCTGATCGTCGTCGGGGCGATCGGGGTGACCGCGCTCGCCCAGCGACGCGGGCTGCAGCCGGCGCTGGTCGTGGTGCTGCTCGCGGCCGCCGTCTCGTTCATCCCCGGGCTGCCCCGCTTCGAGCTGGGCCCCGAGTTGATCCTCAGCGTGGTCGCCCCTCCCCTGCTGTACTCCGCCGCGCTGGGCTTCTCCTTCGTCAGCTTCAAGCGCGGCCTGCGGCCGATCCTGTCCCTCGGCGTCGGCATGGTGGTGGTGTCCACGCTGGTCACCGGGGCGGTGGCGGCCTGGGTGGTGCCCGGGCTCACGCTGGTTTCCGGGCTGGTGCTGGGCGCGGTGGTGGCCCCGCCGGACGCGGTGACCGCCCTGGCCATCGGCCGGCAGCTGGGCCTGCCCCGCCGGCTGATGACCATCCTGACTGGCGAGAGCCTGGTCAACGACGCCGCCGCGCTGACCATCTTCAGCCTCACCGTGGCGGCGGCGACCGGAGGGCACACCGTGCTGTCCAACCCGATCCTGCTATTCGGCTACGCGGCCGTGGTCGGCATCCTGGTCGGGCTGCTGCTGGCCGGGCTGGTGCACTGGATCCGGATGCGGCTACAGGACAGCGGACTGGAGACCGCGCTGGGGCTGCTGGTGCCCTTCGTGGCCTACCTGACCGCCGAGCAGCTGGAGGCGTCCGGGGTGCTGGCCGTGGTGGCGGCGGGCTTCTGGCTGGGATACCACGACGCGGACGCCAGCTTCGCCACCCGGTTGCAGGGCCGGCAGTTCTGGAACACCGCCGGCGTGCTGCTCGAGGCGTTCGTGTTCGCCTACATGGGCCTGCAGTGCCGGTTCGTATTCGAGGATCTGGCCGCGTCAGGGGTGCCCGCCGGCCAGTTCACGCTGGCCGCCGCGGCGGTCTTCGGCACCGTCCTGCTGATCCGGCCGGTGTGGGTCTTCCTGACCTACGGAAACGGGGTGATGCTGCACCGCGCGGTCGGCCGGCTCACCCGGCGCATCCAGCTCGCTCGGGCCCGCGACCACCCCGGGGTGGCGGTACCGGACGAAAAGCCGTCCCCGCCGTTGGAATGGCGGCACGTGCTGGTGGTCTCCTGGACCGGGATGCGTGGCGTGATCACCCTGGCGGCGGCGGCCGGCATCCCGGTGATGGCGGCCGGCGGCACCCCGTTCCCCGGGCGGGCGGCCATTCAGGCGCTGGCCTTTGTGGTCACCGTGGGCACCATCCTGTTGCAGGGGCTCACCCTGCCGCCACTGATCCACCTGCTCGGCATCACCGTGTCCGAGCAGGAACGACGGGAGCAGGTCCGCTCGCTGCGCCGGGCCAGGCAGATCTCCCGGGAGGCGTCCCGACGGGTGCTCACCCAAGCTCGGGCGAACCCGCCGCCGGGCACCCATCCAGCGGCCATCGAGTACGTGGTGAGCCGGTCGCAGGCCGACCAGGACGCCCGCCGGCAGCTGGACGAGCAGGAGACCGGCGAGGAGGCGGCCGGCCAGCGGGCGCCGTCCATCGAGGGCACCGCCCGGGTGCTCCGCCGACAGGTGCACGCGGCGCAGCGCACCGCACTGGTCGCCGCCCGCAACGCCGGCGAGTTGGACGACGAGGTGATGCGGGCCGAGCTGGAACACCTGGACTACGAGGAGGCGGCCCTGGACTTCGACCGCGGCGGCCCCGACCGAGGCCCGTACGACCCCGCCGCTGCCCGACCAGTCGAGGGCTGAGCCTAAGTCTCGGCTACGGTCGCCACTCGACGTGCAGCGCCTCGGGTTTGCGGAAGACCAGGCCGAGGGGCTGGGCCCGTTGCGCCAGGCGTGGCTCCGGGAGCTGGTCGAGCAGCTGCCGCACCGCCGCTCGGGCCTCCAGCCGGGCCAGTTCGATGCCCAGGCAGAAATGCGGGCCGTGGGCGAAGGCGAGGTGGCGGCGGACGTTCGCCCGGCGGATGTCGAACACGTCGGGCCGGGGAAATACCGCGGGGTCTCGGTTCACCCCGGTGAGCGAGACGGTGACCAGGTCTTCTCGCCGGATCGTGGCCGCGCCGAACTCGATGTCCCGGGTGGCGTAGCGGTCCACCATCGCGGCCGCCGGCTCGAGCCGCAGCGACTCCTCGATCGCGGCGGGCAGCAGCTCGGGCGCGGCGTCCAGGAGCGCGGCCTGATCGGGATTTCCGAGCAGGTGCAGCACCGCGTTGGTGATCATGCCCTCGGTGGTCTCGATGCCCCCGAACATCAGCACCGCGGCGTTGGACACCACCGACGGCAGGTCGAGCCGGGTGGCCGCGTCGGTCAACAGCGACGGGGCGCCCTGGCAGACGGTGGCCTCGATCCGGGTACGGAGCTCGCCGAACGCGCTGGCCCCGGCATCGGCCGGCGGCCGTCCGGCGGAGATCCCGGCCACTGAGGACACGATCGCGTCGTACCAGGCGAGCACGTCCGCGGTGTCCGCCCGGTCCAGTCCCAGTACCCGTGCCACGACCGCCACGGACAGCGGCCCGGCGAGCTCCCGGCGCAGCTCCGCCCTGCCGGCCGGCCGCAGCGCGGCAACCAGCCGCGTCGCTTCCTCCTCGACGAATCCGCCGAACCGCTCGGTGATCTCGGCGGGCCGGAAGTCCCTGGCGAACGGGTCCCGCTGGCGACCGTGCTCCGGGCCGTCCACCGACAGCATGCTCGG
>Ga0137412_10003496_pt1 | contig 12519 bp, 15 predicted proteins | sample CZODoug2_1_16fun_FD_122160 | JGI IMG/M metagenome (GOLD analysis project Ga0137412, IMG submission 122160) | Vadose zone soil fungal communities from Angelo Coast Range Reserve, California, USA - CZODoug2_1_16fungal (Hybrid Assembly) | ecosystem: Environmental > Terrestrial > Soil > Vadose zone...
GATGCGTCCGCGCAGGGCAAGCCGGACGGAAGCGTGATCGATTTCGCCTCGTCGTCCGCGAGCTGGATCGAAACCGGGCGCAAGGCCGCCAACGACAACGCCCAGTATCAGAGCACACTGCTCGACCGGAGCAACTCGGCACTCTCGAACGTCAACGGCGTCAATATGGACGACGAAATGTCGTTGATGCTGCAGGTCGAACGCACCTATTCGGCGTCGTCGAAGTTGATCTCGACCGTTGATGACATGTTGAGCAGCCTGCTTGCGGCCGTGGGGGTGCAACGATGAGCGCGAACTACATTTCGACCTATGTGCTCTCGTCGGCATTAAGGTATTCGGTCACCAACAATCAGAGCTTGCTGAGCAAGGCCACCAAGGAGGCTACGACCGGCCGGTTCGCCGATGTCGGCCTGCAGCTCGGCACCGCCACGGGGCGCGATGTCGAGCTGCGGGCGGAAATGAGCTTCGCCGACCAGATCGTCGACACCAACGGACTCGTCGCGGGCCGCGTCGATGTGACCCAGAACCGGCTCGGGGAGCTCGGCGCGACCGCCCAGGAGTTCCTCAAGAACCTGATCGCCACGCGCGACGCCGACAACGGCGCCAGTATGATCCAACCGAGTGCATCCGCGAACCTGCAGGATCTCATCGGCGCGCTCAACGCCTCCTATAACGGCTCGTATCTGTTCGGGGGCATCAATACGCAGAACGCCCCGATTGCGAACTATGCTGCGGGCTCGACCAGCAAGAACGCCGTCGATGCGGACTTCCTGGCAACCTTCGGCTTTTCGCAGAGCGCAGCCGGCGTGAGCAGTATCACTCCGGCCCAGATGCAGACCTTCCTCAGCACTAGCTTCGACGCGGAGTTCGCCAGTCCAGCCTGGAACACCAACTGGTCGTCGGCCACCGATCAGGTGCTCAGCAGCCGCATCTCCACGACTGAAGTCGTCGACACCTCCGTCAGCGCCAACCAGCCGGCCCTCCGCAAACTCGCCGAAGCCTACACCATGCTCAACGATCTCGGCACGGCCAACTTGAGCAAGAGTACGTTCCAGGTCGTGGTGGACAAGGCCATCAGCTTGGTCGGCGGCGCAACCAGCGATCTCGCGGTGTTGGGCGGCAACATCGGCTCGATTCAACAGCGGGTCACCGGCGCGACCGACAAGTTGAAGATCCAGCACGACATTCTCAACGAGCAGATCGTTGCCATGGAGAACGTCGACCCGACGGAGGCGTCGGTCCGCGTCAGTACCCTGCAGAACCAGATCGAGACGGCGCTCGCGCTCACGGCGCGGCTGCAGAAGATCAGCCTCATCAACTATCTCTGAGCCGCGCTGCAGCCGTTGCTTCGTTATTCAGCCTCCCGCACAGAGTGGTCCTAATGACTTTTGAAGCTTACGAAGTGGTCGTCGAAGACAGTGGCCGGGAGGCACGAACGCGCGAGCGGCAGGCCTTGAGTCTCGGCATCGACCGGCTGGAGCGACTTCAGAGAGACCTGTTCAGCGTCGAGGATCTGGTGGAAAGCCTGCTCTACGTCCGGCGGCTTTGGACCATCTTCATCGAGGATCTCGCGCATCCGGAGAACGGGCTCCCCGAAACTCTGCGCGCCGACATCATCTCGATCGGCCTGTGGACCGTCAAGGAGGCCGATCGGCTTCGTGAAGAGAGGTCGAACGACGTGATGCAGCTCATCGAAATCAACCGCATGATCCGAGACGCGCTTTGATGAAGATATCCTTGCGGGCGGGCGAGCGGATCTACATCAACGGGGCGGTGCTGTGCGTGGACCGCAAGGTCTGCGTCGAACTGGTCAATGATGTGATGTTTCTTCTGGAAGGTCAGGTCATGCAGGCGGCCGACGCGACCACAGCGCTGCGTCAACTCTACTTTATCGTCCAGCTCATGCTGATGAACCCGACGGACGTTCAGAATGCCGTCGCGGTCTACGGACAGCATCAGGCCGCCCTGACAGCGGTGTGCGAGAACCAGCAGATGCTGGAAGGGCTGGCTGCGATCGATAATCTGGTCGGGGCCAACCGTTACTACGAGGCGCTCAAACGGATTCGAGCGCTGTTTCCGGTCGAGCAGGCAATCCTGGCGGGCGCTGCGACCGATTTCCCATTTGAAGCTGCCTGACAGCGGAGAGGCAAATGAACGTCACCAGCGCGACCGACACGACCAGCACGGGTTCCTCGACGACCTCGTCCACCAAGAATACGTCGACCAACACCGTCGACTACAACACGTTCTTGCAGCTTCTCATCGCCCAGATGAAGAACCAGGATCCGACCAATCCGACGGACGCCTCGCAATACATGAGCCAGTTCGCGCAACTGTCGACGGTGGAGCAGGCCATGCAGACCAACTCGAAGCTCGATGCGCTGCTCTCCTCCTCGGCGCTGTCGCAGGCGGACGGGCTGATCGGACGCAACGTGAGCTTCACGGACACTACCGGGGCGCCCGTATCCGGCAAGATTGCGTCGGTCTCCATCAACACCGACGGTGTGGTCGCTACCCTCGATGACGGTACAAAGGTCCAGGTCGGGCCCGGGCTGACCCTCAGCTAGTCATGAACGAGAGAGACGCTCTCGATATCGTCCAGCAGGCGATCTGGACGATCATCATCGCTTCGGGTCCCGCGGTCGGTGCGGCGATGCTGGTCGGCACGATCATCGCGCTCATCCAGGCGCTGACACAGATCCAGGAGATGACGCTGACCTTCGTTCCGAAGATCATCGTCATTCTCCTCGTCGTGGCCGTCTCCGGCTCCTTCATTGGCGCGCATCTGTCCACGTTCACCGAGATGGTTTATTCACGGATCGAGCACGGATTCTGATCCGCGCGGCCATCCCCACCACCCTCGCGTAAGCTTTGCGCCGCAGATTGCACCACGGAATCTGCTGCCGGTGACCCATGACCGATACATTGACTGCGACCCGCCCTGCCCAGCAACGACTTGGGGCGGACGTCTTCTTTGCGGCTGGGATCGTGGCTATGCTCACGATCCTGTTTCTGCCGATCCCGCCGGTCCTGATCGACCTCGGTCTCGCATTCTCGATCGCGCTGTCGGCGCTGATCCTGATGGTTTCGCTGTGGATCCAGCGCCCGCTTGATTTCTCGGCCTTCCCGACGGTGCTGCTGATCGCGACAATCCTGCGGCTTGCCCTGAACATCGCCACCACCCGCCTGATTCTGTCGCGTGGCGGCGAGGGTGAACAGGCTGCCGGCTATGTTGTCGCCGGCTTTTCCAAGTTCGTCATGGGCGGCGATTTCGTCATCGGTCTGATCATCTTCGCGATCCTGGTCACGGTGAATTTTGTCGTAATCACCAAGGGAGCCACCCGTATCGCGGAGGTCGGAGCCAGGTTTACGCTGGACGCCATCCCCGGCAAGCAGATGGCGATTGATGCGGATCTGTCCGCAGGCCTAATCGATGACAAGGAAGCCCAGCGGCGGCGCCGTGAGCTCGAAGAGGAGAGCGCGTTCTTCGGCGCGATGGACGGGGCCTCGAAATTCGTGCGCGGCGATGCCGTCGCAGGTCTGATCATCACGGCGATCAACATTTTTGGCGGCATCGTGATCGGTGTGACGCATCATGGCCTGACGCTCGCGCGCTCTGCCGACGTCTACACCAAATTGTCCGTCGGCGACGGTCTCGTGTCGCAGATGCCGGCCCTGATCGTGTCGCTGTCGGCGGGCCTTCTGGTTTCGAAGGGCGGGGCCAGGGGATCGGCCGAGCAGGCGGTGCTCCGGCAGCTCGGTGGTTATCCGCGCGCCGTGTCCGCAGCCGCCCTGATGATGTTCGTCCTGGCGCTGATGCCGGGGCTGCCGCTGCCGCCGTTCCTGCTGCTCGGCTCCGTCATGGCTTTCGTGGGCTACTCGCTGCCGAGACGAGAGGCGGCGCGGCAGCAGAAAGAGGAGGCCCGCAAGGCGGACGCGCGGGTCCAGGCCGAGGCCAAGGAATCCGTCAAGGAATCGCTGAAGACTGCAGAGATCGAGCTCTCGCTGGGGAGTCAGCTGGCGGTTCACCTGCTGGGCTCCCGCAACGAACTCGCCCATCGCGTGAGCAAGATCCGCAGGAAATTCGCCAAGCAGTACGGGTTCGTGATTCCGGAGATCAAGCTCACCGACAATCTGTCGATCGATGCCAAGGGATACCAGATCCGGATCCATGACACGCGGGTGGCCCATGGCGAGCTCCGGCTCGGAGAGGTGCTCGTGCTCGTCGATCAGGACGGCAGGCCCGACGTTCCCGGAGACGAGGTGGTCGAACCGGCCTTTGGCATGAAGGCACTGTGGATTACGGAAGCCTTCGCGGAGGAAGCCAAGCGGCAGGGCTGCAAGCCCGTGGACAATCTGTCGGTGCTGCTCACGCATCTGAGCGAGGTCATCAGGATAAACCTGGCCCAGCTCCTGTCCTACAAGGACATGCGCGGGCTGCTTGACCGGCTGGATCCGGAATACAAGCGCCTGGTCGATGATCTCTGTCCGTCACAGATCTCCTATTCGGGATTGCTGGCGATCCTGAAGATTCTCCTGGCCGAGCGTGTGTCGATCAGGAACCTTCATCTCATCCTCGAGGCGATTGCCGAGATCGCTCCCCATGTGAGGCGTTCGGAGCAGGTCGCCGAACACGTCCGGGTCCGTCTCGCCCAGCAGATTTGCGGCGATCTCTCTGACAACGGTGTCCTGAACGTCGTTCGTCTCGGCAATCGCTGGGACCTGGCGTTCCACCAGAGCCTGAAGCGCGACGCCAAGGGCGACGTGGTCGAATTCGACGCGGACCCGCGGCTAATCGAGCAATTCGCGACCGAAGCCAGTGCCGCGATCCGGAAGTTCACCGAGAAGGGGAGCGTCGTGCTGGCGGTGACCCCGGAAGCGCGTCCCTATGTCCGGATGATCCTGGAGCGGGTTTTTCCGACCTTGCCGATCCTGTCGCACGTCGAGGTCGCGCGATGCGCCGAAATCAAGCCGCTTGGAGCCGTGTCGTGATCAGCGGTCTTACGGACAGCGTTCTGGCGACGTTCATCGTGTTCTGCCGCATCGGCGCCTGCCTGATGCTCGTGCCCGGATTCTCCAGCGTCAACATTCCCGCTCAGATGCGCCTCTTCGTCGCGATCGTCACCACCTTCGCGCTCACGCCCTTGCTGATTGCAAAACTGCAGCCGCTGCTGGCCGACGCCCCGCCGCTCACTCTGGCGTTCCTGATCAGCTCCGAGCTCCTGATCGGCAGCGTCATCGGTCTCGGCGGGCGCATGTTCTTTCTTGCGCTTCAGACCATGCTAACGGCCATGGCGAGCGCGATCGGGCTGAGCAACATCCCGGGAACGCAGGTCGGCGACGTCGATCCGGCGCCGGCCCTGGTCCCGCTCATCATGGCCGCCGTCACCACGCTTTTCTTCATGACCGACCAGCATTGGCAGGTCCTGCGGGGTCTCATGAATTCCTACGACGTCTGGCATCCCGGCGACAGGATCAGCGGAGATATGGCGCTGGCGCAGCTCGTCAATCGTCTCTCGGAGGCCTTCGTGCTGACGCTGCGGATCACCAGCCCGTTCATCGTCTACTCCGTCGTCGTCAATCTGGCGATCGGCCTCATCAACAAGCTGACGCCGGCGATACCCGTCTATTTCATTTCGGTCCCGTTCGTAATGCTTGGTGGATTTCTGCTGCTCTACCTAACCAGCGACGAGCTGCTGACGCAATTCATGATCGGCATGTCATCGAGGCTGGCGGAATGACGACGATCAATTCGCGCGCAGAAAAGCTTGATCGCATGGTCTCGCTCGTGAAGCTCCAGCTCCGGCTGTACGAGTGGCAGCTCGCGCAATTGCGGCAGCAGGAGAAGCAGTTGCACGATGAGGAGGCCTATCTGGTCGGTGCCCTCAACGGGATGGAGCTGCCGATGGGGTCGTCGAGTGAATCGATCTCGCGGCGCCTCACGACGACGAGCGTCGGGGTTCACGCCGTTCAGGCCCAGGCGTCCCGGCAGCGTGACCAGGTTCGGGCGGAGAATCGCCGTGTAAGGCAACTGGAGCAGGTCGTGAAAGCAGCCATGGCCGACAAGCTTCGCGACGCGGAGAGGCGTTCACTCGAAGAAATGACAGGCGTGAATCCGGGTGCGCGTGATTGGACGTCTACGGCCAACAAACCGGATCCAAGGAAATGATCGTTACACCCATACCTGATGTTGTTCTCGACGTGCTGGAGGCCGGCAATCCGGTAACGCAGCGCACGGCGACCGCGAAGCTGGACGCCCTGAAGTCCTCAGACGCCGACTTTGCCGCCACAATGGACTCAGAGATCAGCAAGGCCTCGGCAACCGCGAGCGCCGCGAACGGTCCATCGGCGGCGACGACCGCGCAAGCCGAGGCGGGCTCGCCGAGCGCGGCCGCGCCGGTGCGGGTGATAAAGGCTCCGTCGCAGGGCGAGGTGTATCGCAAGTTCGAGGCGTTCGTTCTCCAGGTCTTTGTCGACACGATGCTGCCGCAACAGTCGCCGGGCATTTTCGGAAAGGGCACCGCCGGCAGTGTGTGGCGGTCGATGTTGGCGGAGCAACTCGGCAATCAGCTTGCCCAAGGCAAGGGGATCGGCATTGCCAGGCAACTCGCCGCTGCGCATCCGGCGGTTCGGGACAATTCAGGTAAGGCAGGATGATGGGCGTGGGATGGCTGACGAGATTTGAGGGGTTGATTTCAAATGCAGGTAGATGACGGCGGGAACGCGATGGTTGCCGAATCGTTGAACGTGGAGACCGAAGGCCTGGACGGCGCGACGCTACCCGTGCATGTGCCGGTGGGGAGCAACGCAGCCACGTCTACGGAGGCTAACGGCGCGAGGCCGGACGAGGTGCGCGGCTTGCTGGCGGCGATTCGAAGACTCGAGGACGTCGTAGGAGAAGAAACGATCGCGCTCGAGACCCGGGCGAAGGTCGATTTCGATGATTTCAGCGCGCGCAAGAGCCAGAGCATGCTGGAATTCGTCCGCCTGATGCGGGCGCGGATTCACCTTGGTGGCGAACCACAGATCACGGAGGAGATTCAGAGGCTGCGCGAGAAGCTCGAGCGAAACCGCGCAATCCTGGAGATGCATTACGCCGCCGTGCGTGACGTGGCGAGCATCATCGTGAAGGCGATAAGGGAGGCCGAGTCGGACGGTACTTACAGCGCCCGTGCAACATGGAACAGCAAATGATCAGACTGGTGCTGGCCGGAGTCTGGGTCTGTATCATCACGGCAGGAGCGAGCTATGCGGTTGCTTATTGGAAGGAGAACGGCAGCCTGTTGCCTCAAAAGGAGGAATATCTCGACGGCCTGCGGTACCAGAAGACGCGGGCGATGAGCGTGCCCATGGTCGAGAACGGAAACGTCCAGGGCTACATCGTCGCGCGGTTCGTCTACACGGTCGAGGCGCGGACGATGCACCAGCTCACCGTTCCACCCGAGCCGTTCGTCGTGGATCAAGCCTTCCGCAGGATCTATGCGGACGAGCGCCTGGATTTCAGGAAGCTTGCCCGTTACGACCTGTCGATCCTCACGGCGTCCATCAAGCAGGGCGTCAACGAGCGGATGCAGGCCGACATCGTCCAGGACGTCCTGATTGAGGATTTCAACTACGTCTCCAAGGAAGAATTCCGGCAGAAGCCCTAGAGCGTGATGACTTTTCTTCGAATCTTCATCTTGCACTAGTCTATTGTTTGAGCATGATCTTTTCGGAAAACCGGTTCCCACTTTTCCGGATCATGCTCTAGCGTGCCGGGCATGCACGAGTGCTGAGAGGCATGCCGGTGCGGGCTTTCGCATGTCTGCGGCTGGAATAACTGTGACGGGGAATGTCTGCGGCTGAAAACGCACCGGCCCTGCGCGCCTGAAGTGCGCAGGGCCGGTGTCGCCTTGTTGCGGATGTCTGGCCGCGGCGTTAGCTGCCGGCGGAGTACACCGCTGAGCCGGCATGGGCCCTGTTCAGCAGGATGCCGACTTCGCCGAGATCCTGGATCTGTTGCTCGTCGATGGCGTTACGCGCCGGGATGTCCAGCCGATATCCCACGTACCGTCGCGCCACGATCGCGTCGAAGCCGAGGCGATCGCGAAGCTTCTTGCGCAGCTTGCTGACATGGCTCTCGATCACGCTCTCGTCGAATGCCGACTCGAAGATGCCGTAGATCGCGTTGAATATCTGCGTCTTCGTGATCCATTTGCCGTGGTTGCCGACCATGTATTCGAGAATGCGCAATTCGCGGCGCGGCAGGGTGAGGGCACGCCCGCCGATCTCCGGATCGCGCCCGTTGAAGAAGACCTGAATCTTGGTTTCGCACGGCCGCCGCAGGTCGCCCATTTTCCGCCGCGAGATCGCCGCGGTTCTGGCGAGAATCTCGCGCAGGTGAATCGGAACGTGTACCACATCGTCCACGCCGGACTCGAACAGCTCCAGGGTGTTCTTGAGCATCTTGAGACCGCTCAGGGCGATGATGGGTGCTGACGATCGCTTGAGCACAGCCCGCGGAAGGCTTCCGCGCGCTTCGAACTCCCCCAGAAGGAAGGCGTCGACCGCTGCCAGATCTGCCTCACTCGCAGATTGCAGCCAGTCCCAGAATTCGCTGGAGGAGAAGCCGATCGACGAAACACCTTCACGAACAAGCCCTCCAACGTAGCCATTCGCGACGATTTCGCGATCATCAACGATTATATACATCAGTCTTGCGCCCCTGTTTCGCACTCGCTGAAACTCGGCCGGCTGTTGTTGTAATGCCCGGCTCGATCAGCCATGCTGTTTGACGACATTCCCTGCGAATGGTTGTTTTGGTTGTGTTAGGCAACCTCACGCATTCAGCGCCTGCGCTTGCAGGCCTGCTACTTCGACTCGATACTGAACGCTACACATGGGGCTCGGCAGGTGTCTTACGGATCACCGCGGAGCGAATTGGGAGACGACCTAGAACAGTTGCGCCAAGTTTGCTTGTCGCGTCCGAACACCACCGATCTGTGTCGATCTCCTCGCTAACTAACGAGCGAATCACTTGACAAGGACTGTAGCTATCGCCGATTTCCGATCAAGCACGCGGAACAAACCTCTTTGTATGCGAATTTGATGCTGTTTGTTTTTGTCGGTTGTTTCTTAATTTTATAAACGTATCAGTTGATTTGAAATTCGAACTATATTTGCTTGAAGTCAATTTGACTTTCTTCGCAACTGCGGGATTGCGGCTATTTTCAGCGGTATTGTGTGCTTCTTCTCATGGACGGGTTTTCAACGCCGGATCGACTCTCGGAGCCGCAATTCCGGCATGCGACAATCGGTTAGCCTGTGGCAGCACGAGTCAAGCCTGGCAAAATCTTGGCGGCTGTGACTTTCGAGTCGCACTCTTGCGTGTCGCGCGTGACGCATCGTGCTGAGTTGACGTCGCGTCGCGCGTAACGGGCATCTTCTGTACGCTGGTTTCAGACAAGCTTCGGCAACTACCTTCGCTTGGTAAATCGAATCGAGGCGGAGCACTTTCATATGTTTTCCGAAGGCAAAGTTCGTCCCGGTGAGACCGCAGGGATTTCCGAGGCGGCGAAGCGGGCTCCGGACGCGCATGATGCGAAGGAAAATGCGGTGCGAACTGCCAAGCCTGCGGCAAGCGGCACAGGCACGTCCGCGGCTTCGACCGATGAAGCTCTAGCCAAAGAAGCGCTTGAGGGGCTGAAGCGCATTCGCGCGAAGGCACGGCTCGACAAGATGGCGATACCGAAGCCTGCGCCAGTCGTGGTGCGGCCAGCCCTCATCGTGGCAAAGCATCCGGCGCCGCGTCCGCCCTGGGTCTTGCCGCTCGCGACATTGGCGGTAGCTCTGGGCCTGGTGGTCAGCGGGTGCACGGGCGTGATCGCCTATCTCACCACACAGCCGGGCCAGACGAACGTCGCGGCAAACACCGAGATCAGAAACTTGCGCGAGACCGTCGCGCAACTGCGCAAGCAAGTATCAGGCATGTCCGAAAATCTTGACGGGCTACGCACCGCCGTCGACCTTTCGAGCAAGGCAACAAACGATCGGTTTGGCCGGTTTGCCGAAAATCTCGACCGCATCGAACGGATCAGCTCTTCCTCGACAGCGAAGCTCGACAAGCTTGCCCTGGCGCAAATCCAGGCTCCGATGCCGGTCGCGTCACAGTCCCAGCCTCCGGCACCGGCGATGCCGATGATGGCATCGGCAGCCTCCGCGCCGGAGGTCACCGGTTCGGTGTCTCCGTCCGAACGCGGGTCGGCTCCCCGAAAGGCAGTCAAGGGTTGGGCGGTTCGCCAAGCTTATGAAGGAATCGCGATCCTGCAGGGACCAAATGGTGTCGTCGAGACCATTCTTGGACAGCAGGTGCCTGGGCTCGGTCGTATCGAGGAGATCAGGAGCGAGAATGGACGACTTGTTGTGTTGTCCAGCAGCGGGGCTGTCTACTCTGCCCGCAAAGCAACGCCTTGAACTCGGAGCCGGAACGACGTGACATTCCTGCTATTGCCGGTGATGTTCGAAGCTGGTGCACAGCAATTCGATCTCCGCCGGGGCGATCGCTGCGCGAAACAGCCGGCAGGTGAACGCCACTGAGGCCTTGCTATCGGTGGTCGAGCGATCTTCCCTGAGGAAGATGCACCGCTTGCAAACGTCGGTATGGTGTCGCTGCTCGGCCACATCCGATTGATCCAGCACATGCCGGAGCGCGTCGCGAAAGCGGATCGCGCCGTCGTCATCGAGCACGGCAATCGCCTCCACGAGGACATTGCCGGGATCGCGCGCCAGGAACTTCTTGCCTTGCTGTGTGATGCTCAGCATCACCGAGCGTTTGTCCTTGGCCGAGCGCTTCCTTTCCAGATATCCCAGCCGTTCAAGTTCGTTTATGATGAATGACGCGGTGCCTCGCGTCGTTCCGACATAACTCGCCAGGGCGGAGGGCGTCCTGGAGAACCGGTTGGCGTGGGAGAGAAAACGAAGCGCCATCCATTCGCGATCGCGCAGCCCGTGCCTGGCACCTTCGAACCACAAGATTCGCGCAATCTGTCCCAATAATTCGATCGACTCGCCTGCTAAATTCATTTCCATTCCAAGTCAGCTAAAGCTTTATTCAATTGAGCTCTTCGCCGCGCAATCTGGGCGAAGAGACGAAGCTCTCGAGTGATCCGTTGGCGCCAGGGGCAGGGCAGGATGACGAACCGCTGCGGTAAGGCACTTTTCCGTTTTGGAGACGGAACTTTTGACTGTGGGACTAGAGCGCCACGATAAAATTTCGAGTAAATTGCCCCACTCAAGTCTTCGGAAAATTTCAAACAAATGGCGGGCGCTTGGCCGCAAGGGTTTGGAAAACAAGCCGCGCATGCGCGTCAACCTCTTCCTGCAATCCCGGGCGTCAACCTTGCAGGAGTTGTCGAAAGCATCGGGACGGGTGTGACCCAATTCCATCGCGACGACGAGGTCTATGGAATGACGGGCGGCGTGGGCGGCCTGCAGGATTCACTGGCCGAATTCGTCGCCGCCGATGCCGACCTGCTCGCGCGCAGGCGTCCGCGACATTGCGGCTGCGGACGATAAGGCTCTAAACTAGCCGGCAAAACGCGCCGGCGGCAATCCGCCCACGCCCAGCCCATGAATCGCAAACAGGCTGCCGGCCAGAGGCTGCTCGCGGCGCTGTTCTTCGTTCAGGAAGTAACTGGGCATTGTGACATACATGATGTCGATTGCGATTTACAATTCCTGGCTGGATGCGGGGGTCTTCGACCGCAAGGGAGAGCTGAAGCACGATCGCGGCGTCGTTGACGCGCCCGGACTGTATGTGCTGGGGCTGCCATATCTCCGTCGCCGGAAGTCGAGCTTCATATACGGCGCCGAGGACGACGTGCGGGAACTCGGCATGCATCTCGCTGACTACCTCGATCGGACCGCGCGAGGTCGAATTAAGGTCAAAAATTCCAAGTCGCCATGACGATAGGCGCGGCGTTTTACAAATGGCGCGATGATGGAATAGTGCCGCTGATTTGCCCGACGTGTCAAAATGTTTTCGCGGGGATCGCTCAAAGCATCCAGGCCGCGACCACCATGCTACTTTGCATGGGGTTGTTTTCGATATTTTAGTCGGGAGCGAGAACCGCGTCGGCCTTGCGGCTGTCTTTCCCGATGATGGTCGCAGGATGGCTTGCCTAGCCGTAGCTCGCGAGCCGAGGAGCCTGTCTCGCCGCGAGGGGTTCGGCTTCCGCCGGCGTTGATGTGTTACTGCGTCAGAAATCTATATGTGACAATCAGAGCCACCATGCTCGCGAAAATCAGCAGTGCCGGGAGGGATTTTCGGATCATCGGCCTCGTCGAATGGCGCGCAGCCGATAGACCGGGTTGAGGTTTAGGCCGTCTCTGGAACCGCGCGACTTTGCCCTCTGTCGTTGGTGTGCGAGCTTTTGGTTCCGGCGCCGCGCCCACGCCTCCCATTTCGCTGTAATAAGCGCTGTAGACCTCGCGAACGGCCAGGGCCGTGGACTCGGCCTCGCTCATCGTCTCGAGTCGGGT
>Ga0137412_10003498_pt1 | contig 12513 bp, 18 predicted proteins | sample CZODoug2_1_16fun_FD_122160 | JGI IMG/M metagenome (GOLD analysis project Ga0137412, IMG submission 122160) | Vadose zone soil fungal communities from Angelo Coast Range Reserve, California, USA - CZODoug2_1_16fungal (Hybrid Assembly) | ecosystem: Environmental > Terrestrial > Soil > Vadose zone...
GAGAACGACTTCATCCCGAGTTTGATGTCGCCTTTGTCTCGAATGCCGACAAATTGCAAGCCGCCATTCCGTCGCACGAACAGGTTCGCTTGGCATGGAAAACCGTAAACGGTGAGTTGTGGAAGGGGTTTGAGAGAATGTTGTGGTCCGACTGGCTTCAGCGGCATACGGCCGTATCGGAAGAAGATTTCGCGAAAGATGCTTCGCGCAACCGCTTCGCCATCCTGCTGAGCCGCACCAACCATCTGTCCTATCACCTCGGCCAGGCGGTGCTCGCACTCAAGTGATCTAGCGTAAAGCATCGGAGCTGGAGAGTTTCCGCTCAGTGACAACTGAGAAAGACAATGATCAAAAAACTCGATGGCAAGACTGCCGTCATCACCGGCGCGACAGAAAGCATGGGGCGGCTGGTGGCAAGACGAATGGTGGCATTCGGTTCCCTGCCGAATGACTAGTTGGACTTCGGGGCACTAGCGCGTCTGCCAGCAGCGAAATCTGGCCTTCGAATCCCGCGAAATGGTCAATTCCGGGGTCCAACGTGCCGTTTTCGTAGGCCAAAATCGGGGTTAAGCGGTGCAGAATCAGCGGTTCGTCGGAAAATTAACAGCCCCTTACCGATTGCGCGACTTAACCAACATTTTAATGTCTCGTGCTCAAATTAGAGCTATGCTCTCCCCGAAACTGAATCTGGAGGCGCTGATGCTCAAAAAGCTCGTTGTGCTTTTCTTGGCTGTCGCCATAACCACACTTGCCGACGGAAATTCCTTCGACAGAGTCCGATACAACGGCGGTTCGGTTGATTCAAAGGTTGATCCGAAGGACTGGCACAACAACCTGACTATAACTTCAGACATGATCACTCTGGGTCTGAAGGATGGTAAGAAAGTCGAAATTCCCCCGAAGGCTGTTACTTCGCTAAGTTATGGTCAGGAAGCGCATCGACGGGTCGGAACAATGATCGCGTTGGCGATTCTTGTTGCTCCGGTCGCTTTGTTTGGGCTGTTTCATAAGACGCGACTACATTATGTTGGCATCCAATACTCGACGCCAGACAACAAAACCGCTGGGATCTTGCTTCAAGGCGATAAAGACAATTACCGGGCGATCTTGGTTGCGTTACAGGGGGTGACAGGTGTTCCTGTCGCCGTCGGTGAGAAGGACCGTGAATTTGTTCCCGTGGGTGTAAAAACTGATGTCGCAAAACAACCGGAGGAAACTGCAAAAACTAGCGACAAGCCCGCAACAGAACAGCCCAAAGGTTCGGTGAACGTAACTTCAAACCCCACCGGAGGGGACGTTTTGCTGGATGGGGATTTTGTGGGCAACTCGCCGGCGGTGCTAAAGCCAAATCCGGGCAAGCACACCATAACGGTCAAGATGAGTGGATTTAAGGAGTGGACGCGGGAGATTACGGTACAAGCGGGATCGGAGCTTCAACTTTCCGCAACTCTGGAAAAATAGATTGATTCCGGTTGGGTCGGCAGCGTTCCTTCGCTCAGGGATTGTCGAAGACTGTTCTACTCATCGTTGAGTTGAGTTTTCACGGCGTACGGCTTTGCAGACTCCTTGCTGGCGCGTTTGTTGTCGTACAAAGCTCGGTCGGCCCCTGAAAGCAGTTCGTCGAGAGTTTCACCTAATCTATACTCCTTCCAACCGGTTGACCACATGATGGGAATTATCTGCCCTTCCCACTCTAGTTCGAGTCGGCCTAGCCTTGAAAGGACGATTTGGATTTGGCTGAGACTGCATTCCGGCAGCACCAGGAGAAATTCATCGCCGCCCATCCTGGCGGCAAAATCAGCGGCGCGGATAGCGTGGCCGAGGTGAGTCGCAAACTTGCGCAGCACCATGTCTCCCGCTGGGTGACCGTACTTGTCGTTGATCATTTTGAAGTCATTCAAATCAAACACGACAACGGTGAGAGGGTGTCCTTTCCGAGAAGAACGGGACACCTCGGCTGCGAGTCGCTGTTCGGCAAATCTCCGGTTGTACAGACCAGTCAATTGGTCCGCCATCGCCAAATTTCGCAAGACTTGCGAGTGATCTTGCTTGTCTTCAAGCTGACGACGAAGGCGTTTGATCAATACATGCTGATAGATTGCATACAAGCTGACCAAAGCTACCAGAATGACCAAGCCGAAGATCGCCTCGGCACCCCTGGCATTCGACAACGCCACTTCGGTTGTGGAGGAAGCAAAGGCCGGTTGAGAGAATGCAGTGGCGAAGAATCCCAATGCAAAGATGCTCCCCATTACCATTCGCCAGTTGAATCCGTTGTGCATCTTCTGGTTTGTTTTTGATGGTTCAGCCGGGGTCGACTCCAAGGAAGTCAGTTGTTCGCTCATCTGGTTCGCACAACAAATGGGGGTTGGATGTTTCATGGTTAGGCGGAGCATTCGGGAAAACGACGGACAAAAATTCGATTTCCCGTCCCGTATGGGCAAACAAAATCCTCTTGGATGTCGTAGCCCTGAGCATTGTGTGGTCCTAGCGAAGTGGTACCTAAGTCCCATTGTAGACTTCCTGTGGTATTGTCACACTAATTACGGAAGATTGAAATGGTTTCTATACTCATTCTTGTGCTTTCAGCTGCGGCTCTGGTGCAGTTTGGCCTACACCAGTGGAGAATGATTTGGCTTTCCACAGCCAATCAGCCTCTTTCAGACTCGTTGCGTTCGGTTGCCGGCATGGAAACCGACTCCATCGGGGCTCAGGATTTCAGCAGCCTAATGCAGTTATGCGGCGAAGTCTCGCCGAGCCTCAAACGATCCACTCCATGGCTGCGCGAAGTGAAAGGCTACTACGCTGTCTTGACTGTGCTCCAGAAGATGCTCGGGCCGATCCTGCGAAATTCCACGTGGGTGTCGAATGAAATGATGTACTGCTCTCGTTTTGTTGCGGTGGTTCTCGACCAGCATCTCTCAGTCGATTTTGACCGCCGCGCCGCAGCTCGACCTTCGTAACAATTCTCGACAATTCCGTTCCTTCTTGCCGCACCCCCGAGCGACCGGTGATCGGTTCACGGTGGTCGCACGTATCTCGCTGCGAGAGTTTCTGTACCATGCGCAATTCTCGCAAACGATAACCGACACTCACTGTTGGTCGCCGCCTCTAACCTTGATACGAACGGCCTCTTGGAACTATTAACTAGTACTGTACATACCACACTCTTGCCCTCAATACATTCTAATATACAGGTGAAGTATAAAGGCGGTTCGTCGATGCTTCGCGATAAGGCTATTCAATGGGAGGCCGAGGCGGCCCTTCGCGCTCTCCGAAATGGGTCTATTCCCTCTGGCGGCCCACACACGCTATGAGACCCGATAAATATTTCTGGATCACACTATCGGCCTTCTTCTGGTTGCTCGGCTCCTACATGTTGGTAGATCCGGCCCGCCATTCTGGACCATTCGCGGAAGCATACATCCTGCTCGGCGGCACGTTCGATGCGCTGGGACTGTCCGCCATTTTCTTTACGTTCAAACAGCGCGCTCAAATTAAGACTCTTGCCCAGCACATGGGACGTGCTTCGCACTCTTCCAGGGGTCAAAGGCGTGGAGAGAAAGGAAATTTGGCAGAGCGAGTTAATGCCCGAGAGCAAGCTGACGAATTGCAAATGTGTGAGGAACATACGCAGAAAGTCCTAAATGAGAAATGATGAAATCTTCGGAGAACAAATTAAGGTTTTAGTGGCTGACGATTCCGCCGTGTACCGAAAGCTTGTCGAGCAAACCCTCTCGGAGAGCCAATATGCCGTTATGTTTGCGAAAAGCGGTCGTGAAGCCATGGATATTTTTGCCAAACACAGGCCTTCCTTGGTGATTACAGACTGGATGATGCCGGATTTTTCGGGAATCGAGTTATGCGAAAACATCCGGCAACAATTTCAAGAATCGTACACGTACATCATTATTTTGACCGGTATGAGCCACAAGAGCGAAGTTGTGAAGGGATTGAAGTCCGGAGCTGACGACTACCTTACGAAACCGTTTGACCAAGAGGAATTGCTGGCTCGGGCGGGGGTGGGCGGCCGAGTGATAGAACTCCATCGCCAGATTGAAGCGAAGAATCGGCTTCTGGAACAACTGGCCCTAACTGACGCGCTCACGGACCTGCCGAACCGGAGAGCGATTGAAGAGTGGGCAACGCGGCAACTGAGTGGTGCGGCTCGATATGGCTTTGAATTTTGGATTGTAGTAGCGGATTTGGACCACTTCAAAAACATCAACGACACTTACGGACATGAAGCAGGCGATATAGTCTTGAAGAGAGTCGCCGAAATTCTTAAATGCACCTCACGCAAGAGCGAGATTTGCGGTCGTATTGGCGGCGAAGAGTTCCTGCTTTCCCTATCACACACCACTGGAGAGAACGTACGGCTGGTACTCGACCGTATCCGAAAAGAAATTGAGGGAAGCAAGTTCAGCTTTGGCGGCGCCGGTCTAACCGTAACAGCAAGCTTTGGAGTGGCCTGCTTTAATGGAGAGAATGCCCGCGACCTCAATCAGATTATTTCATGTGCGGACGCAGCGCTCTATACCGCTAAAAAGCTTGGGCGGAATCGGATAGAGTTTTCGGCTGTTGCTAACTTGCCGCGAGCCGGGCGGTAAGCAAATGGGAACAGAGCGCCGGCGTGCCCCACGGTATCAATTCATCGCAGACGCGGAGGTGGTTGAAGTCGGATCCGGCATTAAGCTCAAGGCTAAGACGGGAGACTTAAGCATTGGCGGCTGCTTTCTCGACGTGTTAAACCCGTCACCGGAAGGCACAGAGATTCAGGTGACAATTTTCCGGGAAAACGCTAAGTTCAGCGGACTTGGCCACGTAGTATTTGTGTTCCCTAATTTGGGTATGGGTGTCGTTTTCACAAGTTTGTTGCCGGCCGAGGTCACAATTCTAGAAGGATGGCTCGCAGAGTTGAAACTCGGCGGCGTTCGAACCGTCATCACGTCATAGCCGTAGTCTACTTACCTGCTTTTACGTTGAATTTTATAATTTGCAAGGATTTGCGTGTGGCATTGCTTGCCGTCCTTTGCGAAGAAGCGGGCCCGCCAAACGGGTAATCTGAGTACTTGTCCGATCCCCTAGAAAAGCCTGAATTGGGCGATCTTTGATGGCGATCCCAAGTTTTTCAAACCGCCTCTTTAGGCTTGTTACGACCCGCGCCCGCACTACGATTGCGCATCTCGCGCACATTCCATTGCTGCTGTAAACGCCGCCAGATTTTCCACACTTCAAACAGCCATAGTCATCAAAGTAGTACCGCATTTTAAGAAGTTGGGCGCTTGGCAACAACTGCCGAATTGCGAGAAAGGTTTTGCGAGGCAGATACCAAGGCTGTAAGAAAATCTCGTTATCCGCCGCTCTTGTATTGAGAAGGACTTCATCCGCATTGGTGATTCTGGATTTGGATGCATGCCTGCGTTTTGACTTTTGCATGGGGATGCCTCTTTGGCCGCCTAGCTTCTTGGATGGGAACGCTTGTAAACGGGAGCAACAGATGTCGCGGAAACATGAACATAGCCCTGGGTAGACGCAAGCGACGTATGGCCCAGCAGTTCTTGAACGACGCGAACGTCTGCGCCACGGTCCAACAGGTGAGTAGCGAAAGAGTGTCTCAGCATGTGCGTCGTGACCCGACCCAACCCGGCGCGATTCGCAGCATTTAAGATGATTCTACAAACGGAGGAACGAGTCAGCCCATGTGGTTTGACTCGTCGATGTCCAATATCGGGATTTGGAACCCGTTGCCGAAACAAATCCCAAACTCGTGCTTTGGATAGAGACCCGTTCCCAAGGCTTATGCGTCTCTGGCGGCGTGGTTTGCCGCGTTGCGAATAGTCACCCCAGTATCCAGACCAGAGGTTGCCATGCTTTGAGACAGAACCCTTCTGAACAGGCGACTGGCTCTCAAAAAGTTTTCCCGAAATGCGGCCACGAAGGAAGACAAGGATGGCCTTCTTTGCTTTATGCCCGAAAATAACCCTTCTTTCAGAGCCCTTGCCGGCAACTTTTATCGTGCAATTCTTAAAATCGATATCCTCCATTCGAATCCGCAAGAGTTCGCCCGCGCGACATCCTGTGGCATAAAGGAGTTCCACAATCGCTCGGTCTCTATTGTTTTTCGTCGCTGCGATCAGGCGCCGAATGTTGTTCTCCGAGAGAGATCGGGCCAATGATCGTTTGACCGGCCTGGGGCGGATGAGTCGCGGTGCGACCTCATCAACTAGGCCACCAATGCACAGAAAATCGAAGAAACAACGCAGTCCCCACAAATATCTATGGACAATGTCCGCTGACAAGTCTCTCCGCGACATCTCGATGAGGAATTCTCGAACATCAAGGTGCGTAACTTGGGAGATCTTCCTGTTTCCCCAAAAATTGATAAATTCCTGCGTAACCCTTCGGTACGTGGCGATCGTGCTGGTCGAATATCGCTGGCAGGTCATCCATTCCATGAACTTAGCTGCAAGGGCCGTGTTATTCAAATGGGCCAGCGCAGAGACGCGGTTTGACTCGAGGGAGAAGGGCAAACGATGACGCTTTTCCATGACGTTGCGGAACATTGCCTTCCTCCCTGTGGATTCGGAAATACGGACCGAGTCAGAGCTATATACCCCGGCTGCTCAACAGTCAATGGAATGGGGAGCAAATCCCTTCGAGCAGGAGCGGACAGGAGAACTAGGAAAAATCAGAAATCGCTTCGAACCGTCTCTCTTGATTGTTTCCGGTTAATCGGATATTCGCCCAGTGTCGATGCCAAGAGCCGCGATCACTTCCTACAACGGGACTTCCGGGGAGTTGATAAGGCACTTGTTCGGTAACCGCGTTAATCAGGAATTGGCAACTCTTGTTGTGGCGAGGGGGTTTATTGGCGATCGTGCGTGTCTCGTTTACTTGAGTTCGACCGTCGTTCCCAAACCTGCGTACAAATAGTTCTCGCTATACGCCTTCTTCAAACGCGCAAACGCCGGCTCACCTGTGCAATGTCCCGGCGCAATCCTTTGCACCTTCCACTTCGTCTTTAAGGTCTCTACCAACGTATCGATTTCCTCCGTCGGCGCCGTCACTAGATGTAATCCCCCAAAGACAATCTCCGTCCTCGGATCCACCGCGCTTGCCGCTTCCAGAATCGCTTCGATTCCCGCGTGCGAGCACCCGTCTACCAGCAGCAATCCATTCGGTCTCTTGATCGCCAGCGTCAATTCCGGCAGCTCCAGCGTTCCCTTCTTCTGCGAAACTGTTCGCACCAAGAAAATTCCAGACGCTACTTCCGCCATTTCATTCACCAACACAAAATCTCCCTTGTCATACAGCTTGCCCCATCTGAAGTCTTCCGGTTCCGTTCCCGCGTAATACCGCATCTTCGTCGGCAAACTCTCATCCGGTCGCAAGAACGTCTTCGGAAGCGGTGGTCCCCCAAATCCATTCCCTCCGTCCGCAGGCACATAGACCTTAACGTTTGGATTCACGCTCAGCACATATCTCAACCCCGTAGTGTGGTCTGCGTGCCGATGCGACATCACCACAAAATCGAGTTTCGTCAGGTCTACGCCAAGAGCCTTCACGTTGTGTTCGAAAATCGCGGCATTATTGCCCGTGTCGAACAAAATCCGCTTCCCGTTGTGTTCTACCAAAGCGGAAAATCCCCAATCCTTGGTCAGCCCCGCCGATTCTCCGAATGCATCATAAAGAATCGTCACCTTATCCTGCGCACGGCAGGGAATGGCCGCCACACACACCAGCGCCAGCGACAAAATCCGCAAAACGGGAATTCTCAATGAACACCTCCTGACGGACTGTTTCGAGCCAGACGTTCGACTTGCGCATCGTACGCTGCTCCGGCCATCGAGACAACGAATTGGCCACGCCTGAGCAACCCCTGATAAGTCGGACAAGTCCCCGAATCGACTTTCGGGTGGATTCCACTTCTACGATAACGGCGTTAACCAGGCTTTGGCCTGATACCCCGTTTATGAAATGTGCAATCGCACGTTCGCGCGCGATTGACTCCGCCCTGTAGGTTTCCCTTATCATTCGGACATGAAATCTCCGTTCATTTTCCGCGCACGTCCTTTACCTGAGAGGAGCATTGCCGGATGCCCACTGACTGCAAGAGAATCCAGAAACGAACACCTACTAGCGTTGCTTTGCAGATCACTAGCGCACGGCAGCCGCTCATCACCGAATTGGCATTCACCGAAAATTTCAGCTTGCACGGCGTCCGGGCTGTAACGGAGCGCGCGTGGAAACCAGGAGAGCGCGTAATCGTACAGTCTTACCATGGCAGCATCCGATCGCGGGCAACAGTAATTTATTGTCATCCTTTGGCGGAGTCACGATGCGCAGTTGGTTTGGAGCTACATTCAGCGGTAGGGACATGGGTGGACGTTTCGGAACGACGAAGAGCGGAAGAGTAACCCGGCACCCACCGACATGGGCGGCGGCATTTGTGGATGCATTTGTCGGTAACCGTATTTAATTAGGCGTCGAGACCGTTGGACGGGTCACCGGAAGTATTCTCGCGGGCAATTCCACTTTTCCGGTAACGGCGTTTACAAGGACCTGTCGTCCCACCCGTCTCGGAAGCCCTCGGGGCGCCGCCCCCGACAATGTATAATCCACCGCGAACCCGGTCCCGCTTTGAAAGGAATGCCCGTGAACTACGCCCACATCGCTCTTGCGTCTCTCGGCGCTACCGTCGCCTATTTCGTTTACGGCTTCGCCATGTTTGCCGCCCTGCCCGGTATGAAGTCCGAATTCATGAAGTACCCCAACGTCTACCGCTCGCACGACAGCATGATGAAAGTCATGCCCTACGGCATGGTCTCTATCTTGATCAGTATCGTGGTCGTCGCCGTTCTCTACGCAAGAATTTATCATGCGGGCGGTGGCATCGCTTCTGGCGTTTGTCTAGGCGCACTCATTGGCATTTTCTCGGTCTGCACCTTCGTCATTCACAACTACGTTAACCTTAATATCGGCCTTACACTCACGCTCTACCAGAGCGTCGCCTACTTCATCCAGTGGGTAATCGTCGGCGCAGCCATCGGCCTCATCTACAAGCCATCCTAGCCAATTGTCTCGACCACTGGCTAATCGGAAGTAATCTATTGGCGAACTGCGTCAACTCCTGGCAAGTCGCGTTACCGGACATCTGGTTCCTAGTACTTGACTTGTCCGGTTCCGCGTTTATCAGGACTTAGGGACAAGCAGTTGGTAGACGGAAAGTATTCCGTCATCAAAAACAGCAAGCAGTGCGCCATCTGACGAAATAGCTAGGCGATTTCGATGTTCTGGGAAAGGTGGCGACGGTGATGTTCCCTTAGCGCCCCACCGATTCAGTGGTTACGCAACTCCTCCATCCACTTCTCCAAAATTAACTGATCCTTCGGCTCAATGTGCGTAAAGGTGATCCCCATCCCACCATCCGATGTGGTGTAAGAGACCTTGCCGAGAGCCACGAAGCTGGCACGGCTGTGGGCGATCCTAGTTCGTACCCTTGCTCCCGTCGGAAAAGGTTGGTCAGTATTCAGACGGCATCCATACACGCTCAGGTCATTCGTTCGCCCTTGAATCTTGGCTTCTGACAGCGTGTCAGTCAGTTCTACAGTCGCCACAAATGAATAACGGCGGGCACGGGGGCGCTCGATACGCATGGAGACTCCTTTCCAATGCTGCGCCTAATCGTTCGTTGTCTTGCGTCGGCCAGAGCTTGACAGTTGATTCGGTTGGAAATATGCTATCACTTCCAGCTAGTCCTTTCTGTTAGAGAATCAGACAGTGAGTATACAAACGCCAATCCCTCATTGGTGATGCGATTCCCGCGACAAGGAGCCGTCGTGCCAAACATCTACTACTGCAATGGTTTGGCCAACAACGATTTGGGTATATTGCGTGCGGTATTGTCATGGGAAGAATGCAAAAGTCTCTTGAATCTGTTTTCGGTTCAGTACGCTGGGTTTCAATTGCCAGCGATGACCCATCGGGATCAAGGTTTTGCCGTACTGAACTTGCTCAAGGGGGATCTAGACGATAAATGGCGAGTTGGCTTTTACAGCTTTGATGCAGACCTTCTGCAAATCGAAGAATGGGTACAAACTTGCGTTGTGTCTCGAAACCTTACACCCGGTTGAAAACTCGCGGACTGACTTGACTTGTCCGGTTACGGCGTTAACCAGGCGCTTGGCGAGATATTGGACCGGAGGACTCCAACTGAAATCAGTTTTGGGGATATCAAAGAGAGGATTTGGTTACAGAATCGGTTTGATCGGAATCTCTTTGCCGTCGGTTCGCAATACTATCTGCGTCACACGGCCATTTGCATCCAATTCAAACGTGAACTCGTCATCAGTAAGTTTCGAGAAAAATACCGTTTCGCTCGCGGCATACAGCTCTTGCTTGGGCTCATCATTTTCCTGGATTGAGAGATGATCCCCTTCGCGGCGAATCACCAATATCAAGTCCGGCGGCACGCCATACCGCCCAACGTAGCGCTGCAAAATTTTGCTGTCTACGACAGTCTCCTTTCGTACCTTGAGCGGCTTCCTTGGCGGCAATTGGTTGTAAGGGGTAAATCCTTCCCACTCGATCGGCGTGAAAGTGTTCTTCTGCAATGACTCGAGCAGTTCCTTATACATCCCTTCGCCGTTCGAGCTGTTCGTCATCATAACCATGCAGTTCCTTTTCTGCTCGAAGCAAACGGCGTAGTTCATGTGCCCATTGTCGTGTCCTTCCTTGAAAAACGCCTTTCCGTATGGCGTCCAGTACAGCCCCCAGGTGAGACCGTAACTCAGCTTGATTCCTTTGTTCTCATCGGTCGTCTGGGTCGAGGAAGTGGGGAACTCTTGTTTTGACAGAATGGCGATCTGCGGGCTCAACATCAATTGCTGCGCCTGCTTTTTCATTCCCTTTGCTTCGAGCACGGCCTGCAGGAATTTGGCGAAATCCTCGACCGTCGTCAGCATCGAACCGGCCGCATCTGCCGTTTCCCGCCTTTGCGGACCCAGCGACCGCCCATACTCGTCGTACCCGTTGGCATAGTCTCTGTCAAACGGCGGCTGCCACACCATGCTCGTCCGAGGCATCCCGAATGGTTGGAAGACCCTCTGCTGCATCAATTCCCCTAGCGGCTTTCCTGTTATGGTTTCGACCACGAGTTGTAGCAGCACCAAACCTTCGCCTGAGTATGCGAAACGGGACCCAGGCTCAAACGCGATGTTCAGCTTTCCATCTTGGTTGAAATACCTCCAATTTGGAAATCCGCTGGTATGGCTCATCAGCATTCGTGAGGTAATCTTCTTGTACCTACCATCGTTCGCCAAATCGCCGTATTTTGAGTACTCCGGAAGCGGCTTGGGCAAATACTCCTGAACCGGCTTATCCAAGTCCAATCGCCCTTCATCGACCAACTGCATAACCATGTCGCCGAAGGCCACTTTTGTGAACGACGCCGCAGACATCACCGTTTCTGGTGTCATAGGCAGGTGCTTCTCGGCATCGCGCAGACCGTAGCCTTTTGCGTACACGATCTTTCCATCATTCAGAATCGCCAGTCCCATACCCGGCACTTCTGCTGCCTTCATCACGCGGGTCACCTTCGTATCAATCTCTGCCGCCGTAATCACGCTACCATCGAGACGCTTCACTTTGTCTTGGTTCTGTTGTCCCATGACCGGAAACACCCACACGATGCCGACGAGCACGAAAAGCAGAGTCCTTTGACTCATCGATTCCCCCTAAGAGGCAATACGCACTCCCTGTCTTGAGAGTTCCCGGAATCGAGAAATCGCAAGTCCCGATTAGTCGCGTAATCGGAAACTTGAAAAATCCACTTCTCCCGTAACCGTGTTTATGGTGGGTAGGGTTCGCCGCAATTAAAGCCTAGCTCCTTGGCCCGCTCCTTACACTTTCGAGCCTCGCCCCACCGTTGTTCAAGACCGGGATGCTTCACGGCATATAAGGTGCCTAGGTTATTCCATGCCAATGCACTATTCTGCGCTGCGGCTCTGAGTAACCAACGTTCTGCCTCAAGGAAGTCTCTTTGGACTCCCCATCCGGACTCGTAAAGCAAGGCAATTGTGCATTGGGCATCCGCATTTCCAGCGAGCGCGTGCGGCATAGCATTTTGCAACACGAACTCGTAATCGGCGTGCTCGATTGCCCTTAGGATTTCGTCCGAATTGTAAGCAGGGCCATCCATCATCAAGAGCATATCATTCGAGAATTCGGACAACTGTTGTCAACTCCTGATAAGTCGCGTTACCGGACAAGTGCCACTTGCGGTCCAGAAACGGGGTTCTAGGAAGATGAGTGGGCCCTCCCCGAACTACGCTAACTCCTGATCAACGCTATAGTCGAGCATGTTCGGCAACCATCCTTTGATACGCCCTTTTAGCTGACAATTGAAATCAACGATTACCCAAATGTCTGGTTTGCCCGTATGGTGATCTCAGGATTCACGCTACATGACTTGGCTCGAATATCATGAATTGACGAAGCACAGTGCAGAGT
>Ga0137412_10003499_pt1 | contig 12512 bp, 9 predicted proteins | sample CZODoug2_1_16fun_FD_122160 | JGI IMG/M metagenome (GOLD analysis project Ga0137412, IMG submission 122160) | Vadose zone soil fungal communities from Angelo Coast Range Reserve, California, USA - CZODoug2_1_16fungal (Hybrid Assembly) | ecosystem: Environmental > Terrestrial > Soil > Vadose zone...
ATTCGGATGCCCGTTGAAGCATGATCCGGAAAAGTGGGTACCGGTTTTCCGAAAAGATCATGCTCAAACAATAAGCTGGAGCGCGATGACGATTCATCCTGAACTCATCGCGCTCTAGCTCCACTCAATCGCGAACGCCTCGTTATCGATGGTCACCCGCGCTTCCTTCGGCCCGTGCTCCGCGATCGAGCGCCCGAGGAATTCTCGCGACAGCGTAGGCAGCAGCGTGTTGGTGACGATGTTGTCGATCATGCGTCCGCCCGACTCGACGTCGGTGCACAGGGAGATGACGTGGCTAACGACGGCGTCGTCATAGACGAACCGCGCGCCGTGGCTGTCGCGGATGCGCCGGCCGATGCGGTCGAGTTGAAGCCGGGCGATTCCGGCGAGCATGTCGTCTGACAGCGGGCGGTACGGGATCGTAACGATGCGGCCAAGCAGCGCGGCCGGAAACACCTTCAGGAGCTCGGGCTTCAGCAGTTCTGCCATCGCGGCCGGATCATCGCGATATTTCGGATCACGCGACAACCCTGCGATCAGCTCGCTGCCGACATTGGAGGTGAGAATGATCAGCGTGTTCTTGAAGTCGATGCGCCGGCCGCTGCCGTCCTCCATCTGTCCCTTGTCGAACACCTGGAAGAAAATCTCATGCACGTCCGGATGCGCCTTCTCGACCTCGTCGAGCAGGACGACGCTGTACGGCCTGCGCCGGACCGCCTCCGTCAGACGACCGCCCTCGCCGTACCCGACATAGCCAGGCGGCGCGCCCTTTAGCGTCGAGACCGCATGCGCCTCCTGGAATTCCGACATGTTGATTGTGATCATGTTCTGCTCGCCGCCATAGAGCGCATCGGCGAGCGCCAGGGCGGTCTCGGTCTTGCCGACGCCCGATGGGCCGCACAGCAGGAACACGCCGATCGGCTTGCCCGGATCATCGAGCCTGGCGCGACTGGTCTCGATGCGTCTCGCGATCATTCGCAGCCCGTGTGCCTGGCCGACGACGCGGCGATTGAGGATGTCCGCCAGGTTCAGCACGGTTTCGACCTCGTCGCGCATCATCCGGCCGACCGGGATCCCGGTCCAGTCCGAGACCACGGAGGCGACCGCCTGCTCGTCGACATGGGCGTACGTCATCCGCCGATCCGGATCGATCGCTTTCAGCGCGGCGAATGTCTCTTGCAGCCGTAGCCGTGTCGCAGCAGCATCCTCGCCAGGCCCGGCGAGCCGATCGCGCAGAACCTTGATCTCGCCAACCAGCCCTTGCTCGACGCTCCATTCATGTTCGAGCCTTGCGAGCGTCTCTCGGAGCGACGCGATCTCGACCTCAATGGCGCCGATCCGTGCGTCGTCGGGCGCGGCAAGTTCGCTGTCCTTCATCAGCGCCGCCTTCTCGGCCGCGCGTGCGCCGACCTGCGCACGCGCATCCTCGATCGCGGCAGGCACGGCGCCTTGGCTGATGGCGACGCGCGCGGCCGCGGTATCGAGCAGGCTCACGGCCTTGTCGGGCAGTTGGCGGGCCGGGATGTAGCGATGGGACAGTTCAGCCGCCGCCACGATGGCGGCATGGGAGATGTGTACCTGATGGTGCTTCTCCATGGGGCTGATGATCCCGCGCAGCATGTCGCAACAGCGCGCCACGTCCGGCTCCCCGATCTGGATCGGCTGGAAGCGACGAGTGAGAGCCGGATCCTTCTCGAAATATTTCTGGTACTCCAGCCATGTGGTGGCAGCGATCGTGCGCAAGGTACCGCGGGCGAGGGCCGGCTTGAGCAGATTCGCGGCATCCCCGGTGCCGCTCGGATCGCCGGCACCGATCAGCATGTGCGCCTCGTCGATGAAAAGGATGACCGGCGAGGCCGAACCCTGCACCTCGTCGATCACGGCGCGCAGCCGCTGCTCGAACTCACCCCGCATCGATGCACCCGCGCGCAGCAGCCCGACGTCGAGCGAGCACAATCTCACGCCGCGTAGCGAAGGCGGCACGTCGCCGGCAGCGATCCGCTGGGCAAAGCCCTCGACCACAGCGGTCTTGCCGACACCCGCCTCTCCCGTGAGGATCGGATTGTTCTGCCGCCGCCGCATCAGCACATCGATGATCTGGCGGATCTCCTCATCGCGGCCGAGGATCGGATCCATCCCGCCCGCCGCTGCCTTGGCAGTCAGATCCTCGGCGAACCGCTCGAGGGCCGTGGAGCCGCGCGCCGCCGCGTCACCGGGCATTTCACTGGACCGCTGCGGCGAGCCGTCCATCGGCCGGAGGTTCTCCTCCTCAGACCCGCGCCAGATCGACCGGTGCTCGCTGGTGAGGACATCCGGCGGGATTTTGGCGAACTCGGCCGAGATGCCGATCAGCGACCGGCGGAGATCGCGTGACTTCAACGCACCCGCAAGGACATGACCGGTGCGGATCTGGATCTCACCAAACATGAGGGTGGCATAGTGCCAGCCGCGGTCAAGCACATCGATCACGGTGTTGGAAATGTCGGGCATTTCGGTTTCGTTGCAGCGGAACTCGCCGCAGACGCGAGCGACATCCGCTGCCAGCCGGGCACGGTCGAGTTGAAAATGATCGGCGGTGAGGCAGATATCGGCCGCGTCGCGCTGCAGGATGTGGGCGAGCCAGTGGGCGAGCTCCACATGACGATTGCCGGCGCCCTTGGCTTGACGAAGCGCCTGGATGAACGCCTCATAGCCCAATCTGTTGAGCTTGCCGGTCACTGCCTCAAGACTGATGTCGGCCATGGGTTTCCCTTGATCACCGTTGTAACGGCCGTGCGGCGGCCCGGCGCTTTTCCGCCAAAGCCGCGGCCGGATGGAATCGGGCATCGCAGCGATACTCGCGATCGGTCTCGGCCCAGTTCGGCGCCACCCAACTTGTCCATCCGAGCTGGCCGAATGTGCCGAGCCTCACGGGCTCGATCGCGCCCACGGCAATCGCCAGTTCCACTTCCCAGTCGAACTGGTCGCCGATGTAGAAGAACACCAGATCAACCACCGGCTCACATCGTTCGCCGGTCGGCAGGAACTGCAGATACTGCACCATCGATGTCGTGAAGATGCGGATACGGAACTTGTCCTGGACGCTGAACACGCTGGCTCCCATCAGCATGTCGACGCCGAGGCGACTGTTGTTGCGTCCGACGAGCGTCAGGTCGCTGTCTTCGAGCTTGAGATAGGCGCCGACAAACTCGTCGATCTCGGCCCGAACGCCAAACATGCCGCCGATGAGGCTGCGGAGCCGCGAGGCCCCCTTGGCTTGCGGCGCCATCAATCCGGCGAATGACATCTTCATCTCGTCCGGGATCGTGTCCAATCCGCGGAAGGGCGCTGAGCCGAGACCTATCTGGGATCCCACATAGGCGGCAAACCGGTCCTGGTCGGGACGATCGTGATGCGCGACCGGCCGTGCATCGGCCCACGCCCGGAAGAACAGCTGCAGAAACCGGTGGTTCATCAGATCGAGAAAGCGCGGAAAGGCGTCGTCACGGGCAAGGTGCCACCCATAGGCCTCCTCGGTCGTCGCCAGCGGCAGGGCTCCCTGCGGCCCCAACAGACCGAGAAACCGCACGGACACTCTGAATCTTCCGTCAGCACCGCGCTCGGCTTTGTTCAGAGTGGAGGCGGGAAAATCCATGAAAGGGTCCTGGCGGAGCATCAGATACTCGTCGCGCAGCGAAGCGCTGTCGCCGATGCGCGGGCGCTCGGGGAAACTCCGCTCAAACCGCCGCAGGACGGCGAAGACGTCAAACCGCCAGGGCTCGTTCATCAGGCCGGCAAGGAAGCTCACAGCGACCTCCGCGAGCCGGTGCGCGGCGGCCAGCGCTTGATCTCGCCGCGCTCGATCGAACGGATCACCGTCTGGGTAAAATGGTTCATGGCAGAATATTCCGCGAACAGACGATCGAGGATGGCGCCAAGCAGGAACGCGCCGGTTCCTTCGAACGATCGTTCGTCAACCGTCACCGTGATCTCCGCGCCGCGGGCGAATGCGCTGCCGCTGCGCAGGTGAACCCGGCGAACGACAGGTCGGCTGTCCACGCTGCGAATCCCGCGGATCCTGCGCTCCGTGGCGCTGTCTGCGAGATCGGCGAACATGCACAACATCTCCTGGAGCGACTGTCCGTTCCCGCCGGCCCCGCGCTCAACCAGACCGAGGTGGTTCAGACTGAGCATGTGGACGAGACGCCAAGTCACGGTGCCGGCGCTTGTCGTCTCGCTTCCTCCGCGCGACCGGCTCACCACCGGCTCACGCGGCAGCGTCGGTCCGGCGACGCAGACGACGTCCAAGGCCGCGTCGTCGAGCAGCCGGAAATCGGCGCCGCCTTCGCCGACCGGAAGGTGCTCGGTCAAATGACGGTTGGAACACAGTGCACGTACACTGAGTTCGGCGACGCCGCCTTCGTCGTCGATGCCTGCCGGCTCCACGAGCGAGATGAACATGTCGGTTCCGGTGTAGTCGGACGACAGGCCGCGGATCCTTTCCCGTACGGTTCGTCGGCGCGGCAACCGGCGCACCGTGTACGAGAGCCCCGGGTCGGCCGTACCCGACGCCATGGATCCCGAGTAGAGCGGCCGGACCGGGACTTTGTCGCGGGCGCCCGGATAGTGGGCGTAGACTTCCAGAATTCGTTGCGGCTCAAAATCGAGGTAGCGGCTGCGGTCCGGCACGACATGATATTCGTGCTGGTTTTGCTTGACCTGGATCCGGTCGGTCGACTTCTCGAAAAGGTTGATCGCCGGCGCCACATAGAGCGCGAACATGCCGGTCCGGACTGCTGCTGCGAGTCGGCCGTTGGCCTTGTCGAACGTGAACAGAACATCGACCGATTGAGCTGGAAGTCGGGGCATGATGGTTGCAAGCCGGGTAAGCTCGAAGCCAAGGAACTTTTGTGGAAACAGAAAATACTCCCTGAGAAAATCGAATCCGCGGAAGATCCGCTCGTCGTTGGGAAACAGCGCTTCTTCGGTCTCGAACCCGATCTGCGACAGGCAGCCGTCCGGCGCGGGCACGATCACGGGGTCGCCGAACTCGTCGAGGAAGCGGAAGAATATCCCAAGGCAGCCGCCGAATAGCTGCTCGTAGAGCGCAACCGCGTCCGCCTCGTCGCCGACCAGATGGAGGCGGAGCGCATCGGTGCGGCATCCGGCGAACCAAGTCGCGGGATCCCGGGTTGCATCCGGCGCCGGCGCCTCGCCGCCTGGCGCGGCCGTGCGATGGATCAACGACAGCCGCAATCCGGCCGCGACGTCCGGCGCGGCCGATAATCCGAGCGCATGCAGGGCGGCAGGCGTCGTGAGATATTCTGCGCCGGCGATGTCGAACGGCCACAGCGTCGTCGACGCACTCAGGCGGTAGCGGCACGCGACCGTCCGGTCGAGCTGCCGGTAAGTCGCATCGAGATAGGCGCCGCGCGGAATGGTCCGGCCATCGCGCAATGCAGGATCAGCGAAGGCGGGCATGACCTTTGCGAGCATCACCGATGGGGTTGGTGCCAGGTAATTCGGAACCAATTGCTCAAGCAGATTGCTCGTGAATTCGGGAAACTCATGCTTAAGCTTGAGCTGGACCCGAGCTGCCAGAAACGCCGTTCCTTCGAGCAGGCCGGCGACCATCGGGTCCATGCGCTCGGCGAGCAGGCCCCCGAGACGTTCCGCGATTCCGGGATACTCGATCGCGAACTCCCGCGCCTGCTCGTACAGAATCTGGAGCTCGCGATTGTAGAGATCGAGAAATTCGCGGTTCATCCAACTTACCCATGCCTGATCGTGATCCTGGCGCTGTCGAGCTCGACGTCGGCCACGAACTCGATGGGGACGTTGACTGGCTCGCAGACCAGGTCTGCCTGTATGATGAAGCGGACCTTGAGTGCGGCGGTGTCGAGGCTGGTATCGCGCGAGACCTTGACCGTAGTGGCTACCAACCGAGGTTCATAGGCGAGCAGCACGGCCTTGAGCTCGCCGCTGATATCGTTGACCGAAATCTCGTCAATCGAACGGTGGACGATATCCGGAAATCCGAAATTCATCACCGACTTGCGGACCTCATCGAAGGGCCGCAGGTCCAAGGTGGACTCGATCGCCACGGTATTCACCAAGGCCTCCAGATCCCGCGCCACCTCGCGCCGCAACGCCGACTCCGTGATCGCCACGCGAGCGGTCTTGCGCCGGCTGGAAATGACGCGCTCGCCCGCCTCGTCGCGCAGATCGAGCTTCTTGGCCGCATCGTGTGCGTCGTGAGCGCTGCGAAACGCGTGCATCAGTGGTGAGTTCAGTCGCTGCTTTCGATCCGGGCGCACCATCGGCATCTCCGTTCGGACGTCTTGCGGTGGGCAGCATCGGAAACGGTTCGGCGGGGCTTCTCTGAGACGGCCCGCCGGACCAAGCCTTTTAGTGCATCATTCAGCCTTGTTGGCGGCAATGTCCCACTTCCCACTTGCATTCGGGGCCCGCCTGCCCGGAGCCGTCTTGGGCCTGGAATTTGTATTGCATGTGGAACTTCTTGAAATTGAGCGTGACATTTTCAGTCAGCCGATCCTCGCTGCCAGCGCCACCGGTCGAGATGTTGGATACGATGATCTCTTCCAGATCGATCGTGAAGTATTCGAGGGGATTTTCGCCCGCCTTGCGCACGATGAGCTTGCCCGTCTTGATGTGCTTGCCGTCGCAACAGAATTTCATCAGCGTGCCGGACGCCTTGTCGATGAAATGCGTGAAACTTATGTCTTGGACGTTTACCTTGCCGCTGCCGCCGCCGCCGCCCATGTGAGTGGTCCCCGACTGCGCCATGCCCCAGGACCAGGCGAGCACATCGATCTTGTCCTTGTATGTCGCATCCAGGGACTCGCCGGTGACGCCATCGAGTACCAAGAACATATCCATCGCCATTTTTAGCAGCTCCATCGTTTGCAGCGATTCCGGCCAGGATCACCCGTCTCCGCACTCATCGACGGCGCTGCCGGTCCAGCGCTGCGATGCGATCAATCGCACGGAGATGTCATGATTGCAGCGAGCGGCAGCCGCAATTGAAGGCCGCCGCAAGACAGCGCGCGGTCAGGTAGAGGCAGCGGGAAGGCGCGACACGAGACTGAGGCCGATGTCCATTCCCTCCAACTGATAGTGCGGCCGCAGATAGAACCGCGCGGAATAGTAGCCTGGGTTTTCCTCGTTCTCGAAGACATCGACCCGCGCTGCCGCCAGAGGTCGGCGCGCCTTGTCGAACTCGGTTGAGTTGATCGGGTCGCCGTCGACATAGCCGTTGATCCACTCCTGCAGCCACCGTCGCAACTGCTCCTTTTCCTTGGTGGCGCCGATCTTGTCGCGGACCATGCACTTTAGATAATGCGCGAATCGAGAGACCGCGAACATGTAGGGGAGACGAGCCGACAAATTGTCGGACGCCGTGGCCTCGGTTCCGTCCTTGCCTTCATAGACTTTTGGCTTGTACACCGACTGCGCGCCGATGAACGCGGCCTTGTCGGTGTTCTTGCGATGGATCAACGGAATCAATCCCGATTTCGCCAGCTCATGCTCACGGCGATCGCTGATCGCGATCTCCGTCGGGCACTTGAGGTCGACGCCGCCGTCGTCGGTCGGAAAGGTGTGGGTGGGCAGGTTGATCACCTCGCCACCCGACTGCACGCCTCGGATCCTGATGCACCAGCCCCATTCCTTGTAGGCGCGGTTTATGTTGACGCCCATGGCGTAGGCGGCGTTCATCCACCCATACTTCTCGCCGGAGTGCCCGTCCGTCTCCTCCTCGAACGCGAACTCCTCAACCGGCTCGGACTTGGCGCCGTAGGGCACGCGTGCGAGCACCCGCGGCATGCACAGACCGACATATCGCGAGTCATCCTGGTCGCGCAGACCTTTCCACGCCGCATATTCGGGTGTGTCGAACAGCTTGCTCAGATCGCGCGGATTGGACAACTCGGTCCACGCGTCCATGCCGAGCAGGGTCGGGTCGGCTCCCGTGAGGAATGGCGCATGCGCGGCTGAGGCCACCTTACCGAGATCGCGCAGCAACTGAACATCGGTCGGCAGATGACTGAAGTAGTAGTCCCCAATGAGGCAACCGTAAGGTTGGCCACCCAGTTGACCGAACTCCTGCTCATACACCATCTTGAACAGCGGGCTCTGATCCCAGCGCGCTCCCGGAAACAGCCGCAGATTGCGATAAAGCTCGCTCTTTGCGACGTTCATGACCCGGATCTTGAGTGTCGCATCAGTCTCCGAGTTGAACACCAGATAGTGGAGGCCGCGCCAAGCGCTTTCGATCCGCTGGAATTCCGGTGCGTGGATGATCGCGTTGACCTGTTCGGTGAGCTTGGCGTCGAGCCGGGCGATCATTTCCTCGATTGTGTCAAGGACGTCATCCTTGATGACCGAGGCGTCGCTGAGCGCCTCTCTGACCAAGGTCGTCACTGCGTTTTCGACCTCGGTCGCCGCCCGCTCCGTTCTTGGCTTGAAGCTTTGCTTCAGGATTGCGGCAAACTCTTCCGGATCCCGCGCCTCGACCGGTGCTTCGGCCGCTGATCTGCCTGCTTCCATCGACATGGACCGCCTCTTCGTTGATACCGGGTACTGTAGGGCCGCATTATTACTTGTCGCTATTTCGTATCGTCGCTTTCGGTCTCGGTGACGCGATCGCGAAGAGCAGCCATCAGTTGCGGATCGGCCAATAACTTCTTGATCTGGTCCTCGGCCGCGACCTTTCCGTCCATGTAACGCGTCAGGTTGGAGAGCCGTTCGCGCGCCTCGATAAGCTGAGCGAGCGCCGGAACCTGGCGGGCGACCGCGGCCGGTCCAAAATCCTCCATCTTCTTGAAGCGCAGGGTAAGCGGCAGTGTTTCCCCGCTGCCCTCGCCCAGCGTGTTCTTCACTCTGAGGGCTATCCCCGGCTCGATGGCTGCAAGCCGATGGTCGAAATTGTCCATGTCGATATCGAGGAACTTCCGCTCCGCCAGTTCCGGCTTTTCCACAGCCGACGCGTTGCCCGATAGATCCGACAGCACCCCCATCACGAAGGGTAGTTCGATCTTTCGCTCAGCGTCGTAGGGGTCCTCATAGGCGATATGGACTCGCGGAGGCCGATTTCGGCGTATGAACTTCTGTCCGCTGTCGGTCGCCATCGATCTCGTCTCCTCGTTGAAATGAAAGTGTGTACCGCTAACCGTGAGGGCCGCGGTCGTGCCCGCACCATGCGACTACATTTGGCGCAACTCAGCCGATATTCGCCGCCTCATTTGAGTGCCCCTTCTTTAAAGGACGCGTCTGGCAGCAGGTCGCCGAGCAGACTGAGAAAATCGCGACCCGACAGGTTGCGGGCGCGCTCGGTCAGAAACGGCACCGGACTGGAGGGCTCGGCCAGTCGGTAATAGATCCCGATCTGCTCCAAGAGATGGTTCGCCTCCTGACGCGTGGCGAGTTGCGGAGACTCAGGGCAGAGGCCGGCAACTGCAGACGCCACAGGCGCGGCCGGGTCGACCGCAACCTCCAATGCCGACAACCGCTGGACCGGCAGCCTGAAGGTGCGATCTCCGCCGATTTGAATCGTGGCATTCTCCACATGCGCAGGAACCAGGGTCTGCATCACCTCAAGAAACGTTTTGCCCAAAAGCTGCTGCGCCTGACGGACCAACAGCAAGGCAGGGTTCGACGGCTCGTTGGAGCTAAAATAGCCCGCGACGGCGCCGAGGGCTCCAATGGCGTCGGCGGTACACGCAATCGTACCGCGCTGACCCGTAGCCGACTGGGACTCCTCGATTGCAGTTTCACGGAAAGCCGCATCGCCATCAGCCGCACCCGAAGCGATGGTTGCCCCGATGGCCAATGACGGGTCCCTCGTCGTCACGGCACCGTCGAGCAACTTCAGGATCTTGTCGACCAGCGATGGAAGTCTCTCAAGGCCGAACGGCTGCGTCGGACCCGCGCCTTCGGCGCAGTGTCCGCCGAGCATGGTGAGTGCCGTTCGGATCGCGAGAAAGTGACCGCGCGCTTCGACGAGACCAGCAAGGTCCACCTCCACCAAGGCCTGATTGAGGGTGGTCATATCCGGCGCATCCTCGCCGTCGCGAGACTTCACCTCGCCATTTGCAATCGCCCAGCCGCGATAGGTGATGGCGCCGACCCGCGGATGACTGGCGAGCGGAACATATTGCAGCGGAATGACGACCGTCGGTAGATCGTCAAGGCTTGTAATCGTTGCCATGCGAAGACTGTAATCGCCACCCTCGCCTCGGGGGTGAACCTCGTCCCAACGCTGATCGAGCAGCACGGCGACGGCACCGAGGGCGCCGGCGATTCCGGCAAGGTCACGATTGAGACACAGGAGTTTGGTCGCAATCGTCAGCAACCGCAGATCGCGGCTGCGCGCAATCAGCGACGCAATCGCCGCTAGTTCGCTTGAGAAATCAATCGATGACCGGTCAAACGGCTTACCGGTCTGACCGGAAAAAAAGCTAGCCGGCATCACCCCTTCGGCACGGGTGATGGCATTCATGTATTCGGCATCGCCAGCGAGATCCAGATCAGGTCCGCATGGCTCGGTGTCCGATACGGCCGCCGTCATGGCCGAAAATTCGATAAGAGCCATACGCGAACCGACCTCTATCCACTTCTCGCGATGCGAGGCTGTCAAATCGGGCGCGAGGTCGTCCGGACGAACGATGAACACCGACGCAACCAGTCCTACCGATACCGACCTAACCGCCCGCTTATTTTCGAACCGCCACGTTACAGTATCGCTTCAGGGACAAAGAAAATGCGCTACAACAGTAATACCCATCGCAATATTTTGCCGCAGCGCGTGGGCGCTGCGACCCGACCGGCCGGCTTCCGGAGAGTCACCACTGGGCGAACCGATCCAAACCCGACCAGCTGCGCTGTTGCCGACGATTTCGCCACAGCAGATAAGATCTCCTCAAGAGCGCCTTGCAATGGTCGTGGTCAGACATGAGGAGGCGCACACTCGCGGCGGCGTCGCGGGACGTTGCCTTGAAAACAACATCAGCGCAGATCGCAAAGGCAGGCCAGCGCCATTAGAGTCGCAAGCCGTACCACGAGATATGCGGCAGCAATGGTCCACAGTCGATGGCGCGTTGGCACCTTGCACTGACACCAAGCCATCGTTCGGAACTAAAGGCGTTGACCAGCCGTAGCGAGAGGGCGCAGCTGCTTTCAATGCGGACGAAACTTGCTGACCTCAACGTATTCCCAGGCGGCTCACCGGACACAGCTTGCCTTACTCCATTCACGGACTACGGGCCGTTCTCGTGATCAGCAAATCTTCTAAAGCAACGAACAGAGACGTAAAAAATTGTCCCAGACAGCAATCCAATCAACAACGTTAGTGTAATGACCGGAGCAAAAACCAACAAGTAGAAGACATTTATCAAATCGGTGTTTCTCAAGCTATTCAAGAGACGACTTCCATCGAAAATGCCAAAGTAAACAAAGTAAGCGAAATCACCGATCAAGTAACCGAGAGCGCCACCGATCGGAATCATCCAGATTGAATCCCGTAGTCTTGAATTGAGAGAAACAATCATGGCTGCAGTGTACAGGATTACGAACGTCACCAGCACACCCTTCTCTGATTGCGCAAAGAGCCTATGTGCCGGCTGCAAACCACCCGACGCTCCGACAATCAGAGCGGCGATTAGAACGCTTAGTACACACAGAATGGGGCGATAAGCCTGCCTTAGCATATCGCCCTCCTTGGACCAGCGATCGAGCACATCGGCGTGCAAGCCGAACGCGACATCGGGCCGCCCACCAAAATCACGCAGCACAGTGATTTCTTCACAAGGTCCTGAGCCCTTCAACGCGGCCGCGTTTCGTAGCCCTCGTCACGGAGATAGTAGACATTCCCCACGCCATATTCCGCCTCCAGAAGTTCTTGTGCTTCGTTTAGGCTTTTCGCAAGCACGCTTACACGTTTTCCGGGTATGGTCGGATCCGCCACCCAAATCATAGCGAGATAGAGTTTCGTACTATTTTCCATAACCCACATCGTCTTCGCATGTTCTAACGTCAAGTCACCGGTACGGCGCTAAAACTGAACAACTATGGTCCATACCGGACCACGCTTTGGTGGCCGATGGCCGCCGTCATCGTCAGCTCGTAGGGCGGATTGGAGCGAAGCGTAATCCGCCGTTCGCCAACGAAACAAAGGCGGGTTACGGCTCCGCCTCCAACCCGCCCTACGCACCGACGCCGACGATGCATCGTGATTTGCCCGACGGGCGCGAATGCGTCCGATCGTCGTCCTCTTGCCGCCTTCGTAGGCGCTTTCGGCCGCGAAACCGCTTGCGCCTTAAAACTAATTTCGGCTGCGCTTTCAATCCGATGACCCCTGTCCAGTTCTGCTCCGAAAAATATTCCGCTTGGCGATCCGCTAAAATCAGCCGCATCCTCCTCGCATCCCGCCTCGTGCAGAGGGGCGTTTCGCGATCGTCACGGACGTGGAGGCGGGCAGCGGTGGCCGCGAGAGATCGCAGCATTCTTTTTTGAAT
>Ga0137412_10003501_pt1 | contig 12509 bp, 14 predicted proteins | sample CZODoug2_1_16fun_FD_122160 | JGI IMG/M metagenome (GOLD analysis project Ga0137412, IMG submission 122160) | Vadose zone soil fungal communities from Angelo Coast Range Reserve, California, USA - CZODoug2_1_16fungal (Hybrid Assembly) | ecosystem: Environmental > Terrestrial > Soil > Vadose zone...
CGAGCGCGGCACCGGCCAACAGCGCCCCCACGATCCGCCGCGCGATGCCCCGAGTGGCCAACACCGCGACAACGCCCGCGAGGGCCACGACACCGAGCGCGGCGACGGCCGGCTCCAGCGTCCGACCACTCACGTCCACGACCGCGTCGGCGAACGGTCGCGGCCGGGGGGCGGTCACCGTCTGCCAGGCCCGACCGGAGGTCAGCAGCGCTCCGGCGCCACCCAGCACCACCAGTCCGAGGGCCGCCCCGAACCGCGCCCGATCGCTCATCGTCCGTCGACCGGGCGCAGCGTCTCAGCGGTGGCGATCGCCTGCAAGACGGCGCGCGCCTTGGTTCGCGTCTCTTGGTCCTCCAGCGCCGGGACGCTGTCGGCGACTATGCCGGCGCCGGCCTGCACGTACGCCACCCCGTCGCGCATGATCGCCGTGCGGAACGCGATCGCCATGTCCAGGTCGCCGGTCGGGTCGAGGTAGCCCAGCGCGCCCGCGTAGATACCCCGGCGTACGGGCTCGAGCTCCTCGATCAGCTCCATCGCCCGCACCTTCGGCGCGCCGCTCACGGTGCCGTGCGGGAACGCCGCCGTGAAGACGTCCAGGGCGTCGAAGCCGTCAGCGACATCGCCGGTCACGGTCGAGACGATGTGCCACAGGTGGCTGTACCGCTCGACGGTGCCGAAGTCGACGACCTTCACCGTGCCCGGCTTGCACACCCGGCCCAGATCGTTGCGAGCCAGGTCGACGAGCATGACGTGCTCGGCGCGCTCCTTGGGGTCGTTCACCAGCTCGTCGACAAGCTCGGCGTCACGCTCGGGAGTATCGCCCCGTTTGCGGGTGCCGGCGATCGGATGGATGGTGGCCTGCCCACTGCGGACGGTCACGAGCGCCTCGGGGCTCGAGCCCACGATGTCGAAGCCGTCCAGGCGGACGATGTACATGTAGGGCGACGGGTTGAGCGTGCGCAGCACCCGGTACACGTCGAACGGGTCGGCGCTCGTGTGCGCCTCGAATCGCTGCCCGAGCACGATCTGGAACACCTCGCCGGCCCGGATCGCCTCGATCCCGAGCTCGACCGCGTGCTGATACTCCCCCGGGGCAGTGCGCGACTCGGCCGGCTTGGGCGGCGCATCGCCGAGACTCGCGACGGTGGACGGCGCCGGCCGGGCCAGATCCCGCTGCATGGCGTCCAGGCGCGTGGTGGCGTCGGTATACGCCGCGTCGAGCTCGGCGTCGCTCATTCCGGAGTGCACGATCGCGTTGGCGATCAGCACCACCGTGCACTCGTGATGGTCGACGGCCGCCACGTCGGTGACGAGCAGCATCGTCAGCTCGGGGAAGCCCAGATCGTCCACGGCCTTCTCGGGCAGCCGCTCGATGCGGCGCACCACGTCATAGGACAGGTAACCGACGAACCCACCGGTCAGGGTCGGCAACCCGGGCAGGCGCGGGCCCTTCAGCGCGCGCCAGGCCGCGCCGAGCACCTCGAACGGATCACCACCGTCCGGCACGCCCTCCGGCAACTCGCCCGTCCATACCGCGTCACCGTCCACTGTGGACAGAGATGCGACCGCGTTGACGCCGACGAACGACCAACGCGAGAACGATCGGCCGGGCTCGGCCGACTCGAGCAGGAAAGTGCCCGTGCGCCCCTCGGCCAGTTTGCGATACACGCCGACCGGCGTCTCACCGTCGGCGAACAGGGTGCGCGTCACCGGCACCAGGCGGTACGTCTTGGCCAGCTCACCGAACTCGGCTCGGGTGACCGTCATGCGTGCACCGCCAGCGCCCCGGCGTCGAAGCAGCTGCGGTCACCGGTGTGGCACGCGACCCCGACCTGGTCGACCTTGACGAGCAGCGAGTCGCCGTCGCAGTCGAGTGCGACCGACTTCACTACCTGGACGTTGCCCGACGTCTCGCCCTTGATCCAGTACTGCTGCCGCGACCGCGACCAGTAGGTGGCCCGCCCGGTGGTGAGCGTGCGATGCAGCGCCTCGTCGTCCATCCACCCGACCATGAGCACCTCGTCGGTGTCGTACTGCTGGACTACCGCCACGACCAGGCCGGCGACGTCACGCTTGAGGCGCGCCGCCACCGCCGGATCGAGTTCACCTTCGGACATGCGTCGATTGTGCCCTGCCCCCGCTACCGCTATCGCGCTTGGACGACCGCCAGCACCGCCACAGTGAGCAACACCAACGCCGCCAGCTCGCTGAGCAGGGCCGCGAGGAGCAGCGCCACCTTGACCGCGTTACGCCGGCGAGCCACGTCGATCGCCCGCAGTCTCAACCCGGCCACCGCCGCCAAGGCCTGCGAGTTGGAGTCACCCCACCACTGAGCGAGGTCGTCGATCGTGATGTTGCTCTGCCCGTACGGCAACGGCACACTGATCATGATCGCGAACCCGCAGGCCACGACGAACAGGATCAGCGCGGCGACGAGCGGTCCATTCGCGTCACCGGGCAGCACGAACGTGTCCGCACTCGTGATCACGGCGACCAGACCGAACAGCAGGGTGACCAGGGTGCCCGACGTCGTGATGACGGCGGCGCCCTTTTGTTCGAGACTCGTCCGGCGCCCGTTCTCGATATCGAGAAGCGTCTTCACCAGGTCGGAGTAGACGACCGGGGCGGGCTCGGTCACTCACCGGCTCCGGGCCCGCGAGCCTCGGTGGCGTCGTCGGAGCGGATGGCCGCGATCGCGTCGGCCACGATCTCCATGCGCGCGCCCTTATCGGGGTCGTACGGGATCTTGGTGAACCAATCCGGCGGCGCGGGGTCGGGCGTGGGCTCGGCGGGCGTCTCGGTCGGCGGCTCGGGCACAGGCTGTTCGGTACTCATCGGAACCCCCCGGTTACTGAGTGAGGGCAACCAGTATCACGGTGCAGCGGCCGGTTCTCAATGGCCGGGCGGCACGACCTAGTCGGGTGAGTCGGGGTTGTCCTCGGGTCCGTCGTCGGGCAGGTGCAGCGTCACGGTGCTGCCCCCGGCGACGGTGCTCTCGAACTGGACGGTGCCGCGGTGCGCGCTGATGATCGACGCGACGATCGCCAGGCCCAGACCGCTGCCGCCCCGGGCACGGGTGCGGGCCTTGTCGGCCCGCCAGAACCGTTCGAACACGTGTTGAGCCTGCTCGGGTGGCAACCCGGGCCCGGAGTCGACCACCTGCACCGCGACGCCGTCGCCTTCGGGGTGCGCGGTGACGCGAATCGGTCCGGCCGGGTCGGTGTGCACCGCGGCGTTGGTGATCAGGTTGCGGAGCACCCGCAGCAGCTGGTCGTGATCGCCCAGCAGGGTGAGGTCCGGCGGCGCGGCGATGTCGATGCGGCGCTGCGGGAACGCCGCGCGGGCGCCCTCGACGGCATCCTCGATCAGCTCGCTGGCGTAGACGACCTCCAGCTGGGGCGGCGCTCCCTGGTCACTGCGGGCCAGCAGCAGCAAGTCGTCGACGAGGCGGGACATGCGGGTGCCCTCGGACTCGATGCGCTCCATCGTGTCGGCCTGCTCGGGTTCACCGTTGGCGCGGCGCATCCGGGACAGCTCGGCGTACCCGCGGATCGAAGTCAGCGGCGTGCGCAGTTCGTGCGACGCGTCGGCGAGGAACTGCCGCATCCGCTGCTCGCTCTCGACCCGCGCCGCGAACTGCGTCTCGACGGTGCCCATCAGCGAGTTGAACGACTCGGACAGCTGGCCCACCTCGGTCTCCGGGTCGCCGTCCGGTACGCGGCGATCCAGCCCCGCGCCTTCGGGCGAGAGCTCGGCCGTGACCTCGCGGGCCGTCCGAGTAACGCGATTGAGCGGTCGCAAACTCAGGTGCACTCCCCACGACGTCAATGCCAGTGCAACCGCGACGGCCAGCGCCCCGATCGCGATCTCCAACAACACCAGCCGCTTCAAGGTGTGGGTGATGTCGCCGGTCGACAGGCCGGTTACGACGAGTACCGGGCCCGAGTCGCGCGCGGCTATCCGGAGGGTCTCGCCGTCCTGGGTCGTCCAGGTGTGGACCTGGTTCGGTTGCTTGGCGATCTCGTCGATCTGAGACGTCGAGAGCTCCATGCCCTTGACCTCGGGCGGCAGGATGAGCTTGAAACCGGAGGACAGCTGGCTGGGCACGAGGACGGCGAGCCATTGTTGCTGTGGGGCGTGTACGGGCGAGGACGCCCCTCCGATCCGGCAGACCGGCTCGTGGTTCGCGATGCACGGCGTAACGTCGCGTGGCACGTCGCTGCCGTTGGACGTGGCCAGGGTGCCCAGTTGCTGGTCGAGGCGGTCATACAAGAAGGAACTCAGCGCAACGTAGGTCGCGGCGCCGGCGGCGCTGACGACGACGATCACCAAAGCGACGACGAAGACGACGAGGCGACTGGACAGCGACCGCGGGACGAAGCGCCAGCGCCGCGGCGCGCGGGGTTCCTCGATCGGCGGCGGCTGCGGTGGCATCCATTCCGCGGGCGGAGGTCCGGCGGGCAGCGGAGCGGCCGGCGGCTGGGCGTATTGCGAGGACCCAGCGGGCGGGGGCGCGGCGTTCGGGTCCAGCGGCTCGCCCTGGTGGTCCCAGGGCACGGCTGGACGCGGCGGCTCGGTCTCCGCTATGTCCAGGGCACGGTCGTCACTCATACGGGGTCAAGGGTGACACGGCCCGCTGTGGCCTGCTTATACGCGGGGCGCCTTGATCACGTAGCCGGCGCCGCGCACGGTATGGATGAGTTTGGGGTCGACGCTGTCGACCTTCTTGCGCAGGTAGCCGATGTAGAGCTCGACGATGTTGGACTGACCCTGGAAGTCGTACTTCCAGACGCGGTCGAGGATCTGCGCCTTCGACAGGACGACCCGCTCGTTGCGCATGAGGTAGCGCAGCAGCTCGAACTCGGTCGCGGTCAGGTGCACCTCGACACCGCCGCGGGTGACTTCGTGACTGTTCTCGTCCAGCTCCAGGTCGGCGACGTGCAGCACACCCTCGCGACCCTCGTCCGGGACGGAGCGGCGCAGCACGGCGTGCACCCGAGCGAGCAACTCCTCGACGCTGAACGGCTTGACGACGTAGTCATCAGCCCCGGCCCGCAGCCCGCCGATGCGGTCGGTGGCGGCGTCGCGGGCGGTCAGGAAGATCACCGGCACCTGCGACCCGGCGGCGCGCAGGTTCTGCAGCACGCCCAGGCCGTCCATGCCCGGCATCATGACGTCGAGCACGACCAGGTCCGGGTCGGCCTCGGCGACCGCCACGAGTGCGGACGGACCGTTGTCCGCGGTGATCGTCTCGAAGCCGTCGAAACGAAGTGCGGACGACACGAGATGCGTGACGTTCTCCTCGTCGTCGACGACCAGGACCCGGCGCTTGACGATTGCCGGTGCGGCCATGGCTAACTCCCTTGAGGCGGATGAGGCTCGACTGTGCCTTTGCTAGGACCCACAGTGAGCATTCCCCCTTAGGTTTCCCTGGGGGCCACCTGTGAAGAGCCTATGCGCTCGTCACGTTCGGGTCGATCAGCCCGGTCTCGAGCTCGGCCGTCGGCAAGATCGCCGGGCCGGGCTCGGCCACCTCGGGCACCTCGGCCACCGGGTCGGCGACGGCCACGCGTTCGGGCGCCGCCCAGGCCCAGGACGGCGGCACGCAGGCCAGCACCACGGCCGCACCGCTCGCGATGATGAGCACGACCGGTACCTCCGGCTGGCCCGACGTCGAGTCGAGCAGGAAGTTGACGCAGGTGCCGACCGTGGCGAGCTGCCCGGCGAGGAACAGCCAGCGGGTCCGTCCGGACAGGAACCACGAGAGGCCCAGCACGACCAGGACGAGGAACGCGAGCGCGACCAGCCCGGCCAGGGCCTCACCGCCCTGCGAGCCGGTGATGTCGGGCGGATCGACCGGGAAGACCGTCCCGTGCAGGATGAACAGCACCGCATAGGTGAGCAGGAACGGCGCCGGCGCCACCCCGGCCGCGACCGCGCCGATGACGGTCGGCGGTGTCTCGCGGACCTCACCGTCGGGATCGTCGGGCATGCTGCTCCTCGCGGATCTGCCTGGGTCGGCGTGTCGCAGCATAAACGACGGTTGCCGGATTCGCGCCCCCTCAGCACGCAGTCAGCGCACCTCGACGCCGCCCGCCCGCAACGCGTCCTTCACCGCGCCGACCCGCAGATCGCCGAAGTGGAAGACACTCGCGGCGAGAACGGCGTCCGCCCCGGCCCGCACGGCGGGCAGGAAGTGTTCGACGGCGCCGGCTCCACCGCTGGCGATCACCGGGACGTGAACCACCGCTCGAACCTGCTCGATCAGCGGCAGATCGAACCCGTCACGGGTGCCGTCGGCGTCCATCGAGTTCAACAGGATCTCGCCCGCGCCGAGCTCGGCCCCCCGCGCCGCCCACTCGACGGCGTCGATACCGGTGCCGTGCCGGCCGCCATGGGTCGTCACCTCGAACCGGCCGTCGGGGCCGCGGCGGGCGTCCACCGACAGCACCAGTACCTGGCGGCCGAACCGCTCGGCAATCTCGCGCAGCAACTCCGGACGGGCGATCGCCGCCGTGTTGACGCCGACCTTGTCCGCGCCGGCGCGCAGCAGGGCGTCGACGTCGGCGGCCGAGCGCACTCCCCCGCCGACCGTCAGCGGGATGAACACCTGATCGGCCGTTCGCCGGACCACGTCGTAGGTCGTCTCGCGGCCCGCCGAGGACGCGGTGATGTCCAGGAAGGTCAGCTCGTCGGCCCCCTCGGCGTCATACCGCGCGGCCAGCTCGACCGGATCGCCCGCGTCCCGCAGGCCTCGGAAGTTGATGCCTTTCACGACGCGACCGGCGTCGACGTCCAGGCACGGGATCACACGAACGGCGACGGTCATGCGTCCAGTGTGCCGAGCGCGGGTCTCGCCGCCGACGCCAGGCAGTGCCGGTAGGGTTCCGCCGGTGATCGCCACGCGATGGCTGACGCGGCCCGGGCCCGAGAGCGAGGCGGCCGAACCGCCGACGGAGGCCGACAAGCCCGCATCGGCAGCCGACGACTCGCCGTCGTGGCTAAGGCCGAGCCTGGTGTTCTGGGCCTCGACGCTCGCGATCGCGGCGGCGGCGATGATCCGCAGTGGCTACCTGTTCACCCGGCCGATCCACGAGCAGGGCGACGACGCCCTGAACTCGCTGCTGGCCGGACGGGCCGAGCATTTCGACCTGCTGATCGGTAACTACTCCCGGGTCGGCTTTCATCACCCGGGTCCGGCCTTCCTGTACGTGCTCGGCTTCGGTCAGGGGCTCTACCACGACGTACTGCACATCGCCCCCGGGCCGTACAACGGCGAGGTGCTGGGCGCTATCACATTCGCGGCGGTACTGATCGGGCTGAGCATCCTGACCATCTACCGGTGCACCCGCTCAGTAACCGCCAGTCTGGTCGCGCTGACGATCTGCTTCGCGTTCGCCGCCCAGCACGCGATGTTCGCCGACGTGTGGTTCCCCTTCCTGTACATGGCGCCGTTCCTGCTCTTCGTCGTGGCCGGATCGGCGCTCGCGGCCGGTTATACAGTCGAGCTGCCTTCATTCCTGTTCGCGGCGCTCATGCTCGCGCACGGGCACGTCAGCTTCCTGATGTTCGTCGGGGTCACGGGGATCGCGGTGATCGGCAGCTGGCTGCTGCGCTACCGCCGAGGTTGGCGGGCCGAGCTGGCGGCCCATCGTCGGGCCGCCTACGGCAGCCTGGGGCTGATCGCGATCTTCCTGCTGCCGGTCGTTCTCCAACTCGCGCTGCACTACCCGCGTCCCTGGAACCAGTACTGGCAGTACGTGCACACCAAGCAGCTGCCGCGAACGTCCAGCCAGGTATGGCACTTCTTCGGGTGGTACTGGTCGAGCGCCACGCTGCCGGTGGCCCTCACGATCGTCGCGGCCGTCGTCGCGGTGCTGCTGATGATCGTCGATGGGCGGCGGATCTTCGGGTTCCTGTACGCCATGCTCGGGCTGCAGACGATCCTGTTTCTCGTCTACGTGGTTCGCGGCGTCGACACGCTGAACACGGGCAACCGCTACGTCGGCTTCTTCTACCTGACCGTGCCGTTGCTGCTCGTGGTGGGCGCCTCGGTGCACCTGACGCTATGGCTCGGGCCGCGTCTGGACGGCTTCGCGCGGCGCCGGTCGGGCGCGGCCGGCGCCGCCCGGCTGCGCACCGCGGTGGTGATCGTCGCGGCCGCCACCGCGGTGGGTGTACTCAGCGCCGAGGCGGTGGCCACCCAGCACGCCCGGGACCGCTACCACGGCCTGACCCGCTACGACCGGCTGGTCACCGCCTTGGGCAAGGACCCGGATCGGCACGGCCGCACGGCGGCGTTCGACTTCGCGCACGACCGGTGGATACAGGCCGCCGGAATCGGCGTCGCCGCCCAACGCCAGCACGTGCCGTGGTGCATCACCAACCCACGCTGGGACAACCTGTTCACCTCCCACTACCTGTGTGGGGCGGCGTCCCAGCGGCAGTGGCCGCTGGCCCTGGTGCTGCCCGACGAGATCCCGGCCGGCGCGCACGTCGTATGGCAGGACGCCAAGCTCGTGGTGATCGAGCGCGACCCCAACGCACCGTTGCTGCCGGCCGTCGCCCAACCGCCGACCCACGCGTAGCGCGGCCGCGGGCGTCGCCGGGTCAGCCGGTTGCGGTCAGCGCCTCGGGCAACGTGAACGCCCCGGCGTAGAGGGCCTTGCCGACGATGGCGCCCTCGACCGTGCCCAGGGTGTCGATTGCGCGCAGGTCGTCCAGCGACGACACCCCACCGCTGGCCACGACGTACGCCGACGTACGGGCGCAAACGTCGCGCAATAGCTGCAGGTTCGGGCCGGTGAGGGTGCCGTCGCGGTGCACGTCGGTGACGACGTAGCGGGCGCAGCCGTCCTTGTCGAGGCGTTCGAGCGTCTCCCACAGATCGCCGCCCTCGCGCGTCCAGCCCCGGGCGGCGAGCGTCGTGCCTCGCACGTCGAGCCCGACGGCGATCCGGTCGCCGTGCTTGGCGATGGCGCCGCGCACCCAGTCCGGCGCCTCGAGAGCCGCCGTGCCGAGGTTGACGCGGGTCGCGCCGGTGGCCAGCGCCGCGTCGAGGGAGGCGTCGTCGCGGATGCCGCCGGAGAGCTCGACCGCGATGTCGAGGTGGCGCACGACCTCCCGGAGCAGTTCGCGGTTGTTGCCGCGCCCGAAGGCGGCGTCCAGGTCGACCAGGTGCAGCCACTGCGCGCCGTCACGCTGCCACGCCAACGCCGCGTCCAGCGGATCGCCGTAGGACGTCTCGGTGCCCGCGGCGCCTTGCACCAGCCGGACGGCGGCGCCGTCGGCCACATCGACGGCCGGCAGCAGGGTGAGGCTCACTGATCCACCTCGGTCTTCGCGCGAGCGCTCATTTCGATCTCCGATCCATCATCGACACGGCCAGCGCCGGAAAGGCGATCACGCCCACCAGAACGACGACGATCACCGCGTTGATCGACGACGTCACGAGGTAGGTCAGCAGCACGGCGACGAGCACGAGTGTCAGCAGCGCCGCCCAGGTTTCCTTGTTGCGACGGAATCCGGCTCCGTGCTGCCACAGCCGGGCGCGCCGCCAGGCGAGTTGACGCTTCTCCTGCCGTTGCCGGCGGGCCGTCTCGCGTTCGCGCACCGCGCGCTCAGCGGCCGTCCGCTGTGCGGCGACCGCCTCACGTTCGGCCCGAGCCTTCGCCCGCTGCTTGCTCACGGCCCTGCCCCACTTTCTTGATCAAGAGGGAGAAGTGGTCGCTCTGGCGACCACTTCTCCCTCTTGATCAAGGATGGAGGACGCTTCACAGGGTGGCCAGCCAGTTCTCGAGCAGGGTCGCGCCGGCATCACCGGACTTCTCCGGGTGGAACTGCGTCGCGCTGATCAGGCCATGCTCGACGGCGGCGACGAAGTCCTCGCCGTGGTGGGCCTTGCTGATCAGCCCCTCGGTGTCGTGCACCGCGTAGGAGTGCACGAAGTAGAAACGCGTACCGCCGGGAATGCCCGCGAAGAGCGTCGATCCGGTCGGCGCGTCGACGGTGTTCCAGCCCATGTGCGGCAGGATCGGCGCCTGCAGCTGCTCGACCCGGCCGGGCAGGACCCCGAGCCCGGACGTCTCGAGGCCGTGCTCGACGCCGGCCTCGAACAGCACCTGCATGCCGACGCAGATGCCCAGCACCGGTCGCCCGGCCTTGATCGCCGCCGCGATCGTGGCGCCACCGTCCACTGCGGACAGTCCGGCCATGCAGGCGGCGAAGGCGCCCACGCCGGGGACGACGAGACCGTCCGCCTCGACGGCGTCCGCGTCGGCCGTCACGGTCACCGAGGCGCCGACACGTTCCAATGCGCGCTGGGCCGAACGCAGGTTGCCCGACCCGTAGTCGAGCACGACGACACGCTTCATGGCTCTAGTGTCCCGTGAAGGAAGTATGTTCACCGCCTGCGGCGCCCCAGCTTCCCGCTCGCTGCGTTGTCGTCGTCGCCGATACAACAGCGGTATCGGCTTCCTCCTCCGCCTTGCGAGCGGAAACCTGGATCACCGCATCCGGCAAACGACTTCCTTCACGGGACACTAGAGAACGCCCTTGGTGGACGGCACGCCCTGAACGCGCGGGTCGATCTCGACGGCGGCCCGCAACGCCCGGGCCGTCGCCTTGTACTGGGCCTCGATGATGTGGTGCCAGTCGCGTCCACTGTGGACGATCACGTGTAGCGCGATCGCCGCGTGGTAGGTGAACGACTCGAACACGTGCCGCGTGAGCGTGGTGGCATAGGCCGGGCCGATGGTGGGCGGCGCCCCATCGGGCTCGCGGTGCACGAGGTAGGGCCGCCCGGACAGGTCGACCGCCGCCTGCACGAGGGCCTCGTCCATGGGGATCAGCGCGTCGCCGAAGCGGCGGGTGCCGGCCTTGTCGCCGGCCGCCTGCGCGAACGCCTGGCCGAGCGCGATCGCGGCGTCCTCGACGGTGTGGTGGGCGTCGATGTGCAGGTCGCCCTCGACCTCGACGCGCAGGTCGAACAGCCCGTGCTTGCCGAACGAGCCCAGCATGTGGTCGTAGAAGCCCACCCCGGTCGAGACGTCCGCGCGTCCAGTGCCATCGAGATCGATCTCGACGAGCACCTTCGTCTCGGCGGTCGCCCGCTCGACGCGACCGATGCGACTCATAGCAGCTCCTTCAGGGCCGAACGGAACGCGGCCATCTCATCCGACGTGCCGATCGACACGCGCAGCCAGCCGTCGGGGCCGGTCTCGCGGATCAGTACACCGCGATCGAGCAGCGCCTGCCACACGGCGTGGCGGTCGGCGAACGTCCCGAACAGCACGAAGTTGGAGTCGGAGTCGGCCGCCCGCAAGCCGACGTCGCGCAGCCAGTCGACCGTCGCGTCGCGTTCGGCGCGCAGGTCGTCGACCCGAGCCAGCAGCTCGTCGGCGTGCGTCAGCGCCGCCCGGGCGACGACCTGACTCATCGTCGAGAGGTGGTACGGCAACCGGACGATGCGCACCGCATCGACGACGGCCGGTGCGGCCGCGAGATAGCCGAGCCGCCCGCCGGCCAGCGCGAACGCCTTGCTCATCGTGCGGGTGACGACCAGCCGCGGGTAGCGCGGCAACAGGGCCAGGGCGCTCGGCGTGCCGGACCGGCGGAACTCGGCGTAGGCCTCGTCCACCACGACCATGCCCGGCGCGGCGTCGCAGATGGCCTCGATGACGTCCAGCGGCAAGGCGGTGCCGGTCGGGTTGTTGGGCGAGGCGAGGAACACCACCGACGGCGCCTGCTCACCGATGAGCGCGACCGCGTGCTCGGGATCGACGGTGAAGTCCTCGCGGCGCTGACCGACCGTCCAGTCGGTATGCGTGTCGCGGGCGTACTCGGGATACATCGAGTACGTCGGCGCGAACGACAGGGCTGTGCGCCCCGGTCCGCCGAACGCCGACAGCAGCTGCAGCATGATCTCGTTCGAGCCGTTGGCCGCCCATACCTCGTCGGCGCTCAGGTCGGGCCCGAGGTAGGCGGCCAGGTCGGTACGCAGCGCGACCGCGTCGCGGTCCGGGTAGCGGTTGAGGGTGCGCGCCGCGACGGTGACGGCGGCCGCGATGTCGGCCACCACGGCTTCCGAGGGCCCGTACGGGTTCTCGTTGACGTTCAGCTGCACGGGGACGTCCAGTTGCGGAGCGCCGTAGGGCACCTCGCCGCGCAGCTCGTCCCGCAACGGCAAGTCGTCGAGCGTGATCTTGGCGGTACTCATGGCAACCGCACGGCGACGGCCGCCCCGTGCGCCGGCAGATCCTCGGCGGCGGCCAGGGCCAGCACGTGCGGGGCCACCTCGACCAGCGCCTCGTGCGTGTACTCCACGAGGTGCACGCCCTTGAGGAAGGACTGCACCGACAGCCCGCTCGCGTGCCGCGCCGTGCACCCGGTCGGCAGCACGTGGTTCGAGCCGGCGCAGTAGTCGCCGAGTGACACCGGCGCGTGCGGCCCGACGAAGATGCACCCGGCGTTGTGTACCCGCTCGGCGATCGCCCGCGGGTCGGCGGTGA
>Ga0137412_10003502_pt1 | contig 12509 bp, 10 predicted proteins | sample CZODoug2_1_16fun_FD_122160 | JGI IMG/M metagenome (GOLD analysis project Ga0137412, IMG submission 122160) | Vadose zone soil fungal communities from Angelo Coast Range Reserve, California, USA - CZODoug2_1_16fungal (Hybrid Assembly) | ecosystem: Environmental > Terrestrial > Soil > Vadose zone...
TGGCCCGGTCGTTGCGCTGGCTCCGAAAACAAGTGGTCCTCCTGCGCTAGCGACGATCATCTTGTTGATGAGCATCGCCTCAAGGATCGCGATCATCGTGATCTCCTTCTCCTTCCATTACTAGCCTTATAGAGCATCCGATGTCTGTGGCCGCTAGCGCAGCTCCAAATGAAAGCATTTTCAAGTTACAACCGCCAAAACATCTGTGTTCATAGCGACATTAAACTTTTTGCTAAGGAATAGCGAGCGATCTTGATAAGAATTGAATGGATCGTGCAGGCTCTTCATTACCATGCCGTCCGTGAGTTCTTGACTTGGTGAGTCTCGAGCAAGATCGTCGACTCATCATTATTTCTAAATTGGAGATAACGGTTACAGCTTTGCTACCGTTGCGGATGTAGCATCCGGGTGAGGTCGAAGCTTGTGGCTCGAATTGTACTGACGATGCCGCCCTAATCGACCTCGCGCGCACAAACCTTGGCGCTAACAGGAGGGCACGATGGAGGTCACGGCAGTGCCGCCGGCTGTCTCGATCATATGGGCTGTCTGCTCCGCAGGTACGGAGGAGCGCCCGCCACCTGCGGTCGCTGCACCGAGATCGTTGACGACAATCAGGGCGCCCGCCTTCGCCATGGCCAGGGCGATAGCCCTACCAATCCCGCCCCCAGCACCGGTCACCACCGCAATTTTTTGATCGAGCATATGATTCGTCCCTTGCGCGCAGGATTATCCTGGGAAAACTTAGACCGGGGCCACGCTTCATCCGAATAGTTGCGGCGCGCGTCAGGCACCTCACCGTGCGGCACCTCTGGCAGCGTCCGTCTCAGGCGGCCTTGATGGGCTCCCATTCAAGCTGCAACTCGAGCACGCCATTGAGTATCCCAGAGGCCAACCTAGGTTTTGTCCCTGATTTAATAGCGAAGTCCGGAATTTTCCGAAGCCATTCCTCAAGAAAGAGGCGTAACTCCCGCCGTGCGAGCATATTGCCGGGGCACACATGAGGGCCGTTGCCGAATGCGGCATGCGGAATGGGCCGCGCTCGGTTGAAGTTCACCACGGTAGGATCATCGATAAGCTCTTCATCGAGACCGTAGAGCGGCGATGGCCCCTGAATCATTTCGCCGGCGTGGAAGAGCACGCCTTTATATTCAAAATCTTCTTTGACGAGACGCGCCGTATTGGAGATACCGTAGCGCCGGAGCAGCTCTTCGACGGCATACGGGATCAACTCCGGCTGATCGATGAGTTGCCGCCTGTGCGCCGGGCTGCCGGCGAGGAAGCACGCACTGAATGACATGGCCGCCGCCACCGTGTGGAGACCTCCACCCAGCAGAACCCGGCTCAGTCCTACCACCTCCTCATGCCCCAAAGGCTCACCGTCGCGCCTGGTGCTCAGGAACGTGCTGATGGGGTCGTCGCCGGGATGCTTTTGGCGCGCCTCAATCTGCCGCTCTATGTATTCCCGAAGCGCCTCGTTGGCCGCATATCGCCTCTTGGGGTCGGGGTGCGTGGTGCTATTGGCCAACGGGACAAGATGGGTTCGATCATCCAACGGCAAATCCATCATCCCGAGGAACACCGTGACCGGCAGAATGTTGGAGAACTCGTTGACGAACTCGCATTCTCCGCGGGGGGCCAGCTTCTCGACCAGATCCGTGCAGATGGTCCGCGCGATCGCCGTCAGCGCCGCCACCCGTTTGGGCGTGAGCAGCGGCATCACCAGCTGCCTGAAAAATGCGTGCTCCGGAGGATCCAGTGTTATCGGGATCAAGCGTGTTGGCAGCGGCGTTCTGGGAACCAGAACCTCTTGGTGAGAAAAATGCTCGTAATGCTGCTGGATGTACTTGATATCCTCACTTCGGGTGGCGATCCAGTGTCCCCCATTCTTGGGCGTCCAAAAAATGGGTGGCATATCGGTCTGGAGCCGTCTCCAGGCTAGCTGTACATCATCTTCCGCGCCCGGCAAGTTGAAAATATCCACGTCGAATATGAGGTGGACCGGTATGCTGGGCTGTGGGGAAGACCCGCTCGGCGCGTTGAGAGTCATTGTCTTGTCTCTTCTCCCGAATAATGGATCTCATCTGGATCCTGGTAGATTCTGATTAAGAATACTAACTTCATAATTCCCTTTCGACTATCACCGTAGCCGCCCTATCACGAGTGTGATTAATAGTCGCTCACCGGGAACGCCTTGAATTCCACAAGTCCCTCAGGTTAGGTACTATCTGTTACGTTCGGCCCTGCAAATCGCAGGTGGACGAATGAACCCATAACAGTAGGAGGATCTGATGGAAGGGCTGTCCGAGCGGGAGGTTCAGTCACAACCCGAGAAGGTAATTCGGGTTCAGCTTGCGGCCTGTTACCGGCTTATCTCCATGTTCGGAATGACGGACCTCATCTACAATCATATTACCGCCGCAGTTCCGGGATCGCCCGGGCATTTCTTCATCAACGCTTATGGTTTGGATTATAGTGAGATCACTGCGTCGAGCCTGTTCAAGATCGACCTTGAGGGCACTGTCATCTCGCGCCCCGATTTGCCCTACGACGTGAACAAGGCCGGCTACATCATCCATAGCGCAGTGCATGCCGCGCGCCACGACGTGACATGCGTCATCCATACGCATACGCGCGCGGGCGTTGCAGTGTCCGCAATGAAATGCGGGCTATCGCCGATTTCTCAAACAGCACTGAGATTCACGCGCCGGATCGGCTATCATGATTTCGAAGGGCCCGCAACGAGCCAAGATGAACGCGCACGTATCGCCGCCAATCTCGGCGACAACGATGCACTGGTCCTACGTAACCACGGCCTGTTGGTCTGCGGTCGGTCGATCCCTGAGACATTCCATCTGATGCAACGACTTGAAACCGCCTGCCGGATCCAAGTCGACGCTCTCGCCAGCGGCGTGGAGATTCAGTTTCCTTCCGTGGAATCCCAACGGCGCACTGAGGAAATCCTGGGACGCGATACCAGCCTCCAAGAAGTACCTGCGAATGGCAACCTCGAATGGGCGGCTCTTATAAGGCGGCTGGACAAGCTCGATACCTCATATCGGGACTGAACGTCAGCTTGGAGCTTTGTTCGCCGTCGTGACATCGCCCGGGCCCCAATGTGCCATGTACTTTTCAATCAACCCCTGATCATTGAAGCGCGCGACGCTGATGCAATCTATATGCGTACCGAGCACTTCGACATGCATGGGCATCACCGCGGCATTCCCTTTCGAGCCGCAAATTGGACCCGTGACTTTAACGCGGACATGACGCGCAACGACGGATTCGTAAAATGTCCGGATCGCTGCCTTTCCAAAACGTTGATGTTGCTCACCGACCGGGTCTTCGACCTCGGCATTTTCAGCAAAGAGCGCAAGAATCGCGTCAAGGTCTTCTCGGCATACGCCATCCGCATAGGCACGCAGCACGGAACGGTAGTGCGCGTTCTTCTCTTCCTGGCTTCCGTTCGGGTTGACTGACATGATCACGTCTCCATATATTTTGTTCGGTTGTCGCATTAGCCTAAACGGTTTTCGTTTAAGTTTTTTGAACTCCCGGCATATCTGCTAGCTCATAGTCAGGCACTGAAAACAAGCAGAAATCACGAAGGGCTTAAGTTCACGTGGCCATGAGATATTTATCAAGTTCACGATGCATGTTTACGATCAGGCTTTCCGGGCGCTCCGCCATTAATGTGCTGCGCATCGCCATGGAGTGCATTCCCTGCTGTTGCCGTGTAACACTGATGAAATCCTGACTCGGGATCAGATACCAGGTCTTTGGGTCTTTCAAATCTCCTTCAGCATGGCGGGTTTCCCATTTCGGTGGGGTTTGACCTTCCGGGTAGGTGCGCACGGCGTACATATCGAAAATGCACCAATCAGGGTCATTCTCCCGCGTCGGCCGTGCCCGGTACATCACGGCATTGCCAAATGAGGGGAGGAACGTAACATGCGGGAAAATATGCATGTCGGTACATTTTGCCAGAGTCTCGAAGTCGCCAATTGGCCGGCCCTGAGCAGCGTAATGTTCGCGAAGAACCTTCTGGAATTCCTGGCCGACAGTCACGCCGTCCGGCAGCTTCCGCCGACGCATGGTGCGCGCAATCTCTACCTCTTCGGCATGCACCATCGAATCGTGGCCCTGATATAAGCTCGTGAGACTCCGCAGCAAGGCATCCGTTTGCTCATCCTGACTCATCTGCAGGAGAAGGTTCTTTGGCAGCCGGCCCATGGACGTTACGCCAGCGGAATGGAACAGGCCGTGACCATTGGCCATGGTTTCCCAGGTCCAGATCGAGTTCGCCACTTCCGTGCTCGTGCCGTTGGTCAATTGTGGGTGCGTTTGCGGGACGTGATACGCCTCTATGAACGCTTCTTGCGCCACTTTCCAGTTGGCGTTCACGCGTGCCGAAATATGCCAATGGAACTTCATGTCGCCGAGCTTTATCCCCTCGACGATATCCCGGACCGGTTCCATCACCTGCTCGAACGGCGCCGGATTTTTATCCATATTGATATAGACGAAGCCGGCCCAGATATGGACGTGGACCTCTTTCAGGTGGATGTCTTCATTACTCAGGCAGCCGCCCTTGAACTCCTGCCGCTCCGGAACATAGGTGTTTTCCCCTTGAAGGTTCCATTTCCATCCATGGAAAGGACACACGATTTGTTGGAGCTGGAACCGGCCGGAACCTAAAGCCAGCATGGTGGCGCGGTGGGGACACACATTATGATAAGCCTTTACAGTATGCTCATCGATCCGTACCACGACAATCGACTCGTTGATGATGTCATAGACGGTGTAGCTGCCCGGACTCGGGATCTGATCCACCCGGCAGGCCATCTGCCACACTTTCGGCCAGAATAATTCAGCCTCGAGCTTGGCGAATTCCCTATCCGTATAGCGCGCGACGGGAATGCCATACATGCCTGTTTTCCATTCGGCAGGCAACCGGCTTGTACCCTGGGAGGACGATTTTGGCAGGCTCGTGATCGAAGACATTTGACGTTCCTTGCGCGTTCGTGTGACTTCAGCGGTGCAGTTGCTCGGGCACCCCTCTGCAACTCAACTATTCGCAACCGGCTTACCGGTCCGGCTCGTCCTCAATTTCCAGTAATACACTGTCAGTCAGGGGGAACAATACCCCAACAAGCCGAGTGATGCACAACCCAAACGCGCCGGCCGGCGCACCATTCAGGAAGCATCACACTTATGTTTTGCGATGCGGAAAACATGAAACATCAGGCCTATCCCAACGTTGAGGAGTTTCACGCGCATGGACCAGTACCTGTGCATGGCGTTTGCGCGGCTGACGTTTCGCGAGAGCCCAGATGTGAAGGAATACTTGGCAAAAAAATGGATTTGACTTCGAGATAAGGCTCAAAACCCTCGATGCCGCCCTCGCGTCCATATCCCGATTGTTTGAAGCCGCCGAACGGAATTGTTATATCGAGTGCGTGCCCGTTCTGAGACAGATTACCCGTGCGCAAGCGCCGCGCCATCGCGTACGCGCGATCGGTGTCGCGCGTGAAAACTGCGCCGCTCAGGCCGTAAGTGCTGGCATTGGCCAAACGCACCGCGTCTGCTTCAGAGTCGTAAGGGATCACGCCAGTAACGGGGCCGAAAATCTCCTCGCGCGCAATGGTCATCTCGTTGCTTACGTTGGCAAACACGGTGGGTTTGAAGAAGAAGCCCTTTCCCAGCTCCGAAGCGCGCGTACCTCCGGTCGCAATTCGGGCGCCTTCGGCCCGGCCTGCTGCTATATAACCTTCCACCCGCTCGAGCTGACGCTTCATGGCCAGCGGGCCCATCATCACACCCTGATCAAACGGATTGCCGACCGGTGTTGCCGCCATCGCGGCCGCCAACGCATCAACATAATCCTTCTCCCGGTGTCGCGGCACGAGTATGCGAGTCAAGTTCGCGCACACCTGCCCGCACATCAGCGTAATCGCCGGTGCCAAGACCGCTGCTACTTCCTCCGGCGGCATGTCATCAAGAATAATCGCGGCCGACTTGCCCCCGAGTTCCATGGTCGCACGAGCGAGCCGTCCGGCGCACACTTCGGCGATATGTCGGCCGACGGCTGTAGAACCCGTGAAGCTCACCTTATCGACATCAGGATGACGGACCAGGTAATCCGATGCCTGGCGGTTAGCGCATAGCAAATTGAAAACGCCACGGGGCAACTCGGCTTCCTCAATGGCCTCGGCCAACAGCTGCGCCTCAAGCGGCGACTCAGGCGCGGGCTTGGCGATGACGGTGCATCCAGCAGCCAGTGCAGGCGCCACCTTCTGGAGCATGGCCACCAATGGTGCATTCCAGGGCGCAATTGCCGCCACAACACCAATTGGCTCGCGAACAACGACTGCCACCTTCATATTCATTGCCGTTGTCGGACGCACATCTTCGTAGCAATAAGCGGTCGCAATATCGGCATTGATATTCAAAAGTTCGATTGCGGCGGGCGTCACCATTTCACTCATCCAAAGAGGCACACCGATCTGGGCTGTCCATGCACGCGATGCCGCCGCCATACGGCGGTGAAGCGCGCCTGCTACCTCGCGAAGTTTTGCGGCCCGCTCCGCCGCGGGCATCGATGGCCAAGGGCCTTCATAGAACGCTCGTTTCGCCGCTGCGACTGCGCGGTCGACATCCGCCTCTTTCGCCTCGCCAACTTCAGCAAACACCTCTCCGTTTATCGGACTCACGACTTGAATTCTGCCCTCAGGTGCAGCGGGCGAGATCCAAGCGCCATCGATGAATAGATTATCGGCATGCGGACTAGCCCACATTTCAACGCTCATCGCCGCCATATGCTGCTCCTCCAAGTGAATAGTGGTCCTAGTTTCGATCTTCGCGCGCTTTGCTTTGCAGGAATTGGCGTAACGCTTCTTCGTCCTCACGCGAGAAGCGCCTGCGAAAGCTCACCATCCCGTTTTGAGATAGAGCGCCGCCGAGCACAATTGCGTCAAACGCCGCTTTGTCGACGATGGCGGGCGAGCGGCGTAAATCCGGCAAGGTGCCGCCGAGCACGCCGATGCCATGGCAAGTCATGCAATGGAGCTGGTACGCATCCTGACCGCGGCGAATTGTCCCGGCGCCGGCAGGAGTTTCGGTAACCTGCAAAGGAGGACGATTGGACAATACGTACGCCTCGGGTGTCACCGTACCGCCCAGTTTGAACACCAAGAGCCGCCCCGGAAGCCTCTGCTTTTGTGGAAATTGAAAACCTGTAGTGATGGCGGAACCGCCGAAGCCCGCCATGATGGCGACATATTGCTCGCCGTCGACTGCATAACTGATGGGAGCGGCAACGATTCCGTTTCCCACTTTGTACTCCCACAGCGCCTGCCCCTGATCTGCGCTGTACGCAACGAAGCGCCCGTCCGCCGTACCTTGAAACACGAGATTCCCACCGGTCGCCAACACGCCGCCGTTTCGCTGATAGGGTTGATGCACAACCCAGCGCACCTTCCGTTGCACTGGGTCCCACGCCACAAGCGCCCCAGTCAAACTCTTGGCAATCGAACTGACCACGGCGGGATCGTCCGGCAGAACGACAGCCCGGAAGTCGGTGCCTGTATTCCAGTCACCGGGCTTCATTTTGAAGTCCTTCGTGGCAGTGAAGTTCAGTGCACCGCTCTCCTGCACCGGAACATAAACAAGGTCGGTCGCGGGACTAAATGCCATCGGGTGCCAACTGTGCACCCCCGTGGGTCCTGGAGAGACCATTGAGGGTTTTTCGCTGTAATACGCCGCCGGATTTACATCGGGGCGCCCGGTCGCGCCATTGAGACCTTGAAACCATGTTAATTCCGCATTCGTATAGGGGTCCGCGGAAATGAGGTCTCCGGTCGCTCGATCGATCACGTAAAAGAGTCCGTTTTTTGGCGCTTGCATGAGCACCTTGCGCGGCTTACCTTCAAAAGTAAGCGTCGCGAGTATCATATTCTGCGTGGCTGTATAGTCCCACGCCTCGCCCGGAGTCTCCTGATAGTGCCAGCGGTATTTACCCGTGTCAGGATCGAGGGCGACAATGGAGGAAAGAAAAAGGTTATCGCCCTTGCCCTCGGATCGCAGCTTGTAATCATACGGGCCGCCGTTGCCGACACCGATGTAGAGTTGATTGAACTCCGCATCGTAAACGATCGAATCCCAGACGGTGCCCCCGCCGCCATTCTCAATCCAACCCTTGCCGTACCAGGTCTTCGCCATGTCGGCCAGCTTGTCATCCGAAGCGGCATGATCAGGGCCCTTGGCCGGATCGCCAGGCACCGTGTAGAAGCGCCACGCGAGCTTGCCTGTACTTGCATCGAAGGCTGTCACATAACCGCGAACACCGAACTCCGCACCGCTATTGCCGATCACAACCTTCCCTTTTACGACGCGCGGGGCACCGGTGCTCGTATAGGGCTTCGACCGGTCCACCGTTGATACCGACCAAAGCAATTTCCCGCTCTTGGCATTGAGAGCGATGAGACGCCCATCCAGCGTCGCGACAAAGACTCGACCGTCCGCGACGGCGACACCTCGATTGACGACATCGCAGCATGCTTTCACATTCACCTGACCTGGCACCTTAGGGTCGAAAGACCAAAGCAATTGACCTGTGCGCGCGTCGAAAGAAAACACTTTGCTCCAGGCGGTAGATACGTAGATTTTGCCATCGACCATGATCGGCGTGGCTTCCTGCCCACGGTCGGTGTCGAATTGGCGATACCACGCCACTCCGAGCGCGCTAACATTGGTCGATGAAATTTGATGGAGCGGGGAGTAGCGTTCCTCGTTTGAAGTGCGTCCATGCAAGGGCCACTCGTCGCCGCTGATCGGCGCTTCGGCTAAGTGATTTGGTCTCGAGTATGTAGTCCTGCTCGAGCAGACAATCAACATTAGCGATGCAAAGATTGCCATCAAGGAGCGAGCAGCCGTACGAATCATCATGACAGTACAACTCTCGAAGGCTCCACGCGTTCCTTGCGTTGATGATTACGTTACCGAACACGAATCTCGCCGCGTCAGTTTGCCGCATTCCCACGCGTGACACAGGATCTTACACAATCCATCTCATGCTTGAACCTTTGAGGAGCCCCTCGAGAGATTGACGAGCACGTACGTGCTGCCTGCACCCGCAACGATTGCTTCGACCCTCAACTGGGTTAGCCTTGCCTCTTCGTAGGACTGTGTCACCGGCACGTGCCGATATTCGGGACAACAAAAGCGTGGATTTCCAGCTGACCGATGAACAAAGAGAGCTCCAGGGCATAGCGCGTCGCTTCGCGCGCTCCGAGCTGCCGGCACTCGCACGTAAGCTTGAGGAGACAGATGAGCCTCTGCCCCTGACCATGCGTAAGCGATTCGCCGAGATGGGCTTCTTGGGTATCAATCTTCCGGAAGTGTTTGGCGGGATGGGCTTGGGTCATCTCGAGGCTCTTCTGGTACTCGAACAATTTGCAATGATCTCTCCCGCCGTAGCGTGGCCAGTATTTGAAAGCGCCACCGGGCCCGTTCGCACCCTGCATCACTATGGCTCTGAGTCGCTGAAGCAGCGCTTCATTCCCGCAGTAGTACGCGGAGAGAAAGTCCTTGCAGTATCGATGTCGGAGCCGGCAGCCGGCACTGCGCTCACCGATCTGATGACGTCGGGCCGATTCGAGGGCAACGAGATCGTTCTGAACGGGCAAAAACGCTGGTGTTCGGGCGCTGGCCATTCGGATGCGTATATCGTTTATTGCCGGCTATCCGACGCGCCGGGCGCGAAAGCCATCGGCGCCGTGATCGTCGAGAAGGAACGCAACGGCGTCAGTTTTGGACGCCCCGAAAGGCTCATGGGTTTTCGCGGTATCCCTTCCGCGGATATTTTCTTCGACGGGGTACGAGTACCTCGGGATAACCTCATCGTCCCGGCGGGCAACTTCAGCAAACTCATGAGCGCTTTCGGACTGGAGCGCTGCGGAAACGCCACAATGTCGCTGGGCATTGCAGCTGCCGCGCTAGAGGACGCTATCGCGTATGCGCAGGAGCGTCGCCAGTTCGGCAAATCCATAGTCGACTTTCAGGCGGTGCAGCTCAAAATTGCCGACATGGCCATGCGAGTAGAGGCGGCGCGACTGCTCATCTATCGAGCTGCCGCAAACGCGGCGCAGGGGTTGCCATCAGTCATCGAATCGAGCATTGCCAAGTGCTTTGCGAACGAAATGGTACGCGACGTGGCGATCAACGGCATGCAGATCATGGGCGGCTATGGTTACTCCCGAGAATACCCCATGGAGCAGCGCGTGCGCGACAGTTTCGCTTGGGGAATTGCCGGTGGGACGACTGACGTGCAGAAAACCAACATCACGGCCGCACTCATCGGCCGTCGATTCAATCAACGCAGCTAAGACGGACGACTATTTGCGCGCGTGCGCGCAAACTGCCTCAAGTAGTATGACATCTACGATCGAGAACCCCATGATCAACGAAAGCATAGTGGCAAAATTGTTCGGATTGGAAGGCAGGACCGCCTTAATCACGGGCGCAGCGGCCGGCATTGGGCGGGAAATCGCCATGCTGTTTGCACACGCGGGCGCAAAAGTGATTGGAGCGGACATCAATGAGGAAGCCTTGAGTTCGCTTGTTGGCGCGATCAACGCTGGCGGAAGGGCGAATCAGGCGATTGGCCTGCCTCTGGATCAAGGCGATCCAAGTTCCATCACAACTATGTTCCAAGCCGTTCGTGACCAGGCTGCAGGTCTCGACGTGCTGGTAAATTGCGCAGCGATTTATCCTTTTAAACCCTTCGAGGACGTCGATCCCGCGTTCTTTGACCGCAATATCGGGATCAATCTTCGTGGCGTCTTTATTTGCACTCAGGAAGCCGTCCGAATCATGAAGCGCGGCAGCGGCGGATCGATCATCAACATCGCCTCCGTGAACGCCGTCAAAGCCTGTGTATTCGACAACATTCACTACGGAGCTGCGAAGGCGGCAGTGAACAATATAACGATTTCCATCGCGTTGGAATACGGTTCACATAATATCCGTGCGAATAGCATCATGCCGGGAGCGATTGCCACCGAGAACGCGATAAAATCCGCCGTCGGTAATCCACCGCATGGACCGATCACTAAGGGCGACCGTATTCCGCTGGGTCGTCGCGGACAGCCGGCTGATGTAGCAGCTGCGTGCCTGTTCCTCGCCAGCGAGGCATCCAGTTACGTCACGGGACAGTTGATCGCCGTCGATGGTGGCTTTCTGATAGGCTGAGCGAATGCGCTTTACAGAATGAGTACAAGCTCAGCCTCACAACGCTACTGCCCGAGATGATAGCGCCACCGAAGCGCCTACGGGGCAGGCGGTTGGAGGCGGTCGCGAGAGCATGGGGTCGCGATCTTTTCTCTCGCATCAACGATGCGGTGGCTCGCGTAGGCTCAGCCGCAGTTGTGAGGCTGTGTTCGCCGGTACTTCACGTTCCTTACTGTGAAATTACCGTGGATCGTCGACAAAACACATCCATGTTGATCACTGGGGTTCTTCGGCACGGCGGCTTGATCGCGGCAAGCCGGGTGCTAGCATAGACGTCGGAGGGAGTATCACTCATGACCGAGACCAGTAAATTCGACCATCCGTTTGCAATGGAGCACGTTTGCTCTTTCTCCTTTCATACGACACATCGTATCGTCACCGGCGATACACCGGAAGGGATCAGGTTCACCGGCTTCATTGGCGAAGGGACGTTTTCCGGACCACGGTTGCGAGGCAGAATACTGGCTGGAGGAGCCGATTGGGCGCTGCTGCGGAAAGACGGGGTCTTGGTAGCCGACGTCAAACTACATTTGGAGACCGACGATAGCGCGATTGTCCAACTCTTCTACTCCGGATTGGTCGATATGGGCGTCGACGGCTACGATCGGGCGCGAGCCGGTACCGCCCCCAAAGGCGTATTCCATCCCCGTACAACCATCCGGATGCTCACGGGCGCGGCTCCCTATCAGGATCTCAATCGCTCGCAGTTCGTAGGTGTGGGACAGCTCGACTATCGCGCGGGAGCGCCATCCATCAGCTATGACGTTTACCGCATCACAGTGCCCACGGGCGAGCAGTGATCCGGGCGTAACCAGACGTAGATCGGTGCGGCTGGTTGGCCGATGGCGGCCCTCGTCCAGACGGTCGTAAGTATGGCCGCCGCCGACAATCATTAGCGGTAGCTAACTAAGGCGGGCGTCAGGATTACGTCGTCAATGCTTTTCTTCCAGCATCAAATCTGCCCCACGCGCCGCCATCGCCATGATCGGCGCATTGGTGTTGCCCGCGACCATTATAGGTAGCACGGAACAGTCCATTACTCTGAGGTTGCGAACTGCCCGTAGTCGCAAGTTGGTGTCGACAGGCGCTGCTTCATCCGTTCCCATTCGGCACGTGCCAATGGCATGATAACCGCAGCCGCCGGACTCCCGCCAAACATCAAGTAAGTCCTGATCACTTTCCACACCGGCCGTGGGGAACACCTCACTCCTGACATAACCCGC
>Ga0137412_10003503_pt1 | contig 12509 bp, 10 predicted proteins | sample CZODoug2_1_16fun_FD_122160 | JGI IMG/M metagenome (GOLD analysis project Ga0137412, IMG submission 122160) | Vadose zone soil fungal communities from Angelo Coast Range Reserve, California, USA - CZODoug2_1_16fungal (Hybrid Assembly) | ecosystem: Environmental > Terrestrial > Soil > Vadose zone...
GACCACGATCACCGCGAGCCATGCCGCGCGGGCCGCGGCCAGGAGCAGGACGATGACGTGCAGGAACACCAACGGCGTGCGCAGCCAGCCGATCTTGTTGCGAAACGCGATCATCAGCCCGACCGCGCTGAACATGCCCAGCCAGTCCGGTTCGCTGTAGAAGCCGATGGGCCGATGCGTGCCGAGGTAGATCTTGTACGGCAGCACACCGGCATACTGCGCCACCGCGGCGACGCAGGCGAGGCTGGTCACCGTGAGCAACCCGAGCAGGAACGGCCGCACGTCCTCGGTGCTGCCGAATGCGATCAGGCACGCGGACGTACCTGCCAGCAGCACCAACTGGATCGCGACCAGCTTGCTGTTGACCATCTCGCCGGTCAGCACGGTGGAGGCGAGTAGGGAGGCACAGGCCACGACCAGCAGCGGCCAACCGAACCGCAGCCGGTCCCTCTGTCGCCGCAGCGCGCCGATCAGCAGCCAGAGTGCCACCGCGAAGCAGAACACGTGGATGCTCGCCACCTGCGCCGTCTGGAATCCAGCGGTGGCGCCGACCAGTGCCGCGAGCGGGGCACTCGGGTTCCGCAGCTTGGCGACCACCCACAGCACGGTGGTCACGAGCGCGAGCAGCGAGACGCCGATGAGCAGCAGCGGCCACCACTCGGTGACGTAGTTGATCTGGATCGTCGACGTGTCCATCTGCCCGGCCTACGGACGGCCGGAGCCGTTGGTCCCCGACTTCGCCAGTGGTGCCTTGGCCGAGGGGAAGGAGTCGCCGGCCCGGACCGTGCTGTCCGACCTGCCCTTGGGCGGCCGCCGGGTGGCGGTGGATTTCGGCCGGGCAGCGGCGGTGACTTTCTGCGGGACCTCTTCCTCGGGCTTCTCGGCGGCTTCTTGCTCGACGCGGGGGGAGACCGCGTCGGCGGTGACCGCGGCGGACGTGACAGCGGCGGCGGCGACAGCGGCGGCGACGACGGCGGCGGCGTCGGGGGTGCGCGCGGCGGCGGTGACAGCGTCTGGGGTGAGGGCGTCTGGGGTGAGCGCGTCGGGGGCGGCGGCGGCCTGCGCTCGCCGCCTGGCGGCGGCCTTGTCGGCCCGGAATGCCAGCAGGGTCGTCGCGAGGAGCACGAGCAGCAAGGCCCCACCGGCCGCCGCGAGCGCGATCCCGAGGACCGGCTTCGGCGGCGACGTGCCGACCACGTCGTTCAGCTTGATCAAGTTCTGCGGCAGTACCTTGTTGTCCTTCTGCCGGTCGAGCAGATCCTGGCTGGCCAGGTCCAACACGTTGTTCACGATGTCCACGGCGGCCTGCTCGGTCGACGCCTGTGACTTGATGTAGATGAACGGCTGCACGACCTGGTCACCGACGTCGATGGTGCCGACGTCCTTGACCGTGTAGCTGTCGCCACCGGGCGACAGCCCGATCGACGCCGCGGTTTCCGGTGTGTCCAGGGCCTGGACGATGATCAGTGCCGTGGTGCTCAGGCTGGAGTCGAAAGTGAGGAACGGGTTGGTTGTCGGGTCCTTGCCGTGCAGCTTCGGCTGGACCAGCACCGCGACGGCGTTCGAGGAGTACTGCGGAGGGACGGCCAGGAATGTCAGGCCGGCCAGGGCCAGTGAGAGGAGCAGTCCCGGAATTGTGATGTACCACCTGGCGAGCAGGACTCGAAACGTACTTGCAAAGGTCATACCTCACCCCTTCCCGCATTGACGTCGTCCGGGGCAACGGCCATCCGACCGTGCCGACGAGGGGCCCTCACGAACGGCGCCACTGCCCAGCGCAGAGCTGCACCTCGCCCATCAGACTTCTGCATCAGGGGTTCGAAATCATCGTAACGACTTACGATCTCCGCGCCGGGAGGTCGTCAACGCCGGGCCCTGCCGCGGCGGGTCAGACGGCGAACAGCTGGCCCAGGTCGGCGAAACCCTTGAACTCCAGTGCATTTCCGGAGGGGTCGAGGAAGAACATGGTCCACTGCTCGCCCGGCTGGCCCTCGAAGCGGACGTACGGCTTGATCACGAAGTCGGTGCCGGCGGCCTCGAGTTTCGCTGCCAGGTCCTTGAACTCCGGGACGGACAGCACCAGCCCGAAATGCGGTATCGGCACCTCGTGCCCGTCGACCGGGTTCGTGCCGGCGGTGCCGTCCATACCGCCGCGCGCCCTCGCGGTGCCGTCGCCGACCTGGTGGGTGACAACCTGGTGGCCGCGAAAGTTCCAGTCGGTCCAGCGGGTGTCGGAGCGGCCCCTGGCGAAGCCGAGGACGTTCCCGTAGAACTCGCGGGCGGCCTCGATGTCGTGGACCGGGATCGCCAGATGAAAAGGCGCGAGCGGGGTCGGTGTGGTCATGTGCGCTCCTCGATGTCGTAGCGGGTGGTGGCAGCGGGTCTTCGCCGTTGTCGCGCGGATCCCTGAGCGGTGTCAGCGCACCTCGGGCAGGGTCAGGGGCAGAGCCGCCGCCCCGAGGCCCTTCTCGGCCGCCGCGGCCCGCACCGCCTCGATGACCAGCTCCAGCGACGGGCGGCGGGCGGCCTTCATCCGGTAGGCGATGGACACCGTCCGCATCACCGGCTGGGTCAGGGAGACGATGTCCACCCCGGGCGGGCACAGCGACAGCCCGAGGTCGGACACCAGCGTGACGCCCAGCCCGGCGGCGACCATCGCCAACGCGGTGGCCTGCTCGCCGACCTCGTGGTTGATCTTCGGCTCGAACCCGTTGCGCTGGCAGGCGATGCGCACGGCGCGGCCGAAGTGCGACCGGGGGCCGGCCAGGATCCAGGGGTGCTCGGCCAGCCCCGGCAGGGAAAGGGTGGCCGAGGGCACGGCGCCGGCCGGCACCGCGGCGTGCAGCCGCTCCACGGCGATCACCACCCGGGCCAGCGCCGGGTCCCAGGACATCGGGTAGTTCGAGTAGTCGATCACGAACGAGAAGTCGAGGGCGCCGTCGCGCACCGCGCCCTCGGTGTCCTCCGGCGCGAGCTCACGGGTCCGCACCTGGATGCCGGGGTGCTCGGCGGCCAGCGCGGTGAGCGCGGCCGGCAGCAGCCCGGACGCCACGGACGCCCACACCCCGGCGGTGAGCCGGACGGAGACGCCTTCCTGCGCCTCCTCCAGCGCCAGGGTCGCCCGCTCCACCGACCCGATGATCTCCTCGGCGTGCTCGGTGAGCACCAGGCCGAGCTCGGTGAGCTGCACCCGCCGCCCCAGTCGTTCGAAGAGGCGGGCGCCGACGTCGCGTTCGAGCTGGGCCAGCTGCTGGGAGACGGCGGAGGCGGTGTAATGCAGGGCGGCGGCCGCGGCGGTGACGGTGCCGCGGCGGTGCAGTTCCCGAAGCATTCGCAACCGCTGCAACGAAAGCTCCATACGGCCAGGGTATGCAGGGTCGGCGTCGGCCCCAACCGGAAGCGCTCGGGCGCCGCTGTGCAGGAAGCGTTAACGCAACCGTGCATGTTCCGTAACTGGACGCGAGGTCCGCGCCGGGAGCACTGTGGAATCACCGGCGCGAGAGGTAGCCGCCCGGAGATGTCGCAGCTCAGCACACCTGTGCACACCTCGATCCCGATGGGGGGGGTGCCTGGGCCTCGGCGTGTCCGGATGCACCTGGAGGGCGGCGGGGACGGTGGGTACGAGTTCAGGTGGGAGTGGGTTGACGTGACGACGATGCAGGACCCGATGGGTGTCACGGGCGAGGAGCCGCGCGACATGTCCGGTGCCGGTGCGACGAGCTCGCACGACCACGAGCCGCTGATGCGGCTGACGTGGACCGATCCGGTCACCGGGACCCGCGGTTACCTCGTCGTGCACACGTTGGTCTCCGGGCTGGCGACCGGCGGAACCCGGATGCGGGCCGGCTGCACCGTGACGGAGGTCGAGGACCTGGCGCGGGGGATGGCCGCCAAGACGGCAACCTTCGGCCTGCCTGTCGGGGGCGCCAAGGGTGGCATCGACTTCGACCCGAAGGACCCGCGCGCCGTCGGGGTGCTGGAGCGTTTCTGCGAGGCCATGCGCCCCTGGTTGGACGCGCACTGGGTGACCGCGGAGGATCTCGGCGTCCCGCAGCACCTCATCGACGACGTGTTCGCCCGCCTCGGGCTGCAGCAGTCCTACCACGCGGCGATCAGCCGTTCCGCCGACCCGGAGCGCACCCTGCGCCGGGTGCGGGCCGGGCTGACCGCGGCCGTGCCGGGCGGCTTGCTCGGCGACGTGATCGGCGGCTACGGCGTGGCACAGGCGTGCCTGGGCGCCGGCGAGGCGTGGGACTGGCCGGTGGCGGAGACGACGGTGGCGATCCAGGGCATCGGCACCATGGGCGGCGCCGCCGCCTGGTACCTGCACGAGGCGGGGATGCGGGTGGTCGCGGTGGCCGACGCCGCCGGCACGCTCTACCGCCCGGAGGGCCTGGACATCCCGGCGCTGCTGGAGCTGCGCGACGCCTTCGGTGAGATCGACCGCTCGCGGGTGTCCCCGGACGTCCAGCTGCTGCCCAGGGATGCGGTGATCTCCACACCGGCGGACATCCTGGTGCCCGCCGCGATCTCCTACGCGATCACCGCCGACAACATGTTCGACGTCGCCGCGAAGGTCGTCGTCGAGGCGGCCAACTCCGCGACGACGCCGGAGGCCGAGGCGATGCTGGTCGCCCGCGGCATCCCGGTGATCCCCGACTTCGTGGCCAACGCCGGCGCCGCGGCCTGGGCCTGGTGGCTCCTGCTCGGCCAGGTCGGCGCCGACCCGGTTGACTCGTTCCTGCGGTTGCGCACCGAGATGCGGGCGAAGGTCGCGTTGCTGCTGCACCAGTGGAACGTGGCGGGGGTACCGCCGCGGTGGACCGGGCTGGAGCTCGCCAGGCCCGACCGCGACGCCTCGGCGCGGGCCGGGAAGCCCGCTCAGCTGATCATTCCCTGACTACTACCCGAACTACAGCCCGGCTACTGGTCGATGTCGTAGACGATGTCGACGGAGACGTTGAGTGTCTGGGCGCCCGGCTGGATCGGCACCGGTGCGCCGGCGGCCGCGTCCATGGACTGGCGGTACATCGGGCTCGGCGGCGGCGCGGCGGGGCTCTCCGAGATGGACCGGATCCGGCCGAGCCGCACCCCGGCCGCGTCCGCCAGCTGGCGCGCCTGGGCCTGGGCCTGCTTCACCGCGTCGGCCCTGGCCTTGGCCCGCAGTGCGCTGTCGTCGTCGATGGAGAAGCTCAGCTGCTGGACCCGCACGGCGTCGCCGGCCGCCTCACCGGCGGCGTCGATGATCGCGCCGGCGGCGCCGACGTTGTGCAGGGTGGCGGTGACCTGGTTCGTCACCTGGTAGCCGGAGATCCGCCCGTTGGCCGGGTTGTACGAGGGATCCACCGAGAGCTGGCTGGTCTGCAGGTCGGCCTCGGCCACCCCTCTGCTCTTCAACATGTTGATGAGCGCGGTGGCCTGTTGGGTGTTGGCGTCGAGCGCTCCCTTCGCGCTCGGCCCCTGCGTCTGCACACCGAGCACGACGGTCACCACGTCCGGGGTACCGGTGACCGTGCCGAGGCCGCGGGCGGTGATGCCGGCATCGGCGGTGCCGGCCGGCGCCGCCGCGGTCGCGGAACAGGCGGTCAGCACGAGCGCGCCGAGCGCGAGGCCGGCCGAGGTGGACAGGACACGCTTCATTCGAGATCTCCGTTCGCCGGGCTTGTGCACCTAGGACGGAGCGGGCGCCGAAACGGTTGCACGGCGGCCAATTGTGCTGGGGCGGGCCCGGCGGGCGACGATCAGGGCGGCCGGACACCCGGTCCGCGCGCGCCAACGTTTTTTTAGCCGGGGCCGGTCATCCCCCGAGACAACCAGCCCCGGCCATCGCAGCCGCTCATCCGCTCCCCAGCGACAAGCGGTAAGTCCCGAGTTCACGGGGTAGTGACCGGAGCAACCTCTCAGCACTCACGGTCACCATGAACTCGTGATGTCACTCTAGTGGTGATTTCGGCCTTGTCCATTGGGGACGCCGGGCGGTCGCCAAGATCGCCCGATGTGGTGACCGCCCGGCGTGGCGGCGCGTGTTGTGACCAGTCCGGTGTGGTCACGCCGACCAGGACGGAGGAGCATCACCGCTGTGCTGGAAGACGATGGCGCCACCAGTGATCTCCTGATCGAGCTCCGACTACCCCCGCGAGCGAAGTCGATCGCCACGGTGCGCGCGGTAGCTGCCGACGTCACCAGCCGTGCCGACTTCGACCTGGACGCGATCTCGGACGTGCGGATGGCCGTGGACGAGGCCTGTACGGCGTTGGCGCGGCTGGCCAGCCCGACGCACCTGATGCGGGCGGTGTTCAGCCTCGCCGGCGGTTACCTGCGGGTCGACATCAGCGCTCGCGTGCAGCCCCCGGACCGGCGGATCGATACCGGCGGGTTCGGCTGGCACGTGCTCGGGTCGCTCGCCGATGAGCTCAGTACCGAGCACGGGGTGGGCGCCCACGGCGACGAGGTCGTCATCCGCATGGCCAAGAAGAGCGCCGGCGGGTGACTACCCGCCCACCGCTGACCAGTACGGAGCCCGAGGCAGCGGGGGAGCCCGAGCGGGGCGGTGAGGACGAGTTCGGCGATCTGGAGCCGCTGCTCGAGGAGTACGCCGGCCTGGAACCGGGGTCGCGCCGCGACGAGCTGCGCGAACGGCTGATCACCGGATACCTGCCGGTGGCACGCCGCCTGGCGATCAAGTACCGGGACCGTGGGGTACCGGTCGAGGACCTGATCCAGGTCGCTTCCATCGGGGTCCTCAACGCGGTGGACCGCTTCCAGCCCGATCACGGGGCGAACTTCCTCAGCTTCGCCATCCCGACGATCCAGGGCGAGATCCGCCGCTACTTCCGCGACCGCACCTGGTCGATGCGGGTACCGCGCAAGCTCAAGGAACTGCACGTCTCGATCGCGAACGCCAGCTCCACCCTGTCCGCCCAGCTCAACCGGGCACCGCGGCCCAGTGAGATCGCCGCGGAGCTGGGTGTCACCCTCGAGGAGGTCGTGGAGGGGCTGCAGGCGGGAGAGGCCTACACCAGCACCTCCCTCGACCTGAAACTCTCCACCGACGACGGGGAGGGCAGCTACCTGGGCAACATGCTCGGCGAGGCCGACTCCCGGCTGGAACTGGTGGAGTACCGCCACGTCCTGCGCCCACTGCTCGAGGCGCTGCCCGAACGCGAACGCACCGTCGTGATGCTGCGCTTCTTCGGCGAGCTGACCCAGACCCAGATCGCGGAACAGGTCGGCGTCTCCCAGATGCACGTCTCCCGGCTGCTCGCGAAGACCTTGGAGAACCTCCGGCGACAGCTCGAACCGGGCTGAGTCGAACCGGGCTGAAGTCCCGCGCGGCGTCCCACGACAAGGTCACTGTGTGTGTTCGTCTCGTCGCCAAAAGTACACCCTCGGGCGGTTGTCCCCGGGATCAGTTTCGCCGGGCCGACCCGCCGGGAACCCCTTGCGATGGCTCATACGCCGAAGATCAGGGTTGTGCTCGACCGGAACACCGGTGTTCTCGAGGACTGGCTCGACGTGCGGTCGTTCGACGATCCGGGTGTGGACGTCGACGGTGACCATCTCCGGGTGATCAGCGCACTGGCAATGGTGGGCGCGCCGGAGGCCGAGCTCGCCGACGCGGTGAAGCGGGCGAAGGAGATCGGTTGGAGCTGGACGCCGATCGCGATGGTTCTCGGTACGACCCGCAAGCGGGTGGTCGAGCGCTTCAGTCGGGCGATCGGACACCCGGTCAGTTCACGCCTGCCCCGCCCCCGGCGGTAGATCGGACACGCACGCCCCGGTGTGCCATAGCCTGCCAGCAGGCAGGAGCAGCAGGCGCATCTGCACGGCGGTCCGGGTGGGAGTGCGGGGACGTGTCGCTGTTGGGGCGGGAACTGGAGAAGAAGCAGCTCGCCGAGCTGATCGACGGGGTCCGCCACCGCGGTGGCGCCCTGGTCGTCCGGGGCGAGGCCGGCATCGGGAAGTCGGCTCTGCTGGCCGAGGTGGGCGCGCTCACCGCGACCTCACGGATGCGCGTGCTCACCACGATCGGCGCGGAGTCCGAGGAACATCTGCCCTACGCCGGGTTGCACCAGCTGCTGCACCCGATCCGGTCCGGCATCGACGCGCTCCCCGCCCCGCAACGCGATGCCCTCCGCGTCGCGCTGGGCCTCTCCGACGAGCTCGCCGAGCGGCCGGTGCCGGACGGGTACCTGGTCGGGCTGGCGGCTCTGAACCTCCTGGCAGAGGCCGCCGCCGACTCGCCGCTGGTGCTCATCGCCGAGGACGCGCACTGGCTGGACCGCCCCAGCGCCGACGTACTCGCCTTCGTGGCGCGCCGTCTGGAGTCCGAGCCCATCGTGCTGATCGCGACCGTCCGGGACGGCGCGCCGTCGCGCCTCGGCGACACCGGTCTGCCGTCGATGCGGGTCGAGCGGCTGCCGGAGGACACCGCGGCCGAACTCCTCGACGCGGTCGCTCCCGGTCTCACCGCGCCGGTTCGGGCGCGACTGCTGAGCGAGGCGGCCGGCAATCCGCTGGCCCTGACCGAGCTACCCGCCACGGTGGGGATCGGTGGTACCGCCGCGTTGCTGCCGGCCGTGCTGCCGGCCGCGCTGCCGCTGACCGCGCGGCTGGAACGGGCCTTCACCGCCCGCGTGGCGGGGCTGCCCGCCGAGACCCGGACGAGCCTGCTGATCGCCGCGCTCAACGACAGCGGTTCCCTTGCCGAGACTCTGGACGCCACCGCGTCGGCCCTCGGGATGGCGGTCGGCGTCGCGGTTCTGACGCCCGCTGTCGAGGCCCGGCTGATCGAGCTCGGTCCCGCCGCGCTGACCTTCCGGCATCCCCTGATGCGCTCGGCGATCCCGCAGGCGGCCGACGCGGGGCAGCGGCAGGCAGCCCATCGGGCGTTGGCCGAGACGCTGAGTGAGCAGCCGGACCGGCGGGCCTGGCACCGCGCGGCGGCCACCGCCGGCGCGGACGAGAGCGTCGCCACCGAGCTGGAGCTGGCCGCCGACCGGGCACAGCGTCGGGGTGGGGTCGCCGCGGCCGTCGCGGCCCTGGAGCAATCGGCTCGGCTGAGCGAAGACCCCGCCCGGCGGGTCGAGCGACTCCTGCGGGCGGCCGACCTCGCCGCCGACTCCGGCCGCAGGGACGTCGTCGAGCGTCTGTTGCGCGAGGTGGCGACGGCGGAGCTCTCGGCACAGCAGCGGGCCCGGGCCACCTGGATCCTGAGCAGCTTCGACGACGGGATGCGCGACGACACCGCGGGGCCACTGGAGCTCGCCGGGCTGGCCGAGTCGGTCGCCGCCGACGGGGACCTCGACCTCGGCATGCGCATCCTCTGGGGCGCCGGGATGCGGTGCTTCTGGATCGAGCCCGGCGTGACGGCCCGCGAGCACCTGGTGGCCGTGGCGGACCGGCTGCCCATCGACGATGGTGACCCGCGGTTGGTCGCGATCTCGGCCTACGTCGCCCCGATCGAGCGCGGCGGAGCAGTCGTGGGCCGGCTGCGCGAGCTGGCCGGCCGTACCGGCCGGGAACCGGAGGTGGACCGCTTTCTCGGCAGCGCCGCGTTGCAGGTCGGGGCCTTCGACCTGTCCGCCCGGTTCTCCGCCGCGTCGCTGTCCGGCCTGCGCGCCCAGGGCCGGCTCGGACTGCTGACCCGGGCGCTGGCGGTCCAGGCGTGGAGCTCCGTACGCCTCGGTGACCTCGTGGTGGCCGCGCCCGCCGCGGAGGAGGCCGGCCGGCTCGCCCAGGAGACCAATCAGCCGTTCATGTTCGGGTTGGCCCGCGCCGTGCAGGCCGAGATAGCCGCGCTGCGTGGTGACTACGATCAGGCCACGGTGCTGGCCGCGGCGGCGGAGCAGGTCGGCCTGGCCGCGGGTGCTCGTCCGGTGCTGGCCACCGTGCAGGTGGCCCGCGGCCTGACCGCACTCGGCGAAGGGCGCTACGCGGACGCCTTCGCGGACCTCCGGCGGATCCACGACCCCGCCGACCCGGCCTACCAGCTCGCCCTGCGCTGCTACGCCATCGCGGAGCTCGCGGACGCGGCCGTCCGCACCGACCAGGCTGCCGCGATGCACGAGATCCTGCGCGAGCTGGAGAGCTTCGCGCCGTCGACATCGTCACCGGCGCTGCACATCGGCCTGCGCTACGTGCGGGCCGTCCTCGCGCCCGGTGACAGTGCGGAGGACCTGTTCAGGGCCGCACTGGCTGCCGACCTCACCGGATGGCCGCTCGAACGCGGGCGGGTCCAGCTTGCCTTCGGCGAGTGGCTGCGGCGCCGTCGCCGGGCGGCCGAGTCCCGCCCGCACCTGCGCGCGGCCCGCGAGACGTTCGACGCCCTCGGGGTGATCCCGTGGAGCGAGCGGGCCCGCGGCGAACTGCGCGCCGCCGGTGAGGCGAGCCCCCGCCGCGACCCGGACGCCCGCGACCAGCTCACCGCCCACGAGCTGAGCATCGCCCAGCTGGCCGCCACCGGCCTGACCAACCGTGAGATCGGCCAGCGGCTCTACCTGTCCCACCGGACCGTGAGCACGCACCTGCACCGGATCTTCCCCAAGCTCGGCATCAGCTCTCGTACCGATCTCGCCTCGGCACTGAGAGCCTGAGAGCGGGCACCGGCGCGAGGCGACGTACACAGGCAGCGTCATCTGACGCTCGCGGGCACCGGAGCTGAGTACCTAGCGTCCTGACCGTGCTCACCAGGAGAGCGTTCTCGCGTGCCTTCGCCGCGACGGTGGCGTCGGCTTCGGTGGCGTCGGTTGCCGCTTGTGCACCGACACCTGCCGCGCCGCCGGCCGGCGCCGGGGCGAACACGTCGTTCGGCGCACTGAAGCAGATCGACGCCGGCGTCCTGAATATCGGATACGCCGAAGCCGGCCCCGCCACTGGTCCACCGGTCATTCTGCTGCACGGCTGGCCGTACGACATCCATAGCTATGTGGACGTCGCTCCCGTGTTGGCAGCGGCGGGTTACCGGGTGATCGTCCCGTATCTGCGTGGCTACGGCACGACACGCTTTCTCTCGGCGGACACGTTCCGGAACGGTCAGCAGTCGGTTGTTGCTCTCGACATCATCGCGCTGATGGATGCCCTCAAGATCGAGAAAGCGATCCTCGGTGGTTTCGACTGGGGAGCGCGGACGGCCGGCGTCATCGCGGCCCTCTGGCCGCGGCGCTGTAAGGCGCTCGTCTCCGTGAGCGGTTATCTCATCACCAGTCTCAAGGCGAACCTGCAGCCGTTGCCGCCGGCGGCCGAACTGGGCTGGTGGTACCAGTACTACTTCTCCACCGATCGCGGCGTGCTGGGCTACCGGCAGAACACACACGACTTCAACAAGCTCATCTGGAAGATCGTCTCGCCGAAATGGAACTTCGACGATGCCACCTACGACCGCACGGCGGCGTCCTTCGGCAACCCGGATCACGTCAGCATCGTCATCCATAACTACCGCTGGCGGCTGAGCCTGGCCAAAGGTGAACCGCGGTACGACGATTTCGAGCAGAAACTTTCCGGATCTCCCGTCATCGCGGTGCCCACGATCACCATTTCCAGTGATTTCGATGGCGCGGCCTCGGACGGAACGGCCTATCGAAACAAGTTCTCGGGCAAGTATTCGCACCGAGTCCTGCCGGGCATCGGTCACAATGTGCCCCAGGAAGATCCACGGTCCTTTGCCAAGGCCATCGTCGACGTCGACGGTTACTGACCGGCGTGGGGGAGGTCCGCGTCAGCGCGCGGCGGGCAGCCGCACCTCCACGGTGGTCCCCGCGCCCACTGTGCTGTGCACCGACAGCCCACCCCCCATCGCGTCCGTCAGGCCCCGCGCGAGAACCATCCCCAGGCCGGCTCCCAGCTCGTCCTCGACGCCGAGGCGATCGAACGGGACGAAGAGCCGGTCGATCAGCTCCTTGGGAATCCCCGCCCCCGAGTCCGACACCCGAACCGCGACGCAGTCGGGCGGGTCGGGCCACGCCGTGACCAGCACCCAGCCGCCCGGGTGGTTGTGGCGTGCGCCGTTGGTCACCAGATTGAGCAGGATCTGTCGGAGCCTACGTCCGTCCGCGCGGACCGTGCCGAGGACAGATCCCGCGCGCAGCCGGACCCCGCGCTCAGCGGCGACCGGCTCGAGCAGCTCGATGACCTCGCCGACCAGGTCGGCCAGGTTGATCTCCGCGAGGTGCAACGGCAGGGCGCCGGCCTCGATCTTGGCGATGTCGAGCACGTCGTCGACCAACTCGAGAATGTGCGAGGAGGCGCTCGCGATGTGGCCGAGCGCGGCTGTGCGGCGCTCCGCGGGCAGGTCGAGTGTGCCCAGCAGCTCGGTGAACCCGGTGATCGCCTGCAGCGGGGTGCGCATCTCGTGGCTGAGCGCGGAGACGAAGTCCGACTTGGCCCGACTGGCCGCCTCCGCGACGCCGCGGGCCAACTCGGCCTCCCGGCGGGCCCGGCGCTCGCGCTGTGCCGCCCGGCTCGCGGTGACGTCGAGGACGTTCATCAGGAGGTAGACCGGGGTGCCGTCC
>Ga0137412_10003504_pt1 | contig 12508 bp, 9 predicted proteins | sample CZODoug2_1_16fun_FD_122160 | JGI IMG/M metagenome (GOLD analysis project Ga0137412, IMG submission 122160) | Vadose zone soil fungal communities from Angelo Coast Range Reserve, California, USA - CZODoug2_1_16fungal (Hybrid Assembly) | ecosystem: Environmental > Terrestrial > Soil > Vadose zone...
GCGTTCGCGCATAGTGTGGTCGGTCATGGGGCGGGCGGGGGCCGCACAGGAGTCGACGCGGGCGAGACCGGGCTCGGCGAGCAGCGCCTTGGTGGCCTCAAGCATGAGCTGCACGCCAGGCGAAGCGCGGGCGTGCTGCTCGTCATAGGCGATCTTCCAGCACCAGGCGGTATCGCCGCTGCGCAGCACGATGAGCGCCGCGATGGCGCGACCGGCGAGCATGAGCCGCGTGATCTCGGCCTTGCCCTCGCGGGCTAGCGCCGACACGGCAGCCTCCAGGAAGGCACGGCTTTCTGGGCGACGCGCCGCCGCTGTGCCGGCGCGGCCCTTCCAACCGGCCTCTTCGAGCGCCAGGAAATCGGCAAGTGCTATGCCGATTGCGGCGTGATCGCGCGCGACGTCCCAGGCCACGGCGCCATCGTCGCCGAGCCGGCGCAGCTGCCGGCCAAGCTCCTTGAGCTTCTTGCGCGGGAGTGCTCGCTCGACGTAGTCGGCACGCTCGCCGGCAGGCGCGAGCAACGCGCGTTCATGCGGCGCCAATGCCATACTCGTGCCGCCGCGCCGCGCCAGCGCAGCTTCAAATGCGCTCGCAAGCACGCCTTGTTGTGGAAACATCGGCAGCAGCAGGAGTCGTGGCCGACGGCTCGCCATGTGCTCAAGCCAGGCGCTGAGAACGGGTGCGGCTGCCTCCCGGTCGACGAGCGGCACGCCGAGCGGGGCGTAAGGGTTGATCCAGCCCACGACGATCGGCCAGGGCACTCCGTAGCGATAGCGCTCAGTCCGCGCTGGAAACAGGCCAAGGAGGCGTCGCGTCGCTCCGCGCGTCCAGACCAGCGTGGCGCCGACCTCGCGTCCGAACACCGGCTGCGCGGCGAGCGCGAATGCAGGCTCGTAGAACACGTTGGGCACAAGCGCGCAGGCCGCGAGCGCGCGCCACTCCGGAGCGATCGACGCCAGCTCCGCCAGCGGCCGCCACTCGACTTCAAGCGTGGACTCGATGGTGCCGTGCACGGTTGCTCCCTACAGCATGATCCCGAAAAGGGCGGACCGGTTTTCGGAAAGGATCATGCTCAAAAAGTCGAGTTGCGCTTGCCCCAGATGAACACGTTGAAGCCGAGCTTGTGCCTGGCCACCAGCGCAAGCGAGACTGTTTCGACGATTAACGCGGTAGCGATCGCGATCGCCGCGCCGATAGCTCCGCAGTATGGGATCAGCAGCAGGCACAACGCGACATTGATGCCGAAGGCGGACGCATAGACCAGCGCGCAGGCGCGTTGTTGCCCCAGCATGTTGAGGAAGCGCTCCATCGGCCCGATCGCGGCGCGTGCGACGAGCCCGACTGCCATGATGAACATCAGATGATGGCCGTCACCGAAGCCCGGACCGAACAGGCTGAGCAGCGGGTGCCCGAAGGCGAGCAGCAGCAACGTGACGGCGAGCGATGGCCAGAACGTGAAGCGGATGACCTTGGCGAGAAAGTCATGCAGGCCTTGGGTGTCGCCGGCCGCCTGATAGGCGGCACAGCGATGCGCCGTGGTGGCCGCGATTGAGAAGCCGATGAAGCTGACGAACGCCAGCGTCTTGGCGGCCGCATAGTAGACCGCGACCTCATCGGGCGGGCGGTATTGCTGCAGCATCAGCACATCGGTATGCGCCAGCAGAAGGTAGAAGCCCTCAGCCAGCAGGATCGGCAGCGCGGTGCCGATCCAGAGCCTGAAGTCATAGGAGCGCGGCCCCGCCTCGATGTGAGCGGCGAGCCTTCGCCTGAGGATCACCAGCTGTCCGAGCGGCGGCAGCCACAATGCCAAGCCGGCGAGCACCATGGCGGTGATGGCATCGAGCGGCAGACCCGCCAGATAGGCGGTCGCCATGAATGCGGTGAGCAGCAGCTGCCGTATGATGTAGGTCGGCACGATCCCGAGCGCGACCCAGTCATAGGAGCGGGAAATGCCGTCCTGCACGTTCGAAAGCGCGTAGGCGGGCAGCGCCGCACAGGCGAGGTAAAGGGGAATGACCGTGTAGTCGTCGAGCCAGGGCTGCAGCAGGCGCACCAGGCCGGCGCAGAAGGCGGCGACCAGCATGGCAACGCCAACCGCCACGACGCGGCTGCCGAACAGATAACCGCGCAGATGATCGAAACGCTTGTGCTCGCGATATTCCGGAACGAAGCGCTGCGCCGCGGTCGCGAGCCCGAGATCGAGCGCCTGCCCGATCAACAACACCCAGGTCCAGACATAGACGTAGATGCCGAACTCGAAGCCGCCCATCCAGCGCGCGAACAGCACCTGCGAGCCGTAGGCCAGCAGCGCGCTCGCGACCCGGATCAGGAACACGGTGCCGGCCAGCCGCTGCACCAGCATCAGATCGCTGTCGCCAAGGCTCGCTGCCACGCGCGCCCGCAGGCGCCGCCATGCGAGCATCAGCCATGTCCGTAGCCATGTCCGTGCTGGTTCGGAGTCGGTCAGTGCCAAGCAAGCCCGTCCGTTTCTTCAGGAATGGGCTCGGAGGCTTAGCAAGGAACCGTTAAGAATCGGTTGGGTGGTACCGTCGCGCCTGTCCGTGCACAGCGGGTCAAACGCGCTCATGGGCATCGGCCGGGACACGAGTTCGTGGTTATCGGGCTTGGTCGAAACGACAGCCAACATTGTAACGCGGTAAGACCGGCTCAAAACACCCAGAACGCGTCGGGCGGAAATTCCACGTGGTAGGACTCGTGGCGCAGCGGCGCGGACGTGTAGGCCAGTACATTCAACCCTTCGCGTGTGAACACGACCTCCCAGCGCTCGCCCACATACATCTGCGTTGCCACGGTCATCGGCACCCGGTTCGGGCCCGGCCCGCCGCCAATACGTGTGCGCTCGACGCGGATCAGGCCGACCGCCTGCGATCCAACCGGGGCGCGGGTCTGCGTGATGCCACTGATCTGGCATCCCATCACCTCGAGGCAGGCGCGCGTCCCCGCATTCTCGATCAGGGTACCCGAAAGACGATTGCTGCGCGCCATGTACCCTGCGGCAAAGACGGTTGCGGGCTCGTTGTAGACTTCTTCCGGCGGGCCTTCCTGCTCGACGGCGCCATCGTTCATCACGACGATGTGGTCGGCGATCGCCATCGCCTCGATTGGATCGCGCGTTGCAAACAGCGTGCAGCCATCGAGGCTCGTGATGAGCTGCCGCAGCCAGGCGCGGGCCTCGGCGCGCGCGGTCCCTTCGAGCAGCGCCAGCGGATCGTCGAGCAGCAAGACTGGCGGATTGCGCAGCAGCGCCCGCGCGATCGCAATGCGTCCGCGCTCCGTTGCGGAAAGCTGCGCCGGAAGCCGGCTGCCGAGGTCGCCGGCGCCGACCTGATCGAGCGCCTCACGGACACAGGATCGAATGTCCTCGGCGCCGGAAGCGCCGAAGCGGGCGTAGAACGAGAGATTGTCGAGCACCGAGCGTTGCTGCAGCATGGAGTCGGTCGGAAAGGCGTATCCGACCCCGCGCTTTTGCGTCGGCACCGAGACGCTGGCGGCCGCGTCAAACACGGCCCGCCTGCCAACGTGGATCGCGCCCGCCTGTGGCTCGATGAGCCCAGCCGCGACGCGTAACAGCGCGCTTTTGCCGCTATTTGTTGGCCCAACCAGCGCGACCGCCGTCTTGGGACGGACGGTGAACGTCACACCTTTGAGAACGTCGCGTTCATTGGCACGCAGCCGAATATCGTTAACCACTAGCTCGGCCATGACGCTGCCAATCATCACCGACTGGGAAGCAGGCACCACTCTTGCGCTGCTGACATCCATGGTCAACTCCTGGTGCGGCGGTGCTCAACCGGCAAATCCGCCCGCGTCGAGGAAGGCTTGTTCCTCGTGCGTGCTTGCGCGGCCGAGCGCTGAATTGCGATGCGGGAAACGTCCGAAGCGCCGAATGATATCGGCATGCAGCTCCGCCCACCGCGTGAGGTCGGGATCGCCGAGCGTGCCGATGAGCGCGGTTGCGCGCTCCTGGTCAGCCGGGCTTTCGGAGTGCTCGAACGGCAGATAGAAGAACAGGCGCTCGGACGCTGGGACCTTCTGATCGAACCCGCGCGCGACCGCGCGCTCGGCCACGTTGCGCGCAAGCGGATCGGTCGCGAAGGCATCGGCGTTGCTGCGGAACATGTTGCGTGGAAATTGATCGAGTACGAGGACGAGTGAAAGCGCCGTTTCCGGCGCGGCTTCCCAGTCGGCGAGCGCCCCGGCCGCCGCGTCGCGCCACAGCGCGGAGAAGCGGGACGCGATCTCGGCGTCGAACGCCAGGTCTTTTTTGAACCATTTGTCAGGCCCGGCGGAGCGCCAGAAGGCGAGCACGTCGGCCGCGCTATTGTTGCCGTTCGTGCTCACAGCCGCACCTTTCCGTTCACGATCTGATCGTAGAGCTCCGCGTCGACCCGTACGAAGGACTTGGCGGCCGGATCGTTGACATAGATCAGATCGGTGATGGTGCGTGGATCGAAGCCTTGCTGCACGAGATCGACCTTTTTGATCTTGAATGTGGTCGTGGTCTCGATATCCGTGCGCAGCCGCACGAACACCGGCCGCGCATAGTCCGGCAGCTGCTGCGTGAGATGCTCACGAAATGCGGTGAGATTGAAGCCTTGCTGAGCCGAGACCGTCGCCATGCCGGCGCGGCCGTCGCGGCCGGGCACGTGCACGCCGTACACGTTGGCTGCCAGCACGCCCTCGAACCCGCCGATCGCTTCTTCCACTTCGGTGGTCGAGACATTCTCGCCTTTCCAGCGGAACGTGTCGCCGATGCGGTCGACGAAGTAGAAATAGCCATCCTCGTCCTTGCGCATCAGGTCGCCGGTGCGGAACCAGACGTCGCCTTTGGCGAACACGTCGTGCAGGACCTTCTTTTCGGTCTCGGTCTGGGTCGCATAGCCTTCGAAGCGCTGCCCGGGCTTCGATGAGTCCTTCAAGATCTTGCCGATCACCTCACCCGCCTCGCCGGGCTCGCACTCGATGCAGAAGCCTTGCTCATCGCGGATCGGCTGCTGGCGCTCGACGTCGAAGCGCGCGACCTTGGTCGGAAAGCGATTGGCCAGGAACCAGGGGATGCGGCCGACGGCGCCTTCCTTGCCCTCGAAGTTGAACATGGTGACGTTGCCTTCGGTGGCAGCGTAGAACTCGATGATCTCGGGGATTTGGAAGCGCTCCTTGAACTCGTGCCAGATGTCGGGCCGCAGGCCATTGCCGCAGAGGAGACGGAGCCGGTGCGAGCGCTCTTTCGGATGCGGTGGTGAATTGACGAGATATCGGCAGAACTCGCCAATATATTGCACCAGCGTACAGTCCCAGCGCGCGATGTCGTCCCAGAACTCGCGCGCGGAAAACTTCTCGCGCAGCACGACTGTGCCGCCCTTGACCAGCACGGCGCCGGTCGCGAGCAGCCCGCCGGCGGTGTGATACATCGGCAAGCAGTCGTACATGCAGTCGTCCGCGCGCGTGTCCATCACGCCCGCAAAGCCGTGACACGCCAGCATCACGCGGTAGTGGTTCATGTTGGCGGCCTTGGGCATGCCGGTGGTGCCGGACGTGTAGATGAACAGTGCCCGGTCCTCGATTGTGAGCAGGCGCTGTTCGTGGCCGGTCAGCATGTTGCCGGAAAATCCCTCGATCTCGCGGTCGAGGCGCGCCAAGTTCGCGTTCGCCTCGCCGTGCAGCCACCAGGCCGCCGTGCCGGTCAGGTGCGGTCTCGCGGTCTCGAGCGCGGCGAGGAGCTCCGCCGCCACGATGATGTGCTTGGGCGTGACGACGTTGATGCAATGCGCGAGCGCGTGCCCCGTCAGGTTGGTATTGAGGAGCGCGACCACACCGCCAACCCGGGTGACGCCGATCCAGAGCGCCAGGAATTCCGGCCGGTTCGGCATCAACAGGCAGACCGTGTCGCCCTTGACGAGGCCCTGGGCCAGCGCCCAGCGCGCATAGCGGTTGGAGCGCTCGGCGAGATCGCGATAGCTGAAGCGCTCGCGGTCTGAGAGCAACGCCGGTGCGTCGCCATGCCGGTCGGCGAGCTCGTCCACCACCTTGGGAAAGGTGCGGGTCGGGTTGTGGGCGATGTGCGTTGTCATGCGCAGCGTGCGCAATGCGCCGCGCGCGCAAATCAGGTCAGCCGAGAGCCGCTCGATGAATCCCATGACGTTTTCCGTCGGCACGCTGGACGCGACTCACAGCCACGGCAGCATCATGCAGCCGGCCTTTGGTGGCAAGAGCCGGCGGCAGCGCCCCGTTTCCGAAGTTCGTGATACACCTCAGCATGCTCTGACACGAACTTCGGAAACAAAGGGGCACTTGCAACTCTATGATTCTAGTGCCGCTTTTCGATTTGAAGTTCCTAACAGAGTTTGCTGCAGGTGGTGTAGGAACTTCAAATCGGCGGCACTAGTCTTCCCCCGCGTCAGCGATCAACACCGCCGAACGGCACCAGGGGGTTGTCGAAGAGGGCCGCCCGATCGGGCGTATCGGGTGCGCGCCGCTCAAGGAATGCGTCGAACAGCCGCGTGACCGCTTCCGGGGCAAGGTCGCGGGTGATGACGACGATCCGGGTGCGCTCGTCGGCGTCGGGCCAGCGCTCCAGCCGGACCGGCGGATGCATCACATGCTGGACGCCGTGAATCACCAGGGGCCGCTCCGGCTCCTCGGCGATCTTCACGATGCCCTTGAGCCGCAGGAGCTTGGGACCGTGCAGTGAGCGCACGAGATCGATGAACATCTCGAAGGTCGCGCCTGGGACCGGCGTTTCGGTCGCGAGGGTGAAGGCGCGGATGCGATCGTCGTGGCGATTGGGATCGTGATGGTCGTGGTGATGCGCGGCGGCCGCGTAGGCCTCCTCGGCCAGCCAGCCCTTCACGTCGGGAATCTTCTGGTCGGGATTGTAAAGCCCGCATTCGAGGAGCCGCGCTGCGGTGGCTTCGCCTGCGGCCGCTTCAAGGACCGGGGCGGCCGGATTGAGCGCGGCAAGCCTGGCGAGCAATGCGTCCCTGGCACGGCGGCGCTCGGCGGTGTCGGCGAGGTCGCTCTTGGTCAGGATGATGCGATCGGCGACCGCGACCTGCTTGAGCGACTCGATGTTGTCGTCGAGGGTCGCGGCGCCATTGATGGCGTCGACTACGGTGATCACGCCGTCGATCCGGAAGCGCATGACCAGATAGGGGTGTGCCATCGCGGTCTGCAGCACCGGGGCCGGATCGGCCAGCCCGGTCGTCTCCAGGATCACGCGGCGAAAGGAGATGCGGCCATTGTCGAGATCGCGTAGGAGGCTTTCGAGCGCGGAGACCAGGTCGCCACGCAAGGTGCAGCACAGGCAGCCGCTCTGCAGCAGCACCATGTTGTCGTCGATAGTCCGCACCAGGAGGTGATCGAGCCCGATCTCGCCGAACTCGTTGACGATCACAACCGTGCCGGCGAGCGCTTCGTCTTGCAGCAGGCGGTTGAGGAGCGTGGTCTTGCCGGCGCCCAGGAAGCCGGTGAGCACGGTGAGGGGAATGGGCTCGGCGGGCTTTCGCAGGTCGTCGCCGGAGCTCATTTCTTCTTGGCGTCTGTCTTGGTGTCTGGCTTTGCGGCAGCAGGTCTGGGCGCCGCATGTGCTGCGGTTGTCTGCGCCGGGGTCGCCGGCGTCGCGGTGGAAGAGGCCGCGGTCGACGGAGCTGCGATCGCGCGCACGATCTTGGGTCGCGGCCGCGGTAACGGCACCGAGGAGCCATCGTCCGATCGTGAGGCAAGCTCGGGTCCGCCGACGGCCGTTGCGGCGATCACGCCTTTCGCCTTGCTGCCTTTGGGCTCCAAGGTCTTGGGTTCCGTGGCATTGGCCAGCTTCTTGGCGGGGCCAAGGTGTACCGGCACCGGCTCTCCCAGGCGAGCCTCCTGCTGCAGCACCGCCTGCTTGTTGCCAGCAGGCGCGCGCAGCGCCGACAGGAACACTGAATAGGCCGAGCCGGATGACGACAACAGACTCGCGATGGCGGCTGAATCGTCCTCGTCCTCGCTCGCCTGTTTCTTGCGGTGCTTGCCGCACATGTCCTCGCGCAGATTGGGTGGCTCGGCGTTGACCGGGGTGAGCGCCTCGACCGTCCCAAGCGGAGGCGTCAGCCAGCCAAGCCCGTCGGAGGCGAAGCCGCGCTCCAAGAGCTGCGCCGCCTTGATGGCGCGTCCGGCCGACGACGGCGCGCCGAGCACGACCGCGATCAGCCGCTTGCCGTCGCGCGTGGCGGTCGCCACCAGATTGAAGCCCGAGGCGCAGATGAAGCCGGTCTTCATGCCGTCGGCGCCCGGATAGCGGCCGATCAGCGAGTTGTAGTTGCGCAGAACCTTTTTGCCAAACCGGATGCCGGGCAGGTGCCAATAGTAATCGTATTCCGGGAATTCTTTGATCGCGGCGCGGGCCAGGATCGCCATGTCGCGCGCGGAGGTGACCTGCTCGTCGGCCGGCAGGCCGTTCGGGTTGACGAAGTGCGACTGCGTCATGCCAAGCCGCTGGGCGTGACCGTTCATGATGTCGGCAAAGTTCTCGATCGAGCCGCCGACGCCTTCTGCCAGCACGACCGCCATGTCGTTTGCAGACTTGACCAGCAGTATCTTGAGCGCGTTGTCGACCGTAATGGTCGTGCCCACCGGAAATCCCATCTTGACCGGCGACTGCGCGAGCGCGTTGGCCGAAACGGTGAGCAGCTTGTCGAGCGTGATGCGACCTTCCTTGACCGCGCGTAACGTCGCGTAGGTGGTCATGATCTTGGTGATCGAGGCCGGATACCACGGCATGGTGGCGTTCTCGGCATGCAGCACCTTCCCGGTCTCGACGTCGACCAGGATCTGCGCTTCTGCCGCTGCGCGCGAGACCGAGAGGCCCAACGTCACACAGAGGGCGAGCGCACAAGTCAGCGTCTGGGCAATGGTCTTGTCACGCGACAGCATCACATCCGCTATCCGGTTTTCTGCAGGCCTCGGGAATCACGCGGGTCCAAGCACCAGGGCGGCTATGTAAACCGAAGCGGGGGTCAAAAGCAAAATGGAACTCATCGGCATCTCCGATGAACAGGCGTTCAAAAAACGCACTAAATTGACAGTGATGAGTTCTATTTATTGCTTGACTGTGTTCGGAGCGCCATATGGGCTGCTGACCATCCTGCCGCAATGCGCCCAGCGTCATATATCTATACTTGTGATTATCGTGTTTGCCGAGGATGAACTCGAAGTAACTTGGTTGAGGCTGGCACGTTGAGGCTGGCACGTTAAGGCTCGTCACGTTAAGGCTCGGCAAGGAGGCCGGATGTCCATGACCGCCTGTATCATTGGATGGGCCCACACCCGCTTCGGCAAGCTCGAGGGGGAGACCGTCGAAAGTCTGATTGTGCGGGTTGCGAGCGAGGCGCTGGCGGATGCCGGCGTCGGGCCTGGCGAAGTCGACGAGATCGTGCTCGGCCATTTCAACGCCGGCTTCTCGGCGCAGGATTTCACCGCCGCGCTGGTGCTGCAGGCCTCGCCCGATCTGCGCTTCAAGCGAGCGACCCGGGTTGAGAACGCCTGCGCCACCGGTTCGGCGGCGGTGCATCAGGGCCTCAACGCGATCGCGGCGAAGAGTGCGCGCATTGCGCTCATCGTCGGAGTCGAGCAGATGACAACGACGCCTCCGGTCGAGATTGGAAAGAATCTGCTCAAGGCGTCCTACGTGCGCGACGAGGCCGATATCGAAGGTGGTTTCGCGGGCATCTTCGGTCGCATCGCGGCGCTCTATTTTCAGAAATACGGCGATCAGTCCGACGCGCTCGCCCGCATCGCGGCCAAGAACCACAAGAACGGCGTTGGCAATCCATTCGCGCAGATGCGCAAGGATCTGGGCTACGATTTCTGCCGTCGCGAGAGCGACAAGAATCCATTCGTGGCGGGCCCCCTCAAGCGCACCGACTGCTCGCTGGTGTCGGATGGTGCCGCGGCTGTGGTGCTCACGGATGAGGAGACAGCGCGCGCCATGGGCAAGGCCGTGGCGGTGCGTGGCGCCGCTCACGTGCAGGATTTCCTGCCCATGGCCCGGCGCGACATTCTCAAGTTCGAGGGCTGCGCGCTCGCCTGGCAGCAGGCGCTCGCGGCCGCGGACGTCGGGCTCAACGATCTGTCATTTGTCGAGACGCATGACTGTTTCACCATCGCCGAACTGATCGAGTACGAAGCCATGGGCCTCGTGCCGGAAGGCCGCGGCGCTAGCGCGATGAAGGATGGCCTCACCGAGATGAACGGGCGCCTGCCGGTCAACCCTTCGGGTGGGCTTAAGGCCAAGGGCCATCCGATCGGTGCGACTGGCGTGTCGATGCACGCGCTTGCCGCGATGCAGCTCACCGGAACGGCGGGCGATTTCCAGGTCAAGAACGCGCGGCTCGGCGGCCTCTTCAATATGGGCGGTGCCGCGGTCGCCAACTATGTGAGCATCCTGGAGCGCATTCGGTAGTCGGGTCGTGTCCTGCGTTTGTCAACTATCGCGGTGCCGTGTGGCGACCGACGAGGTCGTGACCGTTTCCGCTGAAGCCGACGGCGCTCAGCCTGCGGCATGCGCAGGGTGACGCACCATGATTGCCTCGCTCACCAGTTCTGGGTAGGTTCCGACCCCACGTCACGAGGGGGGAACATGGCCACGGTTCTGGAGCCAACCATCGATCGCGGACCGGCGCCGGAAAGCTCAGACCGGAGCTTCGGCTTTGTGTTCGCGGTGGTGTTCTGCATCATCGGCTGCTGGCCGCTGGTGCACGGGGAGCCGCTGCGCTGGTGGGCGCTGGTGGTGGCGGCGGTGTTCGCCGTGCTGGCGCTGGTTCGGCCGCAGCTGCTGCATCTGCTCAACCGGGTGTGGCTGGCGTTCGGACGGCTCCTGCATCGGATCGTGAGCCCGCTGGTGATGGGGATGTTGTTCTTCGCCGCGGTGACGCCCACCGGCTGGCTGATGCGGCTGCGCGGCCACGACCTCCTGTCGATGAAGCGGCGGCCCGAGCTCAAGAGCTATTGGATCAGGCGTGAACCGGGATCGCAGCCGGCGCCGGAGACGATGAAGAACCAATTCTAGAGCATGATCCCGAAAAGTGGAGGCCGGTTTCGGAAAAGATCATGCTCAAACAAAAAGTCTAACTCGGTCAAATCAGATCACAATCCCACCATGCGACCGAGATAGTCAGAGTTCATTGGAGTTCAGGGTTCCATCATGTCGATCTTGTCCGAGCTGTGGGCGTTCATGCGGGTGCGCAAGAAGTATTGGCTCGCCCCGATTTTGTTCATGCTCCTGATCTTTGGCGGCTTGGTCATCCTGGCCCAGGGATCCGCCGTGGCTCCGTTCATCTACACGCTGTTCTGAACCGTGCGAATCCTGGGCATCTCGGCGTTTTATCATGACAGCGCCGCCGCTCTTCTGGCCGATGGCCGGATCGTGGCGGCGGCGCAGGAAGAACGCTTCACGCGCAAGAAGCAGGATGCGCGCTTTCCGGCGCACGCGATCGCGTATTGCCTGGAAGAAGGCCAATGCACGATCAGCGACGTCGATCATGTGGTGTTCTATGAAAAGCCGTTTCTGAAGTTCGAGCGGCTGTTAGAGACCTATGTGGGCTTTGCGCCGCGCGGCTATCAGTCGTTCGCGATGGCGATCCCGCTCTGGCTGCGTGAGAAGCTGTTTCAGAAAGACATCATCCGTCGCGAGCTGCAGGCGTTCGCGCCTGACTTTGACTGGCAGAACAAGCTCCTGTTCACCGAGCACCACATGAGCCATGCGGCGAGTGCGTTCTACGCCTCGCCGTTCCAGGAAGCAGCCGTGCTCACGCTCGACGGCGTCGGTGAATGGTGCACGACCTCGTCGGCGGTCGGACGCGGCAACAATCTCTCGATCGTGAGCGAGTTGCACTTCCCGCACTCGCTCGGGCTCCTCTATTCAGCCTTCACCTACTATACCGGCTTCAAGGTCAATTCGGGCGAGTACAAGCTGATGGGGCTCGCGCCCTATGGGCAGCCGAAATATGTCGACCTCATCCTCGACAACCTGATCGACCTCAAAGATGACGGGACGTTTCGGCTCGATCTCGACTATTTCAACTATTGCACCGGGCTCACCATGACGAGCCCGAAATTCGCCGAGCTGTTCGGCGCGAAGGTGCGCGACTCGAAGACAGAGCTACTCAGTCCGTTCCACATGGACATTGCGGCCTCGATCCAGAAAGTGACCGAGGAGGTGATGCTGCGGCTGGCGCGCTCGCTCAGGCGTGAGCATGGGCTCGACAATCTGTGCCTGGCGGGCGGTGTGGCGCTCAATTGCGTCGCCAACGGCAAGATCCTGCGCGACGGCGCTTTCTCGAATATCTGGGTGCAGCCGGCGGCCGGCGATGCCGGCGGCGCGGTGGGAGCTGCGCTTGCGGCCTGGCACCAGTTCCTGGGGAAGGAGCGCAATGCTGATGGCAAGCACGACCTGATGCAGGGCTCGCTCCTGGGCCCTGCGTTCTCGCAGGGCGATATCGAGCGCCGGCTCCA
>Ga0137412_10003505_pt1 | contig 12506 bp, 11 predicted proteins | sample CZODoug2_1_16fun_FD_122160 | JGI IMG/M metagenome (GOLD analysis project Ga0137412, IMG submission 122160) | Vadose zone soil fungal communities from Angelo Coast Range Reserve, California, USA - CZODoug2_1_16fungal (Hybrid Assembly) | ecosystem: Environmental > Terrestrial > Soil > Vadose zone...
CGGGGCCCGCGAGGCGTTGCGCGGTGTCGACACGGTGATCGTCGACGAGGTGCACGCGGTGTGCGCCACCAAGCGCGGCGCCCATCTGGCCGTGTCGCTTGAGCGGCTTGACGCCCTGCTCCAGACGCCGGCCCAGCGCATCGGGCTCTCGGCGACGGTGCGCCCGGTCGACGAGGTGGCCACGTTCCTGGCCGGCGGACGGCCAGTGGCGATCGTCCAGCCACCGGCCCAGAAAACGTTCGACCTGCAGGTGGTCGTCCCGATCGAGGACATGTCCACGCTGGGCGAGCCGACCGGCGACCTGGCTGGACCGGCCGCCGGCGCCGAGCGGCGCACGTCGATCTGGCCGCACGTCGAGGAGCGGGTGCTCGATCTGGTCGAGCAGCATCGCTCGACGATCGTGTTCGCCAACTCTCGCCGCCTGGCCGAACGGCTGACCGCGCGGCTCAACGAGCTGGAGTCCGAGCGACGGGGCGCCGCCCTGGAATCGGGCGCGCCGCCCGCCCAGCTGATGGGCCAATCCGGCGCCGGCCATCCGACCAGTGATGTAGTGGTGGCTCGGGCCCATCACGGGTCGGTGTCCCGCGAGCAGCGCGCCCTCGTCGAGGAGGATCTCAAGGCCGGCCGCCTCCCCGCCGTCGTCGCGACGTCGTCGTTGGAGCTCGGTATCGACATGGGCGCCGTCGACCTCGTCATCCAGGTCGAGGCGCCGCCGTCGGTGGCGTCCGGGCTGCAACGAGTCGGCCGGGCCGGTCACCAGGTCGGTGCCATCTCGCGAGGCGTGATCTTCCCCAAATACCGGGGCGATCTCGTCGAGTGCGCGGTGGTCGCCGAGCGGATGCGCGACGGTGCCATCGAGTCGATGCGCTATCCCCGCAATCCCCTCGACGTGGTGGCCCAGCAGGTCGTGGCCATGGTGGCGATGGACGAGTCCACCGTGGACGACGTCGAGGCGCTGATCCGCCGGGCGGCGCCGTTCGCCGGGCTGCCCCGCTCGGCGCTGGAGGCGGTGCTGGACATGCTGGCCGGGCGCTACCCGTCCGATGCGTTCGCCGAGCTGCGCCCGCGCCTGGTGTGGGATCGCGTGACCGACGTGCTGCATGCCCGCCCGGGGGCACAGCGGCTGGCCGTGACGAGCGGCGGCACCATCCCCGATCGCGGACTGTTCGGGGTGTTTCTCGCCGGCGCCGACGGTCCCGGAAAACGGGTAGGCGAGCTCGACGAGGAGATGGTGTACGAGTCCCGGGTCGGCGACGTGTTCCTACTCGGGTCCTCGTCCTGGCGCATCGAGGACATCACGCACGACCGCGTCCTGGTCACGCCGGCCCCCGGTGAGATCGGCCGGATGCCGTTCTGGAAGGGCGATGCGCCCGGGCGTCCGGTCGAGCTGGGCCGCGCCCTCGGGGCGTTCCTGCGCGAACTGTCCACTGTGGACGACGCGACCGCCACGGCCCGGGCGAGCGCCGCCGGCCTGGACGACTGGGGCGCGGCGAACCTGCTGGCCTACCTGCGCGATCAGCGCGAGGCCACCGGGCAGCTGCCCGACGATCGCACCGTGCTGGTCGAACGGTTCCACGACGAGCTCGGCGACTGGCGCCTGGTTGTGCATTCGCCGTTCGGGGCGCCGGTGAACGCCCCGTGGGCGCTGGCGATCACCGCGCGGCTGCGCGAGCGGTACGGCCTCGACGTGCAGTCCATGCATAGCGACGACGGCATCGTGCTGCGCCTGCCCGACACCGACGCCGAGCCCCCGAGCGCCGACCTGGCCGTCTTCGACCCGGACGAGATCGAGGCGATCGTCACCGCCGAACTCGGCGGCTCGGCGGTGTTCGCGTCCCGGTTCCGCGAGTGCGCGGCGCGCTCGCTGTTGCTCCCCCGGCGCGACCCGCAGCGGCGCACGCCCTTGTGGCAGCAGCGGCAACGGGCCAACCAGCTGCTGCAGGTGGCGAGCGAGTACGGCGACTTCCCGGTCACCCTCGAGGCGATGCGCGAGTGCCTGCAGGACGTGTTCGACGTACCGGGCCTGGCCGGTCTGATGCGTGACCTGGCCGGGCGGGCCATCCGTCTAGTCGAGGTCGAGACCCGAGAGGCCTCGCCGTTCGCCCGATCGCTGCTGTTCGGGTACGTCGGCATGTTCCTCTACGAGGGCGACGCCCCGCTGGCCGAGCGACGGGCGCAGGCGCTCTCCCTCGACAGCGCGCTCCTCGCCGAACTGCTCGGCTCCACCGACCTGCGCGAACTGCTCGACGCCGACGCGATAGCCACCGTCGAGGCTGAGCTGCAGCGGCTGGCCCCGGATCGGCACGCCCGCGGCATCGACTCCGTGCATGACCTGCTGCGCGGCGTCGGCGACCTCAGCACCGCCGAGGCGCTGGCCCGGGGGGCGACGGCGCACGACCTCGCGTCGCTGGAGGCGCAGCGCCGGGCGATCCGGGTCCGCATCGCCGGCGAGGAGCGATGGCTGGCGATCGAGGATTCCGGGCGCGTGCGCGATGCCCTGGGCGCTGCCCTCCCCGTCGGCGTGCCCGAGACGTTCACCGAGCCGGTGCGCGATCCGCTCGGCGATCTGGTGGCCCGTTTCGCCCGCACGCACGGCCCGTTCCAGGTGCCCGATGTCGCGGCCCGCCTCGGCCTGGGCCCGGCCGTGGTGGGGGCCACCCTGGAGCGGCTGCGGGCGAGTGGACGGGTGCTGCCGGGTGAGTTCCGTCCGGGCGGTATCGGCACCGAATGGTGCGACGCCGAGGTGCTGCGTCTGATCCGGCGCCGGTCGCTGGCCGCGCTGCGGCGCGAGGTCGAGCCGGTGGCCGCCGAGGCGCTGGCCCGGTTCCTGCCGTCCTGGCAAGGCGTCAGCGCGAACGGGTTGCGCGGAGCGGACGGGTTGTTGCGGGCCGTCGAGCAACTCGCCGGCGTGCTGCTTCCGGCCAGCGCGCTGGAATCGCTCGTGCTGCCCAGCCGGGTCGAGGGCTACTCCCCGGCCCTGCTCGACGAGCTGACCCTGGCCGGTGAAGTGCTGTGGGCCGGTGCCGGTGCGCTGGCCGGCAACGACGGCTGGATCGCCCTGGCGCCGGCCGACGGTGCGCAGTTGCTGCTACCCGAGACGGTTCCTCCGCCAGAGGGCGACGTCTACGAGGCGCTGCTCGCCACGCTCGACGGTGACCAGGCGATGTTCTTCCGCGCGCTGGCCGACCGGGTGGAGCCGGGCGACGCGGATCTGGCCAAAACGGTCTGGGATCTCGTCTGGGCCGGCTGGCTCACCAACGACACGATCGCCCCGGTTCGCGCCCTGCTCGGCGGCGGCACCCGCACGGCCCACTCACGGCGGGCCCGGCCGCCCCGGGCTCGCTACGGCCGCTATGCCGGGCTGACCCCGCCCCGCCCGTCGGCGACCGGCACGCCGCCGACGATGGCCGGGCGCTGGTCGCGCCTGCCGGTGCGCGATACCGAGCCGACCCGACGCGCGCTGTCCACCGCCGAGGCGCTGCTCGATCGGCACGGGGTCGTCACCCGCGGCGCGGTCGTCGCTGAGCGGATCCCGGGCGGATTCGCGGCCGTCTATCCGGTGCTCAAAGCGGCCGAGGAGTCCGGACGGGCTCGGCGGGGCTATTTCGTCGAGGGGCTGGGCGCGGCGCAGTTCGCGCTGCCCGGCGCCGTCGACCGGCTGCGCGCGCAGGCCCGGCCGGATGCAGCGACACCCGCTCTGGTGCTGGCGGCCACCGATCCGGCCAACCCGTACGGCGCGGCGCTGCCCTGGCCGGAACGGCCCGAGCGCTCGACCGAGCCCGACGGCAAGCGCGGCCACCAACCGGCCCGCAAGGCCGGAGCCCTGGTCGTCCTCCTCGACGGGCAGTGCGTGCTCTACGTCGAACGAGGCGGCCGGACGTTGCTCAGCTTCACCGACGACCGGGACGTCCTGCAGCCGGCCGCCGACGCCTTGGCCCTCGCCGTGCGCGACGGAGTACTGGGCAAGCTGCAGGTCGAGCGCGCCGACGGCACGCCGGTCACCGCGTCCACGCTCGGCGATGCGCTCGAGTCGGCCGGATTCCGCCCCACCCCACGGGGCCTGCGCCTGCGAGGCTGACCGACATGCCCGAGGGCGACACCGTCTGGCTGACCGCCAAGCGGCTGCACGACGCCCTGGCCGGACGGATCGTGACCACGTTCGACCTGCGCGTACCGCAGTTGGCGACCAGCGATCTCGCCGGCGACACCGTCGATGCGGTGCTCGCCCGGGGCAAGCACATCCTGATGCGGTTCGCGGCCGGGCTGACCCTGCACAGTCATCTGCGGATGGACGGCTCGTGGCACATCGTCGCGGCCGGCCGGCGTCCGAACGCGCAGCCCGAGCACCGCATCCGGGCGCTGATCGGCAACGACGCCTGGCTGGCCGCCGGCTACCGCGTGCACGATCTGCGCGTGGTGCCGACCGCCGACGAGGACCAGCTCGTTGGCCACCTCGGCCCGGATCTGCTCGGTGCGGACTGGGATCCGGACGAGGCGGTGCGGCGGCTACTCACCCAGACCGACCGATCGGTCGGTGAGGCCCTGCTCGATCAGCGCAACCTGGCCGGCATCGGCAACCTGTACAAGTGCGAGGCCCTGTTCGTCGCGCACCTCGACCCGTGGACGTCGATCAGCGATGTCACCGACCTGGACGCTCTCGTGGTGACGAGCCGGCGGCTGATACGAGCGAACCGCGATCATCCCGAGCAATCGACGACCGGCCTGCTCGGCCGCGGCCGCGAGCACTGGGTCTACCAGCGCGCGGGACTAGCCTGCCGGCGCTGCCGGACGCCGATCCGGCACGCGATGCAGGGCGAACCGCCCTACCAGCGCGACACGTTCTGGTGCCCGACCTGCCAGCCGGACCGCAACTCCGGCGAACGGAAGAGATAGGCAGCGACGACCGATGACGCGGCCAACGCCCGGTCATACGATCCGAGCATGTCCCGAGCACCCGCTACGAGCACCGACGAGCAGAAGAGGGCCGGGTTGTTACGGCTCCTGGCGCCTGAGCCCACCGAGCGGCAAGCCGCCCACGAGATCTACGCCGAGGATGCCGTTCTGGAGTTCCCGCAATCGGGCGAGCGTTTCGTCGGGCGGCGGAACTTCCAGGAGTGGCGCACGCAGTACCCGTCCGAGGTGCAGTTCGAGGTCCGGCGGCTCGTCGGCGGTGGCGACCTCTGGGTCACCGAGGTCTCGGCCAGCTACGACGGCGGCGAACCGCAGTACGGCGTCAGCGTCCACGAGTTCCGCGACGAGCGTGTGGTCCGAGAGACGATCTACGTCGCACCGGGCTGGGGCGCGCCGGCGTGGCGGGCACGGTGGCGCGAGGCGTAGCGGCGCCTCGGCACCTCAGCAACGGAGGCAGACGAGACCGAGCCGGCCGCCGCAGCCGCGATCGACCAAGCCGGACCGCTCCCGGTCAGGCCTGGTCGGGTGCCTTGGTCGCGTCGTCGGGAATGGCCGACGTGGACGGCTGGGTCGAGCCGATCGCCGGGGTAGAGCCGCCCTGGACCGCCGCCGGGCCCTTCTCGGCGTTCATCGAAGCACGGATCTCATCCAACCGAGCCGAGCCCTGGAGGTCGATCGTCGCCCGCTGCACCTCGAGCGTGCGCCCGGCCACGGAGTCCTGCGCGAGCTCGGCCTGTCCCAGCGCCACCGAATACCGCTGCTCGATCTTGTCCCGAACCTCGCCGAGGGACGGGACATTCGACGGCGCCGCGAGCTCGCTCATCTGCTGCAGCGACTTCGAGACGGTTTCTTGCATCTTGGCCTGCTCGAGCTGGGTGAGCAGCTTGGTGCGCTCGGCCAGCTGCTGCTCCAGGCGCATCTCATTGCTCTTCACGGCTTCTCGCGCCTGAGCAGCGGCCTGCAGTGACTGGTCGTGCAACGACTTGAGATCCTGCACCGACGCCTCGACGGACACCAGCTGGCTGGCGAGCGACTGGGCCGTTTGCTCGAACTCGGTCGCCTTCTGCGCGTCGCCGTCGGCCCGGGCCTTGTCGGCGAGCACGAGCGCCTGGCGGGCCTGCGCCTGCAGCGTCTCGATCTGGCCGAGCTGGCGGTCCAGCTTCATCTCGAGCTGACGCTGGTTGCCGATGACGCTGGCGGCCTGCCGGGTCAGCGCCTGATGCTGCTGCTGCGCATCGGCGATGGCCTGCTGGATCTGGATCTTGGGATCGGCCTTCTCGTCGATCTTGGCGCCAAACCACGCCGACATGTACTTCCATCCCCGAACTAAGGGATTGGGCTTGGCCATCTTCGACGCCTCCGGTACTCAGCTTGAATCGATCAGCCCATCATGCCGCTTTCATCGTCTCGACGTGCGGGCCGGGCGGCAAGTTCCGGTGCGGCGTTCTCTCAGGCCGTCTCGGCCCGGTCGGCGTCCGGCGCAGCGACAGGGGCAGGCGCCGCGGGAAGCCCGGCGATGAGCACCTCGACGTCGGCGGCGATGACCGCCGGGCTCGACGGCGTGACGACGTGCGAGGCGAGCCACCGCAGAACCAGGTCGGCTCCGCCGCGGTCGGCCGCGGCGAGCGCCGCTCCGACGGTGTCGCGGGCGGCCCGCCAGCCCTCGGCCGTGGCGTCCACCCGACCGAGAGCAGCCAGCGTGCCCGGCTCGAGCCGGGCCAGCGAGTGCAGCAGCGGGTTCTCCGACAGGGACGTGGCCGTGGCCTCGAGCGCCTCGGCCAGGGGACGGCCGGCCGCGCCGTCGACGAGCCGGCTCACCTCGTCGGTGAGCAACGCGGACAAGACCGCATCGCGGGTGCGAAGGTGGTTGTACAGCGTCGCCTTGGCAACTCCGGCGGCGGCGGCCACCTGGGCCATCGTGATCTTGGTTCCGGACTTCTCGACCGCCCGACGCGCCCCGTCGAGCAGCGCCGTGCGGCTGCGATTCATTGCGTTTCCGGCGCGCGACCGGGTGCCCGCCGCCCGCACCGGCGCAGCGGACGCCGCAAGCGATGGCTGCGTGGTGGGGCGGAAGAGCGTGTCGAAGAGAGGGTCGGAACCCATAACGAGAACGCTACCTGGCCGCGCCCGCACAGCCGCGACGGCGCGCGGGCGTCAGCCCCGAAGCGCGATGATCAAGCAGTACCTCGACGCCTCGGGCTGAGCTCGACTGCCACCACCTCAGCAGTTGAGTGGTGCGTTATCGCGCGAGTGGTGCGTTGTAACGCACCACTCGACGCCAAACGCACCACTCAACGAGAACGACCACGAGCGAGCGCGGATCCGACCCCGGCGGATAAGAACAACTCCGGCGGATAAGTCAGGCCGCGACGGGGCCCATTGCGCGAGCCTGTGGCCCGCGGGAGTCGCCCGGTGCCGGGTGCAGCCGAGCACGCTCGGAGGTACGGACGCTGCCGAGGTGCACGGCGAGCTTCTCTTCGCGCCGCAGCGTGTCGGTGACCTCGCGGAACAGCTCGGACAGCTCGACGTCGAGCGCGCCACAGATCGCGGCCAGCAGCTCCGACGACGGCTCCTTCTGACCCCGCTCGACCTCGGAGAGGTAGCCCAGGCTCACCCGGGCGCTGGAGGAGACTTCACGCAGCGTGCGGCGCTGACGCAGCCGCAGTCCACGAAGGGTCTCGCCAACTACTTGTCGCAACACAGTCATGGTGCGAAACCCCCTTTACGAGTGCATCCGGCGCGGTGCGGGCCGGATGCGAATCACGTTACCTGCCACGACCGACAGCCACGTCGCTGACCATGGTTCTCCGCTCACAGCGAACGTAACGCTGTAATCGCCGACGCGCATTCCCGTTTGAGGACCTCGAGCGTGGCCGCGACGGCCTCGGCCCGGATCGCGGCCCGATCGCCGGTGAACGTCCGCTCCGCCACTGTCTCATCGTCCGGACCGGCGAGGGCCAGGAACACCGTGCCCACCGCCTTGCCGTCCTGCGGATCGGGGCCGGCCACGCCGGTGACGCCGAGCCCGTACGTGGCGCCCAGGCGGGTGCGAGCGCCCCGGGCGAGCGCCACGGCCACGTCCGGGTCGACGGCACCGCGCTCGTCGAGCAGTCGGGCCGAGACGCCGGCCAGGGTGGCCTTGAGATCGCTCGCGTAGACGACCAGCCCGCCGCGCACGGTCGCACTCGCTCCGGGGGTCGCGGTCAGGGCGGCCGCGAGCAGCCCACCGGTCAGCGACTCCGCGACCGCCACGGTGGCCCCGAGCTCGCGCAGGTCGGCGTGCAGGGACGCCAGCTCACCCGCGTAGTCGGTCACGCCGTCGGTCATGCTGTCGCCCCGGCCCCGCGACGCAGGCGTACCGCCCGTCCCACGTAATCGCCGCCGGTGATCAGGGCCATCACGATCGCGGCGCCCATCACGACCGCGGCCACCACGTGCAGCCATCCGGACAGCGGCAGCACGTACAGTCCGATCGCGACGGCCTGGAGCAGCGTCTTGACCTTGCCGCCCCGGCTCGCGGCGATCACCCCGTGGCGGATGACCCAGAACCGCAGCACGGTGACGCCCACCTCGCGGACGAGCATCACCACCGTCACCCACCAGGCGAGATCGTCGAGCACCGACAGCCCCACCAGCGCCGTCCCGATCAGGGCTTTGTCCGCGATCGGGTCGGCGAGCTTGCCGAACTCGGTGACCAGACCGCGCTTGCGGGCGAGCTCGCCGTCGAAGCGATCGGTCATGGACGCGATCGCGAAGACGCCCCAGGCCCAGATCCGCCACGCCGTGTCGTGACCGTCGCCGTGGAAGAGCACCACCGCAAAGACCGGCACCAGCAGCAGGCGCAGCACGGTCAGCCCGTTGGCGATGTTCCAGGCCGACACCGCGCTGGGCGCCTCGGCGATCGGGTCGTCGGGCAACGGGCGAACGTTCACCGGGGCGGCACCGCGATGAGGTCGACCCCGTCGGAACCGGTGACGATCGCCGTCACGATGTCGCCACGGCGCACGTCGCCCGGCGACTCGAGCCGAGTGACCCCGTCGACGTCCGGCCCCTGATGGGCCGCCCGGCCGCTGACCTCGTGGCCGATCTCCTCGACCAGGATGTCGACCCCCGCGCCGACCCGTTCCTCGGCGCGCTGCGTGACCAGCTCGTCGGCCAGCGCGGCGACCCGCTCGACCCGGGCCGAAACCTCGTCGGCGTCGAGCTTGTCGCCGAAGTCCGCCGCGGCCGTGCCCTCCTCGTCGGAGTACCCGAACACTCCGATGGCATCCAGGCGCGCTATCGACAGGAAGCGTTCGAGCTCGGCGAGGTCGGTCTCGGTCTCGCCCGGGAAGCCGACGATGACGTTGCTGCGCGCGCCGAGCTCAGGGGCGAACCCCCGTGCCCGCTCGAGCAGTTCGACGAACGCCTCGGTGGACCCGAACCGCTGCATCCGGCGCAGCACGGCCGGGCTGGCGTGCTGGAAGGACAGGTCGAAGTACGGCGCAACACCCGGCGTGGTGGCGATCACCTCGAGCAGCGACGGGCGCAGCTCGGCCGGCTGCAGGTAGGAGACCCGCACGCGCTCGACGCCGTCGATGCCGGCGAGTTGCGGCAGCAGCAACTCCAGCGCCCGCAGGTCGCCCAGGTCCTTGCCGTAGGACGTCGAGTTCTCACTGACCAGCACCAGCTCGCGAGCGCCCGTCGAGGCCAGCCAGCGGGCCTCGTCCAGCACCTCGGCGGGCGGGCGCGACACGAACGAGCCCCGGAACGACGGGATCGCGCAGAACGAGCAGCGCCGGTCGCACCCCGATGCCAGCTTGAGGTACGCCACTGGCGCGTCGTCCAGCCGGGCGCGTGCGTTCGGCACCCAGGCGTGGCCGGGTACCGCAACGTCGGCGACGACGGACGGGCGGTGCGCCGGCGAGACGGGCAGCAGCCGGCGCCGGTCCTGCGGGACGTGCGGGGTGATCGGCCGGCCAGCGGCGACGTCGTCGAGCCGGGCGGCGATGTCGGCGTAGGAGTCGAAGCCGAGCACGGCGTCGGCCTCGGGCAGCGACGCCGCGAGCTCCTCGCCGTACCGCTCGGCCAGGCAGCCGACCGCGACGACCTTCTTGCCCGTGTCGGCCGCGGCCAGCACCGTGTCGATGGAGTCCTTCTTGGCCGAGTCGATGAAGCCGCACGTGTTGATCACCACGACGTCGGCGTCGTCGGAATCGGTGAGCGTCCAGCCGTGGGCGCCCAGGCGTCCCGCCAGCTCCTCGGAGTCGACCTCGTTGCGCGCGCACCCGAGGGTGACCAGCGCCGCCGTACGCGAGGGAGGCTGGGACACGTTGGCAGGGTACCCGCGCCACCTTGCGAGAAGATCCGACGCGGGGTCGTCCGGCCGTAGCCGCAGCGGATTGGCGTCGCCACCGCGTTCGGTCCACTGTGAACCTGACCGGAGCGGCGAGCAACGCGCGGAGGGATGCCGTGGATCCAGGCGCAGTCACGCTGACGGCATTCGCCGCGCAGCACTCGCTCGGGCTGACCCGGTTCGCCTACGTGCTGACCGGCGATCGCCAGCTGGCCGAGGACCTCGTCCAGGACTGCTTCTTGGCTCTGCACCGCCGGTTCGGCGAGACGCTGCCGATCGAGGCGCCGGTGGCCTACGCGCGCCGGGTGATCGCCAACGGCCAGGCCAGCCGGATGCGTCGGATGGCCAGCACCGAGACGATCACCGACACGGTGCCCGATGCCGGCGTCGACGCCTCGGATCTGTCCGAGCAGGACGCCGCCTGGCGCATGCTCGCGACGCTGCCCACCCGGCAACGCGCCGTCCTGGTGCTGCGGTACTACTCCGACCTCACCGACGACGAGATCGCCCGGACGCTCGGCTGCCGGGTCGGCACAGTGCGCAGCCTCGCCGCCCGCGCGTTCGCCGTGCTTCGCACTCATCCGATGCTCGCCGCCGACGTGGAAGGGAGCCAGACATGAACGACCAGCAGCTCGAGACCGTCCTTCGGCGCTCCCTCGCGCAGCACGCCGACACCGTGGACAGCGGACCGACCTGGCCGCCAGAGCCGCTGGCCGACGACGTGCTCGCCGAGCACCGCGATCGGCGGCGGCGCCCTGCGACTTGGTGGCCAGTCGCGGCGGCGGTGGTGGCCGTGCTGGCGGTGATCGGCGTGGTGCTGGCCGTCCGGCACGCCGCGTCCGACCACAACCGCCCGGCCACACCGGTCACCGTCACCCGCACGGCGTGTACGACGTCGCTCCCCCAAGCTTGGCAAGACGCCATCGACACCGGGGCACTCCACAAGTCCGACCTCGACGGGCCGGTGATCGGCGGCAGCCCTGACGGCGACGTATTGATCAGCAGCAATAAGCAGGTCACGCTGTTTCGTCCCGACGGGTCGACCCAGGCAGTTTCGAACGTGCCCTTCGAGGACATGTTCGGCATACCCGACGCCGCGATAAACCGGCGCTGGATCGTGCTGCCGACGACGTCGGCGGTCTCCGGAGGCGTAGAGGTGACGCTCGAGTTGATCGACCGGACGACCCTGCGAAGCCGCGAGATCGCAGTCGTCACAGACGCCAATCCGCGCCCGATCGCCCTGCTCGACAATCACGTGTACTGGTTTGCGGACACCAATGCGGCCACCGGCTCAGTATCGGACTACGACATCGGCGCCGGTACGACGCGGACGCTGACCCGCTCAGCCTGCAACGCCGGCAAGGGCCTCCTCCTCGTCCGGAACGATCTCGGGTGCCTCTTCTCCCGTCGGAGCATCGAGGGGAAACGACGGAAGGGCGCTCTGCTCGGCAGCGTCGGAGCCAGGGAGATCGCTCGCGGCCACGGGCCTCGATGCCAGGATCTCCGGCGCCAGCTGCTGGGTGCCGTTCGCCCCCGACAGCACGACGTGGTGCCAGTTTGTGTCGTTCACCGTGGTCGTGGAGACCATCTGGCTGCCCGAGCCGACGTACCACTGGCCGTGCAGTTTGCCGTCGGTGCCTACGTAGAGCGAGCAGGTGGCATTGCTCGGCGTCGCGGTCAAAGCGGCATTCTGCTCACAGAACAGCGGGCCGGAAGAGGAGGTCGTGGCGGTCCTGAACCACAGCGAGACCGACACGTAGGTGGTGCCGGTCACCAGGTTCTACGGCAGGCTCACCGAACCGGAGGTCCCGTTCAGGCTGACTGCCGTCGCGGTGGAGCCGGTCAGCGGTCCGGTCGCGCCGAAGCCGACGCCGCTGGAGGAGTAGGCCGCGTCCTTGCTGTGTTCGTTGGCCAGCACCTGGTCGACGGCGATGCCGGTGCTGCCGTATGAGGACTCGGACAGCGGCCAATACGCGGTGGGCGCTCCGTCAAGCTGCGCGGTGCGGTACTGCGCCATGAAGTCGCTGGAATAAGGCGGCTGGTTCGGATTGGCCGGATCGTAGAGATTCAGCGCGGAATCCCGCTCGTCCGGACGCGTCTCGTCGAGAATCGATGCATCCAGCCATTCAGTGAGGGTGTGGGCGCGACTGACATGCGCCGCCAGGAACATGACCCCGTCCGCTGGAATCAACCGTGCCTGGGTGAGATCGGGTGGTTCCCCGGCGGGCGTCATGCGGACCGTGGGCCCCTCGGCCTGGGC
>Ga0137412_10001670_pt1 | contig 12504 bp, 11 predicted proteins | sample CZODoug2_1_16fun_FD_122160 | JGI IMG/M metagenome (GOLD analysis project Ga0137412, IMG submission 122160) | Vadose zone soil fungal communities from Angelo Coast Range Reserve, California, USA - CZODoug2_1_16fungal (Hybrid Assembly) | ecosystem: Environmental > Terrestrial > Soil > Vadose zone...
ACCGACGCGTCGGGCCGCTACACGCTGCTAGACCCCTACGTCGGTGCCCGGCTCGCACTGGCCGAGGCGTATCGCAACGTCGCCGTCACCGGTGCCACCCCGGTCGCGGTGACCAACTGCCTCAACTTCGGTTCCCCGGAGGATCCGGGAGTGATGTGGCAGTTCTCCCAGGCGGTCCGCGGTTTGGCGGATGGCTGTGCAGCACTGGGCATTCCGGTGACCGGCGGCAACGTCAGCTTCTACAACCAGACCGGAACGACGGCGATCATGCCCACCCCGGTCGTCGGCGTCCTTGGTGTGATCGACGACGTCACCCGCCGCATTCCGACAGCCATGGGCACCGAACCCGGCGAGACGCTGATCCTGCTCGGCGACACCCGCGACGAATTCGACGGCTCGATCTGGGCGCAGGTGACCGCCGATCATCTCGGCGGCTTGCCCCCCGCGGTAGACCTGGCCCGGGAAAGACTATTGGCCGACGCGCTGAGTGCGGCCTCCCGCGACGGGCTGGTGTCCGCGGCCCATGACTTGTCCGAGGGCGGTCTGGCGCAGGCCGTCGTCGAATCGGCGCTTGCCGGCGAAACAGGTTGTCGCATCGTGCTTCCCGAAGACGCCGACCCGTTCGTGACGTTGTTCTCCGAGTCTGCGGGCCGAGTACTGGTGGCGGTGCCGCGCACCGAGGAGAGCCGCTTCACCTCGATGTGCGAGGCGCGAGGCCTGCCGGCCACCCGTATCGGTGTTGTCGACCAAGGTTCGGACGCGGTGGAGGTGCAGGGTCTGTTCACCGTGCCACTGGCGGAGTTGCGCAGCACATCCGAAGGGGTGCTGGCCGCGCTGCTGCGATGAGTGCCGACTCCGAGCCCCGTGGACGGCACCCGCTACTGGTGTGGGCGTGGAGCCTGCTTCGGCTGAAATTCGTCGGGGTGGCGTTCGGCGCACTGTTCTTCTGTTTGTCGTTGACGCCGTCGCTGGTACCGCGAGAGTGGTTGTTCCAAGGGCTGATTGGTGGTGTGAACGCCGCGTTCGGTTACGGACTGGGTGTGCTGCTCGGCAAAGCCGTCTACCGCGTCGTGCTACGAGGTGCCCGCTGGTGGCCGCCTTCGGCGCGGGTGCTGTTCTGGATGAAGGCGGCGGTCGTGGTGATCGCACCGACGGCGTGCGTGCTGATGCTGATTCCGGCCGCGTCCTGGCAACGGCAATTGTCCGCACTGATGGCCATCGAGGGACCGACGAACCCGGGCTACCTGCGCACGCTGATCGTCGCGACCGTTGTTGGCGCGCTGTTGGTGTCGGCGTTCCGAGTGCTCATCGACGCCGTGAAGCTGCTCGCGCGAATGCTGATCCGGCGTTGGCATGTGCACGACGAAGTGGCGCTGTTTATCGGCACGGCAATCGTTGTGGCGCTGCTGATCACGTTGTTCGACGGTGTGCTGGTACGCGGCTTCTTCGCCGGCGCCAACGCGTTCTTCCAGCCTCAGGACAGTGCGACCCCCGCGGGTGTATTGCAACCACAGCTGGCGGAAAAATCAGGTAGCCCAACATCATTGGTGCCGTGGGACACCCTGGGATACCAGGGCCGCACTTTCGTCGGCACCGGCCCGCACGCGGCCGAACTGAGCAAGCTCAACGGCAAGCCGGCCAAGGAGCCGATCCGGGTGTACGCCGGGCTGCACACTGCCCCCGACGACCAAGGCCGGTTGGACGTCATTGTCAATGAGCTCGAACGCACCGGCGCGCTGCGCCGCAAGGTCCTGGTGATCGCGCCGACCACCGGCACCGGCTGGATCGATCCGGTGGCCGCGAATTCGCTGGAGATGATGTACGACGGCGACACCGCGATCGTCGGTCTTCAGTACTCCTATCTGCCGAGCTGGATTTCGTTCCTGGCCGACCGGCAGAAGTCGACGGACTCCGGCCGGATGTTGATCAACGCCGTCCACGACCGCTGGGAGAAACTGCCGTCAGATCACCGGCCGAAGTTGGTGCTCTACGGCGAGAGCCTGGGGTCGATGGCCGGCCAGGCCGCGTTCGGGTGGCTGCCCGACATTCGCCGGATGGGCTTCGACGCGGTGCTCTGGGTCGGGCCGCCGCAGGAGAGCTCGCTGTGGCACGCGCTGCTCGTGCGGCGCGATCCTGGCTCCACCGAAGTGCAGCCGCGCTACGACAGCGGTCGAACCGTGCGGTTTTCCGAAGCCATCGATCCCGTCGACGTCGACCGAGTCGGGGGTCCGCCGTGGGCGGGCACCCGTGTGCTGTTTCTGCAGCACCCGTCCGATCCGGTGGTCTGGTGGTCGCCCGACCTGTTGTTCAGTCGGCCCGGTTGGCTCGTCGAGCCGCGCGGCCGCGATCGCAGTGCGGCGATGCAATGGAACCCGGTGGTCACGTTTTGGCAGGTCAGCGCCGACCTGACCAACGCCGAGGGGGTGCCCGGCGGGCACGGACACAACTACAGCAACGACATCCTTGACGGCTGGGCGGCGGTGGCCCCGCCGGATGGCTGGACCGCGGCCGACACCGAGCGCATCCGTGCCGCGCTGAAGGGCTGAGCTATGGCCCCACGTCAGAACGCCGATCCGGCCAAAACCCGCGACGCCGTCCACACCGTCGAGGGTTGGCTGCGCGATGACACGCAACCGTCGCCGAGTCGGGCGGAGCTGGCGGTTGCGGTCCGGCTCACCGCACGCGCGCTGGCCGCCGAAGCGCCCGGTGCCAGCGTCGAGGTCCGGATTCCGCCGTTCGTCGCGGTGCAGTGCATTTCCGGGCCGAGGCATACCCGCGGCACGCCACCCAACGTCGTCGAGGCCGATCCGCGCACCTGGCTGCTGCTGGCCACCGGACTACTCGAAGTGGCAGACGCCACCGCCACCGGCGTGCTTCGCCTGTCCGGATCGCGGGCCGGCGAGGTCGCGGGCTGGCTGCCGGTGGTGAGGCTGAGCGGTTAGGTCAGCGGCGCAAATCCAGAACGCACCAGATCGACACTCGTAGCAACGATTTCGCCAAGGTCGCCGGTACAGCCGCCGTCGCCCCATTCTTGGACGGCCACCACAAGAGCCGCCGCCAGAGTCGCTCCCGCGACGTCGGCGATGAGGTCGAGGTTGGGAACGCCCGCGTAGCGGGTCTTGATGAAGTCAGTCAGCACCTCGGCGAAGGACGACTGCACGACGCGTAAATGCGCGGCGATGCGTTCGGCGGATATCAACGTCGAACGGGCCATCGCGGCTTGGCGAACCACCTCGACGTCGTGCGGAAAACTCGCCACGCTCGCTAACACGGCATCGAACAGCGACTCCGAGGCGGGTCGTTGCGCCAGCGCCTCAGCCAGCCATTCCAGGTGGGTGTCGTAATCCTGGAACAGAACGGCTTCCTTGCTGGGGAAGTGCCGGAAGAAAGTCCGCTCGGTGACGCCGGCTTCGGTGGCCAGCTGCGTCACCGTCACATTGGCGAACCCCTTGCTGGCGAACTGCGCCAGCGCTACCCGACGTAACGCCGCATGCGTCGATCGCCGGCGCAGCTCATGAAGGTTGGTCGGCTCTGTCATCGCGCCAGATGTTATCTCGAATTTCCGTAATACGTCAGGGCTGACATCTTCCTATTGTGTCAGTACTGACATATTCTGCCAGCCATGACTGACTATGACGCGATCGTTGTCGGGGCTGGGCACAATGGCCTGACGGCGGCAGCCATCCTGCAGGGTGCGGGCCTGCGCACGCTCTGCCTGGAGGCCAACACCTACAGCGGTGGAATGGCCGCGACGGTCGAGCTCATCGACGGTTTCCGCTACGAGATCGCGGGATCGGTGCAGTTCCCCACCGCCCCCCAGATCACCAAAGAGCTTGGCCTGGATGCTCTTCCGACCGTCGACGCCGAAGTGATGTCGGTCAACATCGGTGAGTCCGGTGAGGAGCCGATGGTCTTCTACCGCGATCCGATACAGCTGATGACGCATCTCGGCGAGAAACACGGCGCCGACGCGATCATGGGCATGGCCGAGTTGATCGCCTGGAGTCAAGGGCCCGCGAAAGCGCTGGGCCGATTCGAGGTGCGCACACCGCCGAAGACGCTCGACCAGATGTACGCCTGTGCGGCCAACGAAGCCGAACGTGCCGCCATTCATCAGATGCTGTTCGGCTCGGCGATGGACGCCATCGACCGCTACCTGCCGGACAGAGAAAAGCACGCAATCATGCGCGGGATGCTCGCATTCCTGGCCGTCAACTCGACCTATCGCGGTCCGTACACGCCCGGCAGCGCGACCTGCCTGGCCTTTGCGCTGGCAGTGCCCGACGACAGCACCGCCATGATGACCAAGCTTGCCGGCGGTATCGGAGCGCTCACCGAACACCTGCACGAGCTATTCGTCTCCCGTGGTGGCGAGATGCGCTTCCGGACCAAAGTCGAGAAGATCCTCGTGGAAAACGACCGCGTCACCGGCGTGCGACTCCGCGACGGGTCAACGATCAGCGCACCCGTCGTGGTCTCCAACATCGCGCCCGACCTCACTCTCACCGATCTCGTCGGCGCGGAGTACCTGCCTGCGGACTTGATCGCCAGGTTGAGCGGTCGCGACCACCGCGCGGCATTTATCCAAATGCATTTCGCTCTCGACAGCCTGCCGGAGTTCGCCCCGCCCTACGAACTGCTCAACGAACCCGGTATGCAGCAATCCATCGGGATCTTCGGCTCGCCCGAAGAACAGCAGCGCCAGTGGGAGATGTGCACCCGCGGCGAGGTGCCCGACAATCCGTCGCTCGGTATGCAGATACCGTCCTGCATGGACCCCGGTCTGGCGCCGCCGGGTAAGCACGCCGCGAGCGCATTTGCATATGCGTTTCCCGTCGAAGCCAGCCGAGACCAGCACGGGCGTCTGAAAAATGAGATGGCGCAACGGGTTATCGACAAGATCACCCGCTATGCGCCCAACTTCCGGGGCATCGTCATCCGGCACATCACGTTCGCGCCGTATCACATGCAGACGATGTTCGGCGCCCCGTCGGGCGATTTTTGCCACGGCCTGTTGCATCCGGACCTGATGGGGCCGAACCGCCCCGGACCCAAGGGCTTCATCGACCTGCCGATTCCGGTTGAAGGGCTGTATTTGGCAAGCGCCGGATGCCACGGCGGCCCTGGTATCACCTTCACTCCCGGCTACAACGCCGCGTATCAGGCGCTCGACGATCAGGCGGGGCAACTGCTCCGCTGAGCCAGACAGTGACCGCTGTGGCATATGCGACAACTGGCAGGCTGTGGGGCTCCTGAGCTGCGAAAATTGGTTGTGCGACGGTGCGACACGCCGGATCAATTCGCTGACACGCTCGCCGTTTCCGTAGACTTCACCAAGTCACCATCCGCCCGCCAGGGAGCCGCCGCACAGTGACTATCCAAGAGCCCGTACCCGACGAGAACCCACCCGGCGAAGAATGCGGTGTATTCGGCGTATGGGCCCCCGGCGAAGAAGTCGCCAAGATGACCTACTTCGGCCTCTACGCGCTTCAACACCGCGGCCAGGAAGCCGCCGGCATCGCGGTCGCAGACGGTTCGCAGGTGCTGGTGTTCAAGGATCTCGGCCTGGTCAGTCAGGTCTTCGAGGAGCAGACGCTGGCTGCAATGGAGGGCCACGTCGCGATTGGGCACTGCCGGTATTCCACCAGCGGCCAGCCCACCTGGGAGAACGCTCAGCCGGTCTTCCGGACCACCGCTGCGGGCACCGGAGTGGCGTTGGGGCACAACGGCAATCTGGTCAACAGCGCCGAACTGGTCACCCGTGCGCGTGAAGCCGGACTGATCAACTCCAGGGCACCGGGTGCGGCCAACACCGACTCCGACGTGCTGGGCGCATTGCTGGCGTACGGCGCCGCCGACTCCAGCTTGGAGCAGGCAGCGCTGCAACTGTTGCCGACCGTGCGCGGCGCGTTCTGTCTGACGTTCATGGACGAGAACACTTTGTACGCTGCGCGCGACCCGTGGGGTGTGCGGCCGCTGTGCCTGGGGCGGCTGGACCGCGGCTGGGTGGTCGCGTCGGAAACCGCCGCGCTGGACATTGTCGGTGCCTCGTTCGTCCGCGAGATCGAGCCGGGCGAGCTGCTGGCGATCGACGCCGACGGCGTCCGGTCGACCCGCTTCGCCAACCCCGAGCCCAAAGGCTGCATCTTCGAATACGTCTACCTGGCGCGGCCGGACAGCACGATCGCCGGAAGGTCGGTGCACGGCGCCCGGCTGGAGATCGGCCGACGACTGGCCCGCGAATCCCCGATCGACGCCGACCTGGTGATCGGTGTCCCGGAATCCGGCACCCCTGCCGCCGTCGGCTATGCGCAGGAATCCGGCATCCCCTACGGGCAAGGCCTGATGAAAAACGCCTACGTCGGGCGCACGTTCATTCAGCCATCGCAGACCATCCGCCAGCTCGGAATCCGGTTGAAGTTAAATCCGCTCAAGGAAGTCATCCGCGGCAAGCGGCTCATCGTCGTCGACGACTCGATCGTGCGGGGCAACACCCAGCGTGCTCTGGTCAGGATGCTGCGGGAGGCCGGCGCAGTCGAAGTGCACGTGCGGATCGCGTCGCCACCTGTGAAGTGGCCGTGCTTCTACGGCATCGACTTCCCTTCGCCAGCCGAGCTGATCGCCAACGCCGTCGAAGACGAAGACGAAATGCTCGAAGCGGTAAGGCATGCCATCAACGCCGACACGCTGGGATACATCTCGCTGCGGAGTCTGATCGCCGCCACCGAGCAACCCACGTCGCGGCTCTGCTCCGCCTGCTTCGACGGCCGGTACCCGATCGAACTTCCCAGCGAGAACGCGCTCGGCAAGAACGTCATCGAGCACATGCTCGCCAATGCCGCGCGCACAGAAATCGCGGACCTCGAGCTGTCGCCGGAGGCAGAGCAGGCCGCCGTGTTACGGCATCCCTGGCCTTACGTTCTCTTTGCACGAGTGGGAGATACCCGCGCCGGGCATCGACCGGTAGCCTTTATCGCGATGACCGACCGCGGAAAAGACCCGGCTGCCCCGGGCGTGACATATGCATCGGCCGGAGTCGATATCGAAGCCGGGGACCGCGCCGTCGAATTGTTCAAGCCGCTCGCGTCGAAAGCCACCAGACCCGAGGTGCTCAGCAAGCTGGGCGGATTCGCCGGACTCTTCGCGCTGCGCAACGACTATCGCGAACCTTTGCTGGCGGCGTCCAGCGACGGGGTGGGTACCAAGCTGGCAGTCGCCCAGGCAATGGACAAGCACGACACCGTCGGCCTGGACCTGGTCGCGATGGTGGTCGACGATCTGGTGGTCTGCGGAGCCGAGCCACTGTTCCTGCTGGACTACATCGCTCTTGGCCGCATCGTGCCGGAGCGGCTCAACGCGATCGTCGGCGGTATCGCCGAAGGATGCATACGGGCGGGCTGTGCGCTGCTCGGCGGTGAGACCGCCGAGCACCCCGGCCTGATCGAGCCGGACCACTACGACATCTCGGCAACCGGCGTCGGCGTGGTCGAAGCCGACGACCTACTTGGGCCCGAGCGGGTCAAACCTGGCGACGTCATCATCGCGATGGGGTCCTCGGGCCTGCACTCCAACGGATACTCGCTGGCCCGCAAGGTCTTACTGGAGATCGACCGGGGCAACCTGGCCGGCTACGTCGAGGAGTTCGGCCGCACCCTGGGCGAGGAACTGCTCGAGCCGACCATCATCTACGCCAAGGACTGCCTGGCGCTGGCCGCCGAAACCCAGGTCCGGACGTTCTGCCACGTGACCGGCGGCGGGCTGGCCGGAAACCTGGAACGCGTCATCCCGAATGGGCTGGTGGCCGACGTGGACCGCGGCACTTGGACGCCGGCACCGGTGTTCGCGATGATCGCCCAGCGCGGCCGGGTCTCGCGTGCCGAGATGGAAAAGACCTTCAACATGGGCGTCGGGATGATCGCCGTCGTCGCCCCCGAGGACACCGACCGTGCGCTGGCGATCTTGACCGCCCGGCATTTGGATTGCTGGGTGTTGGGCACGATCAACAAGGGTGGAAAAGGCGGTCCGCGAGCAAAACTCGTCGGGCAGCACCCAAGGTTCTAGATTTCGGCCCGGCAATACCGCGAGCCGGGGTCAGTCCTAGCGGTGTTCGTCACGCCAGGGATCGTCGCCCTCCGACTGGTCACCGTCATCACCGTCCGACCCGGACAGCTCGCGCTGCAGCCGATCGAAATCGGTCTGCGGTGAGCTGTATTTAAGGTCTCGAGCAACCTTGGTCTGCTTCGCCTTAGCCCGGCCACGGCCCATGGGGGGACCCCCTCGCGCAATAACGGAGCGGCCCAACAAGTAGGCGGCTCCGATCTTTTGTCTTTATTGTCCTGGCGACAGTTTACCGTGCCCGGTGGTTGCGTGCTGTTGCGCCCCGCACCCTGTCTGGACTGTCATCGGGCTGTTCCCCGCAACCGCTCGACGGCTACCCGCCCGGCGCCGGGCCCGTCGACTGTCGGTAGCGATGCGGTGTCGATCATCGCCGCCACTTCGCCTCCGCCGCCGGTGCTCAGGGCGGTATCGGCAGGTATCCCCGCTTCAGCAAGGCCAGGGCCACCGGGCCCAGATCGACGTGGTCGACCACGGTTCCAAGCCGGCCGACCGTGCGTCCGCCGGCCAGCACCGCATCACCGGTGGCCGGCCGGTCCACCGACCCGTCGAGGTGCAACAACGCCAGCATGCGCGGCGGTTTGCCCAGGTTATGCACCCGGGCAACGGTTTCCTGACCGCGATAGCAACCCTTGTCCAGGTGGACGGCGCCTAGCCCCGGACCGCCGATCCAGCCGACTTCGTGTGGGATGGTTCGCTCGTCGGTATCGACGCCAAGCCGTGGACGCACCGCCGCCACCCGGTGGGCCTCGTAGGCCCAAACTCCAGCCGGACGCACTCCGGCACTGGTCAACCGCCGCAGCAGCTCGGCGGATTCGCCACGATCGACGAGCACGTCCAACTCGATCTGGCCCGGGCGTGCCTCAGACATCCGGCGCACGAAGCCGCCGCCGGTCATTGGCGCGGCCGTCATGGCTTCGGGCACCGCGTCAAGCCCGAGCGCGTCGAGCACCGCTCGCTCGCTCAGCTGCGGTCCCAGCAGTGAGAGCACTGCCAGGTCGGCCGGCTCCGGCGTGACCTTCGACCAGAACACCATTTTGCGCAGGTAGTCCAGCAACGGCTCGCCGCGCCACGGCTCGGTGTCCAGATAGGTGACGCCGCCGAGCTCGGTCTGGACCCAGTGGTCTTCGACTCGCCCTTGCCCGTCGAGGCTGAGGTTCTGCGTGCTCGCGCCGTCCGGAAGTTCGCTGATGTATTGCGTCGAGATGCTGTGCAGCCAGGTCTGCCGGTCGTCGCCGGTCAGGGTCAGCACGCCGCGATGTGACCGATCCACCAGGACGGCACCGGTTTCGGCGGCGCGCTGCTCGCCCAGCGGATCGCTGTAGTGCCAGATGGCGCCGACGTCGGGGCCGGTTTCGGGGGCGGGAACTGCGGACACACATCAACTCTACGGGTCCACGGCCTTAGGCTCCGCCGGCCTTGCGATCGCACTGTGTTTTCCGGTGGCGACCCGCTGCGACCGGCTTCGCCGGCCTTGCGATCGCCACTAGGCTTCTGACCCATGACTGGCCGCCTGGGCGTGATCGTGACGCTCGACGGCGAGGTCCACCCGTCCGGCACACCGCTGCTGTTTGCCGACGACCTCGCCGCGGTGCGAGGCGACGGGGTCTTCGAAACACTCTTGGTCCGCGACGGCCGCGCGTGCCTGGTCGATGCGCATCTGAGCCGGATGGGCCACTCGGCGAAACTGCTCGACCTGCCCGAGCCGGATCTGGCGGGCTGGCGGCACGCGATCGAGGTGGCGACCCAGCAGTGGGTGAGCGACACCGCCGGCGAAGGTGCGATGCGGCTGGTCTACAGCCGCGGCCGGGAACGTGGTTCGGCGCCGACCGCCTTCGTCACGGTGAATCCCGTCGCCGAGCGGATCGCCGCCACCCGACGCGACGGACTGGCCGCGGTGACCTTGCCTCGCGAGCTGCCGTCGGCGGGTGTCGAGGCGATGCCGTGGTTACTGGCCGGCGCCAAGACGCTGTCGTACGCGATCAACATGGCCGCTTTGCGGCACGCCGGCCGCCACGGCGCCGGCGATGTCATCTTCGTCAGCTCGGACGGCTACGTCCTGGAAGGCCCGCGCTCGACCGTGGTGATCGCCACCGCCGGTGAGGGAGCCGCCGGCAACGTGTGCCTGTTGACGCCGCCACCGTGGTATCCGATCCTGCGCGGGACCACACAGCAGGCACTCTTCGGCGTTGCCCGCGCGAAAGGGTACGACTGCGACTACCGCGCACTGCGCGTCGCGGATCTATTTGCCGCACAGGGAATTTGGCTGGTGTCGAGCATGACGCTGGCTGCGCGCGTGCACACCCTCGACGGCCGGACGTTGCCACGAGCGCCGATGGTCGCGGAGTTCGCTGAGCTAGTCGACGCCGCCATCGTCAGCGACCGCTGAATTCGGTTGTCGGCGTGACCGTGAGCGAGTACGGTCGGCCGTACACAGGGAAGGAGGTGGTCCGGGAAATTGATAGCTTATTGGACATGTGAGGTGGCTGCCCGCTAGCTGCACCAGGCGAGGAATCACCTGCGCGCGCTGGCGAATTCCCCGCAGTCACCCGGCCCCCGAGCCTCCGGTTTGTCCAACCTGGAACTACGGCTCGGGGGCTGCCCACTTTCCAGGGTCAGCCCTTTGTTCCAAACGCGTTCCGCGGCAACCGATACGGGTTAGGTCGTCACCCGACGAACCGCGCCAGCCGCGCCGACAGGTGCGGCACCAGCCCGCCGTCGGCGTCCACCCGTTCCTCGACGTAAGCCAGGTCGCCGCCCTCGACGATGCCGTAAAGCCGCTTGGCTCCGCCGACCAGCACGCCCGACCGGCTGCGCGCTAACGCGTCGGTGGCCAATTCCCACGACGACTGGTTGAGCGGACGCCCGTAGAACAGCTCGACATAACCGGCGGAGTGCGCCAGCAGCAACTCGATGGCCTGCGACTCGGACGGGTCGTCGGGTTCGGGCTCGAATCGCCAGTAGCCGGTTTCGCGCAAATCCGGTCCCTGGTAGTCGCCGGTGTCGCTGATCCGCCAGGAGCGGGCGTCCCAGTTCAGGTAGTCGCCGCCGTCGTGAGAGACCACGATCTGCTGCCCGAACCGGTAGTCGCCGCCGGCGCCACGGCCTTCGCCTTCGCCGCGCCACACGCCGACCAGCGGCAGCAACGCCAGCAGGGCGTCGTTCAGATTGGCGCCTTCGCGCAGATTCGCGGTATCGGCGGGGACGGGCAGGTCGTCGAAGACCGGAATGTTGCGGGTCGCGGTCATCTTGGCGCGTTCGATTGCTGCGGCCACCGCACGGTCACCGGAACCGGGTGAAAGGACTGAATCGTCGTCGCCGGCATCGGTTATGCGCAGCTCTCCCCCGCAAGCGGGAGGTGCCCCCGCCGTATCGCTGCGCTCTGCGTCGTCGGCGGCGGTCACGATTCGTCGGTGATCAGCCGATACAGCGTGTACAGCGCGAACCAGGAGATGACCACAACGGCCGCGACGAGCATGATCTCGAAGAACAGAACCACGACGACGAGTCTAATGCGGCGAACCGGTCAGGAGATTTTGATATCCACCTCGTGGATGCCCGCGCCCTTCGGCTCGATGATCGCATCGCCGTTACCCGCGGCCGACAGCGCACGCAGCGTCCACGACCCGGGGGCAGCGAAGAACCGGAAGTCCCCGGTGGCCGACGCGACGACCTCGGCGGTGAACTCGCCCGAGGAGTCCAGCAGTCGCACGAAAGAACCGCCCACGGCCTGACCGGAGCTATCCACCACGCGGCCGGTGATGACTGTTTCCTTCTCCAGGTCGACGCTGGCCGGCAGAGTCTGTCCTTGCTTTGGCGCAGAGCACATAATCAGCTTCCCAACTCGATCGGGGCTCCCACCAGGGAGCCGTATTCGGTCCAACTGCCGTCGTAGTTCTTGACGTTCTGGTGTCCCAGCAATTCCTGCAAGACGAACCAGGTGTGGGATGAACGCTCCCCGATTCGACAGTAGGCAATCGTTTCCTTCGACCCGTCTAATCCGGCGTCGGCGTAGATCGTGGCCAACTCGTCGTCGGACTTGAAGGTGCCGTCGTCGTTGGCGGTCTTACTCCACGGCACGTTGATGGCGCTCGGGATGTGGCCGGGCCGTTGGCTCTGCTCCTGCGGCAAGTGGGCCGGCGCCAGGATCTTGCCGGAGAACTCGTCGGGAGAGCGCACGTCGACCAGGTTCTTCGCGTTGATCGTGGCCAGCACCTCGTCGCGGAAGGCCCGGATCGAGTTGTCCGCGGACTTCGCGCTGTAGCTGGTGGCAGGCCGGTCCACCGATTCGGTGGAAAACGCCCGCCCGTCCAGCTGCCACTTCTTGCGGCCGCCGTCGAGCAGCTTGACGTCCTCGTGGCCGTACAGCTTGAAGTACCAGTACGCGTA
>Ga0137412_10003506_pt1 | contig 12502 bp, 13 predicted proteins | sample CZODoug2_1_16fun_FD_122160 | JGI IMG/M metagenome (GOLD analysis project Ga0137412, IMG submission 122160) | Vadose zone soil fungal communities from Angelo Coast Range Reserve, California, USA - CZODoug2_1_16fungal (Hybrid Assembly) | ecosystem: Environmental > Terrestrial > Soil > Vadose zone...
CAGCTGGATCGGCGGCATGCTGCTCCGGGACGACCGGCGCTGACTTTCCTCTCCCGCTTGCGGGAGAGGAAATGAAAGAGCGCGGACGCCCAAAGAAAAAGGGCGGGACCTTTCGATCCCGCCCCCAATCTGAGTGAACGACTGACCGTGGACTAGAAGTCCATGTCGCCCATGCCGCCCATGCCGCCGCCGGGCATGCCGCCCGCGCCGCCGCCGCCCTTCTTGGGGGCTTCGACGATGGCCGCTTCGGTGGTGATCATCAGGCCGGCGACCGAGGCCGCGTCCTGCAGAGCCGTGCGCACGACCTTGGCCGGGTCGATGACGCCGGCCTTGACCATGTCGACGTACTCTTCGGTCTGGGCGTTGAAGCCGAAGGTCGCCGAGGCGTTCTCCAGCACCTTGCCGACCACGATCGAGCCTTCGACGCCGGCGTTTTCGGCGATCTGGCGGATCGGGGCCTGCAGCGCGCGGCGCACGATGGCGACGCCGGCTTCCTGGTCGTCATTGTCGCCCTTGAAGCCGTCCAGCACCTTGGAGGCCTTCAGCAGGCAGACGCCGCCGCCGGGGACGATGCCTTCTTCCACGGCCGCGCGGGTCGCGTTGAGGGCGTCGTCGACGCGGTCCTTCTTTTCCTTCACTTCGACTTCCGTCGAACCGCCGACCTTGATCACCGCAACGCCGCCGGCCAGCTTGGCCAGACGCTCCTGCAGCTTCTCCTTGTCGTAGTCCGAGGTGGTGTCTTCGATCTGGCGCTTGATCTGCGAGATGCGGGCCTCGATGGCTTCGCGTTCGCCGGCGCCGTCGACGATGGTGGTGTCGTCCTTGGTGATCGACACCTTCTTGGCCTTGCCGAGCATGTCGATGGTGACACCCTCGAGCTTGATGCCCAGGTCTTCGGAGATCACCTGGCCGCCGGTCAGGATGGCGATGTCTTCCAGCATCGCCTTGCGGCGATCGCCGAAGCCCGGCGCCTTCACGGCCGCGACCTTCAGGCCGCCGCGCAGCTTGTTGACGACGAGCGTCGCGATCGCCTCGCCCTCGACGTCTTCCGAAATGATCAGCAGCGGCTTGCCGGTCTGCACCACGGCCTCGAGCAGCGGCAGCATCGACTGCAGCCCGGAGAGCTTCTTCTCGTGCAGCAGGATGTACACGTCCTCCTGCTCGGCGATCATCTTCTCGGCATTGGTGATGAAGTAGGGCGAGATGTAGCCGCGGTCGAACTGCATGCCCTCGACGATCTCGACCTCGGTGTCGAGCGACTTGGCTTCCTCGACCGTGATCACGCCCTCGTTGCCGACCTTCTGCATCGCCTGCGCGATCATCTGGCCGATCTTCTTGTCGCCGTTCGACGAGATGGTGCCGATCTGGGCGACTTCCGACGACGACTCGACTTTCTTGGAGCGCTTCTCGATGTCCTTGACCACAGCGCTGACCGCAATGTCGATGCCGCGCTTGAGGTCCATCGGGTTCATGCCGGCGGCCACCGCCTTGGCGCCCTCTCTGACGATCGCATGCGCCAGCACGGTCGCCGTGGTGGTGCCGTCGCCGGCCTGGTCGTTGGTCTTCTGGGCAACCTCGCGCACCATCTGGGCGCCCATGTTCTCGAACTTGTCCTCGAGCTCGATCTCCTTGGCGACGGTCACGCCGTCCTTGGTGATGCGCGGCGCGCCGAAGCTCTTGTCGATCACTACGTTGCGGCCCTTGGGGCCGAGCGTCACCCGCACCGCGCTGGCGAGGATGTCGACGCCGCGCAGCATGCGGTCGCGCGCGTCAGTCGAGAATTTAACCTCTTTGGCAGCCATTTCTGGTTACTCCGTTTGATCCAATGGTCCGCGCCCGCCGTGATCGGCGGATCCGGCAAACCGAATTCGGTTGGATGGGCTCAGCCGATCACGCCCATGATGTCGGACTCCTTCATGATCAGAAGGTCGTCGCCATCGATCTTGACTTCGGTGCCCGACCACTTGCCGAACAGCACGCGATTGCCTGGCTTCAAATCGATCGGGATGAGCTTGCCAGCTTCGTCGCGGCCGCCCGGGCCGACGGCGACGATCTCGCCCTCCTGCGGCTTCTCCTTGGCGGTATCCGGGATGATGATGCCGCCCTTGGTCTTCTCCTCGGCGTCGACGCGCTTCACGACCACGCGATCATGCAGGGGACGAAACTTGGTCTTTGCCATTTCTTTCCTCGTACGTGGAGCCCGGCTAAGGCTTTGAAAAACAAGGTCTCGCAAGATGCTGTTAGCACTCTCATTTGGAGAGTGCCAACGGCTGCGCGGGACATAGGTCCTGCTGCTCGCTGAGTCAAGCGCGCGGCGCTCGCAAACCCTTTCAAAGCGGCGGTATTCGTGCTGGAAGAAGCGGTGATCAGGCAGGGAAGGAAGCAGGAATGTCCGTTACTGAGATCAGCAGGCCCGCGCGCGGCTCGAATTCAACGACCCAGACGATGCTCGAAACGGCGGCCACCACGCGGCTGCTCGAATCCGAGGGCATCCTCGACTACAGCGGTCATGTCTCGACCCGCATTCCCGGGCGCGATGCGTTTGTGATCCAGATCGGCTCGACCTCCCGCGCCGAGGTGAGCCCGGACTCCATGCTGGTCGTCGACTACGACGGCAACGTGCTCGAAGGCGACGGCCAGCCGCCGAGCGAGCTGCCCATTCACCTGGAGATCCTGCGCGCCCGGCCGGACGTGCAGTCGGTCTTGCATTCGCACATGGAGCTCGCGATCGCGTTCACCATGATGGAAGGCGTGAAGCTCCTGCCGATGCGGGCGCGCGCCTCGCGCTGGAAGAGCGGTATCCCGATCGATCCCGATCCGAGCCATATCAAGTTGCCCGAGCAGGGGCGGGCGCTCGCGCGCACGCTCGGGCCGCACCACGCCGTGCTGATGCGGGCACATGGGCTCTGCCTGGTTGCTGAATCGGTGCAGGCTTTGTTCGTCGACGCCGTCCACTTCAAGGAAAACGCCACCGCGCAGATGCAGGCGCTGCAGGCCGGCGCCAGGCCGATCCCGCTCAGCGAGGCTGAGATCGCGCAGATCGAGAAGATGGAAATGCGTGAGTGGCACATCAAGAAGCTCTGGAACTACTACGTCCGCAAGGCTCTCGATGAGGAAGTGCTGCCGCAGGCCTGGCGGGATGAACTGGTGCCCACCAAGGAGATGCTCAAGCGCGACCGTATGCTCTGATCGGAGCTGTGATCATGGCGCAGACGCTGCGCGGCAGAACCTTGAAATCGGCGCAAAGAGCGGGGAAGAGCTGCAGCGGATAGTGACAAATCTGATTGAAACTCCGCCAGCGGTATTAGAGCAGGTCAGGCGGGCCCATTCAGATCAAAAGCGCGGAGGCGATCCGGCGTACCCGGCCGACCCGCGAATAGGGGGCGGAAATGGCAGAGGTTTCGCAGGCTCCTGCCGTGCCGGAGCCGAAGGGTATCGCCGGCTGGCTCATTCTGCCTGTTATTGGCACTTTCCTATCGCCGCTCATCTCGGCTAATGCGGCATTCCAGTATGCTGTTGTCCTGTTGAGCAGCTCGTTGCCGACTGCTCTTGTGGCCTTCATTGTTGTCGAGTTTTTTTTCAATTTCGGCCTGGTGGTTGCCTGGACTTTCGCTGCCGTCTTGCTGTTCAGACACAAGCGATTGTATCCGCGCCTGTTCGTGGCGCTGCTGGTCATCATGCTCATCGGAACAGTGCTGGACTTTGTGGTTACCGCGGCGCTCTTCGACATGAAGCTCGACAGCAGCGACGTCAGATCCGCAGTGCGATCCGTGATCTTGCTGACGATCTGGGGGCCCTACATGCACAAATCGGTGCGCGTGAAAAACACCTTCGTGGAGGATTGAGCTTGGCTCAACGTCCCAAGAGCTTCATTGCACCCTCATAGTAACTCAGATCGACATAGCGCTCGGGCGCCGGCACCGCAGTGCCGGCCTTGCGCTCGAGCTCGGCGCGCAGCGCGAGCACGTTCTTGAAACCCTCGCGGTCGAAGGCCGCGTCGGGCGTGAAACCGAAGGCGGGATCAAGCAGCAGCTCATGCGTGCGCTCCGCTTCGCGGGTGGAGAGCTTGAGCTTGTCGACCAGGATCGCGACGCCCTGCGCCTTGTTGGCGGGAGCGCGGACCCAGCGGATGCATTCGATATAGGCGGCGAGATAGCGCTCGAGGGTGTCGCGGTTCTTCTCCGCCCAGGCGCGCATCGCGAAGGCACCCGCGGCCTGGTAGGCGCCGAGCATGTCGATCGTGCGCCCGAGGCTCTTCATGCCGGCTGCTTCAGCCTGAACCGTGAACGGCAGATTGAGGATGCCGCCTGCATTGGACTTGTCCTCCATCAGCGCCTTGAAGCGGAACGGCCCGGCGCCGACCGGATTGATCTTGTAGTCGCCCTCCTTGAGCCCATCCTGCGCGAGGATCTTCTTGAGCTGCAGCGCATAGGCGGTGTCGGGCGCATCAACCACGAGGGAGCGCCCGCGCAGGTCGGCAAAGCCGTTGATGTTGCCCTGCACGAAGAACTCGTTCATGCCGCTGTCGCCGCCGGAGACGATGACGACGTCCTCCTTGGCGACCTCGATCATGGCGAGCGCATTGTCGACGGCGGAATGCGCCACATGGGTCTTGCCGGAGGCGAGACCCTCGCGCTGCGGGCGCGAGCCCTCGGTCAGCTCGAGCTCGATCCTGAAGCCGCGCCGCTCGAAGATGCCGGTGGCAATGCCGGCGTGCAGCGGCAGTGCCTTGGCGTTGGGGAAAGCGTTGATCCGTAGCGTCACCAGCTCGGCCGAGCGGGCAGGACCGCTGGTCGCCGCGGCGAGGCAGCATAGGGAGCCCAGCAGTACTGCACGGCGCGAGCGATAAGTCATGCGATCCTCCAATGACGCTGTATCGTATTGAACCCCTTATGCTAACAGATCGGCCGTTATCGTCGATACCCGGCTTATTGCTGCGACGTATCACGAACTTCGGAAGCGGAGCACTAGCATGCGAGCTCTCAGTCTTGACGAGGCAAATAAGATCATCGAAGGCACCTTTGCCTCAGCCAAGAAGCGCAAGGCCTATGCGCTGGCCGCGATCGTGCTGGATGCCGGCGGGCGCGTGAAGGCGTTCCAGAAGCAGGACGGCGCTTCGTTGCTGCGGTTCGAGATCGCCTATGGCAAGGCGTTCGCGGCGCTCGGGCTGCATCGGTCTTCGCGCCAGGTGCTGCAGAAGCAGAAGGAGAAGCCGGCGTTCATGGCCTCCCTGGCCGAGCTTTCGGACGGCCCCCTGTTCCTGGAAGGCGGCGGCCAGCTCATCCGCGATAAATCGGGTGAGGTGATGGGCGCGCTTGGGGTCACTGGCGACGTTAACGAAATTGATGATCTTTGCGCCATGGACGGTATTCGCGCCGGCGGCTACCTTCCCGACGACGACTTCAGCCCGGCGGACGTTCGGCGGCTCAATATCAAGAAGGATCCGCCCTTGCGCGACCCGCGCAAGAAATAGCGTGTGTCGCACGGCCGGGACCGGAGACTTTTGATCAACAATCAGGTTCCATGTGCATCCGCCCTCATATCGCCTTGCCTTGGCGGCATCCTGCTGGTGGTATTGGGCGGCGAGGTCGACCGGACGAGCCGACATGGCAACGTAGCAGGTGGGTCAACCGTGCGTCAGCAGTAGGATGCGCGGTCGTATAGCCCGTGGGAGCACAGATGCGGCCGCGCCCGGCTTCCGGGGTTCGGTCAATGGAGGGGGTCCATGGGGACTTTCGCTCAGTTTTCGCCGCCCGTTGTGGTCATTGGGGCGGCGCTGGCACTTGCCGGCTGCTCCGGGGGCAGCCTGAGCAGCCTGACGAGTGGCTGGGGGTTTGGTAACTCTGACCAGCCCCCGCAAGCCGAACAGCCGGGGCCGGAAATTCCCGCCACCATTCGTGTGGCCGAGGTGATCGGGCGCTGGGGCTATGCCGCCTTTCACAAGCCGGAGGATCGTCAGCGCACGGAGGCCGCGGCGCGGTCCCAGTGCAACCATCCCTTTGTCATCGGACAAGGGCCGACCGGTGGAGTCATGATGTATCTTGCCGACCAGTCGGAGCTGAAGGAGCTGCGCGTCAAGGGCGGGCCTGGCGGTAAGAACTTTATTGGGCTGGCTGGTCAGACGCCGGGGCCGCAGGATCGCGAGATCACGTCGTTTGACGGCCGGGTCATGGTGATGGTGTTCGTCGATCCCGAGATCTCGGGCCGTTACGGCACTGGCATCTACGTGCGCTGCGCGCCGAGTGGGGGCACGGTCGCGTCCGGCCAGAAGCGATGACGGTTACGATCTGGCAGACCGCAAAGAGCGCGCTCTCGCGCGCCGTGTCAGATATGATTTCTGCTATACATCGAGCGCAAGGAGAGAACGTGCGCTCCCTTCCGCGTCTGCGGGCGATGCCGCTTGCAACCTTCGAGCGCGACGGTCTCAAGGCAGCGCTCAGAAGGGCGGGGCTTCCGTGTGAGGACGTGGAGCAATCCGGTCCTCTGTTCTGGCGCTTCGATAGCGACGACGACATTCCGGCCGGCTTTGCCGGGCTGGAATTGCATGGGCCGGATGCGGTGCTGCGCTCGCTCGTGACGTTGCCGCCGCGGCGTCGCGCCGGTGTCGGCCGCGCCATTGTGGCGGCGATCGAGCAGGAGGCACAGCTGCGCGGCTGTGACGCGATCTATCTGCTCACGCAAGCGCCGGACTACTTTGCGCGGGCAGGCTATGCGGCCTTAAGCCGCGACGCCGTCCCGGACGCGATACGCGCTTCCAGCCAATTTCATTCGCCGATCTGTGCCGCAGCGGCGGCCATGGTCAAAGAGCTCGAGTAGCATCCCCCCGCTGTTGTGCCGTCCGGTTACTTGAAGTCGTCCGGGCGCAGGACATCCATCTTGAGCACTTCCTTCATCATGTCCTGATCGACGTCCGGCAACACGGTCTTCCGGAATGCCAGCGCGGCCTGCTTGTACTCGTCTGCACAATTGTCTTTGCGAGCGCGCGGTAGCAGCCGGTCCGCGAGCTCCCGGAAGGCGGCGGGCTCCTTGCCGTAGGCGATGCAGAGGAAATTGAAGGCGCGCTGGATGTCGATGCTGTGCTCGTCGGCTTCCTGAGCGGGCTTGATGTCGCCCTTTTGGGATTGCAGGCGCTCGGCGTTCATGTGGTGCCAGGCGTTGTAGGTTCCCTTGATCGTGGTCAGCGCGACCCTGGGGCCGTACTGCAGCATGAGCAACGCGGCAATCTGATCGGCGGCGTCCTCTTCGCGTCCGAGCAGCGGGATGTCCTGGATCTGGAACAGGGCATGGCCGAGCTCATGCAGGATGACGCTGACCGCGCCGCCGACCAGCACCTCGGAGCGCGAGAAACCAGGCATCAGCCCGAGCGAGGTCGAGCTGAACGGCTCGTTGGGCGGGCGCTTGCGCTCGACCGCGACCTCGGTGTCCATGAAGTAGAACCAGGAATAGCAGAGATGAACGCGGCCCGCTCCATCGTAGTAGGAGTTCGGTCCGCCGCAGGCCTTGGGATCACCCTCCTCGAGCGAGAGTATCAAACCGGCCTGCAGCTTCAGGGGCGACAGGAAGGTTTCGAGCTGCTCGAGCAGCTTGCGTTGCTTGAGCCGTTCATAGATCGGCTTGTATTTCGCGCTCTGCGGTTCGTTGTATTCGATGTCGATCATATCGTTCTGCAATACGGGCGGCGTCTGCGCCGCAGCCGGTCCACGCGGAACGAGGCAACCGAGGACCAGCGCCAGGGCGCCAGCGGTCGCGATACGGTTCGCGATGCGGTTCATGGGTGACATCTCCGATTTCGGTTCATCATGCGGCGAGCGCGACATAGCTTCGTTCTCGCCCTGTGGTGACGTGCGACGGCCTAAAAGTCAGCGCTCAATCCGGGATCCACTTGGTTCCCTGGACTTTCTTCAGCTTGTCCTTGTCAAGCTGAGGCAGGATGGTCGTGGTGAACGCGCGCCGGACTTTTTCATAGTCGCTGGTATAGGAGGCGTCGCCGGTCAGCGAGCCGCGGCAGTGCGCGATGCGGCGGGTCGGCAGATCAACCGGAGTATTGGGGCGACCGACCGCGATGAAGCTCGAGAAGCCGATCGGGTCCTTGCCGACCGCGATGCACAGCAGATTGTAGTAGCGCTGCCGCACGGTCGGACGGATATCGCCCAGGTAGTTCACGTCCGTGATCTGTCCTTCGCGGATCGTCGCGTCCCACTGGTTGAGAAAGTAGGCGGTGCCGAAGATCGTCTTGCGTGCGATGTCGGGGCCGAATTGAAACAGCAGGAAGGCGGCGGAGTAGTCGGCGGCGTCGTGCAGGCGGCCCCAGACCGGGACCTCGAGATTGTCGAACACCGCGAGCGACGTCTCATGCAGCACGTGCTCCACGAACGGGCCGACCGTCGCCATCTCGCGCGTGATCAGATTGGGGCCGATGCGTCCCAGCGTCTTGAACATCTCTTGCATGGTCGGATCGGGCGAGCGCGGGCCCTGCTCGCCGGGCAGCACGCTCTCGATCAGGTCGACGAATTCATAGCAAATCGTCACAGGGCCGCCGGCCTTGTAAGGCGCATAGTGGGCGCCGCATTCGGCGGTCTTGACCGCGAGCGGAAACTGCAACGGCGACAGGAACTGTTGCAAGGTCTCGAGCACCTTGCGTTTTTGCAGCCGCTCCAGGATCGGACCATAGGCAGCCTTTTTCGGCTTCTCGTAGACGATTGAAATGTTCTGCTGGGCCAGTGCCTGCGATGGCGCAAGCGCGATTCCACCAATCAAGGCGGCCAGGCAGGCTGACGCAGTGATCGTTCGCTTCATCGACAAGCCTCTGCTGTACTGTGATGTTGCTATCTTCAGGTTGTTATCCGAGAGATGACGAGCATCAGGCGAAGAGGGAGATCCGGACCACTTGCGGGCGGCCTTCGCCAAGTCGACTGACGTTTTCCAGATAGTGAAATTCATCAGAGCGATGCTTTTGATGGTGTGAGACGGTCTGACGGCCTCAGATGATCTGATAGCGTCAGTCGGTCTAATCGTTTTGAAACGTCCTAAAACTGGAGCGAAGCCTGTTTGCGAGCGAGGCTTAGAACATTCGAGCGCCTCACCGCCTGCTGGGTTGCCGGCAAGCTATCTCCTGGGCTGACCCCTGTCCAGATTGTCGCGCGGGAGCTGCTGTCGCCAAATTGACGCCCCCTTAATGGCGGCCGTATTAACTTTCTCAACACTCCTCGCAATGCTATGCGTCGTCGTTAAATCGCCACTATCAAACAGCCTTCTTGACGGTAGATTCCTCACCCAACGAGATAGGGATTACACCCCGATGCAAAAGCTCTCCCTGCTTGTAGCAGCCAGCGTGATTGGGCTCGGAAGCGTGTATTCGGCAATGGCCCAGGCGCCGGGTAGCGCCAAGGGAAAGCCCGGCGCGAAGGCGACCATTCAGGCTCCCGCGCTCGTTGCGGCCAAAAGCAATCTGGGCTCATTCGCCCGCGTGGCGCCGGCGGCGGAAGCCCGGTCCGCGCGCACCAGCGTGGGCGCGCTGGCAAAGGTCGCCTCCGCGCAGGCCGTCGCGTCGGCAACGGTCGGCAAGATGAGCGCGCTGGCGGCGCCGCGCGCGGCTGCGAGCTCCGCCAAGACCAGTGTGGGAAGCAGCTTGGTGAATACCGCATTGGCTTCAGTCTCCGCGAGCAAGGCGAACCTGAGCGGCGCAGTTAACACGTCAGCTCGGACATCCTCTGCAGCTGCGGCCAAAGCTAGCCTCAACCCCACCGCGAGTAGGGCGTCAGCGGCCGTCGTGAGCGCCAAGAGCAACCTTGGCTCGATGGCACGCGTTGCGTCGGTATCCAAGGTGTCGGGTGTGACGAAGCGTGCGAACATGAGCGCGCTTGCACAGGCAGTGCCCGCCGCCGCCGGCATGGTTAACAAGTCGAACTTCAACTCGTATGTGAAATAAGCTGTCGGTGGTAAGGGGCGAGCAGCGCCCGTTGCTTACGGCGCGCGCGAATATCGCGGGCGCCGTTTTCTCTTTTCCTCTCGTCCCTGTTCGTATGGTGAATCCATTTATGCCGGCAGTGGCACGGCTGCTTCGCCGGCACATGTTCGAGTTGTGAACGATATGCGCGCAGGTGCGCCATCTTTGCGCACGCGACTGATTCATTTCAGGCGATGACATCGCTCCCGGACCTATGGTATCGATCCGCGCGTCGCCAGCGTTTGATGGCATGGGAGAGTTCAAGATGAAGCTGCAGACGATCACTGCCGCTGTGCTTGCGTTGACCATTGCGGCAAGTCCCGCGTTGGCGTGCAAAGGCGAGGAAATTTATGCTGACGATTTCAGTAGCTCTGACGGCCCATGGGCAACGGCGCCCTGGTTCAGCATTGCAGGCGGAGGTGCTGAGTTCAAAATGGAGGCCGGGCAAAGCGGCTTCATTCCGTACCTTGGCGGCAACTTCAAAGAATTTGACGCTTGCGTCGACGTTGCCAATCCGGCCTTCAAGAATGCCGATGCACCGCCCGTCGCCGGCCTTGGATTCTGGTTCAATGACTTCCAGAACATGGCCGCCGTGTTGCTGACTCCCGCGGGTGTGATGTTTTCAATCCGCAGCTCTAAGGGCCGTACTCTGGTTACGGCCCCGCCGCGTAAGATCAATGCGCTCAAGGGCGGCAATGGCGCCACCAACACGCTTCGCGTCACCGTGAAGGGTCAAAACGTGACCCTCTATGCCAACGACACTCGCGTCGGCGCGTTCAGAGGCACGCCGGAGGACGGTGTGATCGGTCTGCTCGCGGAGTCGGAGAAGGATCAGGTGACGTCCTGGAAGTTCTCCAACTTCAAGCTCACTGAGGCGCCGAAGTAACGGCTCGCCCGAATCGATCTGCTGCTCAGAACGATTGCGGCAGCGATGCATGATGCGTCGCTGCCGTTTTTTGTTTGAGCCGCATGTGTTTGAAGCGCATGTATTTGAAGCGGGTGGCGGGATCGTAACTGCGACAGCAATGCTGCAACCCCATTGCAGCAATCCGATTTGAAGGGCTCATCTGGTTCGCGCCCAGTGCTAGGCTGTGCACTTCCAGCGGGCGCACGTCTTTCCATGCCGACCACACGCGATTTTTTTCTCGGCCCTTGGCGCGCCGTGCTGGTGCTCGGTGTCACCCAGATTCTGGCCTGGGGCGCAATCTTCTATCCGCCGGTTCTGACCCTGCCGTTGATCGCTGCCGAACTTGGCTGGTCGACCACCTTCGTGATGGGTGGCTTCTCGCTTGCGCTTCTGATGGCGGGCCTGGTCTCGCCTCTGATGGGACGCTTGATCGACCGTCATGGCGGCCATCGGATCATGCCGGTCGGCTCGCTCCTCGCGGCGCTCGGCCTGGTCGCGCTCGCCCATGTCGAGTATCGCATCAGCTACCTTGCGATCTGGTCGTTGCTCGGCATCGCGATTTCGGCATCCCTTTACGATCCCGCGTTCGCGTCGCTTGGTCGCATCTTTGGCGCGGCCGCGCGCCGACCGATCACGGCGCTCACCTTGGCGGGCGGCTTTGCCTCGACGGTGAGCTGGCCGGCGACGCACGCGCTGATCGGGTTCTGGGGCTGGCGGGGCACCTATCTGGTCTATGCAGCGCTGCTTGCGTTTGTGGCCGCACCGCTGCACGCCTTCGTGTTGCCGCGCCAGCGCGCCGATCGCGATGCGCGGCTGGAGAGCGGGCAGTCTATTCCAACAGTCATGCTGCCGCTCCGGGGATGGCCCTTTGCGCTGGTCGCCGCGGCGTTCGCCGCCTATGCGTTCGTGCCATCCGGGCTCTCCGCGCATCTGCTCGCGATCTTCGGCCGTTCCGGCATTGATGCCGGGAGCGCGGTTGCGATCGGGGCGCTGTTCGGTCCGTCACAAGTTCTGGCGCGCATCGGCGAAATTCTGTTTGCGCGTGCCGTTCATCCGCTGCTGGTGGCGCGCTTTGCGGTTGGCCTGCTGCTGGCGGGCTTCGTCCTGATGGCGCTTGTCGGGCTCTCGTTGCCGGTTGCCGCAGCCTTCATGGTGATGTTCGGAATGGCCAACGGCCACTGGCGGGAAGGACACCTCTCTTGATCGATGGTAGCTCTTTCTGGTACGGCGATTGTCGGCGGCACTAGAGGCAGCTTTGCAATAGCGAGCGAGGTCGTTGACGGTGAGCGTGTATGCTCCATTCTTGTCTGATTCCATGGGCTTCGGATCCGCGTGGAGGAGCTCGTTTTTTTGTCTCTTTTGGTGCCGGCCTTGTCGTGGATGTGACCAGATGCTACCAAGCCGCAAGGATACCGCACACTCCGCCGCAAATCCAGGATTGGAGGCGTGGTATGTGAGTGGTTCATCGAAGTGTGTTTGACTTCCGAATATGCGATGGGACCTCTGATACACCCGAGAGCTTGCAAGACATGGGGACGTCGTCGTTGTCGGAGGCTGACCGCGAGTAGAACTCCTGCGACGAGGAGAGTCACTGCACCGGCTACAGCGAAACCGAGGATAAGTGGAAGTGACCACATCTTGACTTCTTG
>Ga0137412_10003507_pt1 | contig 12501 bp, 9 predicted proteins | sample CZODoug2_1_16fun_FD_122160 | JGI IMG/M metagenome (GOLD analysis project Ga0137412, IMG submission 122160) | Vadose zone soil fungal communities from Angelo Coast Range Reserve, California, USA - CZODoug2_1_16fungal (Hybrid Assembly) | ecosystem: Environmental > Terrestrial > Soil > Vadose zone...
AGTTTCGGCACGCCCGTCCGGTCGCTCACAAACGCCACCGTCTGCCCCGTCTTCGGATTCCACACCGGCGACGTGCTCGCTCCGCTCGCAAACGTCAGCCGCTTCAAATTGTTTCCGTTCGCGCCGACGGCATAGAGCTCGGGATTGCCATTCATCGATGACGAGAAAATCAGTTGCGTCCCGTCGGGCGACCACGAGGGTGCGCTGTTCGTCCCCTTGTAGCGGGGAAACGCAATCGGCTTGCCCGAATCCAGCGAGTGCATGCAAATCTGCGGCCCGGTCACGCCAGCCGCATACGCAAAGCAGGTAAACGCAATTCGCGACGAGTCCGGCGACCAGCGAGGCGTCAGCGCAATCGATCGCAGTGAAGTTACGGTATGCTGATTCGCCCCGTCGTAATCCATCACCCAGATTTCTTTCGGGCCCGTCCGCGAGCTCACAAAAGCAATCTGCGTCGAAGCCACGCTCGGCAATCCGCCGGAAAGCTTTCCAATGATCTCATCCGCAAACTGATGCGCGAATTTTCGTACCTGCGCTTCCGTCGCCGCTCCGCGATAGATCTTCGAAATAACCGCCTGCGTGCTCGGATTCGTCACGTCGTAAAACCAGGCCTCGATCGCCACTTCCGACGTCTCCGTCAAATTCCCAAACGCCACAAAGTGCGCGTTCACCGGCGAATCCGTCCAGGTCGTGTATCGCAGTTCCGAAGGAATGCTCGGCTGTTGCTGCGGGTAAAAGCTCGGGCTGGCCAGTTCCAAAATTCCGCTGAACCCCAAATCGTCGCGAACCACCTGCGTAAAAAGGGAAGAGTGGCCCTTCGCCGAATCCCCTCGCGGCGCAAAATCCGCCACCGCCACCCGCGGCTTTTCCACTCCCAGGCCCGTGCTGATGCGAAACCAGTCCTGCCCGAACGCGGCTCCGGCCATTACCAATGCAACCGCGAAGAAAAATGTGCACCGCAAGAACGGCTTCAGCACCGATGCCTCCCTCTGCTTGTTAAGTTCGACTGGGCTCGAATCGTTCGTGTTTTCATCTCGACTGGCTTAAGTCGAAATCAAATGTCACGCGCACGTAAGAACCTGAATAATCCGACGGCAACGCCGGCAAAGGACTCGACGCTAGCAGCGCGCGTTGCCCCGAATTGTCCATCGACATATTTCCGCTCGACTGAACCATGCGGATGTCTTTAATCGTTCCGTCGCGCCCGATTGTAAATTCCATCGTTGTCTTCGCCATGCGAGCCGTGCGCACATTCGGATCGATCGTATTCTGCAGCCAGTTCTGCTGAATACGCCGCTTCACCGAATCAATGTACCACCCGTATCGCGACGCAAAATCTCCGCCACCCTCTCCCTTAATCGCCAGCCCCGGCGAACTACCCGGTGTGCTCCCGGCTCCCGTCGGCAAATTCGGCGGTCCGCCATGTCCGGGTACCGCGTTCTCCGGTTCCGGCTCTTTGCGCTCGAAGACTTTCGATTTGTGCGTTGGCGGGAGCGGCGGCTTATTTTTTTCGAACTGCGGAATCTTCTCCGCCTTCGTCGGAGGCTCGGGCGGTTTCGGCTTTTCTTCCTCCTTGTGCAGCGACTTCGTCGGATCGACGACATTGCTTTCCGTTACCACCGGCTGCTTCGGCATCGGAATGCCTGCGCTGCCCACGAGGTTCACCTTGATGTTGTCGCCCCCGCCGCCCGCTCCAGCCCACTGATTCCCAGGCCATTTGAAAAACGCGGAAAGAACCATCAATCCAATCAGCACGACGTGACAGATCCCCGAAACCTGCACGTAGCGTTTCAGGTCTGGATACGGCCTCGAATACGGCGAATTGGCTACCGTCGCGCTCATCCCCCGACTTTGTCATCCCCCAAACTGTCATTCCGAACTCGTCCGCCGTTTGGACGGGTTCGGAATCTGTTTTTTCCTAATCCGTTCTCTGCCGATCCGTAATCGGTTGCGTCACAATGCTGATATTGCTGATTCCGGATTGCCGCAGCGTATCAATCACTGTCGCGAATATTCCGAACGGCACTGTTTCGTCGCAACGCAAAAACACTGCGTCCTGCGGCTTCTTAAGCTGGGATTTCAGCTTACTCCCAAGCTGCCGAATGTTCACGGGGTCATTTCCAATATAAACGCGCTGCCCCTTATCAACCGTCACGACAATCCGCGTCTCCGCGATCTCGCGCACAGTCTTCGTTTTTGGAACATCCACTTCAATCCCCGACTGCAGGATCGGCGCGGTAATCATGAAAATAATCAACAGCACCAGCACCACGTCGATGAACGGGATCATGTTGATCTCCGACAGCGACGTTTGCGTTCCTTTACCTAATTGCGGCATTTCGAATCAACTCTCCCGAAGTCTCGGCAAGGGGGCCGGTTTGAATTTCGTAGATCGTGACAAAATAGGTCGAAATTCAAACTGGCCCCCTGCAGAAGTTTTACAGAAATGTCTTTTCGACTTGCGCCGCGACTTCCATCGCGAACGTATCCAGCCGCTGCCCAAGGTCGCGGATGTTCCCCAAAAACTGGTTGTAGAAAATAACCGCCGGAATCGCTGTAAATAGTCCTGCCGCCGTCGTCACCAGCGCTTCGGAAATACCCGGCGCGACTGCGCGCAGAGAAGCGGCCCCCGCGCTGCCTAGCCCAGAAAATGCGTCAATGATTCCCCAGACCGTCCCGAACAATCCAATGAACGGCGTGACCGATCCCGTCGTCGCCAGCCACGTCATCCCTTTTTCCACGCGCCGCACTTCGTCCGCCGACGCGAGCTGCATGTTCACCGCCACCGCTTGCAAGCTTTTCAGCCGCGGCGTCGGATTGCCCGGTGTCGGAGACATCTGGCTCTGCAATTCGCGATACCCGGCGGCATAAACATGCGCGTACGGCGAACCGGCAGACGCAAGCGCCTGCGGATTCGCCACGCCTTTTGTCGCCCGGAAAATGCGCAAGAATTGATCGCTCTCGCGTTGAATCCGTCCAAACACGCCCAGCTTTTGAAAAATCATCGCCCAGGAAACGATGGAAAAGAGGAACAGGAGGGCCAGGACTCCGCGGGCGACCCAGCCCGTTTGCGAAAGTATGTTTAGTAAATCGGCTGCGAAAAATGCTGTCAGCAGAAAAGAAATGGTATTTCCCTCAGTTCAATTAAATTTTTGCCTGCCTTCGCAACGTAGCACACGCTTCCAGACCGGTAAAGACAAAATCCCCGGAATTTGCCGAATTTGTGCACCATCTCGCGGAGGGTTCTGGCGAGAGTTTTCTCGTATTTCGATGCGGAATCGCGCCGGCGCGGTTGGCCGTCCAAAGGTCTGGCCACCTCCGCGCGCGTGGAGTATCGTTCTCGCCGCACTCATCCTGCGCCATGGATTTCCTCTTCGCACTCCTGCTCTCGTTTTTGCCGCCGCATTTTCGGCGCCCGTTTGTCCATCATGCTCGAACACACCTCGTCCGTGCCTCGGTTGCTTCCGGTTTTTTAGAAATTGTCATCGTTGCCATTTTGTACGCCCGAGGCTTCATCGAATACATTCCAAAAGCTTCCATCGGCCCCGCCGCTTCTCTCGAATTCTTTTTCTCGTGGCAAGGAATGCTGCTCGCTTTCTTTTTTGTGGACGGCGCCGTTCGCCTGCTCGCCGCCCTTGCCGGGCAGTCTCTCGGCACCTTTCCTCTTTACGTCGCCGCATGGCTGGACGAGTGGCGCAACCGCCGCGCGAAGAAAAAGGAGCAACTGCCGCTAATTTCCGATCTTGTTGAACCGGACGGCGGCGACGGCCTGCGAATCAGTTCCTGCCGCACTCGCAAGAACTGGGACAAATGGATGACCGTCATGTACGAAGAAAAGCTTTATGAAATCGCGAACGCCGAAATCGCCGGTCCGCCGAGACCGTACGTATACCTGCTGCGACCTAAGCCCGAATCGAAAGTAATCCGCGGCCTCCATCGCTATCATCCCGAAGAAGTCTTCCACCTCGAAGACAACTAGCTCGTCCCGGCGCGCGGCGGTCGGTGTGCTAAACTGAACTTCGCCATATGCAAAAAACGTTCGACATCGGGCTGCATTCCCTCGTCTCCGGCGCATCGGCCGGCGCGCCGCGGTCGGTGTGCTAAACTAAACTTCGCCAGATGCAAAAAACGTTCGACATCGGTTTGGATTCCCTCGTCGGCAGCAACTCCACCATAGCGTCTGGGTCGGAGTTTGTTTCCAGCGCACCAGTCCGCGGCACGTTCTACCTCGAAACTTTCGGCTGCCAGATGAATGACCACGACTCTGAAAAGGTTGCCGGAGTCCTGCTGTCTCGCGGTTATCGTCAGGTCGATTCCATCGAAGCCGCATCGTTCGTTCTCTACAACACCTGCAGCATCCGCGAAAAAGCCGCGCAAAAAGTTTTTTCCCGGCTCGGCGAGTTTCGTGAAATGTCCGGCGAGCCGAAAAAAATCGGCGTCCTCGGCTGCGTCGCGCAACAGGAAGGCGAAAAAATATTTCAGCGCTCGCCGTGGGTCAATCTCGTCTGCGGCTCCGCAAGCTACAGCAAGCTTCCGGAGTTGCTCTCGCAACTCGAAGCCGGCGAAAAGCGTGTCACCGGCCTCGATACCGACACCGACGAAACGTTTGAAACCGAACTCACGCGCCGCGACAATCCCTGGCGCGCTTATCTCACCATCATCGAAGGCTGCGACAAGGCCTGCTCGTACTGCGTCGTTCCGTACACGCGCGGCCCGGAGCGAAGCCGCGCCAGCGATGCGGTCCTCCGCGAATTGCGCCAACTCGCCGCGCTCGGCTACACCGAAGTGCAATTCCTCGGCCAGACCGTAAATTCCTACGCCGATCCATCGCCCGGCAAAATGAAATTCTCCCGGCTCCTCCAGGCTGCCGCTGAAATGCCGGGCATGCGCCGCGTCCGCTTTACCACCTCGCACCCGCGCGATTTTGGCGCTGACATCATCGAGGCCATCGAGAGCGACGAAAAAATCTGCAATCACGTTCACCTGCCCGTGCAGTCCGGCTCGACGCGCGTACTCCGCGCGATGCAGCGCACCTACTCTCGCGATGAATATCTCGAAAAAATCGCGATGATACGCGGCGCGAAGCGCCCAATTTCGATCACGACCGACGTCATCGTCGGCTTTCCCGGCGAAACCGAAACTGAATTTGCGGAAACGCTCAACCTCCTCGAAACCGTAAAATACGACGGCGTTTTTTCGTTCAAATATTCTCCTCGCCCGAACACTCCCGCTGAATCCATGGCCGACGCCATTCCCGAAGAAGAAAAAAGCCGTCGCCTCGCCGTGTTGATGGAGCTGCAGCGAAAAATTCAAACCGCAGCAAACGAAAAATTGCTTGGACAGAAATTCGAAGTGCACGTGGAAGGGAAGTCGCGGAAAGAGAATCAATGGAGCGGCCATACGTCGTGCCACCGCGTTGTGAATATCTTCTCCGTGCATCCGGATTTGCTCGGACGCTACATAACCGTCGAGGTGAAGAGTGCCACGCCGAACTGCTTGATCGGCGTGCACGTCGACTAGGCACCACATTGGGTATTGCGGCGATGGCCGCAGAGTGGTAGAAAGAAAACGGGAGGACACCATGGAAGTCGAGATGAGAATTCGCGGCTTGATGATGGATCCCGTGACGAACATGCCGATCGTCGTCTTGAAAGATGTGCAAGGTAACGCGGTCCTCCCCATCTGGGTCGGCGTTTACGAAGCAAACGCCATCGCTCTCGAAATCGAGAAAGTGCAAACTCCCCGCCCGATGACGCACGATCTGTTGCGTAACGTTTTTCTCGGTCTCGAGGCGCGCGTGGATAAGATCGTCGTCAGCGATTTGAAGGACGACACCTTCTACGCGGTGATCTGGATCGAGCGCGACGGCCAGTTGACGATGATCGATTCCCGCCCGAGCGACGCGCTGGCGCTCGCGCTGCGCATGGATTGCCCGATTTTTGTCGACGAGCAAGTCTTGAAGAATTCCAAGGTTTCTACCGCGCTGGCGGAAAGCACAACCAGCGAACAGCTCCGCAGCTATCTCGAAGGCCTTTCCGACGAAGACCTCGGCCGCTACAAGATGTAAGTTTTTATTCCCGGTTCTCATTTTGCAATCCTTACATCGTCTGTGCGAAGGTGCGTACTGCGCGGCGCCAGACCTCGAGTAGGACGATGCCGATCAATATGAGTGCCAGGCTTAGGCCAACCCAGAGGCCGAGAGCGCCCATTCCGCGCGAAAAACAGAGCCAGTAGCCGAGCGGCAGGCCGATGATCCAGTAGGCCGTGAAGTGGCAAAGCATCGGCGTGCGCGTGTCGCCGACGCCGCGCAGAGCGCCGGTGGCGGCGGTTTGAATCCCGTCGAAAAGTTGAAAGGCCGCGCCTGCGGCGAGCAGCATGCCGGTTGCGCGAATCACGTTGACGTCTGGTGTGTAGATACGCGCGATCCAATCTGGAAAAACGAGCAGGATGATTCCAGCGATGGTCATGAAGACCGCGCCGAGAAAAATGGCGGTGTTGCCGGCGGCTGCGGCGCCGCGTGCGTCTTTGCGCCCGATGGCTTGGCCGACTCGGACTGCGGCGGCGCTGGAGATTCCGAGCGGAACCATATAGGTGAAGGCGACGGTGTTGAGCGCGATTTGGTGCGTCGCGAGAGGAACCGGGCCGAGCCGCGCGATGAGGGCCGTGACCAACGCGAAGACTCCGCTTTCCAGAGTGAATTGCATTGCGGCGGAAAATCCGAGAACGATGAGGCGCTTGATGCGCGGAAAGTCGATGTCGATGGGCGTCTTCAAGAGTTCGGTGCGATGTTTGCGGTCGTACCAGAGCAAATAAACAACTAGCACGAGCGCCATGTAAGCGCGCGCGGCGGCGGTGGACCACCCGGAGCCGACGGTGCCCATGTTGGGGAAGCCCCATTTGCCGTAGATGAGAACGTAGTTGCCGACGGCGTTGATGATATTTGCCGAGACGAGCGCGAACGCGACTGGGCGAACCATGTTCATCGCCTGGAGGCAGCGGCGCACGGCGAAGTAGAGAAGGAGCGGCCAGAGGCCAACAGCGAGCGCTTTGACGTAAGGAACGGCTAGTTCGACGACGGCAGCGTTTGCGCCTACGGCTGCGTAAAAACGAGGGAGCAGCCAGACCGGTGCGAGAAGCAACGGCGTGAGCGCGATGCTGAGGTAGATGCTGTTGACGAGCGAGCGATGGCAGTCTTCGCGCTGGCCTGCGCCGAAGGCTTGCGAGACGAGGGTGTCGAGTCCGAGGAGAAGTCCGAGACCGAAGAGGGCGATGGTGGTGAAAACGTTTGAGCCAAGGGCGACGGCTCCGATGGCGACGGCGCTGTTGGGGAGGCGGCCGACCATCATGGTGTCCACGATGGACATGCTCATCCAGCCAAGCTCGGCGAGGACGAGAGGGACGGCGAGTTTGATGGTGGGGCGAAGTTCTTCGCGGAGATGGGAGAGAAGGGACATGGGCGGAGTCGAGTTGAAAGAGTTTACGCGGACTGGATTCGATGGGGCAAATCGGGTGGAAGAAACAGGGCGGGTTGCAGATTGGCCTCTCGCAGAAAGCCTTTGGGGTAAAGAAAATTGGGGGTACACCCCGGCTGTTTTGGGCAAAGAGTGCGCAAACGATTGGAAAGATGGGAGATAGATTTTGCTCTTTTGCAAGAGAGCGAAAGAGAGAGGCAAGAGCGCGAAAGAGCGAAGGGACGGCGTGGGGCGCAATTCGCAGACATAGGCAATCCAGATGGTTATCAAAAGAAAGAGGTTGCGGAAGAGGCAAAATGGATCGTTGTCAAAACAAAGGGGATAGGAAAAGTTGCCCAGATTTGGGCGCGAAGGAGTGGATCGAGTGGGGATCCCGGGAAAAGTGGGGTCGGACAGTTCGAATGGAGCTTGATTACACTCGTCAGTGTAGCATGTCTTCTTTTACTCTGTCAATATATATTTGTTCAGTATTCGAATAGGTTGTGGAAATTCGTTCGAACAGAAAAGAAAGAAACGTCAAAAACCGCACCCTTGACCCCGAAGGGTGCGGCACCCTTGTTGAATTAGTCTGCGAATTTTCAGCTTACATTGATTTTACTTTTGCCGATTTCGGGCAAAATCTATTCGACACCCCCAAAAGAAGGAGAAATCACGGGTCTAAAGACCCGCCACTACAACGGAAAAGGAAAGAGGGCAGAATCGCTTCACATCCGTGGGAGTGCCAAGTGGATCGTGGAGAGGCGGGTTGGCGGGGCCTAACGAAGGGGGAAAAAGAAAGAGGGGCGGACTAAAGTCCCGCCCCTACACTTTCTCGGCTTTCCTATCTGCGGCAGACTGCGGAATGTTGGGCTCGTAACCGGGAACCTTTTTACCGCGTCCCAATTAGAGAGACTCTCGATGAATTAATGGCTCCCCATGAATACTGCGGCTCGCCTCACACTGAGTATCATCGGGATTCTGTCCCTGTTGCTTGCTCTGCTGGTTGTTCCACTGCATGCGCAAAACCGCGATGTCCCCGTCATTCGCACCACCTCCAGGCTGGTCCAACTCAATGTGGTGGTTCTAGATAACCACAGACGGCCGGTCGGCGATCTCTCGCGAGACGATTTCGAAGTATTCGACAATGGGCGGGAACAGAAGCTCTCCCATTTCTCCGTTGCCTCCGCCCCTGCTGCTGGCGCCCGGTCCGCCGTGCCGTCCCTGGTTCTCACCAACCGGCCCGGGCAACCTAGGGAAACTCCGGCCACTGTGACCATAGTGCTGGTGGACGAAATGCTCCTGCAGGACGTACGAGCGAGCTATTACCGCGCGGCGCTTCGGTCCGCCCGCCTGGACGTGCTGAAGTTTCTCGGTACGCTGCAGCCGGGCCAGCAACTGGCGTTATACGCATTGAGGTTGGAAGGTGTGGTTGTCATTCAAGATTTTACGGACGACCCGGCGGCACTGCTTGCCGCGGCAAAGACGATTGGGGCCGGTCAACTCAAAGCCAAGTTCTCGCCAGTCGGCGCCAAACCCGACACTGCCCGGACGATGGAAGACTCATGGGCGGGCGGGGGAGCGGCGATGACCCGGAAAACGGACCTCACGGAAGATTTGCGCAGAGAACTTGTGAAGGAAGCATTCCAAGGCATCGCTCGCCATTTGGAGGGCAACCCGGCCCGGAAGAACGTTGTTTGGATTTCTCCGATTTTTCCTTCTTTAGTGACTGGTTTCGATCCCGCATTGATGGCCGCTGAGCGCGACGCCGTCAATCCGATTCCAGGGGCGATGCTGCCTGTGCCGGAGTTCGCCAACCCGGAGAGCCACTATAGCCAGTTGCGTGCGCTCGCGCGCGATATGAGCAATGCGAATATTTCGGTGTACCCAATGGACGCAAAGGGCCTCACGACAGGCTCTGCGGTTAACTTGCTGGGCGAGCGGAGCTTCATGGACCTTCTGGCATCGGAGACGGGAGGCCGCGCTTACTACGGCACCAATGGTCTGGATGAGCCTCTGCGAGAAGTGGCGGAAGAGGGACGAGTGGAATACCTGCTGGGCTACCATCCCGGCGACAGCGCCTGGGACGGCAAGTATCACCACGTTGAGGTCAGGCTGCGGCGCAAGGGACTCTCCATACTCTGCCGCAAGGGATACCTCGCCGCGGATGAACCGCGGCCGGAAGACTCGGACAGCTCTCTGCGTGATGCCGCGAAGGGCATGCTGGAGTGGTCGGGGATTGCAGTCACGCTCAACGTTTCCTCCAATCCGCTGGAATGGTTTAAGCAAGACGTCGTGGTGAAGCTCGACACTCAGGAAATCCATTTTGTATACATCGACGGTCGCTGGCGGGCTAACCTCGAGGTTGCCTTCGTGCAGTTGGCCAATGATGGCCGCGTCTTGGAAGGACTCAACGACGACCTGGATCTAGCGCTGTTTCCGGAATCTTATCGGGACGCTGCCACGCAAGGTTGGTTCTACCCAAAGACTCTAGATATAGGTCCTAAAGCAGAGAAGCTGCGCGTAGTCGTCCGCGACCTTGCAAGCGGTGCCGTCGGTTCCGTCTCCGTCCCTGTTTACCACTCCAAAAGCCCCTAACCAGCGACTGCTTCCGCCTCCCGTCGGGTATTCTTCGCCCCTTGGATTCATTGCGCGGATCGAAGAGCCAGAGAAGAGAGATTTCTCTCTGCGCAAGCCAACCGATTCACCCTCACCAGGGCAAGTCAGAATGAATCGGAAAAACAAAAGCGTTGGCTTGCTCCGTTCGAAATGACAGGCGCGCGGTGGGATGTTCCCCGGTCGAAGGTAGAAACGGGCGAACTGAAGTCCTGCCTACACAAGCACAAAAGCACGACACGAAGGCACAAACAGAAAAGGACAATAGAAAAGCACAACGCAAAAACGGGAAAGAGAAAGATGCCGCCGTTCCCGGCAAGACAGCCGGGACGCAAGATATGCGAAAGGGACGGTGCCAAGCTCAACGGGGCTGAAGCCCCTAAGCTACACAGAGCGAAAGTACGCGACGCTTGATTTCGAAGAGAGAATCTACGCATCCAGTACGGCGGAACAAACGGCGGGTTGGGTGCGCACCGCGATTAGGAGGAAACCATGAAACACAAGAAGGTTATGGCCCTCAGGCTTCTCGTTTTTGCATTGTTGTTCGGGGGGTTCGCGGGTTGTGTGTCGGCAGCTGAGAAAGGCGTCGTGATTGCGATGGGTGGCGGCAATGGAACACCAGAAATCTATGAGAAGTGGAAGGCCTTGGGCGGTGGACAGAATGCTCATGTGGTTCTGATTCCGACTGCGAATAACCCGGGCGAAGACATCGCACCAGTTGTGAATGGGCTAAAACAAGTGTTCGGCGTTCAAGAAGTGGCAGTGCTTGACACAAAAGACCGCGTGAAAGCGGACTCGGACGAATTCGTCGTGCCATTAAAGCAAGCTACATTTGTCTTCATTGACGGCGGACGACAATGGCGATTGGCCGACGCGTACCTAGGCACTCTGGTAGAACACGAACTCCGAAACGTGCTAAAGCGCGGCGGGGTGATTGCCGGAAGTTCCGCAGGGGCCAGCATTTTGGCTTCTTATCTGGTAAGGGGCGATCCTGCCGGCGCTGAAATTATGATGGCGAAAGGTCACGAGCGCGGCTTCGGGTTTCTGCCGAACAGCGCGATAGACCAGCATGTTTCCGAGCGTCATCGCGAACGCGACTTGGAAGCGGTTGTGGCGGCGCATCCCAAGCTGCTCGGCATTGGTATCGATCCGAATACGATTATCGTCGTGCAGCGGGACCAGTTTGAAGTGATCGGCACCGGCAAAGTCACGATAACGCAGGCGGGCCGCCAGCAATATGCAATTTCGGCTGGCGGCCGCTTCGACCTGCGCAAACGAAAACTGCTGTGACTCAATTCTAGGGAGCGAGATGGTGAAGCAACTGGCCTAGTTGTGCGCGGACGTTTTGGAGCGCGGTCGGGTCGTGGCTCCAATTGGTCCAGCTTGTTGCGATCGGAAGAATGGCGGCGTCCAGGACGGGGAGTTGGGCCAGGTTCTTTAGCATGTGCGCGTATTCGTAGTCCTGAATGCCGTCTCGAATGGCCTTCAAGCGGATGCCCGGAGCGGATTCACTCGAGCCGATCGGTCCCGGAGGATAAATGAATATGCCGTCGCCTGGTCTGCCCAATCCGCCGCCGCAGGCGGTGGTGTCCACATTGTTCCAACTGCCAATCGTGTTGCCAGCGGTCCAACCATCGGCGCGATAGTAAAGAAGACCTGCCGCACCCTGGGTGAAGTTGAGGAAGCCCGCCTGGATGCGTTCGTTGATCGGCGGGTAGTCCACCATCCATTCCGGGGCATTGCCGAAGCCGGCGCTGCAGCTTGAATAGCTCCAGAGGTCGCCTCCGTGGGTAAATGGCAGGGCGGGCCAGCGTTCCGCGGAGTCCAGCAATACCCAATGATCGACGGAACCGTAAAGATTTGGGTCCACCGCGTTGAGGGTGACCATGGTCTTGATGCTACGGTCGGCGGCGTGCGCGTTTGCGCCCATGGTCTTGATGGCGTTGTCGGCGCCCGTGCAGCCGTTTAACTCATCGGAGAGATACAAATCCAAGCCCAGCGCGGACGGGAAATTAGCCGCCGCCGCATTGAGCTGGCTGGTCGTCGGCATGCTGTTGTAGGAGCCGTTGCACTGGATGCCGACGAAGTAGTAGCTGTCGAGTCCGGAACGATTCAGCCCCATTTTGCTGACGTCCGAGGCCGCGTTGGCCGCAGGGACAAACCAGCTCATCACTTTGTTGCGCATCAGCGCCTGAGAGAGAGAGGCGCTGGTGTTTCCCGTGGCCGGCGACCAGAGCGTCCAGAGGGTTAATTCGGACGGCTGTACAGGAAGCTCGAAGTTCCAGACCGTCACCGTCACCGGAACCGTGGCGCTGCCTTCGTCGGCAGTGACTTTGACGCTGCCGGTGTAAGTCCCCGGTGGCGTCGTCGTTGAGCCGTGCGGAAGGGAAATGTCGATCCAGTAGGGTTGATTTTGTCCGGAGCTAACGCTCGCGTT
>Ga0137412_10003508_pt1 | contig 12500 bp, 11 predicted proteins | sample CZODoug2_1_16fun_FD_122160 | JGI IMG/M metagenome (GOLD analysis project Ga0137412, IMG submission 122160) | Vadose zone soil fungal communities from Angelo Coast Range Reserve, California, USA - CZODoug2_1_16fungal (Hybrid Assembly) | ecosystem: Environmental > Terrestrial > Soil > Vadose zone...
GGCTCGCTCGCGACCACGCATTCCTGTGCGCCTATGGTCATGCTGCGCGGGCCGATCCGCCACGAGCTTGGCATCAATTGCGGCTCCAATTGCTTCGGCCAGGGCTGGCGGCCCAACGCCACGATCGGCCGCGCGCTGGGCCTCATGCTGCTCAACATCGCCGGCGCCAAGCCGGGCGAGATGGACCGCTCGACCCAGGGCAATCCCGCCAAGTACACCTTCTGCTTCGGCGAGAACGAGGAAGAGAATCCCTGGACGCCCTACCACGTGCAGCGCGGCTTTGCGCCCACCGACAGCGTGGTGACCGTGATGTCGGGCGAAGGCCCGCATAACCTCAACGACCATGGCAGCACGACCGGCAACGGCCTGCTGACGACCTTCGCCGGCAGCATGTCGACGCCCGGCGCCAACACGGTCTATGGCAAGGGCCCGATGTTCGTCATCATCGGCCCCGAGCACGCCGCCACCCTGAAGCGCGACGGCTACACGATCGAGAGCATCCGCGAGGAGCTGTTCAAGCGCTCGCGTATCCATGCCTCGCGGATTTCGGAAGAGAACCAGGACACCTACATCAGCACGGGCCACAAGCCGGATGGCGACTGGTTCACGATCGGGCGGACGCCGCAGGACATCCACATCACCGTGGCCGGCGGGCCGGGCAAGCATTCGGCTTTCATCCCGTCCTTCGGCGGCACCACCGTCGCCTCCGTGCGCATCGCCGGATGAGCGAGTGGTGCGGCTGGCCGATCGTCGATGACGCGGCGAGCTGGGAGACCGCGCAACAGATCCTGACCGATGCCGAGCTGTCGGACGGCCTGCCGCTGGTGCCGCCGACCCGTCGTCGCCTCGAGGCGATGGTCGCAGGCGTCGCGGGCCGCAGCGAGTCGCATGGCCTGATGCCGCCCATGTTCGGCGACATCACGCCCGAGTCGATCGCCTACCAGTGCGTCATCGCCGGCTGTCGCCCGGCCGAGCTGCCGATCGTGCTGGCCGCGGCCGAAGCCATCCTCGAGCCCGATTTCAATCTTCTGGGCATCGCCACCACGACCGGCACGGCCTGCGTGGCGCTTTGCGTGCACGGCGCCATCGCGCGCCAGCTCGGCGTCAATGCCGGCACGAACTGCCTGGGCCCCGGCAACCGCGCCAATGCCAGCATCGGCCGGGCACTGCAGCTCAGCATCCGCAACGTGGGCGGCGCGCGATCCGATGTCGGCGACATGGCGACCATGGGCCAGCCCGGCAAGTACACGCTGTGCTTCGCCGAGCGCAACGACGGGCCCTTCCCCACCCTCACCGCGCGCCGTGGCCTGGGCGCCGATGCGAGCGCGATCACGGTGATTGGCGTTTCGGGCACGGCGGAAGTGCTGCCCGGCGACGGCGAAGGGGCGACGCCCGAGGCCATCCTGTCGCCGATCGCGACGGCGATGCGGGCAGCCATCGTCATGTCGAGCATGAGCCGCAAGAACGAGCGCGGCGAGCAGGTCTTCCTGCTGCCGCTGGAGATGGCGCAGAAGATCGTGCGTCACGACGGCTGGGATATCGCCCGGGTGCAGCGCTACCTGTTCGACGAAGGCCAGGGCGTGGCGCGCGCGCCCGACGCCATCCATGCCATCGTCACCGGCGGCGCGGGCTACAAGATGAGCTACCTGCCGATCTGGGGCGGCGGCTCGCAGACGGTGACGCGGCCGCTCTGAAAGTCCGTTTCCGCGCGCCTTACACAGGCCGGAAACCAAACCCTCATCGGACGGTCATCTCGCTGACATCGCCGCAGATCACATCGACTGCAGCTCTGCTTTCTTTGGAGGTCGCGATGTCCCGCGCTGTCAGCCGCCGCCGTTTCACCTTGGCCGCGGCCGCGCTCGCCGCACCGGTCGTGCTGCCGCGGGCGTCGTTGGGCGACGACGTGAAAGTCGACCTGGTGCACACTTTTTCCGGCGCCGACCATCCCGTTCAGCGCGTCATTCGTGCCTTCAACGACAAGGCCAGCGGCGTGACCGTGGTCAGCCGCCAGGACGGCACGACCTACGAAGCCATCACCCAGAAGGCGATGTCGTCGATCGCCGCCGGCCGCGGGCCGTCACTGATGACGACAGGCTGGAAACTGGGCGATTTCGCGCGCCGCACGCTCGGTGCCCAGGACTTCCGGCAGATTTTCGGCGCCGAGCGCACCGAGGCGCTGCTCGCCAAGTTCCGCCCCCAGGTCCGGCCGCTCGCCGCCATCGGCGGCGTGCCGATCGGCCTGCCCTGGTCGATGAGCACGCCCGTCGTCTACATCAATCAGACGCTCTGGACCGCCGCCGGACTCGATCCGGCGGCCGAGCCCATGACCATGGAGGAGCTCTATCCCATGGTACGCCAGCTCCAGGAACGCACCGGCAAGCAGGGTCTCTGCTACGAGGTCAACGAATGGCTGTCGCAGTCCTTCATCCAGAACGCCGGCGGCGACGTCATAGACGCCGACGGCAAGCCGGTGATGGACAGCCCGGCCGCGGTGAAGGGCATCGAGGCTTTCGTGCAGCCGCGTCGCGACAACCTCTGGCGGGTCATGACGATTCCGGAAATGCTCGCCGCCTTCCAGGCCGGCGCCATAGGAGCCATGGCGACCTCCTCGGCCCGCCAGTCCGGCGTGCGCCAGGCGGCCAGCTTCGATCTGCGCCTGATCCAGATGCCGGGCCTTGCCGGACATCCGCGCCGCATGAACTCCGGCGGCAACTTTCTCGCCGTCTACTCCAAGGTCAAGGAACAGCAGGAGGGCGCCTACAAGTTCCTGGAGTTCCTGACGAGCCGCGAGGCCTTCGAGATCTGGCTGGCCACCGGCTATCTCAATGTCACCACCAACGACATTCCGATCCGTCCCGGCAACGAAGCCGCCCAGGCCCAGATGGAGGGCGGCCTGACCAGCGAGACGGTGTGGCCCGGCGCGCGCGGCCTGGAAGCGCTCACGGTGCATATCGACTGGATCACCAAGATCGTGAACGGCGCCGTGCCGGTGGCCGACGGGCTGCGCGGCAGCCGTGAGGCGGTCGAGAAGCTCGTCGCCGCATGACGCTCGCCTGGCGGCGTCTCGGCCAATCGCCCTGGCTGTTCGCCGGACCCGCCGTCGCCGCCGCCATCGCCTTCGTCTGGCTGCCCATGGTCTCGACCCTGGCGCTGTCGTTCTTCGACTGGAGCCTGCTGCGGCACGAAGCAACGTGGCGTGGCCTCGACCACTATCGCGGCACGCTCGCGAACCCCGACTTCCATCTCGCCCTCGCCAACACCGGCCTCTATCTCGCAGCCCTGCTGCCGCTGCAGGTCGGCGTTCCCCTGGTGCTCGCCTTCGCCCTGGCGAGGGTGCGGGCGAAGACGGCCGGGCGCCTCTATCGCACCGCCCTGTTCGCGCCGTCCGTGCTTTCCTTCCCCGTCGCCGCGGTGGTGTGGCTGTGGCTGTTCAATCCGACCGTGGGTTTCCTCAACACGCTCACGGGTTCGCTGGGCGTGCCGCCGCAACGCTGGCTCAGCGACCCGGACCTGGCCATCTGGAGCGTGATCGCCGTCACCTTCTGGAAGAGCTTCGGGCTCAACCTGCTGATCTTCCTGGCGGCCCTCGCCAACGTGCCGGCCGACGTCACCGAAGCGGCGCGAATCGATGGCGCAGGACCCTTCCGCCAGGCCGTCGACATCGAGCTGCCGCTGATCTCGCCCGCCCTCTTCTTCGCCGTCGTGACGACGATCATCATCGTGCTCGACGAGATCGTGGGCGCCGTCGACGTGCTGACCGAGGGCGGCCCCTACCGCACCTCGAGCAACCTGCTCTATTTCCTCTACGAGCGCGGCTTCCGCCACTTCCAGTTCGGCGAGGCGGCGGCGGTCGCGATGTTGATCGCCGTCCTCGTGGCCGGAGTCACATGGGCGCAGTTCCGCTTCGGTGAGCGGCATGTCCACTACGACTGACGCGGTCGCGCCGGGGCACCGCACGGTGCCGGTCGCCCGACCGGCACGGCCGGCGGCGCGGCGTGCCGACGGACAGCTCGTCCTGCACGCCGCTTTCGTCGTCGCCTGCCTCGTGACGCTGTTTCCCCTCGCCTGGATGCTGCGCACGGCCTTTGCGCCATCGCACGACGTGTTCCGCGCCACCCTCTCGCTGTGGCCCGACCATGCGACGCTCGGCAACTTCACCGCCGCCTTCCGCCTCCATCCGGTCGGCACATGGTTCGCCAATTCGGTCGTGGTGGCGGGCGCCATCACGCTCGGCAAGCTGGCGCTCTCGGTGCCGGCCGGCTTCGCCTTCGGCGTCATGACCTTCCGCGGCCGCGATGCGGCTTTCGTGCTGGTCGTCGGCACCATGACCGTGCCCTATGTGATCACCCTCCTGCCGACCTATGTCGCGGTGGCGAGCATCGGCCTCTACGACACGCTGACCGGCGCGATCGTGCCGGTGATCGGCCATTGCGGCTTCGTCGTGTTCTTCCTGCGCCAGGCCTTCAAGTCCCTGCCGCGCGAACTCTTCGAGGCCGCCCGCATCGACGGCGCCGGACCGTGGCGGCAGATGCTGGGCATCGCGCTGCCGAACATCTGGGGCGCCGTGGCGGCCATGGCCGTGCTGTCCTTCCTGGGCGCCTGGAACCTCTATCTGTGGCCCCATCTCATCCTGGATGCGAGCGAGCACAAGACGCTGTCGATCGGCCTGAAGCTGTTCGCGACCACCGGCGAACAGGGCGGCGAATGGGGGCCGCTGATGGCGACGGCGCTGCTGGCCGCCCTTCCCGTGGTGGTGCTCTATCTGGTGGCGCAACGACAGCTGGTGTCGGCCTTCGCCACGTCGGGCGTGCGCTGACAAGCCGTTAGTCCGAATCGTCGTTGTCGAAGAGAATCTGCGCATAGTCACGCGCACCATGCAGCACATGTAGAATCTCAACGGCATTGCTGACGACGCGGTAGAAGATCAGGTAGTTGCCGTAGACCTTTCGACGGATACCGTCGCTGCGGCGATGTTCGACGAACTGATAGGCCGTCGGTCGGGGACCAATTTCGAGACAGGCGTCACGCAGTTCGCGCGCGAAACTGGCGGCTCTCAGCGGATTGTCTTTTGCGATCCAGTCGCCAATCGCCTCGAGATCGTTTCCAGCGGGCTCGGTAAAGACAACTTTCACGCTTTGGACTTGGCCATCTTGCGATATTTGGCCTCAAGACGGGCGAAGACTTCTTCTGCGGGCTTGAACTTGCCTGCTCGTGCAGCAGCGAGGCCGCGGTCGAGTGCCAGATCGAGCACGGCGAGCCGCTTTTCACGCTCCTGCAAAAGACGCAGACCCTCGCGCAGGACCTCACTCTTGGAATTGTATCGACCGCTCGCGACGAGCGACGAGACGAACTTTTCCAGTTGCCGGCCAAGATCGACGCTACTCGCCATAGCTTGCCTCCGTCCGAGCAAGCAAACTAAGGCAACCAATAACTGTTATCAAGATCTGTCAGCCGCGGAAAAGCCAAGCCTTGCTCTTGGTTTCTGCCGTCTTCCGATCTTTCGCCTTGAGAGCAACGGCGGCATATTCGCTCCGCGTCGCACGATCGGCGCGCAACGAGGCCAATGCCCGTTCGAGAGCCAGCAACCGCCTCCGTCGTTGCCGCCAGAATGGAATGGTCCGCCTGGTTCCAAGCATTACATCCTCCATCCGATCCACTCGCACACGCCACGGCCCATGACCCATTCGAGGTCATCGCCTTTGAGCCACGGCATCTCTTCCGTGAACATGGTGACGCCCTGGCGGTAGGTACAAGGCAGCCGCGACAAGTCGGTTCCCCAGAAAGTGCGCTTGGGGCCGAAGGCGTCGAAGACGCGGCGGATGTGCGGATGCACCGAGCGGAAGGGATAGGTCTTGTCGGCGGCGTAGCACGGCATCGCCGTGACCTTGGCCGCCACGTTGGGCCGCTTGGCGAGCGCCAGCACCTTGTCGAGGGTGGCGAAGTTCTGGGCCTCGGTGACGTCCTTGCCGCTCTTGAGGCCGATATGATCGAGCACCAGCCGCAAGCCGGGATAGCGCTCGGCGACCTTGTCGGCGAGATGCATGTATTCGTGATGGAACAGCACCATCGCCGGAATGCCGTGCTTCTCCAGCTCGCCCCATACCCAGTCGAAGCGACCGTCGAGCAGCGGCTGGCGCAGGACCTCCGTGTGGAAGGTGAGGCGCACGCCCAGCATGCCCTTCTGCTTCTTCCAGCCGGCCAGCGCATCGCGTGCGCCCGGCGCATCGGGATCGAAGCGGCCCATGATGCAGAAGCGGTCGGGATGGCTTTTAGCGGCATCGATGGCGAGGTCGTTGCGATCGCCCTCCCAGGACGGCGGCACGATGACGACGCCGTCGACGCCGGCCTTGTCCATCTCGGCCAAAAGCTCCTCCTTACCGAGCGGTGCACGGTGTGGTTCGGCGCGCGCGGGCCAGGGACGCTCGGGCGTGTTGGCGCCCCAGACATGGACCTGTGCATCGACGATTTTCATTGGTTCCTCCCTAGCGCGAGCCCAGCGCGGCGCGCAGCAGCCTTGCGATCAACCACATGCCGAAGCCCCACAGCGCGTAGACCAGCGGCACCACGACAAGGCCCGGCAGGCGGAAGCCACCGCCCACCGGCAAGCCCTTGATCGGGAACACGATGAACCAGTTCGCGAGCGTGACGACGATGGCGGCGAACACGATCCAGCCCAGCACGCCGTTGAGAAGACCGGGCAGCCGCGGCACCAGGAAGGCGGCGGCAATGCCCCACAGCCCGCCCCAGAAGGCCAGCGACAGGATGGTCGGCACGCCCCAGGGCGGCACCGGCCGCAGGCTGTAGAGCGGGGCACGCGCATAGCCGAGCTCGTTGGCGATCCAGAAGCCGAGCTGGTGGAAGACCAGCACGCTCAACGCGCCGGCAATGAAGCCGACGAGGACGGTGCGGATACACGCGTTCATGGAGCCTTGCCTCCCGGCGGCCGGCGGTCGCGCCACGGCGCGGCGCGCTCGAGCTCGGCCGCCAGCGAGAACAGCATCTCCTCCGCCCCGAAGCGGCCGACGAAATGCATGCCGATCGGCAGGCCGTCGTCTGTCCAGGCGAGCGGCACCGACATCGCCGGCACGCCGGTGGCGTTGCACACGGCCGTGAATGGGATCATCGGCGCCAGGCCTTGCTGGTATTGCTCGAGCGTGCCGTCCATCCTGACCGTGCCCAGCGGCAAATGCGTGCGCGCGATGGTGGGCGACAGCAGCACGTCGTGCTGCTCGAAGAACTGGCCGAGCTGGCGGCCGGTGCGGTGGAAGGTCTGTACGGCGCGGATGTACTCGTGGGCGCTGATGCCCTGCCCGATCTCGGCGTGAAGACGCGTCACCGGTTCGAGATCGTCCGGGCCCGGCGTCCGGCCGTTGGCACGCACGTGAATGTTGGTGAAGGTGTTGGCGCACATCACCGTGCCGAAAGCCGCTGCCGTCGCCTCGGCATCGTACTCGGGAGCGGCCTCCTCAACATAATGGCCGAGCCCTTCCAGCATCTTCGCCGTGCGCTCGACGGCGGCAACCAGCTCGGGAGCGAGTGGTTCGCCGCCCACGGGCTTGCGCAGGAAGGCCACGCGCAGCTTGCCCGGCGGGCGCTGCGTCGCCGCCAGGAAGGAGCCGGACGGCGGCGCGCGATAAGGATCGCCGGGCTCGCCGCCTGCCATCGCATCGAGCAGCGCCGCACTGTCGCGCACGGAGATCGATACGCAATGCTGTGCGCCTGCGCCGGCCAGGGTCTCGCCGATCGGCGCCAGGCTCACCCGGCCGCGCGACGGCTTCAGCCCGAACAGGCCGCACAGCGACGCCGGGATACGGATCGAGCCGCCGCCGTCGGTGGCATGGGCCATCGGCAGGCCGCGCGCCGCCACGACGGCCGCGGAGCCGCCCGACGATCCGCCGGGCGAGAGGTCGGGACGCCACGGGTTTATGGTCGGACCGCCGAATGCGGGCTCCGTCGTCGGCGCCAATCCCAATTCGCTGGTGTTGGTGCGGCCGACGATCACCAGGCCGGCACGCCGCAGGCGCGCGACCGCGGCGCTGTCGTTCGCGGCCACCGGTTCCTTGGCGAAGAATCGCGACCCCAGGGTCGTCGGCGTACCGGCACAATCGGCCATCAATTGCTTGATGACATAGGGCACGCCCTGGAAAGGCCCCTCGCCCGCCGCCGCGACCGATTTCTCCAGGAGCGCGCCTTCATAGAAATCGGTGACGGCGTTCAGCGATCCATCGAGCGCGCGAAGCTTGTGCAGCGTGCCGTCCAAAAGGTCGCGGGCGCCGAGCTCGCGTGTCTTGACCAGCTCGGCGACGGCGAGCGCATCCAGCGTCGCGAAGAGATCCTCCACCGCCTCAGTTCCGCCAACGCTCGAGGTTGACCGCGACAAAGGCGTCGTCGTTCAGCTCGGGATAGGTCGCGTAGAGCCGATCGATGCCGGCACTCTGGCCCGGGCTCAGCGTCTCCTGCGGATCGAGGCATTCGATCGAGGTCATCAGCCCCTGGCGCCGCAGGATCTCGTGGCAGCCAGGGATGCAGCCGGCAAAATCGTGATCGACGTCGAAGACGACGCTGTTGCAGTCGGTGACGAAGGAATCGAGGGCCAGCACTTCCGGTGGAATCGCGCCGGCCGAAACGGACAGCTTCAGCCGCTCCAGCATCTTGACCGCGCCGCGCGTCCATACGCTCCAGTGGCCGAGCAGCCCACCCTGGAAGCGCAGGGTCACCTCGCGGTTGCCGGTGCGCACCACCATGGGCGTCACGAGATCGGCCACGATGTGATCGTCGTTGCCGGTATAGAGCGTGATGCGGTCCTCGGCCTGCGCCCGGGCGATGCCGACGGCGACGTCGAGCGTGCGGTAGCGGTTGAACGGCGCCACCTTGATCGCCACGACATTGTCGACGGCGGCGAAGCGCGTCCAGAAGGCGCGCGACAGCGCGATGCCGCCGACCGCCGCCTGCAGGTAGAAGCCGATCAGCGGCATCTCTCGGGCGATTGCCGCGCAGTGCTCGATCAGCTCGTCCTCGCTGGCGCCCTTGAGCGCGGCCAGCGACAGCAGCACGGCGTGATAACCCAGCGAACGGGCCGTGCGCGCCTCCTCGACCGCCTGCTCCGTCCTGCCGACGGCGCCCGCGATCATCACCAGCGGCCGGTCGGTCCATTCGCGCGCCGTTTCGATGGCGAGTTCCAGCACCGGACGATAGAGACCGACCTCGCGGATGGCGAATTGCGTCGAATGCACGCCGACCGCCAGGCCGCCCGAGCCGGCATCGACGTAATAGCGGCTGATGGCGCGTTGCGACTGCTTGTCGAACTGGCGGTCGGGACCGAGCGCCAGCGGATGGGCAGGAATCACCGCGCCCTGGCGCAGCAGGGAGAGAACCGGCGCCGGCAGGTCGCGCCAGTGGAGGGCCTTGTCTGGGATCATGCCGCCATCCTAGTGCCTACGCCGATCAGGTGTCATCGGATCGCCGCGCCGCCCACGTCCGTTCCGCCGCTTGACCCGCAATCCTCGCAGGCCCAGGCAATGGACTGAAACTGCTGTCCGCAGCTTTACTGTCTCATCCACGGGGTGCACTCCTCGCGACATAAAATTTGTTTTCCGCAATTTCCGCTACCCCGCTAGTGCCTCGCCGCGGCCGCAGCCCGAAAAAACCCTGGTGGCCGAAACGCTGGTCGTCGGCCGGCGGTGTGCAAGGCTTGCGAGATGCTCATGATGCCGATCCTCTGCTCGTGAGTGTCGGCAGGCATACGCCACAATATTGCTCAGGAACGTCAAGAGGAAAGTGTGGTCGGCGAGCAGAATAATACTTGCGTACCGGCATAGAGGGCGCGGGAGCGCACGCAGCCTCGGCGGTACACCATGAGTAGGGGCACGCTCGCTGGCGATGCCAGCAGAGTGCTGTCATCCGGCGACGGATAGGCTCCCATGGAGCCTTTGATCGATGTCAAAGACAGGCGGCGGATAGGGTACACTCGGGCAAATGGATCGTGAGGGAACGCCGATGTCGAAAAAAGAGCCCGCTGAAAAACTGAAGCGCAAGGCGTACGAGAAAGAGCTCCGGAAGCTGCAGGAGGAGCTCTGCCATCTTCAGGACTGGATCAAGGCCTCCGGCGAGCGGGTCATCGTCGTGCTCGAAGGGCGTGACGCGGCGGGCAAGGGCGGCACGATCAAGGCCATCACCGAGCGGGTCAGCCCGCGCGTCTTCCGCGTCATGGCGCTACCCGCGCCGTCCGATCGGGAGAAGGCCCAGATGTACATGCAGCGCTATGTCGAGCGTTTTCCCGCTGGCGGCGAGATCGTGATCTTCGACCGGAGCTGGTACAACCGCGCCGGCGTCGAATACGTCATGGGCTTCTGCTCGCCCAAGCAGCACAAGCGCTTTCTCGAACTCTGCCCGATCGTCGAAAAGTTCCTCATCGAGAACGGAACCCGGCTCATCAAGATCTGGCTAGAGGTCGGCCAGGAGGAGCAGGAGAAGCGCTTCAAGGCGCGGATCGACGATCCGATCCGCCAGTGGAAGTTGAGCCCCATGGACGTCGAGTCCTACGGGCGCTGGTACGATTACTCGCGGGCGCGCGACATGATGTTCGAGCATACCGACACCGATCACGCGCCCTGGCACATCGTCCATTCCGACGACAAGAAGCGCGCACGACTGAACGCCATTGCGCACATCCTGTCGCAGATTCCCTACAAGAAGGTCGATCACGCCAAGGTCAAGCTGCCGTCCCGTTCGGACAAGAAGAAGTACGACGATCGAGCGTCGATCGCCGGCCGCCGCCTGGCGGAGCAACGGTACTGAGCTGCGCCTCGACGCAGCCTGAGCTGGAGAAGCGATGCGGCTGCGGGAACTACTGCCCATAACCGAGTGGCTCGGCAGCTACTCCCTCGCGAAACTGGGTCCCGACGGCGTTGCCGGCCTGTCGCTGGCCGCCTTCGTCATCCCCGAATCGCTGGCCTATGCCTCGCTGGCCGGCCTGCCGCCGGTATCCGGCCTCTATTGCTACCTCGCCGCCGGCCTCGCCTATGCCGTGTTTGGAACGAGCCGGCAGCTCGCGGTCGGACCTACCTCGGCCCTGGCGCTCGCCGTGGCTGCCGGCATCGCCGCCCTCGACGGCGGCGATCCGGCGCGAGCGGCCGCCCTGGCAGCCGCCATCGCTCTCATGGTCGGCGCGATCGCCATTGGCGGCCGCTTCCTCGGTTTGGCCAACCTTGCCTATTTCTTTTCCGATTCCGTCCTCACGGGCTTCAAGACGGGCGCGGCCCTCTATATCGCCTCCACGCAGCTGCCCAAGCTTCTGGAGCTTGAAGGAAGCGGTGGCAATTTTTTCACGCGCCTTCTCCATGTCGGGACCTTGCTGCCCGAGGCCTCGCTTCCCTCTGTCGCAATCGGCCTGCTGGCGATTGCGCTTTTCCTGCTGCTGGAGCGGGCTTTGCCCGGACGGCCGACCACCCTGATCGTCGTCGCTGCCGCGATCGCCACGACCGGCATTTTCGGCCTGGGCAGGTTCGGTGTCAGGCTCGTCGGCGACCTGCCGCAGGGCCTGCCGGCCTTTGGTGTCCCCCCAGTGTCGCTGGCCGACCTCAGGGACCTGCTGCCCACGGCGTTTGCGTGCTTCCTGCTCGCCTACAGCGAGGCCATATCGGTTGCCCGCAGCTTCGCCCAGAAGCACGGCTACGAGATCGATCCGGCGCAGGAACTCACTGCCCTCGGCGCGTCCAACATCGCCGTGGCGCTGGTTCGCGGTTTTCCGGTGTCGGGCGGCATGTCGCAGACGGCGGTAAACGACATGAATGGGGCCACGTCGCCGGTCTCCCTTGTCACGACGTCGATCGTCGTGGCGCTGACCCTCGCTTTCTTCACCGGGCTGTTCCGCAACCTGCCCGAACCGGTCCTCGCGGCGATCATCCTGATGGCCGCCAAGCATCTCGTGAAGCTCGAGGAGCTTCGCGAGTTGAAGGCCGCCTCGCGCATGGAATTCGCGATTGCGCTCGTTGCCCTGTTCGGCGTGCTGACGTTCGGCCCTCTCCAGGGCTTGCTGTTGGCAGCGATCGGCGCGTTGGTCATCCTGATCGCCCGCGCCTCCCGGCCCGCCGTCGCGGTGCTGGCGCGCGACCCGGTGAGCGGGCACTACGTGAACAAGGCGAGGTATCCAGCGGCGGAAGAGACGCCTTCCATATTGGTCCTGCGAAGCGCCGGTGGCTGGGTCTATTTCAATGCCGAGCAAATCAGGCGCCGCTTCGTGGAATTCGTCGAGCAGGCCGAGGCATCTGTCGAGATGGTGGTGATCGACTGCTCGACGGTGCCGGCGATCGACATGACGGCACTGGCAAGCCTGCGGGCGTTCGCCGTCGCCATGAGGCGTCGGGGCATCGCGGTGCGGCTTGCCGAATTGCGCGATGACGTGGCTGATTTCCTGCGACGTCGAGCGGCCGATGCCGATCTTGGGCCGATCGTCGCGCATCGGACGGTCGATCAGTGGGTGGCGGCAAGCATCGGGCGAG